>Ga0137413_10000867_pt1 | contig 11022 bp, 10 predicted proteins | sample CZODoug2_1_16fun_FD_108280 | JGI IMG/M metagenome (GOLD analysis project Ga0137413, IMG submission 108280) | Vadose zone soil fungal communities from Angelo Coast Range Reserve, California, USA - CZODoug2_1_16fungal (Illumina Assembly) | ecosystem: Environmental > Terrestrial > Soil > Vadose... | reverse complement strand
GCGGTCGGGCGGCGCGGCAAGGCGGTACTCACCCTGCTGGTGCTGGTGCCGTTCTGGACCAGCCTGATGGTGCGCACCTTCGCCTGGCAGGTGCTGCTGCAGGACACCGGCGTGGTGAACCGGGTGCTCGGGCTGGTCGGGCTCGGCCCACTGGCGCTGATCCGCACCGAGACGGGCGTGATCATCGGCATGGCCCAGGTGCTGATGCCGTTCCTGGTGCTGCCGCTGTACGCGGTGATGAGCGGAATCGACCTGCGGCTGGTGCGTGCGGCCCGCAGCCTGGGCGCCCGGCCGCTGATCGCCTTCGGCCGGGTGTACCTGCCGCTGTCCATGCCCGGGGTGGTGGCCGGCACGCTGATGGTGTTCATCCTCTCGCTGGGCTTCTACATCACCCCCGCACTGCTCGGCTCGCCCACCGATGCGCTGATCTCCCAGCAGATCTTCACCCAGGTCAGCGGGCTGCTGCGGTGGGGTCGAGGTGGAGCGATGGGTGTGGTGCTGCTGGTTACCACGCTGGTGCTGGTCGGTCTGGTAGCCCTTGCGCTGCGCCGAACGACCCCGGGCCAGCGCGGCGGGGGTGCGTCGTGAGGCTCGGCCGGCCGGTGCTCTGGGTGTTCTGCGGACTGGTCGGGTTTTGGCTGGTCGCGCCGGCGCTGATCGTGCTCCCGCTGAGCTTCACCGGCCAGGCGTCCCTGCTGTTCCCGCCGAGGAGCTGGTCGCTGCGCTGGTATGGCAACTTCTTCGGTGACCCCGCGTGGATCGGCGCGTTCTGGACGTCCATTCAGGTCGCGGTGCTGGTCACCGTGGTGTCCACGGTGATCGGGACGGCGGCGGCGGTCGGGCTCACCCGGGGGCGGGGGCGCGGCTTGGTGGCGGCGAACGCGCTGATCCTGAGCCCGATGATCGTGCCCGGCATCGTGTTCGCCATCGGCAGCTACGCCACCTTCCTCGCGCTGCGCATGGTGGGCAGCCTGGGCGGGTTCGTCATGGCCCACACCGTGCTCGCGCTGCCCTTCGTGGTGATCCCGGTGGCGGCCCGGTTGCGCGGTTTCGACCGGCGCCTTGAGCTCGCCTCGGCCAGCCTGGGTGCCGGCCGGTGGGCCACGTTCCGCCAGGTCACCCTGCCGCTGGTAGCCCCCGGAGTGCTTGCCGGGGCGCTGTTCGCCTTTGTCACCAGCTTCGACGAGGTGGTCGTCTCGCTGTTCATCCAGAGCCCGTACCTGCAGACGCTGCCGGTGAAGATGTACAGCAGCGTCAGCCGGGACACCGACCCCACGATCGCCGCCGCCGCCTCGATGATCATCGTCTTGACCACGGTGCTGGTGCTGGTGGCCAGCTACGTCACGGTGCGGAGGAGCCGTGCCCGATAGCGCGCCCCCCACCGGTCTGGCCCGCGCCGGTGGCGAGATCACCCTCGAACGCCTGACCAAGCGCTACGCGGACACCGCCGCGGTCGAGGACGTCTCGCTGACCATCCGCCCCGGCGAGTTCATGACCCTGCTCGGGCCGAGCGGATCGGGCAAGACCACCACGCTCAACGCCATCGCCGGCTTCGTCACCCCGACCTCCGGCCGGCTGCTCATCGACGGTGTCCCGGTGGACAACGTGCCGCCCCACCGCCGCGACATCGGCATGGTGTTCCAGCACTACGCGCTGTTCCCGCACATGACGGTGGCGGAAAATATCGCGTTCCCACTCAAGCAGCGCAAGGTTGCCCGAGGCCGGCGCGCCGAGCTGGTCGACGCAGCGCTGGCGACCGTGCGGCTGCCGGGCTTCGAGCGGCGCTACCCGCACGAGCTGTCCGGCGGCCAGCAGCAGCGGGTGGCGGTGGCCCGCTCCATCGTCTACGCGCCCCGGGTGCTGCTGATGGACGAGCCGCTCGGCGCGCTGGACAAGAAACTCCGGGACTGGCTGCAGCTGGAGATCAAACGGATCCACGACGAGCTGGGCACCACGTTCGTCTACGTCACTCACGACCAGGACGAGGCGCTGGTGCTCTCCGACCGGGTCGCGGTGTTCAACCACGGCAAGATCCAGCAGGTGGGCACGCCGGGTGAGCTCTACGAGCGGCCAAGCACGCTGTTCGTCGCCCAGTTCCTCGGCGACTCCACGGTGCTGCGCGGGCAGGTCAGCCGGAACGGCTCCGACGGCTCGACCCTTGGCAAATGTGGGCGCATCCTGCGCGCTCCCGGCTCGCTGGACAGCGCTGGATCCATCGACGGGGCCATCGTGGTGCGGCCCGAGCGGTTGGCTGTGCACGCCAACGGCGGCGGGCCGGAAGGTACGGACTGGAACACGCTGCCCGCGGTGGTGGAGCGGGAGATCTACCTCGGCTCCAGCCGCAAGCTGGAGCTGCGGTTGCCCGACGGCGACCCCGCGCTGGTCCGCGAGCAGGCCGGCCAACTGGCCGACGTCCGCCCCGGTGACCAGGTCACCCTGGCCTGGCGGGTGGCCGACTCCGTGCTGCTGACCGACGACCCCGACGTGGAGGCCGCCCTCACATGAAACTCGCCCTGCCGAACCCAGGTGCCGCGGCGCTGGCGGAGGTGCCGCGCTCGGCCGACTTCGTCAACGGCGAGGTGTCCTTCTGGTACCGGGACATCGGCCTGCCGTCCCGGCGCGCCGCGCTGCCCGGCCCCCGGGAGTACGACGTGTGCCTGGTCGGCGCCGGCTACACCGGGCTCTGGACCGCCTACTACCTCAAACAGGCCCAGCCCGACCTGCGGATCGCCGTGCTGGAGCGGGAGTTCGCCGGGTTCGGCGCGTCCGGGCGCAACGGTGGCTGGCTCAGCGGACGGCTCGCCGGGTCCCCCGAGCGGTACGCGGCCAGCCACGGCCGGGCGGCGGTCGTGGGGTTGCGCGAAGCCATGTGGGCGTCCATCGACGAGGTCGTCCGGGTCGCCGCCGCCGAAGGGATCGACGCGGACATCGTCAAGGGCGGGCTGCTGCACGTGGCCACCAACCCGGCGCAGCGGCGGCGGCTGCACGCCGAGCTGGCGGCGGCCCGGGAGTGGGGGGTCTGCGAGGCGGACCTGCGGCTGCTGGACGCCGGCGAGCGGGCCAGCCGGCTGCGGGTGGCCGGTGCACTGGACGCCACGTACACCCCGCACTGCGCCCGGATCCAGCCCGCCAAGCTGGTCCAGGGCCTGGCCCGCGCGGTCGAGGCGCTCGGCGTGCACATCTTCGAGGGCACCACGGTCACCGAGATCCGCCCGCGCACCGGCGCCGGCGGAGGTGTCGGCGAGGGTGCCGGCGGGGGTGCCACGGCGGTCACCGACCGGGGCGAGGTGACCGCGGACTACGTGATCCGCGCGGTGGAGGGCTTCACCAGTGGCATCGCCGGGCAGCACCGCCAGTGGCTGCCGATGAACAGCTCGATGATCGCCACCGAGCCGCTGCCCGCCGAGGTATGGGACCGGATCGGCTGGGCGGGCCGGGAGCTGCTCGGCGACGACGCGCACGCCTACATCTACGCCCAGCGCACCGCCGACGACCGGATCGCCATCGGCGGGCGCGGGGTGCCGTACCGGTTCGGCTCGCGCTGGGATCGACGCGGCGCCACCCACGAGCGCACCGTGGTCGCGCTCTGGCGGATGATCTCCCGGCTGTTCCCGGATGCCGCCGACGCCCGGCTGGAGCACGCCTGGTGCGGCGTGCTCGGAGTGCCCCGCGACTGGTGCTCGACGGTGCACGTCGATCACGCGAGCGGCCTCGGCTGGGCGGGCGGCTACGTGGGCCACGGGGTGACCACCACCAACCTGGCCGCCCGCACCCTGCGTGACCTGGTGCTGCGCCAGGACACCGAGCTAACCCGGATGCCGTGGGTGGGTCGGCAGGTCCGACAGTGGGAACCCGAGCCGCTGCGCTGGCTGGGCGTCCAGTTGATCTACACCCTGTACCGCGCCGCCGATCGCCGGGAGAACGACCGGAGCCTGCGCACCTCCAACTACGCCCGCCTAGCCGACCTGATCTCCGGCCGCTAGCGCGTCTGCTCGTTCGCTCGCGAGGCAGCACCGCGCACCAGGCAGCTTGCCGTTACCGAGCTGCACACCGGGCACGTTTCTCCCGCCGCCAGCCTGCCTGTGGTGCAGTTCGGTAACACCGCTCGCCCCACAGTCACTCGCCAGGACCGATCATCGTGGCGCACCATGCACAGGTGACCGGGGTTCGGCTGGGCGCCGAGGACGTGGATGCGTTTCTCACCGGCCTGACCCTGCTCGGGTCCGGCGGTGGCGGCGACCCGTACACCTACCGTCACGCGTTGCGCACCGCGCTGGCCGACTCCGCGCTGGTACTGCACGACCCGGAGGAGCTGGGGGACGCGCCGGTGGTTCCGGTCGGCATGTTGGGTGGCACCCGGATGCTCACCGAGAAGCTGCCCAGTGGGCAGGAGATCCCGGCCGCGCTGCGGGCACTGACCCGCTGGGTGGGGATCGAGCCTGCCGCGCTGATGCCGTTCGAGGCGGCCGGCCTGAACGGCGCGCTGGCCGTTGCCACGGCCGTCCAGCTTGGGATGCCGTTGGTCGACGCCGACCTGATGGGCCGCGCGCTGCCTCGGGCGGACCAGTTCACCCGGGCGGTGGACGGCGGCGCGGTGACGCCGGCGGCGATGTCGGACCCGGGTGGCCAGACAATGCTGGTCACCTCGGCAACCGCACACGGGCTGGAGCGGATCGCGCGGTCGTTCGTGGCACAGGGTGGCGGCTGGGCCGGCTTTGCGATGATGCCGGCGCCGGCACGCGACGCGCTGCGGGATTGCTGTCTCGGCGGATTTGGTCGGGCGCTGCGGCTGGGCCGGGCACACCGCGACCTGCCGGACAAACCCGATCCGGAGCTGGTCGCGACGGCGCTCGGCGGCCAGTTGCTCGGCATCGGCCGGGCCGCCGACATCAATCGGCTGCCGTCCAGCTCGTTCGGCCGGGCCAGCGTCACCGTGCTCGGCCGGGGCGGGGCAGTGCTGCGGTTGGAGGCGGAGAACGAGTTTCTGCTGGTGTTGCGCGACGGAGAACCGGTGGCCAGTTGCCCGGACCTGATCTGTGTGCTGGACCGGCGGACCGCAACGCCGATCGCGGTGGACTCGCTGCGCCCCGGCGACGACCTGATCATCGTGGTGCTGCCCGGACCCGACTGGTGGCGAGCGACCCCGGAGCGGCTGCGGCGGGTGGACCCGCGCGCGTTCGGGCTGGGCTGCGACGCGGTCCTGCTGCCCACCCCGGCCCCTGTACCGCCGGCCCCTCGCCCACCGCCTGCCTCGGCGCAACCGGCCTCGGCGCCCAGGTGACCGCCGGCGTCGCGCTGGCCGCGCTGCTCGGCCACCCGGACTGGGCCGAGGTCACCCTGCTGGCCGGCCCGCAAGCGGCGAACACCCCGGTCAGCGGCGTACTCGCGGTGCCCGACGTGCTCGCCGAGGCGAAGGGCGCCGGCGGCCGGCTACTCGCCGTGGTGTTGTCCGCGCCCCGAGGGGACTGGCACCTGGACGCGCTGCTGCGCCGGGGCAGCGCCGAGGGGGCGGCCGCCGTGCTGCTCCCAGGTATCGAGCCGCTGCAGCCGGCCAGCCGGGCGCTGGCCGCGCGCATCGGGCTGCCGGTGCTCGGCGCGCCCGACCCGCTGGCAGCCACCATGGCGGCCGCCCGGTTGATCCACGAAGGTGACCAGGTGGTCGCCGACCTGGTCGCCAGGACCGCCACTACCTGCACGGACGCCGGCCAGGGCACCGACGCGCTGGTCGCCGACCTGGCGAAGCTGTGGCGGCGGCCGGTGTGGCTGCTGGACTCCTCGGACCGGGTGGTGGCCGGCCCGGAACCGGGGCCAACTCCGGACGGCGCCGGCGTGCAGCGGCGGCGGCTGGGCACCGAGGGTCGGGGTGCCCAGCTGGCCGCCGCGGTGCCGGACGGGGTGCCCGCCGAGGTCGCCGCGATCACCGCCGCGCTGGGCGTCGCGGCGGAGGCGGTCGGCCAGCGGCTGGCCGAGCAGCGCCTCGCCGTGGAGCGCGACGCCCGGCTGCGCATGGCGTTGCTGGCCGAGATCGTGCACGGCGGCGGCGAGCTCTCCTCGGGCACCCGGCGCCGGGCCATCGACGCGGGCTGGCAGGTGGAGGGCTGGCACGTGGGGATCCGGATCGACGTGCCCGGAGCGGTGGACCCGGTGGCGATTCGCCCCGAGGTGCTGCGCGCGGTGTCCGCCGCGCACCTCAGGGCGGTGGTGGTCGAGCAGGGGTCCGGGTGGGGCGTGTGGACGACGTTCGACCACGCGCCCGAGCCGGCGGAGCTGCAGCGGCACGCATCGGCGGCCCGCCGGGTGCAGTGGCTGCTGCGGTCGTCGCTGCCCACCTCGATGGGCGTCGGGCGGGCCCAATACGGGGTGCCCGGGCTGGTGCGCACGCTCAGCGAGGCCGGCGACGCCGCCCGGCTGGCCACCGGCCGCTCCACCAGCGGGCACTTCGTGCACGTGGACCGGATGGGGCTGGGCCAGATGCTGCTCGCCTGGACCCGCACGGACACCTTCCTACCGGCCGCCCGTTCGCTGCTCGAGCCGCTGGACGGTCAGCCCGGCGACCTGCTGCTGACCCTCACCGCGTTCCTGGACGCCGAGTCGTCGCTGACCGAGACGGCCGCCGTACTCGGGGTACATCGCAACACGGTGGCCGCCCGGATCACCCGAATCCGCGAGCTGCTCACGGTGGACCTGGCCGACCCGGATGAGCGGCTAGCCCTGCACCTGGCCTGCCGCAGCGTCCTGTTCCACCGCTAAGCCCCCGCCCGCGCAGACCTGGCAGCGGCCGCACAGACCGTGCATGGTCTGCACGAACGTGACCGGGTCTGCGCCAGCTGGCCGCGACCGTTGGTTGACAGGCCCTCGGCGCCCATGCCGTTGATAGCACTGACATAACTGGCACATAGATTGGCGACTACGTTCAGTCATGTTCCCCTCGAACGTGGCACCCTCATTACTCTTACTAGTGAACCACCCGCATACTGGCCTCTCACTCGTAACAGCGGCCGTGACGCACGCGACCTGGCTGATATGAATCTCGGCGAGCAACGGCTCACGGGCAACCACGGACCCGACGCGGAGGACTCACGATTGGCGAGCGGCGCCGAACTGCTCACCGTCGCTGAAGTCTCCGCGTTGCTCCGGGTTTCCAAGATGACGATCTACCGTATGGTGCATTCGGGCGAGATAACCCACGTCAGGGTCGGTCGCTCGTTCCGTATCCCAGCCGACGCGGTGCGCCAGATCCTGGGCCGCCGCAAGTCCGGCGACCACCGGTCATAGCCAACCCGGCCGTCGATCGCGCGGGACACCACGACGTGCCCGGATCGACCGCCGCGCCAGAGCACAAGGGCTCCTCAGCCCGGTCGAGACGCAGATCGCCCCGACCACGCGCTCATTCCCCGGGCGCGGGCAGGCCAGGCCCTCCACGATCAGCAGACCTCCATCCAGGTGACGGCGACTAGGCCGACTGTGGAGTGAAAAGTCTCCCCTCAACTCAGCACGTTCACCGCTCGAGCCACCACCAGCACCACCACCACCAGCGCCACCGCGGACTGCACCATCATGATCATTTTCGCCCACCTGGACAGTGGCATCACGTCGGTCGGGCTGAACGCGGTGGAGTTGGTGAACGACAGGTAGAGATAGTCCACCAAGGTAGGTTCCCAGTCCGGGTCGGTCAGCTCGGGACTTTGCATCTGGACGAACAGGAAGTCCGGATAGTCCCGAGCGGCCGCCGCCCTGGCCGCCGGGCCACCTCGGTCCAGCTCCCAGTAGACCAGCGCAAAGGCCAACACATTGGTCAGCCAGATCGCCGCGCCGGCGGTGAGCAGATCTCCCGGGGTGATCGGGCGTCCCCGGACCAGCTCGTCGACCAGCAGAACCGCCGACCAACCGTTGGAGAGCCCGATCAAGCCGGTGAGCAGCAGCCCACTGGCGCGCAGCAGGGTCGACTCCCGGTTGAGCCGGAACGGGTTGGCGGCCACCAGGACGATCAGCAGTACCAGCTCGAGCACCGGCAGCAGGTAGCGCTGGCCCGGCGCCATCGGGTCTGGCAGTGCCAGCTGCAGTCCGATCGCGGCAACCACCGCGAGCGCCTGCGGCCAGCGGTGCTCGCCTTGAGTGCGCCGCTGCCACGCCGGCGCCGCGGGCTCGGTCGACACTAACTCGGTCGACACTGGCTCGGTCGACGCGGGCTCGGGGGACGGCGCGGGCACGGGGGATGGCGCGGGCACGGAGTTGACCTTAGCCCGAGCCCCCACACAGCCAGCGCCGTCGTTCACACAGCCCGCGGCATGCTCACACAGCCGCCCAACACGCTGTGTCGAGCCACGCGAGCTGTGCGAGCAGCGGAACGGCTCGCGAGGCAGCTGACTGCCGCTGGGCTCGCCGTCGAGCGACGCCGCGTTGCCGAACTGCACAGTCGGCAGGATGTGCACGCGGAAAGCCTGCCTCCAGTGCAGTTCGGGAACGCCAGGCAGATGGCGGGCTGGCACGGCCCGCGGCGCCCCTCACACAACCCGCGGCATGCTCACACAGCGCGGGTCAACCGGTAACGCCCTGGGTCAGCTGGATCAGCCGGCCCAGACCCGTCCGCACCCGGCCCAGGTCGGCGACACAGATGGGCCGGTTGGCCGTGGTGTTCGAGGCGGCGCCCGGACCGGTGCCGCAGCCGTCCCGCTGGAACGCGTCGGCGGCGGACAGGGCCGTCGATGAGGTTTCCCGCACCGACGAGGCATTGGGCAGCCCGTCCGCCCCGTTCTGCACCGTGGTCACCGCGGAGCGCAGCTCAGCGATGAACCGGTCGCAGGTCGGGTACACCAACTGTGGCGGTTGGGTCTGGCAGCTGTCCTGAGCGATCTGATTCAGCTTGGTCACCGCGTCCGCCACGGCGCTGCCACCACTTTGGGCGGGCGCATTCGCCGAGTTCCCCGGTGTGTTGGTCAACGACGAACCGCAGCCAACCAGCAACGCGAGCAGCACAGCGCCCACTGCCGCGGACCACAAGAAACGACCGATTCGCACCGCCATACCCCCATCATGATCTCTTAGCCCGAGCGGCGCTGCTTCGACACACGTTACGACCGGTTGCTATAGATGCGCGTCGGAGTGATCAGGACGGCGGCCCGGCGCTGCTCGGCCATCGCCCGGTCGTAGCCAACCCAGTCGTCGTGGGTGCCACCGGCGGCGGTGAACACCTCGCGCAGCAGCAGCCGCAGCCCCTCGCCGTCCACGCCCGGGTGCGGGTCATCCGGGCCGATGATCGTGACGCCGCCCTCCACCGCCAGCCATCTCGGCCCGGAGCGAAAGGTCACCGTGAGCCAGGGCCGGGCCCGCAGGTTGGCCAGCTTCGCCGGGCCGTAGGTGACGAACCCGACGACCTGCTCCCCCGTGTCCGGGTGGGCCAGCACGCCCGCGTTGACCACCGAGGACTGGATGGTGCCGTCCGCCCTGGCGGTGGACACCACCACCAGGAACCGCTCGGGCCGGCCCAGTTCGATCGCGTCCGACAAGTTCGGCACCGCGCACCTCCACCTGTGCTCTGCGTGTGCCACCGAGCCTAGAGCCAGCGCGCGATCGACCTAAGCGACTGTAAAGGTCCGCCGGTGGGTCTTGTCACTGCCGGGTATGCGGCCGAACCCTGACACTCACCACGGTAGGAGGCTCAATGACGCGCTCGGTGACGCATTCCCGCTCAAGCGAACGGCGAGTGATCAGCAACGTCGCGAAGGGTTCAATCGGCAATCTCGTCGAATGGTACGACTGGTACACCTACGCCGCGTTCAGCATCTACTTCGCGGCCACTTTCTTCCCGAAGGGAAACCCCACCGTCCAGCTGCTGAACACGGCGGCGATTTTTGCGGTCGGCTTTCTCATGCGGCCGCTGGGTGGCTGGTTGTTCGGCCGGTTCGCGGACAAGTTCGGCCGCCGGACGTCGCTCACCGTTTCGGTCACGCTCATGGCGTTCGGCTCGCTGCTGATCGCCGTGACGCCCGGCTACGCCACGATCGGGGTGGCCGCGCCGGTCATCCTCGTTCTGGCCCGGTTGCTGCAGGGCCTGTCGGTCGGCGGCGAGTACGGCACGTCCGCCACCTACCTCTCGGAAGTGGCATCCACCGGGAAACGCGGCTTCTACTCGAGCTTCCAGTACGTCACCCTGATCGCCGGCCAGCTGATCGCGCTCGGGCTGCAGATCGTGCTGCAATTTGTGCTGACCGAACAGCAGCTGCTGAACTGGGGTTGGCGAATCGCATTCGGCATCGGCGCGCTGGGCGCACTCGTCGCGATGTACCTGCGGCGCAGCATGGACGAATCCGAGACTTACCGCGCCGAGGCCGCCAAAGGTGACCAGGCCGGCCAGCCGCGCGGCGGCCTGCGGCTGCTGATGCAGTACCCACGCCAGTGCCTGCTCGTGGTCGGGCTGACCCTGGGCGGAACCGTCACCTTCTACACCTTCACCACCTACCTGCAGCGGTTCATGCACCTGACCAGCGGCATTCCGAACAGCACCGTCACGCTCATCAACTTCGCCGCGCTGGTGGTTCTTGTGGCGCTGCAGCCGCTCGCCGGGGCGCTGTCCGACCGCATCGGGCGCCGCCCCCTGCTGATGTTCTTCGGGATCGGCGCCACGGTGTGCACCGCGCCGTTGCTGATGTTGCTGGCCAACACCCGCAACGCCTTCGCCGCGTTCGCCATCATGCTGGCCGGCCTGGTGATCGTCACCGGTTACACCTCGATCAACGCGATCGTGAAGGCCGAGCTGTTCCCGACCAGCATCCGTGCGCTGGGCGTCGGCCTGCCCTACGGTCTCACCGTGGCGATCTTCGGCGGCAGCACCGAGTATGTGGCGCTGGCGCTCAAGAACGCCGGGCACGAACAGGTGTTCTTCTACTACGTCGCCGGGTGCGCGTTGATCTCGTTGCTGGTCTACAGCCGGATGCGGGAAACTTCCCGGAACTCGCCGCTGGACGCCGCGCCCGGGTCCGACGCGGAGAACGACAAGGACGCCGCCCAAGCGAAGTGAAAGAG
>Ga0137413_10000866_pt1 | contig 11024 bp, 9 predicted proteins | sample CZODoug2_1_16fun_FD_108280 | JGI IMG/M metagenome (GOLD analysis project Ga0137413, IMG submission 108280) | Vadose zone soil fungal communities from Angelo Coast Range Reserve, California, USA - CZODoug2_1_16fungal (Illumina Assembly) | ecosystem: Environmental > Terrestrial > Soil > Vadose... | reverse complement strand
ATGGCGGTGGTGCTCCTGCTTGCTGCCGGCTGGCATGCGACGAGCGTACGCTTAGGCTGACCATTGTACTGCGTTCCGACTGCTCATCCATCGCTGGCCCGACGATAAGTCTTCTGCCAAAACGCTTGCAACGGCTCTGCATAAAAAGCGCAAATGAAGTAACCGAGTCCTTCGCATCGACTCGCGTTCCTTTATCACTCGGCCTGCCAAAACTCATGCTTTGACATTTCGAATTCCGATACTGGCGTAGGCAATATTTCTAGAAAGGCGAACCGTCAGCTCAGGAAAGAAAGGAAGAAGGATTTTTCACACCCTATGCACCTGCGGTGCCGACGCCTCAGAGATCGAATCGAAGTGAAAGGATCATTGGGAAGGATACTGCTATCAGAATCCTTCAGGACGGTTCGCTCGGATGCGGTTCTAACCCATGCCGCTTAATGTTTGCCCCGAGTTCAGCTGTGCGTTCAATCATGCTGCGGACCATTGTTTCGCAATCCAGTTGGGTTAGCCCAAGAACGCGACGATCTCGCAATTCATCTTTGAGGATCGCGGCCATGATCGACACAACACTCATTCGCTTTGCTCCTTTCTCGAGAGGCTTTTGAAGCATGAAGTGCGGAACGCGACTATTCGCCATCGCTCAAGTTGCGAAAGGGTAACGGAACGTGGGCGACCTGGCAGACTGCTTCGATCAAGAGACGTACGGCCCGAGCATCCCAATCGATCCGATCAATCGGCGCGTCCCAGTACTGCGACAACACATAGGCGGCATGGCGCGCCTTTACGCCCAATCCCGCGAGCGTGCATGCCGGCGTCTCCATGATCGCCCGTTCAATCGGGTCGAGACGAGCGAGGATCGCCTCGACCCGTTTCGTGAGAGCGCCGCTTCCGACTTCTGCGTGGAGACGCTCAACATCGGCGTTGAGCTCTGCGGTGAGGGCGTTGAATCGTTTCTGGAGGCTTAGAAGGGCAGCGTCGTTTTCTCGCGCGCTCGGCTTTGGATGTGTTGCTGAAATGATATCAACTGACGAGGCGGCCGATCGCGAAGGAAGGTCGGCCTCAGCATCATTCTCTGCCATTTATTTTGAGTCCGGTAAACGCAAACCGTTAAAAATAAGCGGATATCGTTTAAATTCGCGGATGTCAACGGTTTTCGTGCTTGGTAGACGGAAAACGTGATTTCCTTTGAAATGGCAATTGGATGACCCCCGATCAATCTCGGGCAGCCCGTGGACTGCTCGACTGGTCTCAGGCCGAATTGGCCGCTCGGTCGAACCTGAGCGAGAGCACGGTCCGCGATTTTGAAAAGGGCCGACGGGTTCCCTCGATCAACAATTTAGCTGCTATTCGTCGCGCGCTCGAGGTTGCAGGGGTGGAGTTTATTGATGGCGACCAACCCGGGGTCAGATTGAAACGGTAACGATGGATCATTGGAAGCAGAGACGTTTCTGCCCGATCATCTGTACGCGCTTTGAGCCGCCGGCACGCGCTATTCGCTCGGCCTTCGAGCACAGATTAGCTGAGATCGACGTCATGCCGACAAAGATTGTTGACTGTCTTTAAGGCGGGCGCATCGCAGCAATTGCTGATCCGCACGTGGGGCGATCGGCGTGTCATGATTGACCCGTACTCGGCGTGCGTCGGTCGGTTCTTGTAGGTCACACCCCTGTCACGGGTGCTTCTGCGGAAGGTTCAACTCGATGCGGTTCACCGCCAATGGGTGCGGTCGTGCAGCCGATTAAGAGTGCAAGATAAAAGCACTGGCGCCGAAGGGCGGCTAAGTGGTTGTCTGCACATCCAAGATTTGTCGCCATTGGCAGGCCATGTGTCGCCACAACGCACCTAAATGACCCAGCTTTCTCGTGAAACTCGTCTGCATGGTCCGTTGGCGTTTGCCGGGCGGCAAATTTCGGAATCTCGTTGAGAGCGGTGCGGACTAATTCTTATCTTAGAGTGGCCCTCATACGGACGCGCCACACTCACGCGCCGGCCGCCTGCCAGGTCACGCTGGAGTCGCTCCGCCGGGGTGTCGAAAGCTGTAGGGCGACGTTCACCTCGCGCTCCTTGTCCCGCGCTTCTGGCGGTCGTCGCCGTCTTCGTGCTCTTGATCAGGGCAAGGGTTTGTGACTGGCCGGGCGTGGCCCACCGGCCAGGATTTATACACGTTGTCCTGGTCATCACGCGAAGATTTGACACATCTCCACGTGAGGGCGCGATGTTTGGCGCACCGGCATACACTGCGGAATGTCACTCGTCCGATTCTGTCTTGTCGCGATCGAGCATTTCCCTCTTGGGCGAGACTTGAGGGGCGCTTTCTCGACACGCGACCTGACCAGATAATAGCTCACGTTTTATTGTACTGTTTCGCGGTGCTCGTGCAATTTTGCCAGATTGATCTGCATGTGGTCGGATGGATTAAAATTGCCGTAACTGATCAGCGTGATTTTCGCGCCCATTGAAATTTCCTCGTTGGTGCGCATTGTTGTCGGCTTAGGCGCTGTTTTCGAACCGGTAACTTGGACAGGATTGAATAGTTTCGAAGCGCGCGAAGCGGCTGCAAAGAACATCGCAGAAATAGTGAAATCTGCAAAAGCATCAGATCCAAACGACCCGGTTTTCGCAATCGCCCACAGCCACGGGGGCAATGCGCTCGCTTACTATCTCAAAACAGCGTTCCGCGACGCAATGGTCAATTCAGATTGGCGCGCCGCTGATTTGATGCCCGCAGGTTGCGCTTTTTTGTCAACACCCTTTGTCGCAATGCGACAAAGGAGAGGCGCGGCCAAGCTTATGACCGCACTTTTTACGTTAGCAATGCTGTTATTCTCATACCTCTGTGTTCTCGTCTCGCCCACGCCAACGGCTTCGATCGAACCGATGGAAGTGCTGTCGAATACCTTGTGGTGGCAATGGTTATTTTATTCGATTCCTGGACTCCTATTGACGACGTTTGTCTTTTTTGTGCGTTACGCTGAGAGCAATTCTTATTTCACGATCTTGTTGACACAAACCTGCGACATGCCGCGTGGCAATAATATTTTCTTGCGCTTCGCCGGCGACGACGCCGCAGCTGCTCTCTCAGCCACACAATTTTTTTCGTGGGGAGCATCCAACATAGCGCGTGTGTTTCGTCGATATCTACTAACTGACTATCTTCTTGCAAACGTTTTCCTCAGTGTCCTCGTCACTGCGACTTTTGTCACCGTCAATCGAACTATTTTGGCTAGCGTTTATAATGCAGGCCTCGGCGAAACGACCAATGCGATTGAAGACTACGTCGCTGTGGCGTTCGGTTCATTAGACGTAAGAGGAATTGGTATTTGTTTCTTTGTCGGCGGCGCCTTTCTCCTCTCTGTGTTAATCTCCATTGCAGTAATCACGTCTCTATTTTGCTTTACTTGGCAAGCTCTCGCCACCCGTGCTTTCGGCTGGAGCAGCCTTATGCATGGGTTTGTGATCGAACTTGCCGTCGAGCCTCTACCGTTCGGCGAGAACAAGCTGTTGAGCTTGAATTGGGACATAGGCCCTGACGAGGGCATCGTACATAGCTGGACTTACGGAGACTCGCGGGCGATTAAGTACATCGATAGCTCGCAGTCTTTCGGAACCCAAAAGTAAGGTTTCCGGCGAATAGGCTACGCCGATGACGTGAGCCAGTGCCGTCTCGGTCACCTCGCGCAGGAAGTTGGAGATGTTGCCTGACCGTCTCCAGCCCATGGATGAGCGGGTAAGGGGAGCGATCTGTGGGCCTGCGTCGGTTCGGACAATCCGGAAAAGCTATTGCGGTTCAATAACGCTTTAAACTGCCTTTTGTCCGAATGCACCTTGAAAGTATTCAGCGGCCGAAACCCTTCCAAGCCGTTGCGGACACCATCGCCGCGACTGTCACTATCAATTCCTGTTGTTTCATGGCTCACGGCGACTTGCGCCAACTTCGAACTCAGGGCGGCCCAGTTCGCGAAGAGCCCGGAGCGCTACTTTGGCACCAGCAGACGATAACGCTGGCCCTCACGCCAACTCCGTAAATTATATCGCAATTTCAATGATATAGAAGTTCGCAGTTTTGTTCTGAGTGGCGCGCCAAAATCCACGATATCCCGCGACATTGTGCGATACGACGCCGATTAGGGAGTGCACCCGCTCGATAATTGATTGCACAGGCCGCGCGGCATTTCGCGCCCTAATGTTTGGTCAATCTGCATAAGATCGCGTGAGGCCTCGCCCATATCGAATGGCCGCCGTTGGAAGATTCTTCGTTGTTCAGGCGCGGCCTTCCCTGTCGGCCTTTGCTGCCCGCCAGACGTCGGCGAGCAAAGCGGGAACAACGCTGTGCGCGGGACAGCGATTCCAAGCGCTGGCAAAGAATGCGAAGCCTGGATCCGCGCGCTTTTGGCGGGCGCTTTCCACCGCCAGCAGCACCAGCGACCGTGCGCGGAGCCGAACCCGGCCCGCGCAGCCTCCATCGCGGGCCTCGCGGACCACGCGCGCCGGCGCGCGCAAGGTCTGCGCCAGCGCATCCTGCGGTCCGATCTTCGTCAGACTGTCGCCCTGGCGCGCCAACCTGCGCATCGCCTCGATCGACCTCACGATGTTGTCCATCGCGATCGCAGTGGCGTGCGCGCAGGCCATGTCGCCGCGCGAAAGGTCCATGATCCGGTCAAGCGAGACCTGCAGTGCGCCCCAGCTCCTGATCCAAAACGTCCGCAAAGGCCCGGCCGACAACCAGGCCTGCAGCGTGCGCGCGGCGTCGTAGGATTCCTCGCTTGCGGCGTAATCGGCAAAGAACAGGCGGCCCACCGCTTGTTGGACGATGACGCCCGTGCTGCGATGCGCTGTCCCGTCGCGAACATAGCCGCCAAGCTCGGCGATCTCGGGCGCGATCCGCTGCAGCAACGGCCCGACGTTGGAAAGCGTGGCCTCGAGCGCCGCCTGGTGTGCCGCGCGTAACGGATCGAGCCGGTCGCGGAACGCCGGCCAGATGTCTCCGCCCGGCGTGCGGAAAACCGCGAGCTTGGCGGCGACCGAGCGGTTCGCCAGACCGCCGCGGCCGGACAATGAGCGCCCGACCATGCTTGCATCGTTGACGGCGAGCACCTCGTCCGGCGTCCTGACAACGACGAGACGGATGATGCCCGGAATGTTGATGGTGAAGGCCACGGCAAAACCTCAAAGCACGTTCCAGGGAGCGAAGCCGTTGGTGACGCCTTCGAGCGCCGGGCCGAGTTGCGGCACATGCCGCAACAGCACCGATTTCAAGCCGTTGTTATCGATCCAATCCAGCCCGAACTGGGTATAGACTTCAGGCCGATAGTCGTCGGTAAAGAAGCGGTCGCTCTTGAGCCGCCGCGATGCCATCAGGATGAAGATGCGGAAGGCCGTGTCGCTGAAACCGAAGCCCTCCGGCAGATCTTCCGCCAGCAATCCGACAAGCAGGTCGACGCGGTCGACGCTCTTGTAGATTTCGCGCATCTTGGCGGCCGCGCCGGGGATGCTGGTGATTTCTTCGAATGTCCCGACGCGGCGCTTGCCGACCAGCTCCCGGAAGCGATTGTAGCGGGGAACACCGCGTTCGCGGTCGCGCATGATGTCGATCGCGGCGACGTCCAGGAGCGGCTGGTCAACCTTTTCGAACCGGCGCAGGAAATTGGGAAAATTATGGAGGCGAATGGCGCCGGGGTGATTGGTGCCAAAGGAATAGAGCAGGTTTGTGAAGCCGTGGTCCTCCATGAAAACACGGGTGGAGACGCCCTGCATGTTGACCAGCTCGCAGCGCACTTGTTCTCCGCGGTCGAGCCGCCGCACGTCCATTTCGTCCGGGATGAGCGGATGGAGGCGATAGACGGAGGTGAACTCCTCGGTCATGGCGTAGGGCGCGCTGTGCTGGTCCGTCGGCGAGCCCGGGATGCCGTAGGCGGCCTCGCTGTTCTTGCCGAGCACGAAACGCATCACGCGGTACGGCACGCCTGACCAATTGGCTCGCATGCTGAACTTTAGCGCCGGATGCGCGAGGATGCCCGGAGTCCATTCGATCGTATGTATCTTGGCAATCAAGGCCGCGTTGATCAGGCGCGCGCGCTGAAACAGCTCCTCGTCGCACCAGGCCGGATAGCGGGCCTTCAAGGCGTCGCAGAGCGCGTTGTGCTCGCGCGCGAATAGATTATGCAGAAGGCTCAGCCCAACCCACCAATTGTCGTTGAAGCCGGTGAGATCGGCGCCGGGATGTTTCGGATCCTCCGGAAGCATGCCGTCGGGACCGATCGTGATCTTGCCGTCCGTGTGGGAGCGAATCTCCGCCTGCCTTGAGTGACTGCTGCCGTAGATCTGTCCGGCGTCCCACCAGTGGGAATTGTTGTTCCGGAACGTCGGGGCCGCGCCAAGCCATGTTTCGCGCGGCGTCTCGTCCTTGAGGGTGCGACGGATCTGCATGCAGCCGTCGACCCGATCAGGCCAATCGTCGTCCGGGTGCAGCGGGATCTTGAACTCATCGCCCCGCTTGGGCAGCCCATGGCTGAACCAATTATGTGTTTCGAACTGGATCCATGCAGCGGCGAGAAGATTGAGGGTGGTTGCCGGAATGAAAGTCCGGCGCGCCAGCAATTCCCGGGAGATCACCCGCGGGCTGGGATCGAGCAGATCGTCTCCGCTGTCGGGCACGCATTCGGGCAGCGGGAAGTTGCGTCCGAACCGGGATCCCGCCATGCCCATGCGCGGATGACCGAGGCTGTTGAACGAGCCATCGGGCGAACGCCAGCGCGCATTGCCCGCGCTCCAGTCATCTGATGTCCCAATACCGTAACCGGCATGGTGCAGGTTGTGCGCGCGCAGCCTGTCGCGAAACACCGCAAGATTGACGGCCCCGACCAGGGTCGACAGCCGATCCCATTTTGCAAAGAAGTTGACGGCCCGATAGACAACATCCAGGAATTGCTGCGGCAGGCCATCATGGAAATCAAAACCATCGTTTTGACGTGACATCTTTACTCCAAACGCAATTGTTTGAAATCGATTTCGGCCGCAACCAGTAAATGCAATCTTTTATCACCAAAACGTCTCTCTGCCAAACAGACTCGCAGATATGTCGTGCATTTCAGATGGCTCTGGCGATGGATCGCCGTCGAAAGACGTGGGCCGGCAAGTGAGCATCCCCAGACTTCCTGCATCCGTGAGATCGCTGAAGCCGAAATGGTCCTGACTTGCAAATTAGGTAGTCTCCGCTTGCAGCCATGCCCAGAGCCCGGCGTCCGGTCGCGAACCCGGCAATTTCTCCTGTCGGTCGAATGCAAGCTCGGATAGTATGCAACGGAGTTACGGCTTGCGTTGGCCGACGCGCCTGATTTCACGGTAGCGCGGCGAAGCTGTCCGGCAAGGGGCTTCGATCCCGCGATGACCGAGCCGGTGCTTGATCCCAATGTCGGTAGAACTGGAAATTTCTGGTCTGCATTTCGCCCGTCAGGGGTGCTCGTGGGGTAGAGACCGATGAAAAACACGGTTCGGAATTACGATGGCGGTATCACATCCTCTCCCGCCCAACTCGTGTCTCCGGGCACCGTCGCCGAGATTCAATCGATCCTGAGAGATGCCGGCCGTTATCCCGGTCCGGTCCGCGCGATGGGCAGCTATCATTCCTTGACGCCGTGCGTATCCTCGGACGGAACGATCATCGACATGTCCGGCATGAACCGGATCGTTGAGATCAATGCAAAGAGCATGACGTTCACGGCCGAGGCCGGCCTTCAATTCATCGCCGCGTCGCGGGCGCTGCGCGCGCAGGGGCTTCAATTCCTGACCAACATCGAAATCGGGAACATGACGCTCGGTGCCGCGGCTTGCTGCCATACCAAGGATGGCCTGGATGGGGGCGAGTTCGGGCAGGTCGGTTCATACGTCACAGCGATCAAGTGGGTGACGCCCGGCGGCTATCTCGCCGACGCATCGGAGGACAAGGACCCCCTTCTACTGCATTTCATGCGCTCGAGTTACGGCCTCTGTGGCGTCATCTATGAGGTCACGTTTCGTATCAAGCCGCTGGAAGCGATCCACTTCAGCTACCTGCCTCGCCAGATCAAGGATCTGACCGAGAACGAGGTGGATAGGATCATCGATGCGTCGCAAGGCTTGATCTGCTGGACCATCGGCAGCAAGGCACACTTCCAGACGCGAAGTCATGCTGACCATGTCGGGCCGTTCGCATCCTTGTTCGCCGCCGGCCGGCATCGGCTGTGGAATCACACCGAGGCCCATGTCGGCCGGTTCATTGACAGCCGCATCCCGGCCGGGCCGCTCAGGAATGCGTCCCTCGATGGTTGGTTTTTTGCCACCAAGCTGCTGATGTCGACGCTGCACCTGGTCGGCGGGGCGACCTTATATAATCCCGACAAGACGATCGACTACAGCAAGACGCCGTCATCCGCGAAATACGCATTCACCTTCTGGGCGTTCCCCCGCGGTCAATGGCTGGGCGCGTTGCGCGCATACGTGGAGTTCAGCGAGGCGCATTTCAGAAAATACGGCTTTCGCTGCAACATGGCGCTTGGCTCATACTTCATTCGCAAGGATCTTCATGCGATTCTATCGTATTCGCACGACGGAGACGTATTTTCGATCGACCCGATTCACGCTTACACGGACAAGCCGGCTTGGGACAGATTTCTGCAGGAATTCAATGAGTTCGCTTACAAGAGGAACGGCATTCCCCTGCTCAACCAGAGCCCGTTCGTCGAGCGGCGGCATGTCGAGGCAGCCTACGGGGCGAGATGGAACGAGTTCTCCGCACAAGTAAAAGACGTGGATCCGCAGGGGCGGATGCTAAATCCATTCTTTGCCGACCTGCTGAGCTAGTGACGGCCAGCCCGGAGGCCGCGCAAGGCGAAGCGCTTGTGGCGCCTGAGATGGAAGCCTATTCTGGAGCGACTGGGACTAGCGTGGCGGTCGATGGATCGCTTGAAGCGTCGCACAGGGAAGATGCGGCGGAGCTCAAACGATCCGCGGAACATCGTCAGAATTCCTGGATGAATGATGGACGACCTTCACAACAGAACACCTGAACGCCGTCAGGTCACCGTTCTGTTCTGCGACATCGTTGATTCAACCGGTCTGTCTGAGCGGTGCGACATCGAGGACCTGAGAGAGGTTCTGCTGGAATTCCAGGCGATCAGCTCCCGGTGTATCCAGAATGCGGGGGGCATCGTCGTCAACTACATCGGTGACGGCATTCGCGCCGAATTTGGCTATCCCCTCGCCTCGGAGAACGAGGCTGAGAGTGCGGTACAGGCCGGCCTGCAGTTGTTGCGAGGCATTCAAGAGTTTGGCGAGCGCTCGACGGCGATGATACAGGAGCCGCTTCGCGTCCGGATCGGTTTGCACACCGGCGTGGCGGTGATCGGCAAGGCGGGGCTGGGCCATGTGCACGACGCAACGGAGATCGTCGGCGATACGCCCAACATCGCAGCTCGGTTGCAGGAACTAGCCGAGCTCAATTCGCTGGCGATCAGTGGTGAGACCAAGCGCCTGCTACGCGGCAAATTCTCCTTGCGGCCGCTTGGGATGCGCGCGCTCAAAGGACTGTCGCGGAAAATAGAAGTCTTCCTCGTCCTGGGAGAGGCGTTGGAAGACGACGCGGCGCATCGCGCACGCCGCCGCAATGCCTCGCCGCTAGTCAACAGGGTCGCCGAAATCGGCCAGTTGCTGCAGGCCTGGGAGTTGGCGAAGACCGGACGGGGGCACACGGTGGAGATCACCGGGGAGCCCGGGATCGGCAAATCGCGCCTGGCACTGGAGCTGATCGACAAAACCGGGCTGCCCGACGACTTGATTCTGGCGGTCCAAGCCTCAGCCCAGCACCAGAACACGCCGCTGTACCCGATCATAAGGACCCTTGAGCAGCGTATCGGTATTCGCAGGGATGAAAGCCCCAAGGCCAATTCGGCGCGCCTGCGTGAATTCCTTGGCACAACGCCTGCCTGCGACGAGGAGCGGTATGGACTGATCGGCCAAATGCTTGGCTTGCCTACGTCCGGCACATCGAGCGCGACCGTTCTCGATGCGCAGGAGCGGCGTCGGAAGACGCGTGACGCCGTTGTGCAGCTGTTGACGTCGCACGCCAAAGGCGGCGCCGGCCTGATACTGGTCGAGGACTATCACTGGACCGATCCGTCGACGATCGAGATCGTCGAGCGCATCGCCGGCCAGATCGAAAACGCGCCGATTCTGCTCGTGATCACCAGCCGCGCGACGACCATTCGCAGCGATTCGCTGATGGTCCGGCGCATCCTGCTTCAGCGCCTTGACGACGACGACTGCCGCGATCTCGCCGGTTCCGTCGTCCGCGACAGGCGGCTGCCGAGCCAGTTGATCCAGCAGATCGTCGCGCGATCGGACGGCGTGCCATTGTTCGTGGAGGAGTTGGCGGCGGCGGCCCTCGAGACCGGCCAGGTCGATCCGGGCGCAAGAAGGGCGGTCGCCAGCGGGCCCGCCGAAGTGCCATCGGCGCTCTACGACTCCCTGATGCTCCGCCTCGAGCGGCTCGGCGATGCCAAGGCGATTGCCCAGCTCGCATCCGTGATCGGACGCAGTTTTTCGCATCGACTTCTGGCGACTGTGGCGAGGGAGCACCACGACCGCCTTGACGCTTCCCTCGATCGGCTGCGCGCGTCCGGACTGATAGGGCTCGAGCGCAATGACGACGAAATGGTCTACTCCTTCAAACATGCTCTGGTGCGGGACGTCGCGTATTATTCGCTTCTCAAGCGGCAGCGACGAGAACTCCATGGCCGCGTCGCCGAGGAGATCGAACTCCAGCTGCCGGAGATCGCCAACAGAGAACCCGACTACCTCGCGCAGCACCTGTCGGAGGCCGGCCGCACTTCGCGCGCGGCGCAGATGTGGCTCAAAGCGGCAAAGCAAGCCGCCGAGCGCTCGGCAAATCTGGAGGCCGTCGCACAACTCAATACGGCGCTGGAAGAGATCAGGAAGCTCCCTGCCGGACTTGAACGGGACAATCTGGAACTGAACGCCCAGATTGCGCT
>Ga0137413_10000865_pt1 | contig 11026 bp, 8 predicted proteins | sample CZODoug2_1_16fun_FD_108280 | JGI IMG/M metagenome (GOLD analysis project Ga0137413, IMG submission 108280) | Vadose zone soil fungal communities from Angelo Coast Range Reserve, California, USA - CZODoug2_1_16fungal (Illumina Assembly) | ecosystem: Environmental > Terrestrial > Soil > Vadose... | reverse complement strand
GACGGGGGCAGCAGCTCGTTCGCCTGCTTTACGAAGGCGGGAACGTCCGCGGCGGGCATGGGGCGGCTGATCAGATACCCCTGCGCATAGTCGCAGCCCAAGCGCCGCAGCAGGTTCCAGGCCTCCGGCTGCTCCACACCTTCGGCGACCACCCGCAGGTCCATGCTGTGCGCAAGCTCGATGGTCGAAGTGATGATGGTGGCCGCACTGCTGCCGGCTCGCGCATCCATGACGAACGAACGGTCGATCTTGAGCTCGTCCACGGGCAGCAGACTCAACTGCGACAGTGAGGAATGACCCGTACCGAAATCGTCGATGGCGAAGCGCACGCCGGCAATCCGCAACAACTGCATGTTACGCGCGGCCAGTTGCGGGTCCCGCATCACCGCGCTCTCGGTGATTTCCAGGAGCAATGCGGTCGATTCGACCCGGTGGAGCCGCAGCGTCTGCAAAATCTCATCGCCGAGACCGGGGTCCAGGATGTCAGGCGCCGACAGGTTCACTGCCAGTTCCACATCCAACCCGTCACGACGCCATTCGCCCATCTGCCGAATCGCTTCACCCAGCACCCAACTCGTCAGCCTGCGCGAGCCTCCTGTGCTTTCAGCCAAAGGCACAAACTCGGCCGGGCTCACGACCCCGAGTTGCGGGTGCGTCCAGCGAACCAGCGCCTCCAGGCTGCGCACCGAGCGCGTCTCCATCGCAACCTTGGGTTGGTAGACCAACGTCAAGGTGTTTGAATCGATGGCACCTCGCAAATCAGTCGCGAGCTCGAGCCGGCGGCGATGCGCTTCGTCACCGCCGGTGCGGTACATCGCCACACGGGTCCACGCCTCGTCAGCATCCTCAACAGCAATCTGAACACGGCGCAACAGCTCACCCACCGTCCGTCCGTGCTCCGGAACGAGGCAGACTCCCGCACCAACATGCAATTGCAGGCTCATTTCCTCCAGGTGGAATCCGCGACGAATGAGTCCCGCCATCTGGTCGGCATAAAGAGGGGCACGCTGCGGTGTGCAATTCCTGGCCACCAGCAGGAACTGACTCTCACCGAGCCTGGCCACAATGTCATCCGGTGCCGAATTGGCACGCAGACGCCGTGCAGCTTCTTTCAGCACATCGTCACCCACATGGTGACCCAGGGACGCATTGATTTCGCTGACCTTGCGCAGATCGATCAGGACCAGGGCGACCTGCTCCGGGCTGCCGATGATCTCGTCCAGGCGCTTTTCCACGAAGGCCCGATTGGGCAGGCCGGTCAGCGTATCGTGTCGGGCCTGAAAGGTAATGTCAGCTTCGCGCTCCGCGATGTTCTTCTGCATTGTGTTGAATGTTGCAGCCAGGCTGCGAAACTCAGCCGCGCCGGTGGCGACAACGGCAGTGTCGTAGCGACCTTCCTGGATTCGCTCGGCCGCCCGCACCAGCTCGCCGATGGGACGCGTCGCGCTGCGACCCAACACTGCGCCGACTATGCCGGCGAGCACGAGCGCGATGCCGTCGATCAGCAGCAGAGCATCCCTGACATCACGATAGGGAGACAACACCTCGTGCATGGACTTCTGGACAACAACATCGACGACGTCACCGCGGCCCTCGATACGCTGGGCAAACGTCAGATAGTCTGTATCTGCGACGTGAGTCACGTGAGGTTCGCTATCCGCAGTCCGTTGCGTTGCGATCGACTTACGCAGCGCCTCCGGCACGGTTGACGCAATCCGATCCGGACCATCAGGCCTGTAAGCGATGAGCGTGATATCAGCGCCCACTACGTCGCGTATTTTCTGAGCGAACGCATCATTGACCACAAACCCCATGGCGACCCACGCAATCGTCTCGGGCGTGCGCACCGGGGCCAGGAAAAACTGGTAGGAACGATCCGCGAGCACGCGGAAGACCGGCAGATCACGCTGGCCCCGGGACTGCGCGAGCTGGCTCTCGAGGGAGAATCCCCGGTCCACGCCGCCGGGCGCGGTGGAGGCGAGCACTTTGCCGTGGATATCGGTCAGCAGGACCATATCCGCGCCGATGCGCTGCGCATTGTTCGTGGCAGCAGAAATGATCGTGGGAACGTCGCCGCCGGCCACCGCCTCCCGGAACCCGAAATCCGCAGCCAGTACCCCGACGCCGTTGGCCAACTGGCCGGCACGGAACCGGATCAACTGTTGGGCAAACGAGCTACCGGAGCGCAACTCGTCGGCCGCCCGGCCCTCCACGTCATGCGCGGTACGGGCCAACACTGCGGCCAGCGTCACAGTCTGAGTGACGACCACCAGTCCAATGATCAATACGAGAAGTCGTTTGCGGAAGCTGCCCATGGAAGCGATTCTGATGCCGGTTGCATCGTAGGCATCTGCCGACCTTTGTTGTTAGCGACCAGGTACCGGATTGAAAGCGCTGATTCCCCTGATTTCTTGCGGCCTGCTGCAGATTCCCGGCGCATGGGCGGGAAGCCTCGTTGTCGCAGTGCAAACATCCAGCGGCCGGCCCCTGGCAGGGGCGGTCGTCACGCTGCACTCGGTGGCCGGAAACGATCATCCGGGCGTTCCTGTGACCGCCGTCATGGACCAGGTCAATCGGGCGTTCGTACCCGATCTGCTGGTGATTCCGGTAGGCTCGACCGTGGCGTTTCCCAACAGCGATTCCGTCAGCCACCAGATTTACTCGTTTTCCGCGGCGCACAAGTTCCAACTGCCGCTGTACCGCGGCAAGCCGTATCCGCCCGTCAACTTCGACCAGGCGGGGCTCGTCACTCTTGGATGCAACATCCATGATTCGATGCTCGCGTACGTTCTGGTGACGGATGCTCCGTACTTCGGCCGGACCGACGCGACCGGATCGTGGTCAGTCGAAGCACCGCAGGGAACCTACCAGGTCAGTGTGTGGCAGCCCCGGATGGAGGAAACCCTCCAGAAGGAAGTGACCATTGACGCGGACCGGTCCAACCTGACAGTCCGTCTCACCCGAGCGCTGAAGCCGGCGCCCCTGGAGGGACGCCATTCCTGGGACGCGTACTGATGAGCGCGGCGGTCCTGTTGGCCCTGGCGGCGGCACTCGCGAGCCCGGAGTGGGGCAGTCCTGAATGGGCCGGGCCTGAATGGGCCAGTCCTGAATGGGAGATAGATTTGGACGCTCGCCTGGTCAGCTCCGATGGCCAGCGGTCCGTTACCAACGGCGGGTTGGGAACACTGCGTTACGATGACACGCAATCCGGCCTGAGGTTGGGTCGTGCGCGCTTTGCCCTGTCGGAAGCGTTTGGGCAGGTTTGGTCATTGCACGTCGATGCATCGGCGTGGGGCGACCACGACAAGAACCCGGTCGACCTGACTGAAGCGTACCTGCAATTTCGTCCTTACCCGTTTGCGGGCAGCTATCGGTTTCGCCTGAAGACAGGCGCCTTTTATGCGCCCATTTCATTGGAGAACCGGTCCGCGGGTTGGGAGTCGCCTTACACGCTGTCGTACTCGGCCGTCAACACCTGGCTGGGACAGGAGTTGCGCACAATCGGCGCGGAAGGCCAGATCGACTGGCTCGGCACTCGCACCGGGCACGCTTTCGATGTGGCCCTCACCGGTGGAGTGTTTGGTTGGAACGATCCGGCCGGTGTAGTAATCGCCAGCCGAGGTTTCTCACTCAGTGACCGGCAGACAACCTTGTTTGGGCGTGTCGGAGCGAACAACTCATCGCCATTGCCCCCCATGACGCTGTTCGGCGAGATCGATCACCGTGCGGGCTTCTATGCCGGCCTCGAAGGGCGCTACTACGACCGGGTCGTGATTCGCGTACTCCATTACGACAACAGGGGTGATCCGGAGGCCTTCGATGCGGCAACCAACAACTACGCATGGGACACCCACTTCAACTCAGTTGGAGTGCGGGCCGAGAGCGGCACTGGATGGACGGCAATCGCACAGTACCTCGACGGCGAAACCGCGATCGAGCCCAATGACGGGTATCTGAACTGGCCCTTCAGAGCCCGGTTTGCACTCATCTCGAAAGAATTGGGACATCACCGGCTCAGTGTCCGGTACGACTCATTCGCGGTAGACAGTGAATCGGAGTACGGCGGTGGCCCACAGCATGGCCACGCGTGGACTGCAGCCTATGTCTTCGAACCCAGTGCCCACTGGCGGTTCACGCTCGAATGGCTGCGCGTGGCCAACGACAACGAGAACCGGCCCGTCTATGTGGGACTGCCATCGCGCGCAACGGAGACCCAGGTCCAACTGGCCGTGCGCTTTGCGCTAGGCCCGCTTGCCCGGTAGACTTCGCGCCCCTCAATAACGTTGATTTGGAGCGGTTTTCATGGGTAAGGGAGATAGCAGGAGTCGTCGCGGCAAGATTTATCAGGGCTCTTTTGGCAAGTCCCGTCCAAAGGACCCGGCCAAGAAGAAGAAGCGCGCCGCCGCCAAGAAGTAGCTTTTCGTTCTACATAGGGCCTGTCTGGGGCGCAGCTTCCGCCCCTGTTCTTGCTGCAATGGAACGCCTCTTGCGACTGTACGTTGAGTCCCACCCGGCACTGTAAAGGAGCCGCGGCGGCCTTCCCGACATACAGTGAGGTGACCTATGAATCGCAGCCTTATTTTATTGTGCATGAGTGCGCTGGCGCTGGTGGCCTGCTCCAAGCAGCAGTCAACCTCGCCCGGCCCGGCCGATTCGTCGACAACGGCTCCGGCGGCCCCGGCGGATTCGTCATCAGGCACAACGACCACGATGCCCCCTGCGGACCAATCCAGTCCGTCCACGACGCCACCGCCTGACAGCAGCGGCACTGCCACGCCGCCCCCTCCGGCTGATTCCACCACTCCGCCGAAGTAATCGCGTCGTCATTAAACTGCGCCCAAAAAGGGCGCAGTTTTACGGTACCGTGCGTCCCCCGTCCCGGCAATGGGTCGGGGGATGCCCCCTCTTTCGAATTCGAAAAGGTGGGCTGGGGCGGCCGGAATGGCCGCATTGAAACTGTTTCAGCAGGAGTGATTTCTAATGACCAAGTACGCGCTTCCGGATCTTCCATACGACTACGGTGCGCTCGAGCCGCATATCTCCGCGAAGATCATGCAGCTCCATCACGACAAGCATCACAAGACGTATGTAGACGGCGCGAACCAGACGCTCGAGAAGCTGCAAGATGCGCGCGAGAAGGGCGACTTTGCCGCCATCGCAGCGCTCGAGCACGCGCTCGCCTTCCACGTCTCGGGCCACGTGCTGCACAGCATTTTCTGGAAGAACCTGTCACCGGAAGGCGGCGGCAAGCCCACCGGCGAGCTGGCCAGCGCCATTGACCGTGATTTCGGCAGCTTCGACAAATTCAAAGCGCAGCTCACCAAGGCGGCCGCGACCTGCATGGGCTCCGGCTGGGGTGCGCTCGTATTCGACACCGCATCGCAGACACTGCTCACAGCGCAGTTCCATGACCACGAATCTCAGACACCGCAGGGCGGTCTGCCCTTGTTGGTACTCGATGCGTGGGAGCATGCCTGGTATCTGCAGTACCTGAATGAGAAGGTGAAGTTCTTCGACGCCATCTGGAATGTCATCAACTGGAAGGATGTCTCCGAGCGCTTCGGCAAAGTGAAGGGCATCGCCCTTCTGTAGTGCAAGCGCTCTGTCTTGAAGAAAGGGCCGGCGCGGCGCTTCGTACGGGTACGAAGCGCCGCGCGTCCGTATCCGGCAATCTCTGACTATGCCCTGATCGGCGACTGTCATACGGCAGCGCTGATCTCACGCGCCGGTTCCATCGACTGGTGCTGCCTGCCCCGATTCGATTCCGACAGTTGTTTTGGCCGCCTGCTCGACTGGCAGCACGGCGGCCATTTCATCATCACGCCCAAGACCAAAGCCGAAGTCCATCGGCAGTACCTGGATGACACACTGGTCCTCGTGACCACCTATCGAGCGGGCCGCAATGTCGCCCGGGTCAGCGACTTCTTTTCCATGCGCATGGGCGGACGCAGCCGGCCGCGGCGTGAGCTCGTTCGGATCATCGAAGGCGTCAAAGGCAAAATGACATTCGATGTCTCGATCGTACCGCGCCTCGACTACGGTGATGTAAAACCGTGGATTTTCTCCGGCGGCGGCGCTGCGCACTTTGCTGTTGGAAGTAACACAGGCATCCGGATTTTCGGCGATATCGTCCTGGACATCGTGGACTCACACGACCTGCACGCCGAAGTCCAGGTTCGCGCCGGAAAGAAACTGCACATCGGCCTGCAGTTCTTCCCTCCGGAGGAAGCCAATGCCACTCCCCAGCGACGCAAGCCGGCCAAGGAGTTACAAGCGCATCTGCAAGAGACGGTGCGCTGGTGGCACAAGTGGTCGGAAAAAATCGTTTACGATGACGGGCCCGGAGTCAGCATTGCGCGGTCGGCCATCACGCTGAAGGCGCTGACGTACGCGCCTACGGGTGCGATTGTTGCCGCTCCAACGACTTCTCTGCCTGAGCGCAAGGGTGGCGAGCGCAATTGGGATTATCGTTACTGTTGGATTCGCGACTCGATATTCACCGTCTGGGCATTGAATGCTGTCGGTGCCGTGTCGGAGGCCGAGGGCGTCCGGCACTTCATTCAGCGCGCTGCCGCCGGCAACGCCGATGACCTCCAGGTTTTGTATGGTGTGGACGGCAAGCGCCGCCTGACGGAAATCGAGCTGACGCATCTGGAAGGCTGGCGTGGCTCACGGCCGGTCCGCATCGGTAATGGCGCGGCTCATCAATATCAGGCCGACATGTACGGCCTGTTGGTTGAGTTTGCGTGGCAGTGGAGCCAGCTCGGCCACCGACCGACCGAGGCCTACTGGAAGTTCCTGACCCAGGTGGTTGCCGCCGCCATTGCCAGATGGAAGTTGCCGGATCGGGGTATCTGGGAGGTCCGCTCGCGCCCGCTGCACTTCGTACACTCGAAAGTGATGTGTTGGGCTGCCGCCAACCGAGGCGTTGCCCTGGCCGAAAAGTATGGGCTTCCCGCACCGCTCGGGAAATGGCGGGCGGCGCGCGATGAGATGCGAGCCGCGATCGACAAGCGCGGTGTGGATCATGAGCGAGGCATCTATGTTCGCAGCTTCGGATCCAGGGATGTTGATGCCGCGTTATTACTCCTACCGCTCACAGAGTATGTAGCCTACGACGACGAAAGAATGGTGCGCACGCTGCGGGTCATCAGCAAAGACCTCATGCAGGATGGTTTGCTTTTGCGGTATCGCCGTGAGGACGGCCTCGCTGGCTCCGAGGGGATGTTTCTCGCGTGCACGTTCTGGTTGGTCACCTGCCTGGCACACGCCGGCCGGAAACAGGAGGCCAGCAGGATATTCAAGCGGGCTGTCGCCACCGGAAACGACCTGGGGCTGTTCGCCGAGGAATATTCACGTAAGGGCCGCGAGATGCTCGGCAATTATCCCCAGGGACTGACCCATCTGTCTCACATAGGCGCAGCGCTCGCCCTCATGAACGTGAAGCCGCCGCAAATCTGAGTCGGCGCTTACATCGACCAGTGGCGTTTATATCGACCAATGGCGTTTACATCGAAAATAGCGGAAGTGGCGCGCAGGTATGCCGTGCGGCGCCGACGTCACTCATGCATTTGCATATAAATACGCATCCAACTCGCTTGAAAACAACTCCCACCTGCGCCCGTTTCAAACACCGACGCACTGACAGCCAGAATTTTTTCTCTTCGATCCAGTTCACACTTTTCGAAACGTCACGTTGCTCACGGCCTGCGCAGCGGTGGAATATGTTCAGCATCACGTCAGTCCTGAAAGAAGAAAACCGATCCATCTAAGGGGTCGGGACCATAACCGCAATCTGACGACGGCTCCGCCCGGCATGAGGTGACAGCATTTCCATGAACAGACTCCAAGTGGCGAGCCTGGCTCTCCTGTGTGTCATCTTGAGCTCCATGGCGCAAATCTCCTTGAAGAAAGGAGTTTCCAGCGCTCCCGTGCAGGCCTTGCTGGAGCGCGGGACCGCGGCACCCGAGTTCATTGCGCGTGCGGCCTTCGCGCCGCTCGTGGTTGTTGGTCTGAGTCTGTATGTATTCAGCACGTTGCTGTGGCTCCTGGTGCTGGCCAAAGCGGATGTCAGCTACGCGTATCCTTTTGTCAGCTTGGGATTTCTAATGATTTCCCTATACGCCCACTATTCCATGTCGGAACCGTTGGGAATGCTGAAGATGACCGGAATCGCACTCATCATGACGGGAGTCGTTTGTGTTGCCCGATCTTGAGCTGCTGTCGCGGTTGTTTCGTCGCGGCATGGACCTCGCGATCAGCCTCATTCTGCTGGTTTCCGTGACCCTCAGTGTCTGGAACATCACCGCTATCCATGACCACGTCCGGACTCTGATCGATCCTCGGGCCGATGACGTGTGGTTTGAAGCAGACGTCGACCGTGTCTACGACGATATGACGGATCGGGGTGCTAATCACTACAGGACTACGGTCCACCCTATATTTCCGCTGCTGACCTACCCTGTCGTCCACGCGAGTCAGAAGCTGTTACACACCGACAAGATCAGCGCCGTTCGCGGAGTCATTGCCGCAACAGCCGGTGTCTGGCTGACTCTGTTCTACGCGCTGCTGCGCGCGCTGCGCTGTCGGCGAATGGACGCTGTGTTGTTCGCGCTCGTGGCGGCAGCGACCTCAGGCGCACTGTTCTGGGTTGCGATTCCTGAAACCTATGAATTTGGATCGTTGACCATCGTGGGCGTGCTGTTTCTTGCCGCGATGGCCGAACGACGCGCCGTGCCCGTTTGGGTCGATATTGCCGCAGGCGCCGCGTCCATGAGCATTCTCGTTACGGACTTCATGGTAGCGGTGGCCTCGTTCGTCAGTCGCTACCAACTGAAGCGTGCGATTCAGATCGCGTGCAATGCGTTGGTCCTGGTGGTCCTTCTGTGGGGACTGCAGAAATACTTCTTCAAGTCCGCCCAGTTCTTCATGGGCCAGCACGACAGCACCACTCCGCCGGAACCCCGAAGTGTCGCGCTGGTGGTCATCTTTCTGCAGAGCTTTGTTGCGCCGGAGATCCGGACCCTGCCGAATGAGCTGCCCGGTGTGTGGCCGGTACTCACCTTTCAACACGCGGCACTGGCACCCCTGGATTTCCTGAAGGTAACGGCACTCGTTTCGTGGCTTTGTTTGCTGGGCTTTGCAGGTTGGGTACTGGTACGCCTGCCTCAGTATCCGCGGTTTCGGGCCATGCTCGCTCTGTCTATCGCGGGGCAGATTGTGTTGCACCTGCTGTATGGGGGTGAAACGTTCCTGTATGCGCTGGACTGGCTGCCCCTGTTCATTACCGCGGCGGCACTTGCCACGTTGACTCGTTGGCGGCCGGCTGTCTTGGCGGCCGCAGTGGCGTTTGCGGTGACCGCAGGGATGCACAACAGTGCGCAGTTGCGGGCCGCGTTGGACCTGGTGGCGGTCAACGCGCGCGCGCAGCCCGCGGCACCGGCCGACGGCAACGCGAAACCTTCAGCCTCGAGCGAGAAGTACGTCGTCGTAGATGGAGCGCATCGGTAGCGTCAGTGCGATCGATCGAAACTCAACGGTCGGATCAGGGCCCCTGTACACCTGGGGCCACCATCCATCCGTGCGGCGGTGGATGGTGAGTTCGTATTTGTCCTGCGCGACGAGCACGTACTCTTCAATCGAATCAACCAGGCGATAGATCTCGGCTTTCTCACGCTTATCGATGTTCTCGGTCGATGGCGAGAGGACCTCAACGACCAGTGTCGGGTTACGCAGGCCCGGCCCGTTCCAGCTTTCCGGCTGGCAATCGATCATGATATCCGGGTGATAGCTGATGTTTCTCCAATCGACCTGAATCAGCAGTCTGGCCTTGCTCGCGAAGACCTCACACGGGCGCCCTTTGAGGTGATTGGAGAAAGCCATGTCCAGTCGATGGCGAACTCGCTCATGTGCCACACTGGGCCCGGACATGGCATGTACGGAACCATTGAAAAACTCGTGGAGAATTTCGCTGCGTTCTTCGAGCTCGAAATATTCTTCGAGTGTCATGGTCTGCGGTGGTTCGCCGGGCACATACGCCAGTGCCACTTCGCGGACTTCATTTGACTTCGAGAAGGCGAGATCCCGAAGCCAGTTGGCAATCCTGAGATGTTCGAAGGCCGAAAGCGGCTCCAGCGCCCGCCGGATTTCCTCTAGCGTCTGCATTTTTTAGCTCCTGCTCAAAGAGAGCAGCGAGGTTAGACAGACGGAACGGTCATTCCAACGTTGTTTGCGTCGAATTTTGCGCAGAAATGCACAGTTCGAATCACGCGATGCGATTCGACAGCGTCCGAACTATACGTGTTACGCGTCGCGCGGATGTAGGCGTCACCCGCGCACGCCAGGAGCCTCAGAGGATGTAGCGGCTCAGGTCCTCATCTTTGACCAGGTTGCCCAGATGCTCGTCGACGTACTTCGCGTCGACGGAGACCGCCTGCCCCTTCTGCCCCACCGCCTCGAAGGACACGGTTTCCAACAGCCGCTCCATAACCGTGTGCAGACGACGAGCGCCAATGTTTTCGGTACGCTCATTCACATGGAATGCAATCTCGGCGATGCGTTGCACGCCGTCGGATGAGAACTCAACTGAAACACCTTCGGTATTCATGAGTGCCCGGTACTGAGCGGTGAGGGAAGCATCAGGCTCGGTCAGGATCCGCACGAAGTCGCCCACCTTCAGTGAGTCCAACTCCACGCGAATGGGCAAACGGCCCTGCAGCTCCGGAATCAGGTCCGAAGGCTTCGACAGGCTGAACGCCCCCGACGCAATAAACAACACGTGATCGGTCTTCACCGGTCCATACTTCGTCGCAACCGTGGAGCCTTCGATCAACGGCAGCAGATCGCGCTGCACGCCTTCACGCGACACATCCGCACCGGATGTCTCCTGTCGGCGGGTAACCTTGTCGATTTCGTCGATGAACACGATGCCGTTCTGCTCGGCATTGAATATGGCCTGGATTTTCAGCTCTTCTTCGTTGACGAGCTTGCCGGCCTCTTCATCCGTCAGCAGCTTCAGCGCCTCGCG
>Ga0137413_10000864_pt1 | contig 11029 bp, 9 predicted proteins | sample CZODoug2_1_16fun_FD_108280 | JGI IMG/M metagenome (GOLD analysis project Ga0137413, IMG submission 108280) | Vadose zone soil fungal communities from Angelo Coast Range Reserve, California, USA - CZODoug2_1_16fungal (Illumina Assembly) | ecosystem: Environmental > Terrestrial > Soil > Vadose... | reverse complement strand
CGCTACGGCGCGCCGAGGGACAACACGTTTCGCGTTCGTTGCCAATCGAATTAGCAAAAAGGGGCCGGCTGCGGTTGAGCGCGCGATTCTCTGGAAGGGGAGACGTTTATGCTGGGAACCCATCTCATAAATAGGAACGGGTGCGTTACTGGAAATTTGGCGCTGCAGCAAGGCGCGAGGGGGGAGAATATCCTTTATGGATCTGTGACCGACGAGCAACGCTGTTGCAGCGTCGAAGATCGAACAACCCTCCGGGCTGAGTTCTGGCTGGTAGCTAGCGGCGTTGCTCCTCAGTCACAGAACCCTGCGGCTATGCTTCTTCGTCGAGCCTTGCCAGCCGCCCGCCAGAACTCAGCGCACCGAGTCCCTATTTATGAGATGGGTTCTAAAGAAATTCTACGGTACTGCGCATTGTGGATTGTAACGGTGGTGTGCGCCATAGCCGGTGCGCATTCTGCCGCGGCGCAGGAACCTGCGCGCATGCAGCCAGGGGTTATCACGACTTTCGCGCCGATTGTGGAGAAGGTCGCGCCGAGCGTTGTCACGGTGTTTACCACTCAAACCGTGTCGCGGGGACAATCAACGTTTCCATTTTCCGATGACGCGCTGCGACAATCCTTCGGCGGACAACTTCCGCAGAGCCAGGGCAAGCAAACACTTCAGGGGCTTGGCTCGGGCGTGATCGTCAGCCCGGATGGATACATTCTCACCGCTAATCATGTCGTCTCAGGCGCGGAAGAAATCATGATTGGGCTCGGCACGGAGCTGCGCAAATACAAGGCAAAAAAAGTCGGCACCGATCCAGGCACTGACGTTGCCTTGCTGAAAATCGACGAGAAGAATCTGCCGGGGATCACGTTCGCCGATAGCGATAAAGCACGCGCGGGCGACATTGTGCTCGCCGTGGGCAATCCATTTGGTCTGCGACAGACAGTCACGATGGGAATCATCAGTGCCGTCGGCCGCGGCGGCATGGGCATTGTTGATTATGAAAATTTCATCCAGACCGACGCGGCGATTAACATGGGCAACTCCGGCGGCGCGCTGGTCGATATCAAAGGCGAGTTGTTAGGCATTAACACTGCCATTTTTAGCAGAAGCGGAGGTAATCAGGGTGTTGGCTTCGCGATTCCCGACAATCTTGCGCGCGATGTGATGCAGAGCCTGCGCGAAAAAGGTCGCGTTGTTCGCGGCTACATCGGCGCGTCCGTGCAAACGCTCACCCCTGAGCTGGCCGAAGCGATGAAGCTCAAAGGGCAGCCGACTGGCGCTTTGGTAGGCGAGGTCGCACCGAAAACTCCCTCGGAAAAAGCGGGAATGAAGACCGGTGACGTGATCGCTGCGGTGAACGAAAAGAAAATAAGCGACGCGCGTGAGTTGCGTTTGTTGATTGGCTCGATGGCGCCCGGCAGTAAAGCGCACGTCCAGGTGAATCGCGAAGGTCAAACGAAAATGGTCGATATTCAGCTTGCTGAGATGCCTGCGGGGGTCACCGAGGAAGGAGGTCCTGAAGCGTCTCCTGAAGAAAGTGCGCAGCCTGAAAAAACGACTGTGTTTGGTGGGGTCGCGGTGGCGGATATCACCGATGACATTCGCACTGCGCTGAATCTTGCAAAAGACGTTCAAGGGGCAGTGATCGCAGAAGTTGATGCAGACTCGCCTGCGGGAGAAGCTGGGCTGCGCGAAGGGGACGTGATCCAGGAAGTGAACAAGCAGCGGGTTAAGAGTGCGAAGGACCTTGTCGCCGCTAGCAAAAAGTTGAAACCTAACGAGAAGATTTTGATACGCGTCTACAGCCAGGGCCGCAGCGGTTACGTCGCGCTGGAACCGAAATAAAGAAAATGACGAAGCACGAACTCGAAGCGAGCGCGTAAATCTTTTCGTCATTCTGGCTTCGGGTTTCCTTCGTCATTCGTCATTCGCGCTTCGTCATTATCAAATATCCAAAAGCACTCTCGCCTTCCAACCCGCCTCAGGCGGGCCGTGTTTCTCGACAGAGAAACCATGAAGCGTGACCGCTTTCACGTCCGCGCGCTGCTGGTGACGCGTGTCGTCTAATTGTTCGCCGGCAACTGTCGCTCTTAAGAAATATCCTTCGCTTTTGTGGTCGATTTGCGTCTTGCGGGCTCGCAGTAAAAGACGTCTGGCATCTTTGAAATAAATTAGCTCCTGCAAAAAGTCGAAGAGCAACATGTCGATCTTGTTGTCCGAGAGTTCGATCTGTCGCGTCTCGCGTGACTCGATTGCGTCGAGATTATCTATCATCACGTTCATCGTCGCCTCGGCAGCGGCTATGAACAATTCCGGCAGGTCGCGCCCCGTCGCTTCAAACGCGATGTCCGCCGTTCCGATGTCCTCGAGATAGTGGTAAGGCATGAGGAGAATGACGAATGAACTAATGACGAATGCCCAATTAATGACAAATGACGAAAACAAAACCTGAACTCGACGCTGATCGCCTCGTCATTTGGGTTTCGTCATTCGAGCTTCGTCATTTGTCCTCGCACATTCCTTCAGCGCACGAAGAACTACTGATTTTTCGACGGCGATTCCTTTCCCTATGAAAACGAGCTCTGTGCGACCGGTCTCAAACGGTTCCAACTCCCAGCGGCCGGCCACGAAATTGAAAAGTTGCGCGTCATCGGGGAAGCGAATGAAACCCTTCGCCCGGATTACGTTCGCAGGCAGTCGGTTCACGAAACGCTCGAAGCAATCGCGGGAAAAAATGTTGTCAGAACTGAACGTGAACGATTCGAACTTTTGCTGATGTTCATGCAGAGCCAGCGCGATCTCTTTCTCGCGCCCAATGCCAAACAAAAGTTCGGGATCGATTTGGCAGCGCTCGGTCCGAATAATTGACGCGCTCGGATTGATTTTCCGAAGCTTCCTTTCAAGCGGTTCGATCTGCGACGGCTCGATGAGATCGATCTTGTTCAGGAGCAAGATGTCCGCTGCTTCAATTTGCAGGCGCGTGGTGTGACCGAGCTCGGGGAACCGAATCAGCATGTCGGCGTCGATGACCGAAACGACGCCGTCGAGCCGGCATTGAGGCAGCGCCTCCTGAATATTGAACACGAGCGCTTCAGGTTCGGCGAGGCCGGTGGTCTCGACGACGATGATTTCGGGCGCAACTTTCTCAATGATTTCGTTTACTGCTGTCTCGAACTCACCGAGCAATGAGCAGCAAACGCAGCCACCACCCAGTTCTGAAATGCGTACGTTTTTGCCCTCAATCACTTTCGTGTCGATGGCGATCTCGCCGAATTCATTCATCACGATGGCGATCTTCGCAGGGCGCGTAGCAAGGATGTGTCGTAGCAGTGTTGTTTTGCCGCTTCCAAGCGGACCGGTGATGAGAGTGATGGGCGTGCGAGGGCTCATGGCCAGATGTGATCGGTGATCTGTGATCCGTGATCGGTAAGAGAGTAGGTCATAAACTGATCACAGGTCACTGTTCACTGATCACGAATCATTCTTCAGCCTTTCACGTTTCCAATCGGGGTGAATCGCACCACGGGCTTGCTAATTCCCGCCAACTCCGTCGCGGCGATCACTTCATCGATGTTCTTGTAAGCAGGCCCGGCCTCCTCGGCGAGCCCTGCCCATGACGTGCTGCGGACATAAATACCGCGCGCCTCCAGATCACGCTGCAGTTGTTTGCCGTGCCATTGCTTGCGCGCCTTGGTGCGGCTCATGGTGCGGCCGCTTCCGTGCGCGGTGCTGAAAAATGTTTCAGCGCCCGACGCTGCGCCCACGAGCAGGTAGGAACCGGTTTCCATTGAGCCGCCAATGATCACCGGCTGGCCGATGTCGCGGTAACGCGCAGCGACTTCGTCGTGGCCCGGGCCGAACGCACGGGTTGCGCCTTTACGGTGAACAAGCAGCGTCTTTTCTTTCCCATTGACGATATGCTTTTCCAATTTCGCCGTGTTGTGAGCGACGTCGTAAATCATCCGCATGCCGAGCTCTTCGGCGCTGCGACCAAACACTTCGGAAAAAACTTCGCGAATTTGATGAAGAATGACCTGCCGGTTTGCAAATGCCATGTTCAAACCGCATTTCATCGCAGCGAAATAATCCCGGCCCTCGGGGGACTCCAACGGCGCGCACGCAAGCTCGCGATCCAAAATTCTTATTTGATATTTCGACTCCATCACTTTCAAAAACGTTTGGAGATAATCGGTGGCGACCTGGTGTCCGAAACCACGACTGCCGCAGTGAAACATCACTACGACCTGGTTCGGGATGGTGATTCCAAATTTTTCCGCGAGTTGTTTATCGCGCACGTCCTTTGGTCGCGCGACCTGCACTTCCAGATAATGATTGCCGCTGCCGAGGGTGCCAACCTGGTTGTAACCCCGATCAACTGCGCGTTCGCTGATCTTCGAAGCATCGGCGCCTGAGATGCAACCGTTCTCCTCGGTAACTTCAAGATCGTCCTCGCAGCCATAATCGTGTTCGATGCACCAGCGCGCCCCTTGTTCGACGACGTTTCGAAAATCCTGATGCGATAATTTCAAGAACCCGTGACTGCCAACTCCTGCAGGAACGCGCTCATAAAGCCGGTCAACAGTCTGATGCAGATGCGGCCGTACATCGTCAAGCGTGAGATTGGTGATGACGAGGCGCATACCGCAGTTGATGTCGAACCCAATGCCGCCCGGTGAAATGACGCCGCCTTCGTGCACATCCATCGCCGCAACACCGCCGATGGGAAATCCATAACCGCTGTGACCATCAGGCATGCAAAGCGCGTACCTCGTAATCCCGGGCAAAGTGGCAACGTTGCTGATCTGTTGGTAAACGGACTCGTCCATCTCGCGCACAAGCTTCTCGGTCGCGATGATCCGCGCCGGAACGCGCATTCCGTCTTTGTAAGTGGCGGGCAATTCCCAAACCGTATCGGAAATTTTTTGGAGATTGTCGATGATCGCCATCTCAATGCGTTTCAACTAAAGATCGTTTTCCACGATAGATCTCTTCGTATCCGACACACCTTACTTCAGTCTACGAAACGCATCCAAAGCGGCAGAGCACTGCCGCACTCCACAACGTGGCGGTGATTGAGAACGCAGATTAGGCGCTCGTGTTTTGGAGTGCGGCGGCGCTCCGCCGCTTTTTCGGTGCTCGCGGCAATCGAGCCGCAAGTTTCGCTCCGGCTCCCAGAAAGGAATCAACCCACCAAAAGACATTTTCCTCACGGACCACGCGTTTCATTCGTTTCATTCGCGCGCTGCGCTCAGCTTCGCTCATGCAGAACGCTTTTAAAACGGCGTCGGCCATTTCCTCGACATCGTAAGGATTCACCAGCACAGCACCCGGCTTGAGCTGCTCGGCCGCGCCCGCGAACTGGCTGAGAATCAGCACGCCCTCCTTGTCGATGCGGCATGCACAATATTCCTTAGCCACCAGATTCATTCCGTCCTTGAGTGGCGTGACGAAGGCGATGTCACAGGCGCGGTAATGCGCCAGAAGATCGTCGCGATCGAGGCAGCGAAAGTGATATTGCACCGGCAGCCAGTTACTGGTTGAAAAACGCCCGTTGATATCGCCAACCAGGCGATCGATGCGATCCTTGAACTCGTGATACCTCGGAATCTCAACGCGGCTCGGCACCACCACCTGGATCAGAACCACCCGCCCACGCAATTCCGGGTGGCGTTCCAACGCGTCGCGGTACGCGCGCAACCGTTCGGGAATTCCTTTACTGTAATCGAGCCGGTCCAACCCCAGAATTAACTGACAATCAGGAAAAGTGGCGCGCAGTCCCTGTGATCTTTGAGCGACCGCCTCAGACGTTGCGCCATTTTCAAACGAGGCGAAGTCGATCCCAATCGGGAAATGCCCGAGGCGAATTTCGCGTTTTTCGAAACGGACCAACTGCAATTCACGGCGAGGAACGACCTTCGCGTCTGACATCACGCGCCGGACACACCCGAGAAAATTGCGAAGATCGCGCCGTGTCTGGAACCCGAGCAGATCGAACTGGAGCAGGGCGCGCAGCAGGCGCTGTTGCTGCGGAAGCTTGGAAAAAATGTCGTACGGCGGAAAGGGAATGTGCAGGAAAAACGTCAATGCCGACAGCTTTCGAGAAATGCCGCGCTCGCGTAAGGCCTGGGCGACGTACATCAGGTGATAATCGTGCACCCATATAAAGTCGTTAGGCTGCGAGCAATGCCCGATAGCTTCGGCGTAACGTTCGTTGACTTGTCTGTAGGCCTGCCAGTACCCCGGCTCGAAATTGCAGAAGTTTTGCAGATCGTGAAACAGCGGCCAGATGACCTCGTTGGAATAGCCGTAGTAAAATTCGTCGCGCTCAGTTTCGCTAAGAGCGACCGGCACCACCTCGTAACCGGCGTCACGTGTGGCTTCGGCAAACGCCCGCTTGGGGATTTCGCCTGCACTTCCTGGCCAGCCAATCCATATGCCACCGCGTTCGCGCAGCACCGGTTCCACCGCAGAGACGAGTCCTCCGGCAGCGGGTGTCACGGTCCAAAGATCGTCGCCCGTCGAATCCAGCGCGAATGGCAACCGATTAGAAACGACGATCAGGCGATTCATTTAATAACGGGTTAAAAGTTACATTGTTACAACGGAGTGAGTCTGGAATCCTCTTTAATCTTGTAACCCTGTAACGTTGTAACTCTTCCAACTCCTTTTGTTAAATCGAAATATGATTCCTTCCGCGCTGGACCACGTTCAAAAGATTACTGGACGCAGCGATCAGCTCGCCGTCTTTCTCGACTACGACGGCACGCTAACGGCGATTGTCAGTGATCCAAAGAAAGCGTTGCTCTCCGGTTCCATGCGGGAGACGCTGCGAGCGTTGGTGATGCGAGCGTCGGTCGCCGTCCTAAGTGGCCGCGACCTCGATGACGTTCGCAAGCGTGTTGCTATCGATACGATCGTTTACGCTGGCAGCCACGGATTTGATATCGCAGGACCGCGCGGATTGCGGAAGCAAGAGGCGACGAAGTTCTTGCCAACACTCGATGCAGCGGAAAAAGAGCTTCGAGAAAAACTGGCCGGCATTGCGGGTGCGCTCATTGAGAGAAAACGTTTCTCCATCGCTGCGCATTATCGGGCGGTGAATGAAAGCGACTTTCCCAAGCTTGAGCGCGCTGTCAGCGAGGTCGCCGCTCGCCATCGAGAGCTGCGCAGAATGGAAGGCAAAAAAGTTTATGAACTGTTGCCGGACGTGGATTGGGACAAAGGCAAAGCTCTGCTTTGGTTATTGGCAACCCTGCGTTCGGGGCACCCGAAAGCACGCCCGATTTACATCGGCGACGATCGCACGGACGAAGACGCTTTCCGCGCACTTGGGCAGTGCGGTGTAGGCATTCTTGTCAGCGAGCAACCGCGCTCGACCGCCGCGCGCTATGCGCTAAAGAATCCCGTCGAGGTTGAGCGCTTTTTGCAGGAACTTGTCGAAATGACGAAGCTCGAATGATGAATGACAAATGAAATCCGAATGACGAAATCCGAAGAAACGCGAGGAGATCACCCGCCGTATTGTTCGTCATTCGTCATTAGGGTTTCGTCATTCTGTTTGCCAGTGGAGCGTTAGACTATCGTCGCCCTCCAGGTGCGTCTGAGTAGCGAATTGCGCGCCCAGTTGGTTCAGCAGATTACAAAGCCATTCGGCGTCGCCGGTTGATGCACGTTCCAGTCTGAATCGCTGCATTCGCATCGGGACCAAACGCGCAGCGATTAATTCGCCGCTACTCGAGTCGAGTTCGATCAAATACATCAGGGCCAAATCGCCGCGGAACATCTCGTAACCACTGATTCCTTCATAGTCGGTAAGGAAATCTCCGCAGCCGTAGAGAATGAGGCGCTCCTTGAATATCTCAATCGCTTTCACGTGATGAGAGGAGTGTCCGTCCACGATCGCAATGCCTTCTTCAATCAAGCGATGAGCAAACGTGATTTGGTCGCGCGGAATTTCGTAACCCCAATTGCTGCCCCAGTGAATGGAAGCGACAATCAAATCGCCCGTTCGCTGGTGCGCGCGCATCTGATGGGCCACCCGCGCGGCGGTGGCTGCGGAAAGATCGTCGAGCAGATTTACTCCTGGCGAAATACTGGTGGCCTTCCAATCTTGCGGGATCCCGCTGGTTCTTGATCCAAATGAGAATAACAGCAGGCGGCCATTGCCAGCTGTATTGAGCACTGCGGGCTGCATCGCTTCCTCGGAGTCGTTGCCGCCGCCTGCGTGCGCGATGCCTGCCGTGTCCAGGGTTTTCAGGGTTTCCGATAATCCATCGTATCCCCAGTCCAACAGATGATTGTTTGCCAAAGCGCATGCGCTGATTTTTGCAGACCTGAGGCAGCCAATGTTCTGGGGGTGCATCCGATAATGAATCCCTTTTTCCGGCCATGGCGTTTCAGCCGAGGTGACAGCGGTCTCCAGATTTGCGACTCGCAAATCAACCTCGGCGCGTTCCAGTTCGCGCAGCGCATCGCCCCAGATGTAGTCGAAACTCAGCGGGCGCGGTATCGGTCCATTGGCCTTCTCGGCAAAAGCGACATACTCGCGCGCATCGCGCACATACGGCTCATACAAGATTGGACTCACAGAATGCGGAAGCGCCTGATCAATGCCGCGTCCAGTCATCACGTCGCCGCACAGAAAAAGGCGCATGAATCAGGATAGGCTCCAAATCCGAAGCTCAAAAGCTTCAGGAGCGACGGCCTGGCAACCGTCGATTTCAACATGACGGTTGGGAGGCCGTCAGTCCGAATTTGGCTTCACAGCTCGAGCTCATTCCATCGTAGGCAATGCGCACGTCGACGCCACACTCGGCGGCGATGACCCGGAGTTTCGCAGAGAGCTTGCCCTCGTCGCCGGTGACAATCTCCGAGCCGCAATGCGTGATGATGGCTCGCGGTACGCTTCTTTTTCGCACCACGTCAACTGGGTGAGAACCGGCGAATGGCCAATGAGCGCTTTGCTAAGCTGGACGGCGAACGCGTTTTCTAAATTGTGAGCGTTTCGAACGGCGTTATGCTGCGCGCGACGATGGCTTCTTCGCAAGCAGACGCCGGCGAAAGTGCGCGCAGTCGAATCGCGTGGCGGCTTCTGCCGTTTCTGTTTCTGCTTTACGTCGCGAATTACCTCGATCGCACAAACATCGCCTACGCGACGCTCGGGATGAAAGGCGATCTCGGCCTGACCGATTCGGTCTTCGGCACGGCGAGTGGAATTTTTTTCATCGGTTATTTCGCGCTGCAAATCCCGGGGGCGGTTTTGGTCGAACGTTGGAGCGCGAGGCTGCTACTCGCGCTTACACTGATTACGTGGGGCGCATTAACAACTCTAACCGGTTTCGTCCATACGCCGCATCAGCTTTACGGCGCGCGATTTTTATTGGGCGCGGCCGAAGCGGGATTTTTTCCTGGCGTAATCGTTTATCTATCGCACTGGTTCATTTACCAGGACCGCGCCAAAGCGATTGCACGTTTCATGTCGGCGATTCCGATCGCCTATATTCTCGGCGGACCGCTCGCTGGCGCGATCCTCGGGATCAATTGGTTGGGAACACCTGGCTGGCGTTGGTTGTTTTTGCTCGAAGGTGTGCCGGCGGTTCTGCTTGGAATCGTCACGCTATTCGTACTGCCCGATCGCCCAACCGAAGCGCGGTGGCTTGCGCCTGACGAACGTGATTGGATCGGCTCGCGTCTCGCCGAAGAACGTCGCGCAAAGGTGCACCCCGAGGAGATGTCAATCTCACAAGCGCTGAGATATCCGCCGGTGATCATTCTGACGCTCGGTTTGTTCTTTTGTTACAGCGGCGGTTACATTTTTTGGTTCTGGATGCCGACACTCCTCAAACGCATGACCGGATGGAGCGATTTTCACGTTGGTTGGATGGGCGCGATTCCATTCATCGCTGGATTGATTGGCATGCTTGTGCTCGGATGGAATTCGGATCGCACACGCGAACGGCGATGGCATTTTGCCGCTCCGCAATTGACCGCCGCTTTCGGTCTCGCGATTTGGTTCTTTCTGCCGCATTCGACCGCGCTGCTCATGGTCGTGTTTACTCTCATTGGTTTCGGGAGCGTTGCCTATCTGCCCGCGTTTTGGGCGTTACCATCCGCATTCCTCACGAGCGCAGCAGCTGCGGCGGCGGTTGGCTTCATCAACTGCACCGCGAGCATCGGCGGATTTGTGGGCCCAAAAATTTTCGGCGACTTGAGTCAGCGCACAGGATCGTTCAACACCGGTTTCGTGGTGATGATTGCGTGCTGGATTATCGCATCACTGCTGGTGCTGCTATGTCCGCGCGAAAATGTGGGAAATGTGGGAGGGGCCTCAGTGCCCCGACCAACATGAGGTCACAAGCACACTCAAGGAATTTACGTCTGCATCGCTGGACTGATGCATCCGCCACTTTCTTCATCACCAAATCACTGCACCCAAAGAGACCAGTTCTCGATTCAGAAGCGCGCGCGGTAATAGTCTCCGCGTTTCGTTTCGCGGTGGAAGACAATCGCATTTACCTTCTCGCCTTCGTTGTCATGCCTGATCATTGGCATGCGCTCTTCGCGTTACGTGAGCTATGGACGCTGCCCAAGTTCATGCACGACTTCATGAGCTATGTGGGCCGGAAAACTAATCCACTGCTCACTGCGCATGACACTGCTTGGCAGGACGGCTACTACGACACGCACGTCAAGACGGCCAAGCAGTTCGAGTATGTTGCTTACTACATTGAGCAGAATCCCGTAGTGAAAGGATTAGTGGAGTCACCGGAGCGGTGGGATGCGGCTAGTGCTGCGCGGAAGGATTTGGTTACCGACCCTTGGCCGTATTTGCTGGATTAGGTTGTCGGGGCACTAAGGCCCCTCCCACATTCGAACGGCGCGCCAGTCTTTGTGCGGATGTCGTCCACCGTAACGCCAGGATGCAATTCAATGAGAACGAGGCCGCCGCCTTGTTTCACCTCGAACACGCATAGATCGGTGATGATGAGGTTGACGACTCCCAAGCCAGTGATGGGCAGCGTGCATTGTTTCAAAATTT
>Ga0137413_10000862_pt1 | contig 11037 bp, 12 predicted proteins | sample CZODoug2_1_16fun_FD_108280 | JGI IMG/M metagenome (GOLD analysis project Ga0137413, IMG submission 108280) | Vadose zone soil fungal communities from Angelo Coast Range Reserve, California, USA - CZODoug2_1_16fungal (Illumina Assembly) | ecosystem: Environmental > Terrestrial > Soil > Vadose... | reverse complement strand
GGCCGCGCTCGATCTCCAGAATGAGCCCATGCACGATCTGCAGGTACAACGGCATGGAGGACGATGCCTGCACACCACTCAACACCAGTTTCCAGGGACGCAGCATTGGCCCCTCCTCAGGGCGCGTTTAAAGGAACTCAGGGGTCCAATCGTAACAGCCCCCGGGCTCAGTGCCTAATGGTTGGTCCCCGCCGCGTGGGAGTATTGGCGGTTGTGGCGTCAGGGCCCGAACCTGAGACTGGGTATAAATGAACGAGACAGCCGAATCGCCGTTTGAGCGGTACCAGCAAGCCGATATCATCGACACGATCCGGGAGTTTCCCCTCGCATGGGTCACTCCTGTTGGTGGCGATCCGCTGCTTGCCACGCTATTGCCCTTGCTTCCGGAGACTGACGCGCAAGGTAACCTTCGCACCTTGCTGGGCCACATCCCCCGCCGCAATCCATTGTTCCAGGCCCTGACTGCGAATCCTCGGGCGTGTTTGCTCTTTACGGGCCCACATGCGTACGTATCGCCCGCCCGCGTATCAGACCCCGACTGGGCACCAACATGGAATTTCGCCCAGGTGCGCATCGATGCGACCATCGTTTTCAACGAGAGCGCCACCGACGAAGCCTTGTGGACGCTCACTGAAGCAATGGAAGCTCGTGAACCTACTGGGTGGAGGCCGACTGCCCTGGGTGAGCGTTATTCGAAGTTGTCACGCGCAGTCATTGCCTTTCGAGCTGAAGTCAATCGACATCAGGCCCGGTTCAAACTCGGACAGGATGAGAAGCCGGAGCGTTTGCGGGAGATACTCGAGCGCCATCCGGATGCGGACCTGGTGCGGTGGATGCGACGCTTCGCAACTCGTTGACTTCGTTGCTTCCGATTGCTATCTGATGCAGCTTGCCTGCAATTGGAGAGCCACGATGTCCGCCCCCTTCAATTCCGCTCGTCGTCAATTCATGAACGCCGCAGCACTGGGCGCCATGGGCTTCGGAGCGACACGCTCCGCCATCGCAGGTCCCGCGAAACTGCCGACAATCGCACCGGGCACCCATACCTCGTTTGCCGCGGCGTTGACGCAGATCAAAGCCGGGGAGCTCAACGTCGGTTATATCGAAGCAGGCCCTGCCAAAGGCCCCCCAGTCATTCTCATTCACGGCTGGCCTTATGACATTTACAGCTTCGTGGACGTTACGCCCATGCTCGCTGCAGCAGGGTACCGCGTAATCGTTCCTTACCTGCGCGGCTACGGAGCCACGCGATTTGCGTCGGCCGATGCGGTGCGCAATGGGCAACCCTCTGCTGTCGCGCTCGACATCGTTGATCTCATGGACGCGTTGAAGATACCTAAGGCGCTTCTCGCGGGCTTTGATTGGGGCGCACGAACGGCCGACATCATTGCCGCTTTGTGGCCGGAGCGGTGCAAAGGACTCGTGTCCGTCAGCGGTTACTTGATCGGAAGCCAGGCTGCCGGCAAAACTCCTTTACCGCCGCAGGCGGAATTTCAGTGGTGGTATCAGTTCTACTTCGCCACGGAGCGCGGCAAGGAGGGATACACAAAGTATCGGCGCGAGTTCTCCAGGCTCATCTGGCAACTGGCCTCCCCGCAATGGAAGTTCGACGATACAACATTCGATCGCAGTGCCGCCGCGTTTGACAATCCCGATCATGTTGACATTGTCATACACAACTATCGCTGGCGGCAGGGGCTCGCCCAGGGTGAGAGCCGGTACAATGATTTCGAACAACGCCTCGCGGCGGGCCCCGAAATCAAAGTCCCCACAATTACGCTCGAGGGCGACGCCAACGGTGCTCCGCACCCGCCGCCATCGGCCTACGCCAAGAAGTTCGTAGGCAGATACGAGCATCGCACGATCACAGGAGGCATCGGGCACAACTTGCCGCAGGAGGCGCCTCAGGCGTTCGCGCCACCTTCAGTCGCGCGCCTCCACACCCCAAGCACTCGGGAGGGCGGGCAACAAGCAATAACGCAGCCGAGCTCATACTACTGGCGAATCGTGAAATCGCCGGCTCTTGAGTAAACCATCGCCTCACCCGTGAGGAACTGCATCGGTTGGTTTGGGCCACCCCAATGCGCCTCCTATGCAAAGAGTTCGAGGTTTCGAACGTCTGGTTGGCAAAGATCTGCTCCCGGTACGAAATCCCCGTGCCCGGACGAGGTTATTGGGCGAAAAGGCAATCGGGAGCGGCCGTTGCGGTGTCGCCGCTCAAACCTGCCGGTGGAGGAATCCCCGAGTTCGTCGACATCCGCGGCGGGGCATCCGCGCGACTGCAGAACCTGCCAAACCCTGGCGTCCATTCGGACGCTTGCGCTGTCACGCTCAAGGCTGAGGACACGTTCCACAGTCTGACGGGGTTGCGAGATTAGCGTGAGGCATCTGTGGACTCGCGACGGTGTCCGCCGGCCACGTCCTCTGGCGCCAAAAGGCACCTTCCGGCCGAGACTATTTACAAAGTTAATTTCTAATAACTATATTTTTGACATTTTTTACACGGCAATCTATGCTGCTCGCAGATGTATTGCAGGAGCTGATCGTGGCGGAAAACGAGCTGCTCGATGTTGCGAATGGCAAACGCTGGGCTGAGACGCGAAGAGATTTGCGCGCGGGAATGGATCCTGGAGTCATTGCGGACCGAGCGGTTGAGGATTTGAACCGCGGCATTCGCAGGTCGCTGTTCTCTGCGCAAAAAAAGGGCGCCCCGCTTCGGTCACTAATCCAAGAGTGCGAACTCTCGAAGGAGAATGAGCGGGCAGCGATCGATCGCTTTCCCGACGGCACCCTCGCCCGAATTGTTGTCCGTGCCTTTCAGAAGTTACCCGGTTGCAAGGACCTGCGGACCCTCATCGACACCGTCACTCCGCTCGTCATCGATCAGGTTCGCGATGCCATCATGCGCCATGCTGGAGAGTCCGTAAGGTATCGCGCTCCCGGAGAGCGCCAAGCGCTTGCCCTCGCCCTGAGCTCGGCACTCGGACGTTTTCGCCGAAACCTACATTCTCTCATCGGCGCATCCATCGCAGGAATTCCGGTAAAGCTCGTGCTGCGTCCGCGCACGACCGAAGCATCCAGAAAGTTGCGAGTACGAACTGTCCTCGAGCAGTCGCTCGTGCCGGCAGCGGCGATAGCTAACCATGCAGAACAGCGACACTAAGCGAGTCAGGATCGAGGCTCATCGCGAGAACGTGCGTCTGACCGGAGACGTACTCCATTCTCTTCGAGTGCTAGCCGATCCGTTTTTCCGAACCTTGCCGCGCCTGCCCAGTGAACGCTGCATCGATCTACTGTACATCGCGGCAGGGATCTATGCCGTTGATCGGCTAATCAAGCGTAAAAGCCGCCGTCTTTCCAGTTTGGGTTCACGCTCCTTGGCAGTGACTGTCGCGGTTCGGGATCGCGATTTTTGGGAACAATCGGCAATTAAAGCTCGACTCCAGGACATTGTCCTGTTCCTCTCCGACGAGCACTGGCGGTTCACTTTTGAGACGGCGACCAAACAAGATGGAGAACACCGACATCAACATCCGCTGCGGCTTCCGATGCCGTACGAGCCAGAGCGCGTCGCCCTTTACAGTGGCGGATTGGATTCTGCCGCCGGGCTCGCCAATCGATTGATTGCAGGAGCCGATCGTTATGTCCTGGTCACGATCGGACATCACGGTACGCTCCGAAAAAAGACGCGGCGGCAGCTTGAGGCGTTGGAGGCTCTTCTTGGAATACCGCCCGTCCTGCACTCTACCGTCGTAACCGCCTTGCGAGGCCACAATTCAATCGAGTTGGGCAACCAGGAGCGAACGCAGAGGACTCGTTCGCTGCTGTTTACCGCGTGTGCGGTCGCTGTTGCGGATGCCTTTGGAATTCAGCAAATTGAACTGTTTGAGAATGGTCTCGGGTCAATCAACTTTCCTCTCATGGCTGGAGCCCTGTTTGGCGGCTTGGCCACCCGGGGATCTCATCCAACTTTCTTGCGGCACATGTCCGTACTCGGCTCAGCCGTTCTGGAGCATCCGCTGGTCCTGTCGCTTCCCTTTGGGGGAGTGACCAAAGCACAGATGCTGCAATCTTTACGCGGAGAGAGACTGGAGCGTTGGGCCCAGACGTCTCGGTCGTGTATTCACAGTTCTTGGCGCATCGCTGGCAAAACTCATTGTGGTACGTGCCCAGCATGTATCGAGCGCAGACAGGCATTTGCCACAGCAGGAATAGCCGAAGACGACTATTACAGTACCGATGTTTTGACCACGTTCCCTGGACCGGGTGCGGACGCTGACTACCTGCGACTCTATCTGGAAGAGGCGCACGCATGGTTGAACGAGGATCCCCGCCCTCGCAGCAGACTCTATACACATCTGCGCCTGACGGACATTCCGATTCAAGCAGATGAGCAGATTGCCTTACTACACACGCGACATAGCCATGAGGTAACCAGCGTATTCCGCTGCCAGTAAACTGCCCGAAGCCAAAGGCTCCGGCACTCTGCTACGCAGATGTTCCGGTAGAGTTGAAACCGAATCGGTCCGACACGTATCGAATAGTAACTTTCGGAAATAGGAGGCCAGCATGAGCTACGAAACGATTGACCTCCCGACGCTCGCGGAGCGTTTAATTGCCGCCAGGAAGGCTGCCAAGATTACCCAGGAGGCGGCGGCGGACCATCTTGGCATGAGCCGACCGACCTTCATTGCGATCGAGAAAGGTACGCGACGACCCAAGCCTCAGGAATTGATTAAGTTGGCGGGTTTCTACGAGGAGCCGCTGAATCGCCTGCTGCGCGACGAGAAGCGACCATCGAATGCCCATCCGCACCTGCGCTCCCTACTCGAGGCATCCGCTGAAGGCCAAGTGGAGGTCGAGGCTGCCACTACGAACCTTTTGAGCTTCGTCGATGATTACCAATATTTGGAGTCGCTCACCAGTGATCGACCTTCCCGGAACTTTCCGCCGCCGATCCGAATTCCTCACGGCTCCCTGGAGCGATTTGCGGAGTTCGTGGCGCAAGAGGAACGAGAGCGACTGAATATCGGCGTACATCAGCCCATTTTGATGTTGCGGAAGGTATTGGAGGAGGCCGGACTGCACGTCTTCTTCGATAGACTTCACTCCAACCTCGCTGGTTTGTACCTATTTGTACCGGATTTTGGCTACTGCATTCTGGTCAACAGTGCTCATCCGCAGGAAAGGCGCCGCTGGACCGTGGCCCATGAATACGCACACTTTCTGGTGGATCGGGAAAACCCCGGCGTCGATTACATGAAGCGCTCACAGCGTCGGCCTGACACGGAGCGATTCGCCGATTTATTCGCGGCGGCGTTTCTGATGCCAGATGTGGGCGTGAAGCGCAGGTTTTACGAGGACCTGGGCCGTACTGGCGATTTCAAGGTCGCCGATCTGTGTCGAATGGCCGATTTCTACGCCGTCTCGCTCATCGCCATGACTCTGCGGCTCGAGTCTCTGGGTTTAATTCCAAAAGGCACTTGGGACGGAATCAACTCGACCCGAATCTCCCCCACCGTTCTCCAGCAGGAAGCAGGGCTGCAACCGGCTGACGAGTTGGATTCCTCCGAATTCTATCCCCGGCGTTACGAGCTACTCGCCGTTCAAGCCTATAACAGGGAACTGCTGTCCGAGGGTGAACTTGCTCGCCTTCTGAGGTGTCCGCGCATTCGGGCTCGGGAAATTGTGGCGGAACGCTCAGCGGCACCCAATGACACCGACGGTGTTCCATCGCAGGTCCCGCTGGAACTCGAACAGTCCCTGCTCGCAGTGCGTCCTAAAGTCCGATGGCTGAGCGGATAATCGACTGTTGCTCGTTGCTCAATTTGTACGCAGGCTGGGCCGGTCTCGAGCAACTTCGCCAACTGCCTCATTCATGGTTCGTCTGCGAAGCTGTCTTTGGCGAAAGCGAGATCACGCGGGAATACGATGAGAATCAGCAACCTCAAGACCACGAGTTGGTGCTCGGCCCCCTCGTGGACAGCGGCCTCATTCAGAAGGTCGCCCCGGAATCAGATGCTGAACTTGCAGACTATCTGAACTTTGCCCAGCTGATCGATGACGGAGAGGCCCAAGCGATCGCACTCGCAAAGCATCGCGGATTTGTTCTGCTCACAGACGACCGCAAGGCTCTCAATCTGGCGCGCCGAGAAGACGTCGGTGTCAGAACGATTTCGACGGTTGATGTTTTACGCGAGTGGATTGAGCACGAAGCAGTCGACACCGACAATATCCGAGCTGTGTTGAAAAGAATTCGTGAGCTAGCCAGATATATGCCGCCGAAAAATTCCCCAGAGCTCGTGTGGTGGCTGGCGCAACAGCAGGACTAGAAGCATGCGAGCAATGCAATGGAAAGCAATCCGAAAATCTCTAATGCCACAGCAGCACGAACACCATGATCGGTGACCTGGCTGTGGGCTTCGAAATCCCGTGCTGGATTCCTTTCCCCGGCCAATACCGTTCGATTCTCGGCGAGCTACGCGTGGGCGCACGCCGAAAAACGTTGTCGGGCCGACTTGCGATGACACATCTCGGCGGCAGCCTCCAACCCGCTGACCCACGGTGACACGCTAGGACTGCTCAAGGCACCCCATCGACACGGACACTCACATTCTCCAGCCTCCCTACCGCGACCTCGACCTGGAGTCGGCGTGCCTATTTACCGGCGTGCCCGCACAGAACCAACGCGGCGAGCACGCAATTCCCCATTGGATGCGACGCCAGTATGAGCTCGATCGCGCCAAAGTCGAAATGGGCCACCCCAATCGGCTCGCGTCAGTGATGCAATTTCGCGCACCCGCCGCAGCCCCGGCGAATCAGTTATTCGGACGGTTAGAGCACTGGGTGAAGTCCGGCCAAGCGACGCGCGACGAGCTGCATCTGTGGTCCAAAAAACTCTCGGTCGGAATGATCTGGAACCATCATCGACTGAGTTGCAATTCACGGCATCCAGGCGCTCCCCGTCCGTTTGATGACCGTCGATTGCGGATTGCATTGATGGATTTTCACGCCGAGTTCGCCGAGTTCGCCGAATTCGCACGAGGCGCCTATATTCGCTCTGGTAGCACGCTGATTCTTCCCTGTAGTCCGCAAATATCCACTACCGCGGCCGTCCCATCTGCCTTGAAGCTCATTCGTGCGCACTATGGCATGATAAGATGCTAAGGGTCTTGGGAATTCTGATCAAAGTGTTAGCTGAGGCGCTGCGCTGGGTGCTGCTCGCCTTCCGATCGAGCCAGTCGATTCAAGCCGAGAATCTATTTCTACGACGTCAGTTGGCGCTCTATGTGGAGCGCGGCGTCAAACCCCGCCGGATTGATTCGATCACGCGCATTGCATTGACGATCCTGTCAGGATGGTTTGACTGGCGCGATGCCTTGGTTGTGGTTCATCCGCGGACATTGATCCGCTGGCATAGGGCGGGTTGGAAGTTGTTCTGGCGTTTGAAATCTCGCCCCGGCCGACCGCCGATTCCTGCTGCAACAGCTGCGTGAGGCCATCGGGCTCGAAGATCGATACGAATACCTGCTTCACGATCGCGATAACATTTTTGCCGCTCACCTGGACGAGTCGATTGAACGGCTCGGAGTCAAAGTGTTGAGATCACTGCCGCGCAGGCCTAAGGCAAATGCGGTCTGCGAACGCGTTATCGGGACAATTCGTCGCGAGTGTCTGGACTGGCTGATCCCCGTGTCTGAACATCATCTGCGGCAGATTTTAAATACGTGGATTCGTCATTACAACGGCGGTCGGCCACATATGTCGTTGGGCCCCGGCATTCCCGATTCGCCGGCAATTACGGCAGTCCCGGCGTCATCCTCGCGACACCGTCTTGCGGACTACAGGTCTATTTAGAACGCTGTGTTTGTAGCCGTAGAGAGAATAGATTGTGACACCGATGAGCGTCCAGACAGCGGCACGAATCCAAGTATCCGTCGGCAGCATGTAGATCAAGTAACCACAGGATAGCGCCCCCAATGTGCATATCACCGGTGCAGCAGGCACGCGGAACGGACGTTTGAGGTCTGGGCGGGTCTTGCGAAGAATCAGTACACCGATACACACGACCAGGAATGCCGTCAGTGTACCGAACGATACCAGTTCACCCAGGATGTTTACCGGCAGCAGCCCACCTACGAAAGCGGCCACAGTGCCGGTAACTAAGGTTGAAAATCCGGGGGTTTGAAAGTTCGGGTGCACGCGCGAAAATGCGCCGGGCAGCAGGCCGTCTTGAGACATGGTTAGAAAAATTCGCGATTGAGCCAGGATCATGACGAGGATCACGGAGGTCATGCCGGCGACGGCGCCGATCTTGATGAGAAAGCTCAACCAGCCGAGGGATGGGTACTGATCCAACGTGTAGGCAATGGGCGCGGACACGTTGAGTTCGGTGTAACGCACCATGCCTGTGAGTACGGCCGACACCGCGATGTAGAGTATCGTGCAAACGATCAGGCTGCCGAGTATACCAATTGGCATATCACGCTGCGGATTGCTGGCCTCCTGAGCAGCAGTGGAGACCGCGTCGAAGCCAAGGTAGGCGAAGAAAACAATGGCGGCAGCTTGGCCCACGCCGTCCCAGCCGTAGCGGCCCGGCCCTTCGTTGGGTGGAATGAACGGATGCCAATTTGCGACATTGATGCACGACACGCCGAAGACGATGAACAGCACGATCACAATGACCTTGATAGTGACCACGGCGGTGTTGAAATTCGCGGATTGCTTGATGCCGGAGTAGCACATAGCGGTAATCACTGCGACAACCAGCACGGCTGGAACGTTCAAGATGGCACCCGTGGCGATGATGCCCCGGCCCTCGACGCGAGTGAACGGCGACTGGCTGATGGTATCGGGTAAATGCACTCCAATCTGTCTCAATAGACTAACGACATATCCTGACCAGCCGACCGACACGGTGGCCGCGGCGAATAGGTACTCCAACACCAGCAGCCAGCCCACCAACCACGCGACACCCTCACCGAGCGTCGCGTAGGAGTAGGAATAAGCGCTGCCTGAGACGGGGATCATCGCCGCGAATTCTGCATAGCATAGGCCGGCCATCCCGCAGGCGAACCCGGCCATAATGAAGGATACGACAAGCGCTGGGCCCGCATGCTGAGCCGCCGCAAGTCCGGTGAGGACGAATATGCCGGTGCCAATGATCGCGCCAATGCCGAGTGCAATGAGCGCCCCGGGACCCAACGCGCGGCGCAAGACACTGGTATGAGACGCATGCACCGACTGGGTGCGAAGTATACTCATCGCGACAGTTCTCTCTAGCCTTTGTTTGTTGGTCTTACTTCTTAAAGTCGAGCGGTATGAAGGACCGCTCCGAGGCATAGTCATTGTCCTGCGGCGTGCCGATACCCCACCGAATTCCCGGACCAGGAACACCCCTGCTGCGGCGTTCCGCGGTGACAATGCAGACTCCAAAAATCATTCGACCCGCCGGCGGCCGTTTATTTTGACCTCGACCTTCATACCGGTGTCGCGCGTGCTCGTGAGGAACTCCCGTCAACGCGGCGCGCGAGAGGATTGCGTTTTAGGAGGTTCAATTTGGTCGTCGGCACTAATGCGGGGGAATTTGAAGCGTCAACTTCTTGCGGAAGATGCTCGACCATCTAAAGCCTGGCGACGTCGGCGTGTTGGCCATGTTTGCAGCCTGTAGCCACTACAATACCGGCGCCGAATCTAACTTGTAGACCACCCCTTCCTTCATCACGAAACTCACCTGCTTCATCAGGCTGATATTGTCTAAGGGGTTGCCACCCACGGCGACGACATCGGCGTACTTGCCCTGGGTCACGCTGCCTAGGTCCTTGTCACGCTTCAGAAGCTGCGCGGCGTTAATGGTGGCGGCCTGCAGCGCGAACATCTGCGGTATACCTGCATCGACCATGAGTTCGAATTCGTGCGCATTCTGCCCGTGCGGATACACGCCGGCGTCGGTACCAAAGGCAATCTTGACATGAGCCTTGTATGCCCGTGCCGCGGTGGCCTGGACCAAAGGGCCAATAGCCAACGCCTTTGCGGCGACCTGCGGCGGGTAGTATTCGGGGATCACTGCCTGATGCATCACCCAGTCGCCAGCAGTGATGGTGGGCACGTACCACGTGCCACGTTCGATCATGAGTTTCATGTCCTCTGCATTCATGTACGAGCCGTGCTCGATCGAGTCGACACCTCCGAGGACCGCGCGACGGATGGCTTCGGCCCCATGCGCATGTGCGCCGACCACGAAACCATAGTCATGTGCCGTATTGACCACAGCCTCGATCTCCGCCAAGGTCATCTGCGGATTCTCGCCGTTCGTACCTTCATCCAGCACGCCACCGGAGGGCATGATCTTGATCACGTCGTCCCCATCCTTATAGTGTTGACGAACCGCCTTCACGGCATCGTCGACGCTGTTGATGATGCCGGTCCTGGGCCCCGGATCGCCCGCAAGATTTTCACGGTAGCCGTTGGTAGAGTCGGCATGGCCGCCGGTCGAACCGATCGCTCTACCTGCGGTAAAGATGCGCGGCCCGATCACCACACCCTCATTGATCGCGTTGCGCAACGCCACCGATTCATTCGCACTGTCGCCGAGATTACGAACTGTCGTGAAACCGGCCATCAGAGTACGTCGCGCGAACACCGTCGAGCGCACGGCGTAATCCGCTACGTTCCAACGGAAGGCGTTCGAATAGCTCGCCTTGTTAGATTCCATCGTCAGGTGTACGTGGCTGTCGATTAAACCTGGCAGACAGGTTTGTGTGGACAGGTCGATCTCCCCCGCACCCGCCGGTGTTAGCGTGCCTGACGAGACGTCGCGAATGCGACCGCCTTCCACTACCACCGTGGTCGCCCCCAACATCTTACCGTTGATGGAGTCGAGCAGATGCCCGCAATGCAGGACCGTCAATGGTCGGGCGGCCGCCGTAGTTGGGCCGGCCGCCGCCGTGACGGGGGCCGGCGTATCGGCGGCGAACACTACGGCGGCAGACGTGCACGACACGAGAATTATGGCCGCAGACGAGGCGGTCGATAGTG
>Ga0137413_10000857_pt1 | contig 11045 bp, 9 predicted proteins | sample CZODoug2_1_16fun_FD_108280 | JGI IMG/M metagenome (GOLD analysis project Ga0137413, IMG submission 108280) | Vadose zone soil fungal communities from Angelo Coast Range Reserve, California, USA - CZODoug2_1_16fungal (Illumina Assembly) | ecosystem: Environmental > Terrestrial > Soil > Vadose... | reverse complement strand
CTCGATGAGATGGCCATCACCGAAAAACAATTCCGCGAATTCCATCAGGTTCGCATTGTCGCTTGCGGCACGAGCTGGCACGCGGCTCTAGCTGCGAAATTCATGATCGAACGCCTGGCGCGCGTGCCTGTTGAAGTGGATTACGGCAGTGAGTTCCGCTATCGCGACCCCATTATCGATTCGAATACGCTGACGGTGTGCATCAGCCAATCCGGCGAAACGGCGGACACGCTGGCCGCCCAGCGCGAAGCAAAATCGAAGGGCTCGCCTTCGCTGGCGATCTGCAACGTGATCGGTTCCATGATCACGCGTGAAGCTAACGGTACAATTCCGACGCACGCCGGGCCGGAGATCGGCGTGGCTTCCACAAAAGCTTTCACCTCGCAATTGACCGCGCTGCTTCTGCTCGCTTCCTACCTCGGCCAGCTTCGCGGCAAGTTGACCGAAAACGCCGCCAAAATCCTGATGCAGGAATTCACGCGCATTCCCCACAAGATCGAAACAGTTCTGCAAGCGGACGAATCGGGATTCTACGAAAACCTGGCGCGGCAATTTTTCCGCTACACCGATTTTCTCTATCTCGGCAGAGGGATTCACTACCCGATTGCGCTCGAAGGTGCGCTGAAGCTCAAGGAGATTTCCTACATTCATGCGGAAGGTTATCCCGCGGGCGAAATGAAGCACGGCCCCAACGCGCTGATCGACGAAAACCTGCCGGTCGTGGTGTTAGCGACGCGTGACGAATCCGATCGCGACGCGATGACGCGGTACGAGAAGAGCGTTTCCAATATCAAGGAAGTGAAGGCGCGCGACGGCATCGTCATCTCCGTTGTCACCAAGGGAGATCATCTCGCGCGCGAAGCCTCCGATCACATCATCGAACTTCCGCCCGCGCCGGAGTTGCTCGTGCCGTTGCTGGAAATCATCCCTCTCCAATTGCTCGCTTATCACATCGCGGTACGGCGCGGTTGCGACGTCGACCAGCCGCGCAACCTGGCCAAATCCGTCACCGTGGAGTAGTCAGGGCCCTTTCCGCTACTATAGGAACATGCTTCTCTATTTTCGCCCGTGTCTCGCAGCTCTCTCGCTCTTCTTGTTGCCGGCCGGGATCCCAGCTTCTGCGCAAGCTCCGGACGACATGGCGCCATTGCGTGAAGTCCACGCCGACGGCGAAAAACTCCTCACCGAGGCCCAGGTCATCGCGATAACCGGCCTGATCGCCGGCGCCCAGATCGGCCGGAATGATTTGCAAACCGCTGCCGACAGGCTCGTGCAAACCGGGCTTTTCGCCAAAGTGAGCTACAACTTCCAGACGAAGATCGCCGGCATCCTAGTGACCTATCACGTGGAGGAATCGCCTCGAATCCCCGTCTACTTCGACAATATTCCCTGGTTCACGGATTCAGCTCTGGGCGATGCCATCCGCAACAAATTTCCTTTCTTTGACGGAACACTGCCCGAAGCCGGGGCCGCAGTGGAGCAGGCCGGTGAAGCTGTGAAGGATTTTCTCTCGGCGGGCGGAGTGCAAGTGTCGCTCGAGCACACCGTGATCCCTAATCCAAATGGTGAAGGCAACGTGCAGGAAATCCGGGTCGCAGGCACCGCACTCCAAATCGCAAAGCTGGAATTGAGCGATCCCTCCCTTTTGGCCTCCAAAGCCGTACAGCAACACCTATCCGAGATACTGGGAAAGCCCTATTCCCGAATGACCATCGATCTTTTTCTCTCCGAAGCGATAAAGCCCATTTATCTGCAGCAAGGATTCCTGCGCGCGAAGCTCGGGCCGCCGGAGGTGCGGCTGACGGGCGATCCCAATCAGAAGCTGCCCTCGCAAATTCCAGTGTACGTGCCGGTAGCGCCAGGCGCGGTATATCGCTGGAAAGGAATCCATTGGACGGGAAACACACTCGTGTCGGAATTTACGCTGAACGGCCTGCTGGGGATCAAGAACGGAGATACCGCCGATGGCATGCAAATCGAAGCAGCCTGGGACCGCGCTCGCGAAGAATACGCTCATCGCGGCTACCTGGAGGCAAAGCTTGATCCGCTTCCAGCGTATGACGATCAGGCACACACTGTTTCCTATTCGGTGAGCATTCAAGAAGGGCCGCAATTTCACTTCGGCAAAATGGTCCTCACGGGAATTTCCCCTGCTGCCGAGCGAAAGCTGCAAAATGCATGGCCCTTCGCTGCCGGTGCAATTTTCGACAAAGCAAAGTTCGAGGATCTTCTGGCAAAGCTGCAAACGCACCAGGAGCAGATCTTCGGAGAGTTGCCGGTGCACTACGAAAACGTTGGCCATTGGCTGCAAACGGATGCGGGCAAGAACACGGTTGATGTGCTTCTGGATTTCAAGTGATTTCTTGTGCGGCCCGATCTGCTCTCTAAGCGGCACTCTGAGATATACTCAGCACTGGGATGAAAGAGCTCATTCATATTCGCCCTGCAGAGGGCGCTGCTCTGTCCGCGGAAGAAAAACAACATCTTCTGCTCGCTCGCCTCGCCGAAATTCCTTCGCTCATCGTCGCGCTTTCCGGTGGCGCGGACTCCGCTTATCTGGCCTGGGCAGCTCACAAGGCGCTGGGTGACCAAGCCTTATCCGTCACTGCTCTCTCGCCGAGTTACTCTGCTCACGATCGCACCATAGTGGAAGAGTTTGTGAGCAAGTTGGGCGTGCGCCACGAATTTATCGAAACGCACGAAATGGATAATCCCGCCTACCGTGCGAACGCGGCCGACCGTTGCTACTTCTGCAAAGATGAGCTGTTTTCCGTGTTGCACGAATTAGCGCAGGCGCGCGGTTTTGCCGCCGTCGCCTACGGTGTGAACGCCGATGATACGCTCGATTTTCGCCCCGGCCATCGCGCCGCCAAGGAGCATCAGGTTCTCGCGCCTCTTCTCCATGTCGGCCTTGCCAAGGCGGAGATTCGTCTTCTCTCGCAGCGTGCCGGTTTGCCCACCTGGGACCGTCCCGCCTCCGCTTGCCTCGCTTCGCGCTTGCCCTACGGCACGGAAGTGACATCAGAGCGTCTTGGACTTGTCGAGCGCGGAGAAGCGGCCTTGCGCGCGCTTGGTTTCCGCCAGTTCCGCGTGCGGCTCCACGACAGGCTTGCACGCGTGGAAATATCGCCCGAAGAAATGCCTCGCGCACTCGCGCCCGAAATGGCCGCCGCCATGGCGGACCGGCTGAAAGCGGCCGGCTTCGTGTATGTTGCCCTGGACCTCGAGGGTTATCGCCAGGGCTCTCTCAACGAGTCTCTTTCGTCCCTCGGCCGGCGCTCCGCCAAAGCTGCGCAGGGAACATAATTCTCTGCAATTGCGTAGCTATATGTGGGGCAGCTCAGAGCAAGTCTCTCGACCGTTACGGAGGATGAATGGCGCGCCACCGCAGTCTTTTCTTGCCGCTCGAGCTATTTTCGGCCGTCGTTGTCCTGGCCGGCTGCAACAGCGGGCCTTCGGTTAGCGGCGCCTTCGATCGCAGCTATAACGTTAGCGGTCCACTCCGACTGGAACTGACCAACGCTTCGGGTGACGTGGACATCACCGGCAGCGCTGACGGCAAAGTGCACGTGCGCGGTGAAGTGCGCGCATCGGGATTCGGCTTTGACAATCCGCAGAAGCGCTTGGACGATACTCTCGCGAATCCTCCCATCGAGCAAAGAGGCGACACCGTTCGCATCGGCAAGGAAATGTCTCGCATGCGCAACGTCAGCATCGCTTACACGATCCAGGTGCCGCGCGACACGGAAGTCAGCGCCACCGTCGCTTCTGGCGCGCAGACGATTCGCGGCGTGCGCGGCCCCGTAAAAGTGCGAGCCGCTTCGGGGGCCATCCGTGTCGAAAAAATCGAGCGCGACGTCCAACTTACCACCGTCAGCGGGTCGGTGTCGGCCTCTGATATAGGCAATGATGTCCGCGTATCATCCGCCTCGGGAAGTGTGACGGTCTCGAACACTCGGGGCGATGTGCGCGTGAACGCCCTTTCCGGCGTTATTCGCGTATCCAATCCCGGAGGGCGCGTCGAAGCGGATACCGCCAGCGGCGAAGTCGAGATTCAAGGCGCAGCAAAGGATGTGAAATCGCATGCCGCCTCGGGACGGGTTTCTGTGCAGGGAAACCCAGGCGCGGACAGCTACTGGGAACTGAAAACGGTATCCGGTACCGTACAACTCAGCATCCCCGCTTCTGCGAATCTCCATCTCTCGGCGGAAGCGGTCTCCGGTGAGATTCGCACCGACATTCCGATCGTCATCGAGGAGCAGGGCAAGCATTCTCTTCGGGCCCACATGGGCAGCGGTGGCGGACGCGCGGACGTGCATACCGTCTCGGGCGAAATTCGCGTGAGCGGCACGAAATAGCCTCGTGCAAATTTAAGCTCTCGTTCTTGAAAAAACATCTAAGAGCTAGCGACAATTCTCTCCGATACCCTTAGAATTCAAATGTATGAATTCCCAGCTCTTCTCTGCGTGCGCGACTTCGATTCTTTTTCTTTGCGGGGCGGCTTCTCCACTCTGCGGTCAGACCCCTGCGCAAGACGAAAAGAGTCAGAACCCAATGCCACCATCGTCCAAAGTCGCCGCGTCGAATCCGGCCTCCTCCGCCAAGCAGCCGTCGCCCGCAGAGGAATTGCAGCAAGCCATCAGCAAAGCTGGAAACGACCGCGCGGCGCTGGTCCGGAATCTGGAGGCCTTCTTGAAGGAATATCCGGATTCGCGCCAGCGTCCTCAGATTTACCGTGCCCTTGTGGAGGCTAGCCTGCAATTACGGGATAACGCGCGCGCCGCTGGTTACGGAGAGCGAATCGTCGCTCTCAGCCCTGACGACATCTCCATGACCATCCTGACAATTCAGCTGCTCGAACAGAACGGCGACGAAGCCGCTCTCCACCGGGCCGCAAACTATGCCACCCACGTGTTGGACTTTGTCGAGCGCAGCTCTTCCGTTGAAAAATCGCCAAGGGTTTCCCAGGAAGAGTGGGCCACGGAGAAGAAACGCGATCGCATGTCCGTGCTGACGTTGCGCGGAAGACTCGAACTGAAATTGAAGGACACAGTAGCGGCTCAAAAGGATTTCGCGGCGAGTTACGCGATCCTCCCCAGCGCGACCGCCGCGGAACAGCTCGGCGAAATCGCCGAAATGAAAAAAGATTTGAATGGCGCGATCCAGCAATACGCCCGCGCCTTCGCCTGGGCCGACGCAACGAATGAAACCGCCGGCCGTCGCGCGATCCGGCAGAAATTGGGCAATGTCTGGCGGATTGCCCATGGCTCTGATGATGGTCTGGGCGAGTATTTGCTTCGTACTTACGATGAAGTCTCGCAAGCCTCCATCGCAGCCAAGCCAAAGAAAAATGCGGACGCCCGTGAACCCGCGGATTTCACGCTCAGGAAAGCCCCCGAAGGCACGGCCTTTTCGCTGAAAGACACGAAGGGAAAAGTTCTCGTTGTCAATTTCTGGGCGACTTGGTGCGGCCCTTGCCACGCGCTTGAACCTCTTTTCGCTCGCGTCGCCGCGGACTTCCAGGCGAATCCGGATGTGTATTTTCTGGCCGCCGACTGTGACGAAGATGAATCTCTCGTGGCGCCGTATCTGGAGGCGGACAAGCCTCGCACGCCGGTCGCATTCGCGGATGGCCTCGACCGGTTCTTCACCGTCAATTCCTTCCCGACCGTGATGGTGATCGATCGCATGGGCAGAATTGCCTTTCGTTCGGAGGGCTTCGAATCCGATGGCTTTGAGCCAAAACTGGCAGCCGCCGTTCGCCGCGCCCTGGCTCCTCCCTCGCCCTCGCTCGAAGCCACTGCTCCTCATTGACAAAGTGAGGCCTTCGTCGACTGTGGCATGGCATTCAAAAACCAGCGCAAAATCCGGGAGAAAGAAGTCACTGAAGCGGCAGCATGCCCATCTTCTTCACGATGGCCCAATAGCGTGAATCGGCATGAAGGGAGTCAAGATTTGGATCGTGTTGCAAATGTACGAGCTGTGCATCCCGCCGCTGAAATGCCTGTTCCAGGTACTGGATTGCTTCTTCTCTTCGCCCTGCTCCCGAAGCAACCTCCGCCATCCGCAGTGGCGAGACATATTCCTTGATTGCTCTGTGCTTCAGCTTCTTCAGGAATTCCAAGTTGACAGCTTGGAAGCCCCCATTGCGGTAGGCCTTGTCAACGGCGCTCGCGGTCGACTCATTTCCCTCGATCGCCAGTACCTTCTTCAATTCGCCCATCGCCCTCGCGTAATCTCTCTTATGGAAATAAACATTTGAAAGAAATGCGTGCAGCGCCCCGGCGTCCGGCAGCGCCTCGGACCGCTGACTCAACTCTTTCAATGCCTCATCAAACCGGCGTGCACGGATCAGCGCATACCAGTACGCACACGGACGCGCGAAAGGATCCAACTCAACGGTGAGCTTGTCTTCCTGAAGGGCTTCTTCCGTGTGATTCCTTGTTTCCAGAATGTAGGCGGGCAAATGGTGCCCTTCCGCAAGACTCGGGTTTAGCTCAATCGCACGCTCGGACTCCTTTTCCGCGCCTTCCCAGTCCCAGCGATAGAAGAGTTTGACAGCTGCAAGCGAGTGATGGGCTTCGGGGAGTAAATCGTCCAGCTCCAAGGCTTTCCTCGCAGCCGTTTCGGCCTTTGGCATCATTTCGACCGAGCTGTTCTCTCCGGAAACCGTCGCGGCTGTGTAACTATCTGCCAAGCCGGCGTAGGCGGCGGCATAGGCAGGATCTAGTTTGATGGCTTCCTGAAAGAACTCGCGGCTCTTCTCATAACTATCCGAAAACTAATAGAATCTTCCCCGAAGATAAGCGTCTCGCGCCCCCGCGTTAGCCGGGGCGTGAGCGGGGTTTCCGCTGAATGCAGAAAGTGGGAATCTGATTGGCCCGGCAAACATTCGCGAAGACGTGACGTTGGATGCAAGCGGGAACAGCTATGCAGGAAAATTCACTATCGATCAGTTCGATCTCAATGGAAACGCTCTTGCGAACCACTCCGCTTCCGCTCCGGAGCATACCCGTCCCGGGTAGGCGGCCGGTTGGATCCTGTGGGATGCGCCAATAGCGGTACAAAAAATCCAGATGCCTGCACTCCCCGGCAGCCATCTGGATTCTCACTATTCGACCGAATGTCCCGCACTACTGCCCTCATCGGCAATTTCTCTCGCCGCTGCGATCGTATTCACGTGAATCTGCACGGTGTCTTCGACCTGGCGCGCGTAGCCGCCGGCGAGTGTCGTCGCCACCGGAATTCTGCGGCGGCGCGCTTCCTCGAAAACCTGCCGGTCCCGTTGCTTCAATCCTTTTTTCGTTAGTGACAGTCCACCGAGCTGATCTTCGCAGTAGGGGTCAGCGCCACCAACGTAAAAAAGAATATCGGGCCGGAATTCATCGAGCGCCTTTTGCACCGCTGGAATCAACGCACCCAGATACTCATCGTCATCGGCGCGGTCGGCCATGTTAAGATCGATGCTCGACGGCGGCTTGTGCGCCGGATAATTGTTTTCCTGATGAATCGAAATCGTGAAGACCGTGGGGTCGTTTCGAAAGATAGCCGCGGTTCCGTTCCCATGATGCACATCCGTGTCGACAACCATTGCTTTTTTCACGGTGCCATCCGCCTGCAGCTTTCGAATCGCCACCGCCACATCGTGAATCGCGCAGAAGCCTTCGCCATGTCCCGGATACGCGTGATGAAATCCCCCGCTGAGATTCGCACCGAATCCGTCGCGTAGCGCTAATTGCCCCGCGAGAATGGTTCCACCGGCGGCAAGCCACACCGCCTCGACCAGTTCCGGCGAATACGGCACTTCCAGGAGCATCACTTCGCTGTCGCTCAGCGTGCCGGTCTTTAGTTTGCGCACCCAGCCCGGCGTGTGGACGCGAAGAATGTCCCCGTCGGTCGCGGGATCGGGGCGAAGAAAATCCTGCGGCATGGCGATGCCTTCGCGGAGAAGCAATTCATAAATAAGGCGGAATTTCTGCGATGGAAAAATGTGCGGGCCAAGGTTCAGGTCGTAACTTTCGTGATACACGAGCTTAAATGGAAGCATGTGACAAGAAGCAGTCGGTTCTCGCGTCTAACATTCTTTTTGTAGGCACGCAGCATGCTGCGCCCCTATTCGGCAACTCTTACTAATTCTCTCGATCGAGAATGAAGTCCGGAAGCGTGGCGAGTGCGCGCGCATACTCGGAATCCGGGCGGCCGTCGAGGCAAGCCTTGGCGCGCTGCGCGTAGTCCTGAGCGAGATTGCGCGCCCGGTCGAGCGCGCCGGACTCGTGAACGAGTGTAACGATTGTTTCCGGACGAACAGAAATAAATTCCTTTTCTTCCAATACTCGCGCGACCAGCTCACGCGCGTCACGGTGGCCGTTTTCCATCGCGTAGATCAGCGGCAACGTGACCTTGCCTTCTTTCAAATCGCTGAGGACAGGTTTGCCGAGTTGCTCCGCTGACGCCGTAAAATCCAGCAAATCGTCGACAAGTTGAAACGCCAGGCCCGCGTATCGCCCGTAATCGGCAAGCGCCTGCTCTTCTTTACCCTCGAGACCGCCCAGCACTGCGCCGAGCCGCGCGCAGCCGCTGAACAAGCATGCCGTCTTGTAGGTGGCCAGCCGCAGCGCATCTTCTTCGGTCACATCGATGCGGCCGATTTTTGCGAGTTGGATCAATTCGCCTTCGACCATTTTCTGAGTCAAGTCGATCAAAATGTCGAGAATGCGAAAATTGCGCTCTTCCAGGGCCATCTGGAAGGACTGCATGTACAGCCAATCGCCAGTGAGGACGCTGCGATGATTGCCCCATTTTGAATTCGCGGAGGGGCGGCCGCGGCGCGTGTCAGCACTGTCGATAACGTCGTCGTGAATCAACGTCGCGCTGTGCAAAAGTTCGACGACGGCCGCGAGTCGGATGGCGCTGCGATCTTTGCGGCCCGCGTAGCTTGCGGAAAGGAACAGGAGCGCGGGACGCATGCGCTTCCCTCCTCCGCCCAGCAAATACGCGGTGATTTCAGAGACGGGCGGAAAGGCGGCATCACTTTGTCGCGTGAGCTCTTCCTCGACCAAGACGAGATCGTCGCGGACGAGATCAAAAATCTCTTTAGCCGTGAGCAGCGCGATAGCAAATCTCCTGATCTAACCCTTGTCCTTGAAACCTGGGGCCGCGAGAGTTGCCGGCCGAGCGAGACCGAAGAAGCGCCGAAAATTCTCGGAGGTGGCGGCGGCAACTTCGTCTGGCGACAAGTTTCTCACAGTCGCGAGCGTGCGCGCTACTTCGGCAACGTAGGCTGGCTCGTTGCGTTTGCCGCGGTAAGGCTGCGGCGCAAGATACGGAGCGTCCGTCTCAATCAAGATCTTTTCGAGCGGCAATTCCTTCGCAACGTCGCGAAGATTCTGCGTTTTCGGATAGGTTGAATTCCCCGCAAAAGAAACCAGAAAACCCATTTCGATTCCGCGCCGCGCATCTTCGAGCGTGCTGGTGAAGCAGTGCAGGATGCCGCCTAGGCCAGTTGGCCGCCAGCGTTCTTCGATCATGCGCAGACAATCAGACCAGGCATCGCGGCAATGAATGATGATAGGAAGCTTTCCCTGCTGCGCGAGGGCCATCTGGTCGCAGAAGACGCGATGCTGCACGTCGCGCGGTGAATGATCGTAGTAGTAGTCGAGACCGATCTCGCCCCAAGCGATGACTTTGGGATGCTTCGCCAGCCGGGCTAGCTCAGCCAAATGTTGCTGCGTTACTTCCTTCGCTTCGTGGGGATGAATGCCGACAGTGGCGTAAATCCAATCATGTTGTTCGGCAAATGGCAGGGCGGAATCGAGTTTCTCCGGACCTGGACCAGTGCCGATAGCGAGGAGCGCCGTCACGCCTGCCGCGCGCGCGCGATCGAGCATGACTTCGCGGTCTTCGGCGAATTGCGGGAAGTCGATGTGCGCGTGTGAGTCGATGAGTTCCATTTCAAAGTGATCAGTGATCAGTTTTCAGCTCTCACTAAAGAAGAGGAAAAGGATAAGTCGGAGTTTCCCCTTGCATTAAGTTTCCCCGTCTTTGCATTTCGACTTCCATACTTAGAGCTGAAAACTGAGAACTCGGATTCATTTCAAGCGCGCGCCGATTTCGACTTCTTCGAGGAAGCCGGCGAGGACGGGTCGGCCTTCGGGGCCGACGGACGCGGCTACGATCATGCCGTTGGATTCGACGCCACGGAGCTTACGCGGCGCGAGATTAACGACGACGGCGACTTTGCGGCCGATCAATTTTTCCGGCTCGTAGTATTGGGCGATGCCGGCGCAAATCTGGCGAATCTCCGTGCCGATGTCCACGGTGAGCTTCAACAGCTTGTCTGCGCCGACGATGCGTTCGGCGGTCTTGATTTGCCCGACGCGCATCTCGACTTTGGCGAAGTCCTCAATGCCGATTTTCTCCGGCACTGCTTGCGGCGCAGCCACAGCAGCAGCGGCTCCGCCGGCAGCGCGCGTGGCCGTGCCCGCAGGCGCTGGCGTGATGACCGGCGACGGAGCGTTCTGTGCTTCTTTTTCCATGGATTCCATCCTCTCGATTGCTTCTGCTTTTTCGATGCGCGGGAAAAGCGTTTGCGACTTGCCCAGCGGCGTACCCGGCGCAAGCTGTCCCCATCTCAAATCGTCCAGCGCAATAGACCCAGGCTGCCCCGGCTGCCCGAGCAGAGACCACACTTTTTTTGTGCTCTCCGGCAAGACAGGATGCGTCAATGCCGTTACGATTCGCAGAACTTCCGCGGTGGTCCAGAGAATCGTGGCGCGGCGCTGCTGCTCGGCGTCACTCTCACCGAGCGACCAGGGATGCTCGGTCGTAAGGTATTTGTCCGTCATGGCGATCAGCGACCAGAGTTGCTCCAGCGCGCGAGAGAATGCAAGGTTGTCGCACAGCCCCAAAATTTCGCCGATCGCGGCTTGCGCTTGTGCGGCCAACGCGCTGTCCTGAGGTTGAAGCGCGGCAGGCTTGGGGATCTTGCCGCCGCTGTTCTTCTCCATCATCGCAGCGGTGCGGCTGGCTAGGTTGCCGAGGCCGTT
>Ga0137413_10000856_pt1 | contig 11047 bp, 8 predicted proteins | sample CZODoug2_1_16fun_FD_108280 | JGI IMG/M metagenome (GOLD analysis project Ga0137413, IMG submission 108280) | Vadose zone soil fungal communities from Angelo Coast Range Reserve, California, USA - CZODoug2_1_16fungal (Illumina Assembly) | ecosystem: Environmental > Terrestrial > Soil > Vadose... | reverse complement strand
TTATCGATGCCCTCCACCGCCAATGCGTCGGTTCGCGCCATGACGACGAATTGGGAATCCGTACGTGCATCGACCGCCGCTTTGATCCGGTCCACCATCTCTTGCTTCGAGACGACTTCTTTGCCGGGTCGGTGTCCGCAGCGCTTGGCCTGGACCTGGTCCTCGATGTGCAAGCCGGCGGCGCCGAACTTGATGAATGACTTGACCGTGCGCGCAATGTTGAACGCGCCGCCCCAGCCGGTATCCGCATCGACCAGCAGCGGCAGCGAACAGGCGTCGGTGATGCGGCGCACGTCGATCAGCACATCATCCATGGAGCTGATGCCTAGGTCCGGGACTCCCAACGAGTTAGCCGCGACGCCGCCGCCCGAAACGTACAGCGCCTTGAAGCCGCAGGCCGCCGCCATTCGCGCCACGTAGGCGTTGATGGCACCGACAATCTGCAATGGGCGTTCTTCCGCCACCGCAGCTCGCAGCCGCGCCCCGGCCGATGTTGGTACGGCTGTGCTCATACGGCCTCCCCGACAAAACTCGCACTCGTCCTTCGATTCATTGACCCCAAACTATAGTGGCAAGGCGATGGGTCCCGCATGACAAAAGCAATCAAACTACCTGTGAGAAATTGCAACACCCCGGCGGGCGCAGGACCGGCCGGTTTTGCGCTCATGTTTGCAGGCCGCGGCGGAACTCGCCCGGCGATGCGCCGGTCCATTTCCGGAAGGCGCGGTGGAAAGCACTGCGTTCCGAGAATCCCAGCTCCAGAGCGATGTCCATGACGCCGCGATCCGAGTGGCTCAAGTAGCCGATGGCCAGATCACGTCGTAGCTGATCCTTGATGCCCTGATAAGAGGCGCCCTCTTCATGCAGGCGGCGGCGCATGGTGGCGGTGGTCATGTTGAGTTCGCCGGCAAGCCTCTCGAAATCCGGCAACTCTCCCGGCAGCAATTGCCGCAGGCGGCGACGGATACGCGCGCTCAAACTGCTGCCGTTCTTGTACTTCACCAAGATGCTCTCAGGTGCGGTCCGAAGAAATTCCTTGACCGATCGCTCGTTTTGCACGATTGGCAGATTCAGGTAATCCGCGGCGAATACGATGGCCGTGTGCGGCCTGCCGTAGGCGAGATCGGTGCAGTACATCAGCCTATATTCGGCGCTGTGGGCGGGCTCCGGATAGCCGAACTGGGCCCGCAGGATGGGGATGCGGCGCCCTACCAGCCAGCAGGCGACCCCGTGCAGCAGCATGAGCAGCACCTCATGTCCAAAAACTCTGGGGGCTATGCCCACTCGCTCTCGCAGCATGATGGTCGCCTCGTTCCCTTCGCGCAGCAACGAGCCTCCGATGTCATCGAGGATGAGGCCATAGAAGCGCAGGCTGCGATCCAACGCCTGGCCCAGATTCTTACAACCGAGCACCGAATGCACCAACATGGCGAAACTGCCCGCCTTCATGCGGCGAGAATCCTGGCCGAAGAACTCATCGTCCAAAGTGAGAGCGACCAGACGCCATAACTCCCCATAGTGCTTGGCCGATACCCGCGCCTGCGGCACCTGCAGCAGGCCGGGCGACAGGCCCACCTTGTTCAGCAATGCCTCCGTGTCCATGTGGCGGGCACGAACGCTCTCCAGCGCCGCTGCCACGAAGCAGATTGCGACCGTCCCCGGCTCGGCTCGACCGACCGGGACGACGCCTCCCGCGCTTAGGGCGGACGGCGACTGTTGCATTTTCGCTCACGCATTTTGAGTGGTTTGGGCACCAATGGGGTCGCGCCCAAGCTCTATAGTTTACGCGATACGGGTGAGGCGGGGTTGGGAACAAAGTGGCGGACTTCTACAGCGAAGATCAGCGCATGATCCGCGATTCGGCGCGGGAATTCGCGAAAGCTGAACTGGCGCCGCACGCCGCTGCCTTCGATAAAGACGGTTGGATTGCGGACGCCACGATTGCCAAGCTCGGCGAGCTCGGTTTGCTCGGCATGATGGTGCCGGACGAATGGGGCGGCTCCTATACGGATTACGTCGCCTATGCGCTCGCCATCGAGGAGATCGCGGCGGGTTGTGCGGCCACCGCCGCCGTGGTGAGCGTGCACAGCTCAGTGGGCTGCGGACCGATTCTGAAATTCGGTACCGACGAGCAGAAGCGGCGCTATCTCCCGGACATGGCGCAGGGCAAAGTGATCGGGTGCTTCTGTCTCACGGAGCCGCAAGCGGGCTCGGAAGCCCATAATCTCAAGACCCGCGCGGTTTTGGACAACGGCGCCTGGGTTCTGGACGGCGCCAAGCAATTCGTCACCAACGGCAAGCGGGCCAAAATCGCCATCGTGTTTGCCATGACCGATCCCGCCTTGGGCAAAAAGGGCATCTCCGCCTTCATTGTTTCTACCGAAACGGAAGGTTTTATAGTTGGGCCACCCGAGCACAAACTCGGCATCCGCGGTTCCGATACTTGCGCCATCACCTTCGACAAGTGCCGGATTTCCGCCGACTCCTTGTTGGGCGCCCGGGGCAAAGGGCTCTCGATCGCCCTTTCCAACCTCGAGGGTGGGCGGATCGGGATCGCCGCGCAGGCCATCGGCATCGCCCGGGCGGCGTTCGAGGCGGCGCTCGCCTATGCCAAGACGCGCCGCCAATTCGGTCGAGCCATTGCCGAGTTCGGCAGCATCGGCAACATGCTGGCCGACATGCAGACTTCCATCAATGCGGCCCGCATGCTGACGCATCACGCCGCCCGCATGCGCAGTGCCTCACAGCCCTGCCTCTCGGAGGCGTGTCAGGCTAAACTATATGCCTCGGAGATGGCCGAGCGTGTGTGCTCCCAAGCCATTCAGATTCATGGCGGCTACGGCTACTTGGAAGACTACAACGTGGAACGGCATTACCGTGATGCACGCATCACCCAAATTTACGAAGGCACCAGCGAGATTCAACGTCTCCTGATCGCCCGAACGCTAACGCAAGGGGAACTTTCATGACAACCAAACCTGCCGTGCTCGCCGACCAGGCTCCCACGGTCAAAATGCTGCTCGACGGCAAATTCATCGAGTCGCAAACCAGCGAATGGCACGATGTGGTCAACCCTGCGACTCAGGAGGTGCTGGCGCAGGTCCCGTACGCCACCGATGCCGAAATCAACGCGGCGGTCGCCTCCGCCAAAACAGCGTACAAGACCTGGAAGAACACGCCGATCGCGGCGCGTGCACGCATCATGCTGAAGCTGCAAGCGCTGGTTCGCGAACACATGGGCCGGATCGCGCTCACCTTGAGCGCCGAGCAAGGCAAGACCGTGGCCGACGCCGAGGGCGATGTGTTTCGCGGGCTCGAAGTGGTCGAGCATGCGTGTTCCATCGGCAGCCTGCAGCTGGGCGAATTCGCGGAGAACGTGGCGGGCGGCGTGGATACCTACAGCATCCGCCAGCCGATCGGCGTGTGCGCCGGCATCACACCCTTCAATTTTCCGGCGATGATCCCGCTATGGATGTTTCCGATGGCCATCGTTTGCGGCAATACGTTCGTGCTCAAACCGTCGGAGCAAGATCCGATGACCCCGATGTTGTTGGCAGAACTCGCTCTGCAAGCCGGCGTACCGCCCGGTGTACTCAATGTCATTCATGGCGGCAAGCGCGCGGTCGACGCGATCTGCACGCACCCCGACATCGCCGCCGTCTCTTTCGTGGGCTCGACGGCTGTCGGCACCCATGTGTACAACCTCGCTTCGCAGCACGGCAAGCGTGTGCAATGCATGATGGGTGCGAAGAATCACGCCGTCGTGATGCCCGATGCCAACAAGGAACAATCGCTCAATGCGCTGGTCGGCGCGACATTCGGCGCCGCGGGGCAGCGTTGCATGGCCACGTCGGTTACCGTCCTCGTCGGTGAAGCCCAGAAGTGGATTCCGGACATCGTATCCAAGGCGAAGACGCTCAAGGTCAACGCAGGCAGCGAAAAAGGCACTGATCTGGGTCCGGTCGTTTCCAAGAATGCGAAAAATCGAGTCCTGGGGTTGATCGAGGAAGGCGTCAAGGCCGGTGCGAAGCTCGATTTGGACGGCCGTAACATCAAAGTAGCGGGCTACGAGAAAGGCAACTTCATCGGCCCGACCATCTTCTCGGGTGTGACGCCCGAAATGAGCATCTACACCACGGAAATTTTCGGACCCGTGATGGTCATCGTCGGCGTCAATACCCTGGATGAAGCTATCAAGCTCGTCAACGACAATCCCTTCGGCAACGGCACCGGGATATTCACCCAGAGCGGCGCCGCCGCACGCAAGTTTCAGAACGAAATCGACGTGGGCCAAGTGGGCATCAACGTACCCATCCCGGTGCCAGTGCCTTTCTTCAGCTTCACCGGATCGCGCGGCTCCAAACTCGGCGATCTCGGCCCCTATGGCAAACAGGTGGTGCAGTTCTACACTCAAACCAAGACCATCACGTCGCGCTGGTTCGACGACAGCAGCGTCTCAACCGGGGTCAACACGACCATCAGTCTGAAATGATACGGGTTCTATCTCGCGGGGAACTCCGATGAAAATTGCGTTCATTGGCCTCGGCAACATGGGCGGCCCGATGGCGCGCAATTTGCTGAAGGCCGGGCACTCGCTGGTAGTTTTCGACGTGGTGCAACGCAACGTCGACGCGCTGGCTGCGTTGGGCGCAGCGGCGGCAACGTCGGCCAAGGCCGCCGCGGGCCAAGGCGAAGTCGTGATCACCATGCTGCCCTCCTCCCCGCATGTCAAAAGTGTGTACTTGGGCGCGGACGGTGTGCTCGCCGGTGTATCCGGCGGCATACCGCTCATCGATTCGAGCACCATTGATCCGCACACCGCCCGCGAGGTGGCGGCGGCCGCCCACGCTCACGGCAATCCGATGGCCGACGCCCCGGTCTCGGGCGGCACGGGAGGTGCGGAAGGCGGCACGTTGACCTTCATGGTGGGGGCCGAACCGGCGCTGTTCGAGCGCATTCGCCCCCTCCTTGCACACATGGGCAAGAACATCGTGCACTGCGGCGACGCGGGCACCGGACAGGTCGCCAAGATCTGCAACAACATGCTGCTCGGCATTTCAATGATCGGCGTTGCCGAGGCCATGAATCTCGGGGTGGCGCTCGGTATCGATGCCAAGGTACTCGCGGGAATCATCAACACCTCGAGCGGCCGATGCTGGAGCTCGGACACCTATAACCCGTACCCCGGAGTCATGGACAACGTCCCCGCCGCGCGCGGGTACACAGGCGGTTTTGGCACCGACCTCATGCTGAAGGATCTCGGGCTCGCAACCGATGCGGCCAAGCAGGTTAGGCAAACCGTGGCCATGGGCGCCATGGCGCAACAGCTCTACCAGCTGTGGAGTTCCCAAGGCGCCGGGGCACAAGACTTCTCGGCCATTATCAATCTGCTCAAGAAGCCCTCTGCAGGCGGCGGGGTCCCATGATTGAATGCACTATCGAAGGGCACATCGCCCTCATCACTCTGAACAATCCTGCGGCGAATACCTTCACCGCGGCGGGCCTGCAAGCTCTCACCGACCTGATCGGCGATTTGAATCGCAATCTGGAGGTATATGCGGCGGTCATCACCGGCCAGGGAGAAAAATTCTTCAGCGCGGGCGCGGACCTCAAGACTTTTGCCGACGGCGACAAGGTACAGGCGCGGCTCATGGCGCAGCGTTTTGGCACGGCCTTCGAGGCGCTGCAGGAGGCCCGCCCCGTGATCATCGCTGCCGTCAACGGCTATGCCATGGGTGGCGGGCTGGAATGTGCACTCGCCTGCGATCTGCGCATTGCCGAGGAGCACGCGCAGATGGCGCTTCCCGAGCCGTCGGTCGGCCTCTTGCCCAGCGGCTGCGGCACTCAGACATTGCCCTGGTTGGTGGGCGAAGGTTGGGCGAAGCGCATGATTCTCACCAATGAAAGGATCAACGCGGCAACCGCGCTGAGCATAGGCTTGGTGGAACAAGTCGTTCCCCGCGGACAGAGCCGGCAGACCGCTATGGAACTAGCGCAGCGTGTCAGCACCCTGAGTCCTCGCGCCGTCACGTTCAGCAAGACCTTGATACATCAAGCACGCCTCGGTACGCCTCGCAGCGCTGCGTTGGCCCTGGAACGCGAACGCTTCGTCGATTTGTTCGACGGTGCGGATCAGCAGGAAGGCGTGCAGGCCTTTTTCGAGAAGCGCAAACCCGTCTGGAAGAACGCTTGAGCGCAACGGTGGCAATGAATGCCGCGGAAGTTCTCTGCGAGATTCGCAATCACGTCGCCTTCATCACCCTGAATCGGCCGGCCGCGCTCAACGCCTTATCATGGGAGATGATCGTGGAACTGCGGGCGCTCTTGCGGCGCTGCGCAGGCGATGCCGAGGTTCGGGCGGTGCTGCTGCAAGGCGCCGGCGAGAAGGCATTTTGCGCCGGCGGCGACATTCGTGCTCTGTATCAAAGTTTCAAAGAGTCAGGCTCGCTGCACCACGAGTTCTTCATCGCGGAGTATGAGCTCGATTATCTGCTGTACTCGTATCCCAAGCCTTACATCGCGGTGATGGATGGAATCACCATGGGCGGCGGTATGGGCCTTGCCCAGGGCTCGACCTTGCGCATCGTCGGCGAGCGCACGCGTATCGCCATGCCGGAGGTGGGGATCGGCTTGTTTCCGGATGTCGGTGCGAGCTATTTCCTCTCGCGGCTGCCCGGATCCTTGGGGCCTTACCTCGCGTTGACCGGTGTGCAGATTCGCGGTGCGGACGCTCTGTATACGCGGTTGGCCGATGTGTATTTGCCGCCGACTGCCGTTGCCTCCATGCCATCCGAGCTCGCGGCACTGAGCTGGACCGACGATAACCGCGCAGATATTCGCCGCCTGATACATGCCCACGCTGCGCAAGGATTGCCCGCACCCTCTTTGAGCGTGCTGCGTCCCGTCATCGATATCCATTTCTCGCAAGTCTCGGTCTCCAACATCCTCGCCTCGCTCGATGCCGAATCCCGGGCCCCCTACTCGGATTGGGCGCAGCAAACCGCGAAGCTCATGCGAGGCCGCTCGCCGACGATGATGTCCGTCACCCTGAGTCAGCTGCAACGAGCCAAGTCCATGGGCCTTGCCGACTGCTTTCGCATGGAGCTTGGAATGGTCGAGCAATGTTTCGAGCAAGGCGACTTCGTCGAGGGAGTACGCGCGCTCATCATCGACAAGGACAACGCGCCCCGCTGGAAGCCAGACCGTTTGGATGAAGTGACGGATGCGTCGGTGGAGGCATTTTTCCGTGAACGATGGCGCGCCGCGCGTCACCCTCTCGCTGATCTCGAGAGCACGTCGCGGATGAGCGAGGACCGGTGAACTTCAGTAAAACATTGGCAGTCATCACGGGCGGCGCGTCCGGGCTCGGCAGAGCGGTGGCCGAACGTGTCATCGCCGCAGGGGGAAAAGCCGCCATTCTCGACTTGCAAGAAGCGGCAGGTCAGGCAGCGGCCGCACAGATCGGCGCGTCTTTTTTCAAATGCGACGTCACGATGGAAGCGCAGGTCACCGCCGCGATCGACGCGGCGCGGCAGGCGCTGGGCGGAATCAATCTATTGGTCAACTGTGCCGGCATTGCCGGCTCCGGAAAATTGCTGGGCAAGGACGGCCCGATGAGCGGCGACTTCTTCGAGAAGGTGGTTCGAGTCAATCTGATAGGCACATTCTTGTGCGATAAAACCGCCGCGGCCATCATGCAAGGCAATATTCCGAACGACGAGGGCGAACGCGGCGTCATCATTCACACCGCCTCCGTCGCCGCGTTCGAGGGACAGATCGGCCAGGTCGCCTATTCCGCCACCAAGGCCGGCATTGCCGGCATGACGTTACCCATCGCGCGCGAGCTAGCGCGGTTCGGCATCCGCTGCGTGGCAATCGCGCCGGGAATATTCATGACGCCAATGCTGGCGGGCTTGCCGCAGGACGTACAGGACTCGCTGGGCAAACAGGTGCCATTCCCTACGCGGCTGGGAAAACCGACGGAGTTCGCCCAGATGGTGCAATCCATCGTCGAGATACCCACCTTGAACGGCGAGACCATCCGCTTGGATGGCGCCATTCGCATGGCGCCGCGGTAACGACAGCTCACGGCGCCGGCACCCGGAACGCAAGAACACCGCCCGTATAGGTTTCCACGACTTCGCTGAAGGGGGTGCCGTCCGGTAAGGTCAACAACGCCCGATGTTGCAGCAGTTCGGACGGGATCGTGAGGACCGCGGATGGATCCTTCGGGGGAATAGGATTCATCTCCCACCCCTCAGGAAGCGGCAACCACAACAGCGTCGAGGAAAGCGTATGGCGTTGGAAATGCAGCGCCTGCACGACCTTGCCGAACGGCGTGTCGGTACCGTCCAGCAACTTGTTCATCTCGGCCGTCAAGCGGCCAGGGACATACCAATTGTCGGCCTCCGACAGCACGACCGTGCCGCACAGCAGCTTCACCCTTCGGTAGCGGATGGGCTCCGCAGCGGTGACGCCCAACTCTCGACGCTGTTCAGTCGATACCGGCTTGTCCCTGTCAAGGACGCGTACGGCGACGACGCGTGCCGGCGACGCCAGTCGATGAACGTCGCACCAACGCTCGAGGGTCAAGGTCGCACTGTCATGGCTCAGCAGATTGGCATTGAGCGTCTGGAGCAGCGCTACCGCCTCGACTCGCGTAACGAAGGTATCCGGCCAGGCCGGCGTGCGTCCCCCGGCAGAGTCGTCGGCGCAAACCGGCAAGCACCACAGCAGCGTCGCGCCGCAGGCGAAAACTGCTCTACGAATTCTTGGCATCATGGGGAGCCGGCGCCGATGAGGCTCGCCTTTTGCGGACGCATGTATTCATGACAGACTGAGTACACATTCAATGTCCATGAGTTTAATGATGAAAAAAAATACCATCGAAAGGAGGCGAGCGCACCAACATCGTCCTTGATCCGAAGCTCGTGGCGCGCGTCTCGCGCTGATCTCCTCGCTACCCGTAACCGCCGCCGCCCGGTGTGCTGATGACGAACACATCGCCCGCGTTCATCTCGGTCTGACCGATCGCCTCGAGCATGTCCACTCGCCCGTCGGCGCGCTCGACGCGGTTTTCACCGGGCGCTCCGGCACCGCCGCCCGCCATCCCGAATGCGCCGGATTTGCGGCCATTGCTCAATATCGCGGCGGTCATCGGTTCCAGAAAGCGAATCCGGCGCACGCCGCCGTTTCCGCCGGGCCAGCGGCCTACGCCGCCGGAACCCGCGCGAATCTCGTACGAATCGACGCGCACCGGAAACCGAAACTCCAAAACCTCAGGATCGGTGAGGCGCGAGTTAGTCATATGCGTCTGAACCACGCTGGTGCCGGCGAACCCGGGGCCCGCGCCGGAACCGCCGGCTATGGTTTCATAGTATTGATGGCGCGCATTGCCGAAAGTGAAGTTATTCATGGTGCACTGGCTTGCGGCCATCGCTCCGAGCGCGCCGTATAACGCGTTGGTGACGCAGGTCGAGGTCTCCACATTGCCCGCCACCACCGCCGCGGGCGGGCGCGGGTTCAGCATGCAACCTTCCGGCACGACGATCTCGAGCGGCTTCAGACAGCCGGCGTTCAAAGGAATATCGTCCTCCACCAAGGTGCGAAACACGTACAGCACTGCCGCCACGGTGATGGCACGCGGCGCATTGAAGTTATCGGGCAACTGAGCGCTGGTGCCGGTGAAGTCGATGCAAGCGCTGCGCTGCTGGGCATCGACCCGTACCTTGACTTGGATCTGCGCGCCGTTGTCCAGCGGCAACACGAATTGCCCGTCGTGCAGGGCCGTTATTACCCGGCGCACGCATTCTTCGGCATTGTCCTGCACGTGGCGCATGTATTGCACCACGGTATCGCGGCCGTACTCCTGCACCATGCGCTGCAACTCCTGAGCGCCCTTTTCATTGGCGGCAATCTGAGCACGCAGGTCGGCCAGATTTTGCCCCGGGTTTCGTGCCGGATGCGGGCCGCCGCTCAACAATTCGAGCAGCGCTTCATCGCGGAACAAGCCTGTCTCGACCAGTTTGAAGTTATCGATGAGCACGCCCTCTTCGCCGATGTCCGTCGAGAACGGCGGCATGGAGCCGGGCGTGATCCCGCCGATATCCGCATGATGGCCCCGCGAGGCCACGAAGAAACTCAAGGCCTCGCCTCCCAGAAACACCGGCGTGACCACCGTAACATCGGGCAAATGCGTCCCACCATGGTACGGATCGTTGAGCACGTACACATCGCCCGGCCGCATCGTGGGGTTGCGCTCGATGACGGACTTTATCGATTCGCTCATCGAGCCCAAGTGCACCGGCATGTGCGGCGCGTTGGCAATGAGCGAGCCTGACACATCGAACACAGCGCAGCTGAAATCCAACCGCTCCTTGATATTCACCGAGTGCGCGGTGTTTTGCAGCCGCAATCCCATCTGTTCGGCAATATTCATGAACAAATTGTTGAAAATCTCGAGCCTCACGGGATCGACGCTCGTCCCTGAATCTCTTGCGGCCGTTCGCTCGTGGATTCGGCACAGTTCCAAATTACCCGCGACCTTGAGCGCACGCCATCCGGGTTCGACCACGGTCGTCGCGTTGAGTTCGACGATGACGGCCGGACCTTCGATGGACGCACCCGCCTGCAGAGTGTCGCGGACATAGAGTCCGGCGGCGCGCCAGCCGGCGGGCTCGTGGTCGGCGAGACAGTACATGGAAATTTCCCCATGCGCGGGTTCGTAGGCCGGCGCTGTACCGTTCGCGGAGTCCGACGGTTGCGGTTCGCCGCGGGCGACACATTCCACCGCTACCGCTTCGATCACCAGGCGGAGCTGCGGCATGAGAAAGGCAAAGCGCTGACGGTAAGCTCGCTCGAACTCCGCCCGAACCTCCTCGCAGGCAGCGTATGCCGACGAGGCATCGGCGGACGGCAGCCCGCAGGGCAACGCCGTGTCGGTCCCCTGGTAGCGCACGTGAACGCGGCTCAAGGCCTGTATCGAGTCCGCGGCGACGCCCTGTAACTGCAGTTCCGCAGCTGCCTCGGCCTGCAGGCGCACAGCGAG
>Ga0137413_10000854_pt1 | contig 11071 bp, 9 predicted proteins | sample CZODoug2_1_16fun_FD_108280 | JGI IMG/M metagenome (GOLD analysis project Ga0137413, IMG submission 108280) | Vadose zone soil fungal communities from Angelo Coast Range Reserve, California, USA - CZODoug2_1_16fungal (Illumina Assembly) | ecosystem: Environmental > Terrestrial > Soil > Vadose... | reverse complement strand
GCTTTCGGCGTGTTCGGCCCCAATCCGGTATCCGTGCTCATCACCGACATCATCGGATTCCTGCCGAAGCTGTTCATCGCGCTGGTCATCGTTGTGGTCGGTTCGGCCATCGCCGGCGCTGTGGGCGACCTAATTCGTGGCGCGATGGGTGGGCTGGGCAGCGCCCGGATCGTCGCGGCCGCCGCGCAGGTGTTCATCATCGCCCTGGCCGTGATCGCCGCGCTCAACCAGATGGGTATCGCGGTCACCGTGACCATGCCGGTGCTGATCGCGGTCCTGGCCACGGTCGCCGGCATCGCCATCGTGGGCGTGGGCGGCGGCCTGATCATGCCGATGCGCCAGCGCTGGGAGCGGTGGCTGACCTCGGCCGAACGCGAGGGCATGCGGATGCGTGAGCAGCGCGGCGGCATGGCCGGCGAGCCCGCCACGGGGCCGGTCACCACTCCGGCGCAGCGCACGGCGACTCCCTCGGAGGGTGCGACCACCACCGCACCGACCGCGGCCAGCGTGCCCGGCGGTGCCCCGAATGGCGCGGCGCCGAGGTAAGGGGCTCTCGGCGCGACCTCGCATGGACGAGCGCGGAAACCGTACTCCCGTAGTTTCCGGCTCGTCGATGCGGCAGCGGTGGAGCGGGATCACCCGCTCCACCGTTCTGCTGTCCAGGGCGGGCCCTATCCCGCGGTCCTATCCCGCGGTCCTATCCCGCGAGCGACTGGGAAACATCTGGGCGCCGCCCGGTCCGCGTGCTAAGTTCGGCCTAATCAACCGAACGATCGTTCGCCCCCGTGGGCTGTCCGGACCGCGAGAGGATCGCCATGACCAGCACCCCCCTGCGCAGTTACGTCCAGGGTGAGTGGCACTCCCCCGCCGACGAGGGTCGGCCGCTGCACGACGCGGTCACCGGTGCGGAGATCGCCCGGATCTCCTCCTCGGGGGTGGATTTCGCCGGGGTGCTCGAGCACGGCCGCCGGGTCGGCGGGCCGGCGCTGCGTGAGCTGAGCTTCCACCAGCGGGCCGGCCTGCTCAAAGCGCTGGGCGGGCACCTGCGGGAACACCGCGATGAGCTCTACCAGGTGTCCGCCCAAACCGGCGCGACCCTGGGTGACTCCAAGTTCGATGTGGACGGCGGCATCGGCACACTGCTCGCGTACGCCTCCAAGGGTCGCCGCGAGCTGCCCAACGACACGGTGTACCTGGACGGAGACGTCGAGCCGCTGAGCAAGCGGGGCAGCTTCGTCGGGCAGCACGTGTTCACCTCGCTGCGCGGGGTGGCGGTGCAGGTCAACGCGTTCAACTTCCCGGTGTGGGGACCATTGGAGAAGTTCGCGCCGGCCTTCCTGGCCGGGGTGCCCTCGGTGGTCAAGCCGGCCAGCCCGACCGCGTTCCTGACCGCCAAGCTGGTCGAGCTGGTGGTCGGGTCCGGGCTGCTGCCGAACGGCGCGTTGCAGTTCGTCGCCGGCGGGCTGGGCGACCTGTTCGACCACCTCACCGAGCAGGATCTGGTCTCCTTCACCGGCTCAGCGGCCACCGCGGCCACCCTGCGCGCGCACCCGACGATCGTGCGCCGCGCGGTGCGGTTCTCCGCCGAGGCGGACTCGCTCAACCTGTCCATCCTCGGTCCGGACGCCGCCCCGGGCAGCGACGAGTTCGACCTCTACGTGAACCAGCTGGTCGCCGAGATGACCGTGAAGGCCGGGCAGAAGTGCACCGCGATCCGGCGTGCGTTCGTACCGGCCGAGCACGTCGACGCCGTGGTGGACGCGGTCACCGCGAAGCTGGCGAAGGTCGTGGTCGGCGCGCCGGGGGTGGACGGCGTACGGATGGGTGCGCTGGCCTCGCGGGAGCAGCGCGAGGAGGTCCGGCGCAGCGTCAAGGCGCTGGCCGACGCCGGGCAGATCGTCTTCGGTGACCCGGAGAAGGTCGAGGTCCTCGGCGCCGACCCGGAGCGCGGCGCGTTCATCTCGCCGATCCTGCTGACCGCCGATCCGGAGCGGGACGAGCCGCACGAGGTGGAGGCGTTCGGCCCGGTCTCCACGGTGCTGGGCTACCGCTCCACCGCGCACGTTGTTGAGCTTGCCGCCCGGGGTCTGGGCAGCCTGGTCGGCTCGGTGGTCACCGCGGACCCGGCGTTCGCCCGCGAGGTGGTACTGGGCGTGGCGCCGTGGCACGGCCGGTTGCTGGTGCTCAACGCCCGCGATGCCGGGGAGTCCACCGGGCACGGCTCGCCGCTGCCCGCACTGGTGCACGGCGGGCCGGGGCGGGCCGGCGGCGGCGAAGAGCTGGGCGGTATCCGGGGCGTACTGCACCACATGCAGCGCACCGCGATCCAGGCCGACCCGGACACCCTCACCGCGATCACCGGCCGCTGGGTGGTCGGCTCGGAGCGCACCGTCACCGACGTGCACCCGTTCCGCAAGCACCTCGAGGAGCTGCGCATCGGCGACACCATCGTGGCCGGCCCGCGCACCGTCACCCAGGAGGACGTGGAGCACTTCGCCGAATTCACCGGGGACACCTTCTACGCGCACATGGACGCTGAGGCGGCCGCCGCCAACCCGTTCTTCGGCGAGCGGGTGGCGCACGGCTACCTGGTGGTGTCGCTGGCCGCCGGGCTGTTCGTGGACCCCGCCCCCGGCCCGGTGCTGGCCAACTTCGGGGTGGACAACCTGCGGTTCCTGGCCCCGACCAAGTTCGGCGATGAGCTGACCGTCACGCTCACCGCGAAGCAGATCACCCCGCGCGACACCGCGGCGTACGGGGAGGTGCGCTGGGACGCCGACATCACCCGGGGCGACGGCGAGTCGGTGGCCCGCTACGACGTGCTCACCCTGGTGGCCAAGCTGCCCTAAGGGGGTCCGACAGACAGCCGCTCAGCAACGAGGGACTCGCCGGGGGCCACCGCGCGAGCCAGTTCGGTGGCCCCTCAGGGGGGTGCGATGAGCCCGGTTCCCGCCCCCGGCTGGTGGCGGGTCATCCGGGCCAACCGCCGAGACCGACGCGGTTGCCGGCCCGCTCACGGGCAGCAGTTGGGACTGCCACCTAGCGACCTCCTGTAGCGCCGAGGCGGCTGCCTCTCGCGCCGCGATGACCTGGCGCGCTCGCAGTGCCTCCGTGCCTTTGCCCAGCGCCACGGCGCGCTGAGCCGGAGTGTCGTAGCAGCGGCGCAGCTTGATCTCCGCAATCACCTGGAAAATCAGCCAACCGACGACGAGCAGCACCAAGCCGAGCCCCAGTATGGCGAACGCGATGCTGAATATCCGCTCCAACACCGCCACGAACACCGACGCCACAGCGAGCGCACCGAACACCGCGGCAATGGCGGTGGCCTGGCCGCGCTGGGTTCGACGGACGTGCCGCCAGTGGGACCAACTCGGGCTCAGATTTTCCGAGGTTTCCGCCCCGTACAGCCACAGCGGCAAAATCCCCATACCCGGGGCTCCTTTGGTGTTGAGCCGGAAGATAGGCCGCCGCACATGCTGGGTTCGCCGTCGGCAGACGGGTCCAGCTCGACGACCTACTGCAGCAGAAGCTGCTCGGCGACCCGACCGCCGCGAATGGTGCCTCAGTAGCGATGCCCCGGTGACCCGAGACGAGAACGCCGCGTCACCTTGCCAGCGGCGCATCCTCGCCGCATCGTCAAAGTTGGGGACGCCGCACGGATCGAGCAGTCATGCGCCGATGTGGGCGCTCGCCACCACCCGCGTGGTGAGTTCCCAGTCGATCTCGAAGTCGGCGGCGAAGCTATGCCTGGCCAGCACCTCGCTCTTCGCGATGATCGACAGTACGGTCTCGCGCACCGCCATGGCGTTGCGGGCACGGAACCGTTCGATGAGCTCGTGGCAGCGGTCCAGATGGGCGAGCAAGCCGCTCGGGCTGAACCCGCCGAGCCCGTCGCCGTCGGCTGCTCGCAGCACCCGGATCCCGAGGCTGTGGTAGCGCCGCGTCGCCTCGTGAATGTTCTGGATGACGCGCACCTCGACGGTGCTCGCGGCGGGCCGGAACAGTCCCAGGTTGAGCTCCCGCATCGCGTGGCCAAAGGTGGCGTCGGGGTTCCGCGCGACACCGCTGGGCACCAGCGCGTCCAGCCGGTCCAGCTCGGCATCGCTGATCCGCGCGCAGGCGCGTGCCACCAGGTGCGACTCCACACCTCGTCGCAGGGCGAACATGCTGGTCAGCTCGTCGGCGTTCAGGGCGGCCACAATCGCTACGCCCCCGCGCCTGACCAGCAACCCGTCCCGTTCCAGCCCGCCCAGCAGGGTGACCAGCGAGCCATACCGGACCCGCCGACGATCGGCGATCTCCCGCAGGGTCACTTCCTGCCCCGGCAGCAAATGGCCGGCGTGAATCGCGGCGCGGATGTCCGCACAGACCCGCTCCACGGTGGTGAGCCCATCGAGGGGATGGACGACAGCCAGCCTCGCCAACGGGCCTCCCGTAATCCGTTCCCCGAAGAAGTATCACGGCGGAAGGCCACATGTCGAAGCGAGTTACTCACCCATCTGCCGGAGACGGCCGTCACGGCGCGGCGCGACTCGCCGCCCGGTGGACACGATCGGGGCGGAAGATGATCACTATTGGGCCGAGTTTCAGGCTCACGCCGGCTACATCTATCCGCCGGATTCGCGGCGCCTCAGGCGAACGTAGCGTCGACCCAGCGCGAACACCGCGATCGCCGAGCCGAGCGCGGACAACCCGGTCACCATGAACAGGATGGGCGCGCCCACTCCGGCACCCAGCATCAGCCCGCCCAGTATCGGCCCAACGATCGCGCCGATCCGACCGATACCCACCGACCATCCGACACCTGTCGCGCGCAGCGCTGTCTCGTAGAAGCTGGCACAGAGCGCGACGGTGCAGATCTGCGCGCCAATGGCCAGGAACCCGGCGACCAGCGAGGTCAGCAGCAACGTGCTGGCGGAACCATTCGACAGCCCGATCGAGGCGATGGCCAGCGCGCCGAGGGCGTATCCCCAGCCGAGCACCAGGGTCGGCCGGCGCGTCAGGTCGGCAAGCCGGCCGAGGGTGAGGCAGCCGATTATCCCGCCCAGGTTGAGCACGGCCACTCCGAGGACCGCGGCGGACCGACCCACCCCGGTCTGCCGGGCCACCAGCGGGATCCAGTTCACCAGCAGATAGGCCATCAGCAGGCTGAGGAAGATCCCAGCCCAGAACAGCAAGGTCCCGGTGGCCCTCCCGTCGGTGAACAGGCTGGCCACCGGGGAGCGGGTCGCCGGGGGCTCCGGGGTGATCTGCTCGGCGCGCAGTGGGCTCTTCATTCGCGCCAGGATCTTGCCCAGCCGCTCGGAATCGCCCTTGATCGCCAGGAACTGCGCCGACTCGGGCAGCCGGACAACGAGCAATGGCAACAGCAGCAGCGGCACAATGCCGCCGAGATAGAACACGCCCTGCCAGCCGAACGCCGGGATCAGCTTGGCCGCCACCAGGCCGCCGATGGTCGCGCCGAGCGGGAACCCACAGAACATCAGACCGACGATGGTGGCCCTCATTCGCCTCGGCGTGTACTCCGAGGTGATCGAGATGATTCCGGGCAGCGCACCGCCGAGGCCGAAGCCGGTCAGGAACCTGGCGAGCATCAGACCTTCGACCGAGGTGGCCAGCGGAGTAACCAGCGAGACCAGCGCAAAAACCACAACGGCGGCGAGCAGGTTGGGCTTTCGTCCGAACCGGTCGCTGGTGACGCCGAACAGCAGCGCTCCGACCAACGAGCCGAACAATCCCACACCGAACACCAGGCCGAACGCTGAGGGGTTCACCCCCCACTCGGCGGCGATTTCCGGCGCGACCAGCCCGATCGCCTGGGTATCGAACCCGTCGATCATGGCGACCAGCGCGCAGCAGGTGATCACCACGACCTGGTAGCGCGTCAACCCGGTGGAATCCAGCACCGTCTCGAAGGTGCCAGCCTGCTCGGTGCTCACGGGTTCGGTCGGAGAGGTCCCGAACGCGGGTGTCCCGGACGTCGGTGGTGGCGGCATGAGGGACTCCAAAGCGAAACGGTCGTTGTTTCTTCGCGGCAAAGTACCCATGCCGCCGGCGGCGACGCAACGAAAGCTTCCACTGCCCGGAAGGCGGCTAGCCTCGGATTAGCGCTCGCTGTCCATAGTGGCCAGCACGGCGTCCGGGTAACGACTGCCCGCGGCGGAGCCTTCCGGGACAGCCGCCTCGATGGCCGCCAGGTCGTCGCCGGACAGCACCACCTCGGCGGCGGCCAAGGACTCGGCCAGCCGGTCCCGCCGTCGGGCACCCACCAGCGCCACGATGTCCTCACCCTGGGCCGCGACCCAGGCGGTGGCCACCTGGGCGACCGAGGCGCCCACCCGCTCGGCGACCGCCCGCAGCGCCTCCACCAGCGCCAGGTTGCGCCGCAGGTTGTCGCCCTGGAACCGGGGGCTCATGCCGCGGAAGTCGCCGCCGGTGAGGCTGCGCTCGGCGTCCCAGTGCCCGGACAGCAGCCCCCGGGAGAGCACGCCGTAGGCGGTCACCCCGATGCCCAGTTCGCGGGCGGTGGGCAGGATTTCCGCCTCGATGGCGCGGGAGATCAGCGAGTACTCGATCTGCAGGTCGGAGATCGGGTGTACGGCGGCCGCCCGGCGAAGGGTCTGCGCGCCGACCTCGGACAGGCCGATGTGGCGCACGTAGCCGGCTTGCACCAGCTCGGCGATGGCGCCCACGGTGTCCTCCACCGGGACGTCCGGGTTGAGCCGGGCCGGGCGGTAGATGTCCACGTGGTCGGTGCCCAGCCGGCGCAGGGTGTAGGCGAGCCGGTCCTTGACCGCCGAGGGGGAGGTGTCCGAGAGCGCATGCTGCCAGCCGCCCGCCGGGTCGCGCAGCGCGCCGAACTTGACGCTGATCAGCACCTCGTCACGGGTGCGGGAGCGGAGCGCGTCGCGGATCAGCATCTCATTGTGCCCGGAGCCGTAGAAATCCCCGGTGTCGATCAGGTTGATGCCTGCGTCCAGCGCGGCGTGGATGGTGGCGACGCTCTCCGCCTCCTCCGCCGGCCCGTAGAGGTCGGACATGCCCATCGCGCCCAGGCCGAGCTCCGACACGGTTGGGCCGGTGCTTCCGAGCTGCCGGGTCTTCATCACTGCATCTCCTCCGATGTTTTCGTTGATACCAGAGTCACGGTATCAGCGAATCGGAATCGCTGCTACCTAGGTCGTGTTATCGTTGAAACGTGGTGGACACGGCCGCGGAACCAGTGGTGCTGAACCCCCGCGAGCGGGTGCTGCGGGCGGCGGCCGAGTTGCTGGCCGAGCATGGCCGGGAGGCGCTCTCGACCAGGGCGGTGAGCGCGGCCGCCGGCATGCAGCAGCCCGCGCTGTACCGGCTCTTCGGGGACAAGGACGGCCTGCTCGACGCGTTGGCGGCCTACGCGTTCGAGGAGTACCTGCGGGACAAGCACGCGGTCGGCACCACCGACGACCCGGTGGAGGACCTGCGCCGCGGTTGGGACCTGCACGTGGAGTTCGGGCTGACCAATCCCGCGCTGTACGTGCTGATGTACGGCGAGGCCCGGTTCGGCGCGAACTCACCCGCCGGGCAGGAGGCCGCCGACATCCTGCGCGGGCTGGTCTCCCGAGTGGCCAAGTCCGGCCAGCTGCGGATGAGCGTGGAGCGCGCCGCCACGCTGATCGGGGCCACCGGCGTCGGACTGGTGCTCACCCTCATCACCACGCCGCCGGCCGAGCGGGACATGGAGATCGTCACCATCGCCAGGGAGGCCACCCTGCGCGCGATCCTCACCGATGCACCCGCCCCCGGCGACGACTCGCTGACCAGCCGTGCCGTCGCGCTCCGGGAGGCGATGGGGGACAACGTCCCCGGGCTGTCCGCCACCGAGCGCGCCCTACTCACCGAATGGCTGGACCGAATCGCCACCACCAGCTAACCCGAGCCAGTGGGGGCACGCGCACCCGGCGTGTGGTTACCCAACTACACACCAAGCAGGTTGCCGGCGCCTCCAGCCTGCCCCGTGTGCAGCTGGGGAACAGCGGCCCGGCCGGCCGCCACCCGGCCCTTGGTGGCGGGTCACTCGTCGCCGGGTACTCCGTAGGACGGCGATTCGGCGGGGGACAGGGCTCGGCCGACGTAGTCGTCGCGTTGGGGCAGCCACAGCTCCAGCAGCCGCTCCAGCTCGCCGACCGGGTCGTCCTGCCAGTCCACCCGCAGGTCGGTCACCCGCCAGCCCACGCCGGCAACCACCGCCAGGCCGGCCGAGCGCACCGGGCCGGCCTCCCCGCCGGCGTCCAGCCCGGCGCGCAGCGCGGTGACCAGCCGCTGCTCCAACTCGCCCGCCGCGCCGGTGAACGCGGCCACCATCGCGGCCGGGATGCCGCCGGAGGCCAGCAGGTTCCCGGCGGCCACCACCGACTCGCCGGAGGCCGACGCGTGCGCGCCCAGGGTGTGCGCGCCGCTGAAGCAGGCGGGCTTCCCCGCGCCGTCTATCACCATCAGTTGCCGGTAGTCGATGTCCGGGGTGGCCGCGACCACCTCGTCCAGCGCGGCCGGCGCACTGCCCAGTCTGGCCACCGCGTCCAGCAGCGCGTCGCCCAGCCGAGGGTCGGTGATGTTCTGTGAAGCGGCGCCGCCGACACCGGGGCGCAGGTGGATACACCGGGCGGCCACCGCCGGGCTGGACGAGCTGACCGCCATGCCGAACCGGCCGTCGCCGTCGGTGCCCAGTACCGCGAAGGTCATCTCGGGATCACCGCGATCGCGTCCACTTCGACCAGCCACTCCGGGCGAGCCAGTGCGGACACCACCACCCCGGTGGAGATCGGGTGCACACCTTTGGTCCACCGGCCGATCACCCGGTAGACCTGTTCCCGGTAGCGCGGGTCCACCAGATAGACGGTCAGCTTGACCAGGTGTTCCATCCGGCTGCCGGCCTCGGTGAGCAGCTGCTCGATGTTGGCCATCGCCCGCTCGGCCTGCGCGGCCGGATCGCCGATGCCGACCGACTCGCTGGTGTCCAGGTCCTGGCCGACCTGCCCGCGCAGGTACACCGTGTCGTTCGCGACTACGGCCTGGCACAGGTCGTTGTCCAGGTTCTGCTCCGGGTAGGTGTCCCGGGTGTTGAACGGCCGGATCCGGGTGTGCGCGTTCGTCAGCCGGTTCACTCGGCACTCCCGGTGACCCGGTCGGACAGGTCCGCGGCGGAGCGGACCAGGTCCAGCGGGCCGGACCAGTCGAAGTTGCGGTAGACGGCGGCCAGGTGCGCGAACGGCGGTGACTGGGCGAACAGCTGGAAGGTCAGCCGGTGCCCGGCGTAGTCGGAGTTGAGCAGGTCGCGGGCGAAGGCGAGCAGCTTGCGCCGATCCTCGGCCACCCAGTTCTCGTTGATCGAGTAGTACTTCTCCAGCCACGGGCCGGTGTCCGGGTTGGCGAAGCTGGCCGCGTCCGGGGTGATGCAGATCTGCCCGCCGCACAGCTCTCTGGCCAGGTGCATCATCGCCGGCAGCTGCGTGGTGGCCAGCACCCGGCCGGTGTAGAGCAGCGACTGCTCGGGCATCAGCAACCCGCCGGGACTGCGCTGGCCCATCACAATGGCGGCGGTGAGGTGGGCGTTGATGCCCTCCCGGTAGCAGGCCAACTGGGCCAGCTTCTCCTGCACGGCCTGCTGCTTCTCCAGCCCGGTCTGCCGCACGTTCCACAGCGCGGCGCCGATCATCAGGTCGGCCAGCCGCAGGTTGCGCTGGGTGAACGGCAGCGCGGAGTAGCGGTGCAAGGTGGCCCGGATGAACGTGGCCGCCCGGGTGTGCCGGTAGAACAGCACGTCCTCCCAGGGGATCTCCACATCGTCGAAGATCACCAGGGTGTCCACCTCGTCCACCCGGTTGGACAGCGGGTAGTCCCGCGGGCCGCGCCGGCCGGCGAACCCGGACCGGCACAGGTACTTCAGGCCACGCGCGTTCATGTCCAGGATGAAGCCAACCGCGTAGTCGGAGAGCTCCGCGTCGCCCCAGTTGGCGATGGTCGGCTTGGCGAACGCCTGGTTGGCGTAGGCGGCGGCGGTCTCATACTTGGCGCCGCGTACCACGATGCCGCTGTCGGTCTCCCGGACCACGTGCAGCAGCATGTCCGGGTCCTGGTCCTGCGGCCGCTTGGACCGGTCACCCTTGGGGTCGGTGTTCGCCGAGACGTGGAACGGGTCCTCGCGCACCGCGCGGTCGACGTGCCGGCGGATGTTCGCGGAAAACCGGGGGTCGACCTCGTTGAGCACATCCTGGCCGTCGTAGAGCGACCACATCTCCCCGACGGTTTCGTCGCCCACCCTGGTCACCACGCCGCGTGCCTCGTCCAGCACGGTGTCCACCGCGGCCCGCTTGTCCACCCAGTCCTGTTGGGTCTTCGGCAGCTTGTTGGCCACGCTGTTGCGCTCGCCGGTCTGCTCGTCGACATAGCTGAGCACGTCATGGGTCACCGCCTCGTGGGCCATGTCGTAGATCCGCGCGCGCAGCCCGACAATCGGCGCGAATGCCGGGTGGGTGGTGATGTCTTTGACCCGCTCGCCGTCCACCCAGACTTCCCGGTCGGCGGTCAGCGAGTCCAGGTAGTCCTGTCCGGTGCGGATCATGCGGTGACCTCCGTGCGGGCCTTCCGGCCAGTCGTGTCCGTGGTGGGCGAGTCTGTGATGGGCGGGGTGTAGCGGTTGTCCGGGTGCGCGTCGGGGAATTCCGGGAACTGGGACGGCGGTACCGGGCTGGGCGACGCGTAGCCCCGGTTGGCGTAGACCAGCGGCGCGCCGGTGCCGCCGACCACCTCGCGGACCGCGCCCAGGTACACCAGGTGCGTGCCGGCCTCGGTTACCGAGTGCACCGCGCAGTCGAACGCGGCCAGCGCGTCGGTCAGCCGGGGCGCGCCCGAGGGGGCCGCTTCCCAGTGCCCGCAGGTGAAGTCCCACCGGTCCTTGCCCGGCCATGGGCGCCCGGCGAAGGTGTCCGCGACGTGGTCGTGCTGGGTGGCCAGCGCGCTCACGCAGAACACCCGGCCGCGCTCGATGACCGCGTTGATCGGGCTGCGCCGGTTGATGCAGACCAGGATCAGC
>Ga0137413_10000853_pt1 | contig 11071 bp, 7 predicted proteins | sample CZODoug2_1_16fun_FD_108280 | JGI IMG/M metagenome (GOLD analysis project Ga0137413, IMG submission 108280) | Vadose zone soil fungal communities from Angelo Coast Range Reserve, California, USA - CZODoug2_1_16fungal (Illumina Assembly) | ecosystem: Environmental > Terrestrial > Soil > Vadose... | reverse complement strand
CGCGAGCGACGCAACCACGTCACCGCCGCTGCCAGGACCTTGCGGTCGTCCTATTGCGATCCACGCATTAAATGCGACGGAACGATTGCTCGGAATTCCGTTCCCGATCCCGGGGATCGCGGCGCTTCGGACCATTTGCAAGGAAGTCGATCATAGCGACATCGTGCTTCTGCACGATGCCCTCTATCCGTCCAATATTGCGGCATTTCTTTTTGCACGCTGGGCACGAAAACCGGTGGTGCTCACCCAGCATATCGCGTCCGTGCCCTACCGCAATTCGCTGTTGCGGGGATTGATGCGGGTACTGAATCGGGTGATCACCCGCCCGCTGCTGGCAAGCGCCAACCAAGTCGTATTCATCAGCGAAGTGACCGCAGGTGCATTCGCGGACGTGAGCTACCGCAATCCCCCGAGGCTTATCTTCAATGGCGTCGACACCGACATCTACCGTCCCACCGTCAACGCTGCCGAGCGATCCGCGGCCCGCCAGCATTTTGGTCTGCCGCTCGATCGCCGCATCGCGCTGTTTGTAGGGCGCTTTGTCGAGAAGAAAGGGCTCGATGTCCTGCACCATGCTGCACGAATGGACCGTGATACGGTCTGGGTGCTTGCAGGATGGGGCCCGCTCGACCCGGCATCTTGGAAGCTGCCCAATGTCCGTGTGTTTCCCGGACTGAGCGGCGCGACCCTTGCCCCGCTTTATCGCGCAAGTGACGCCTTCGTATTACCGAGCATTGGCGAAGGCTTTCCGCTCGTGCTCCAGGAAGCGCTCGCGAGTGGCCTTCCTACAATATGCGGGGCTGAATCCGCGCGCGCGGACAAAAATGCAGGAGCGCTCCTCCGCACCATCCAGGTCGACGTTTATAAATCCGAAACCACCGCAGCTCAACTTATCGAGGCACTGCACGGCGCCATCCGCGAAAACACGCCGGATCAGGCCGCGCAGCGGGCCGGTTACAGCCGCAAATCGTACAGTTGGCCGAGCGCCGCGAAACTGTATCTCGACCTCTTCAATGACATCGCAGGAACCAACGCGATAGCCAGCAGCAAGGCCTCGCAAGCCCGACCAGCCATGGAAACAAACCGATGACGAGCATGCCATCCGAACAGGTGAGGCGCCTCCATCCGCGCCTCATTGATACCGATTGGCTCGTCCTGCGCGATCTGCACGCCGCCATCAAGGAACTTGCATCCCGGGTCACACGCAAGGGTTTGACGGCGCTTGATTTTGGGTGTGGGTCCAAACCCTATGAAGCGATTTTCACCGCAGCAGGGGCCCGCTATCTAGGGGCCGATTTCGACGGGCGTGGAGATCTTGCAATTGATAGCACTGGGCATCTGCAATCGCAGGACCAGAGCGCCGACATTGTTCTTTCATTCCAGGTGCTGGAACACGTCCGGGATTTACGGACCTATTTCATGGAAGCAAAGCGCGTGCTCCGACCGGACGGATCATTGCTTTTGTCGACTCATGGAACTTGGCTCTTCCACCCGCATCCGGAAGATCATCGCCGTTGGACGCGCCAGGGGCTCTGCGCGGAAATAGCAAGCCACGGCTTTGATGTAATTGAATGCGTTCCAGTTGTCGGCCCACTGGCCTGGACCACGATTGTGCGGCTGACCTGCGCTTGCTACGCGCTACGAAGTATCCCGTTCGTCGGTTCCAAGATTGGCCAACTGTTGGCGCTCGTCATGAACACGCGAGCGTGGATCGAAGATATTATCACTCCCGACTGGGTCAAGAACGACAACGCCTGTGTTTATCTCGTATTGGCGCGGCCAGTGGCGGAGGAAACTCCATGATGGAAGTCAGGAGGCGCTATCTCGCAGTCGCAGTAAGCTGTGCCTTGTTGCACAACGCGGTAATGATCGGGTGCGATTGGATGGGCATCCATTATGTACCGGCAAGTGGCGTGTCCTTCCTTGTCGTTGTGCTATGGAGCTATGCCTTGCATGCGCGATTTACATTTACCCAACAGGTATCGACAAAATCGTTCCTGCGATATGCACTTGGCATGGCGACGAATTTCCCCGTGTCGATTGCGTTGATGTTCCTGTTCTGCGACCTGGCTGGGCTGGCTGTTCCCATCGCGGCTCCTCTGAGCACAGTCATCTTATTCGCATGGAACTTTACGGCGAGCCGCTGGGCCATTGTGGGCGGGGCCACACCGTTACGGAGCACGTAAATGGAAAATCCCGCCAACGGCGGCACACTTGCGATATCGCTCGATGAGGTGACCCGATGTCTTGCGAACCGCATCCCCCTCTACGGATGGCGGCGCCCCATCTATCACACCGCACTCCTCAATTCGCTCGCGCAAATCTGGCAGGCGAGCCACAAACGCGTCCTCGACGTCGGCGGCGGAACCGGCATTATCGCGCAGGCTGTGAAGGATCTGTTTCCGATCGACCGAATGGTTTCTATCGACATCCATAACCGCTACATTGCGGGGCTGGATATCGAAACGGATACGTATAATGGAATGACCCTGCCGTTCGGTGGTAAGAAATTCGATTGCGTCATGCTTTGCAATGTCTTGCACCATGTGCCGACGGAAATTCGTGTGCCGTTGCTAATGGAATGCGGCCGTGTCGCGAATACTCTTTATATCAAGGATCACCTCGCTGGATCGCCACTCGATCACCTGAGGTTGACGATTCTGGACCTCATCGGCAATGTTCCATTTGGCGGCATGACGAGCGCCACATATTTCGGACGGGCGGAATGGGTCCGTCTCGCTGCGCAAGCAGGTTTTCATATCGAGCAATGGCAATATGGCCACTACCGTCACGGAGCTGCAGCACGGATTTTTCCTAACCGTCTGGAGGTGCTCATGCGCTGGACCCGACTCGCCACAGTCGGCGAATAGCAGCCAATCGACCTTCGCTCAGGAACGGCCGTCAAAGGCACGCCCGCACCCGAGCTTGCGCATGAGTTCACGAAGACGTCGCATGCGGCTTGCGAAGGGCTCCGGCATATCGGCCACGATGCGCAGTCCGAAGCGCGGCGCATCTTCGGAATTGAAAATCGCCACGTCATTGTTTGTACATAGGTCGCGCAGCTGAGATTCCTGGAGGTGGTACAAACTTAGGACTTTCGGAGAATTGCGCAGAAACGGGTCATTCCTGATGAGATCGGGCCCCAACCAGATATCAAGAAAGTCTATGACAACCACATCGGCATTCGATCGTTCGATCGCCTCCACAGCGGCCGCATGAGGCGACACGAAAGCATGGACCTGATAGACTCGCCAAGGCAATAATACCAAAATCGAGATCGCGAAGCTCGACAACAAGAGCAGCGAGGGATTTCCCTGCGTGCCCGCGTCGCGTTCGCTCACATTGATCCAGCCCTGAGCGGCGATCAACGCCAGACCGCCAAGGAATCCGTGCAGATATCGGTAGCCCCAGCCAAGCCCTTGATACGGCATGATCACCAACACCAACCCAAGCGTAGCGATCATTCCAAGGGTCAGACACGTGATCGTGCGGTTTCGGCTCTTCGAGGCCAAAAAACCAAGCCCTACAAGGGGAAATAAGAGCAGGTTCTGCCAGGATAGGAATCGAAACAGGTTAAGAACCATCAGCCAAAGGCCTAGTGGGCTCAGGCTGACCAATTCGGAAGTGCGCTGAATGAAATAAGCGATGCCTACTTCAGCCGCCTGTTGCACAGGCGCTTCAGCCATGCGCAGCAAGATGCTCCAATAAGAGATCCAGAAGCACACGCTGACCGCATAGACGAGACTGTAGAATGCCGCCAATTTCCAGCGCCTGTCCCAGAACAGGAACAGCACGAAGGGCGCGGCGAACAGCGGATGAAAGGCGACCTGATGGAGCCCGCATCCGGCAAACGCTACAGTTGCAGCCACCAAGTGGCTCCCCGGCGTGTCGCGCAGGAAGAGCCACAACCACACCAGATTAAATGCAAGGTGGGCCGTCATTGCATACGGTGTGGCTGCCGTGATCAAGAATTGCGACGATGAGACGAGAATGATGACTGCTACCGCCGCGGCGTCGGGTCGGTCAGGCCAAATCCTGCGCGCCACTCCGTAGAGCGCGACCACCGAGGCTCCCGCAAGGACCGCACCTTGGAGCCCGGGTGCGCCAACGACAACAAAAATGGCCCTAAGTGCTGCATTCACCGGAAGATAAGACGAAATCGAAAAAACATTCTCCGGCACGGAAAGCCGGAAGATCGGCTGTAAAGCCGAAACATAGTCCCGCCATTCCGGCGCAACCCATGCGAGAAATCTTCCGCTCGCGAAGATCCGCGCGTCGGATTCTGCCATGAATTCGTCAGCCGACAATGCAAAATCAAGATAAGCCAGATGGCGCATCATGAGAATGGCACAGCCTACGACGATCGCGATGACCCAAGCAAAACGAACGGCGTTGAGTCTCCCAAGACCGATCTCAAGAAAATATACAGATTGATTCCGCGCGAACCACGCAGCAGTAACGAAGAACATGCCCATAAACAATAAAACCGGCGCGTCTTGGACGGCCATGAAATATTGCGTGATCAGGTCCGAATTCCGATCGAGGAGCGCCCCCGCCAAAGCGCCGACCAACGATAGCCACGCGAAACCCCAAAGGACCGTTCTCAACTCGCGTTGCCCGTCAGGCTTATGCTCGGCAACAGACATCGAGAAACCTGGCGTCGATTATCGGTAAAGGGACCAAAACAGCGTAGCCTGAAATTCTTGGCTAAGCGGTTAATTATGCCAAAGGGCCATCGATATATTTTCGTAACCGGCTTTACCGGTTGCTTAACCGTAACTCGATCGGTGGCACAACTTGAACAGCGCATAAGCCCCGATTTAACGAATCCCTGCGATGCCTGGGGACGTCTCATCACCGGAGCAGCGTTCGGCGCAATACCACCCTACTTCGGTCATCGCACAATCGCTCTTGCGCCTCGGAATCTCCGCCAATGTCGCACGTTCCTGAACACGCCTCCCCGAGTTCTGCACCGCTGCCGGCCGAGATCGATATTTTCGTCATTGGCGCCGGCCCCGCGGGGCTCACGGCCGCCTATTGCCTCACCAAAGAAACCCCGTCGGTGGTCGTGATCGAGAAGGACCAGACTTACGTCGGTGGCATAAGCCGAACCGTGCGCTACAAAGATTTCATGTTCGACATCGGCGGCCATCGCTTCTTCTCCAAAGCGAAACCCGTCATTGACTTGTGGCATGAAATTCTGCCCGACGACTTTATCGAACGTCCGCGGCTCTCTCGCATATTCTACGGCGGCAAGTTCTATTCATATCCCTTGAACGCTTTCGAAGCCCTCAGGAATCTCGGCATCATAAAGAGCCTCGGCTGCATGTTGTCCTTCGCCTATGCCAAGGCATTTCCAATTCGGGACGCGAAATCGTTCCACGACTGGGTTCGCAACCAGTTCGGCGAGCGGCTTTTTTCGACGTTCTTCAAGACCTATACCGAAAAGGTGTGGGGCATGTCCTGCGATGAAATTTCTGCCGACTGGGCGGCGCAGCGCATCAAGGGCCTCGACCTCTGGGTCGCCGTAACGCATGCCCTCAAGCGCGCCATCAAGCCACAAGGCATCAAGCATAATGCCAGTGGTTCCGTCGTCAAAACCCTGATCGAGAGCTTTCAATACCCCCGCAAGGGGCCCGGCATGATGTGGGAAGCGGCTGCCCGCAAGATCAGGGGACGCGGGGGCAAGGTCCTGATGGGTCGTGAACTACAAAAGCTTTCGTACAACACCGACCGCGGCCTTTGGCACATCGAAGTATCCTCGTCCGACGGCAGCCGCGAGACGTGTACGGCACGCCATATCGTCAGTTCGGCACCTGTGCGCGAACTGATGGACAAAATTTCTCCGCGCCCCATGTCTTACCTCCACGCACGTTCGCTACGCTATCGCGACTTTCTCACTGTCGCCCTGATGGCGAACAAGCCTGACCTCTTTCCCGACAATTGGATCTACATTCACGATCCCGCTGTAAAAGTTGGACGCGTGCAAAACTTCCGTTCATGGTCGCCTGAAATGGTGCCGGAGGGCATGAGTTGCCTGGGTCTAGAATATTTCTGCTTCGAGGGCGACAATATTTGGAACGCCAGCGACGCCGACCTGGTCGCGCTTGCCAAGAAGGAAATTGTCCATATCGGCCTCATCAACGCCGATGATGTCGTGGACGCCTGTGTGGTTCGTCAACCCAAGGCCTATCCGGTTTACGACGAGGAATATCGCGACAACGTGGCGATGATCCGCCTCGACCTGGACCAAAGCTATCCAAACCTGCATCTCGTCGGCCGCAATGGCATGCATAAATACAACAATCAGGACCATGCCATGATGACGGCGATGCTAACTGCTCAAAATATATTGGCAGGCAAACGCATTCACGACGTTTGGGAAGTCAATGAGGACGCCGAATATCATGAGACTGGATCATCCGGCGCCGAAGAAGCGCTTCGCAGCGTGCGTCTGGTGCCACAACGCATGAAAGAAGCCGCCAACAATTCCTGATGTCATTGAATCCTCCCACTTAGAGTTAAACCATTGGGGCTCGCCATGGCATCGGATGCCGCGATAACGAGCGACACAAAGCAATTTGAACTCACAAATCCCGTCAAGCTGACTTGCTTTGCACTGTGCATGGCGCAGGTCGACATTCTGGCCATGGGGGCCGTTCAAGGCGCATGGTTCCGCGACGCTGCGGGCCAATTGTACGATTTCGACTTCGTCAACATCTGGACGGCTGGTCAACACGTCCTCAACGGTAATCCAGCCGCCGCGTACGACCAGACGGTCCACAAGGCCGCACAGGTTGCCGCGCTCGGACACGACTTCGCAGGTTTCTACCCATGGTGCTATCCGCCCACTTTCCTCTTTCCGGCCGCGTTGCTCGCGCTGGCACCATACATTTCGGCCTATCTCATATGGGTTTGCCTGACCTTCGCAGCCTATTTGGCTGTCATACGCGGAATCATCGGCCGCAACGCAGGCATCCTCGTTGCGTGCGCCTGCCCAGGCGTCATGATGAACATCTCCGTGGGACAAAACGGGTTTCTCTCGACAGCTCTCATTGGCAGCGCACTCCTCCTGATGCAACGACAGCCGCTGGTCTCCGGCTTGCTGATTGGCCTGCTGTCGTTCAAGCCACAATTTGGCATTCTCATTCCAATCGCGTTGATGGCAGGCGGCCATTGGAAGGTCTTCCTTGCCGCATCATTGTCGACCTTGGCGGTAAATGCCGCATCACTGTTCGCTTTCGGTACGGCGCCCTGGGAGGCTTTCTTCCCGACAATTCAGGCTATATCTCAGGCAACGCTCACCCAAGGCCTCTCCGACTGGCACAAGCTGCACAGCACCTACGCTCTGGTTCGATTGTACGGGGGAAGCGATACGCTGGCATGGGCCCTGCATGGTTCGGTCATGGCCGGGTCCGCGGTCGCCATATTCGGGATTTGGCGAAGTAAAGTTTCATTTGAGATCAAAGCTGCCGCGCTCGGAGTCGCTACCGTGCTCGTTACGCCGTACATTTTCATATATGATTTGATCATACTGGCGGTGCCGATGGCCTTTCTGCTCCGCGTCGGCATCAACAGAGGCATACTGCCCGGGGAGCAAACTTGCCTCGCCCTCGCTTGCCTCTTGATCCTGCTATACCCATTTGTGCCGGCACCTGTCGGAATTTCAGCTGTTTTCCTCATTGTCGCATTGATCTCTCGCCGGATTTTCGCCGACGAATTCCCCTGGTCGCGAAATCCCACGATCGCACGCGAAACATCAGCGAGCGTGGCGTAAAATCCACTCAAGGTATCTAGCGTTGCCGATAGCCGCGAGAACTGCGCAACAACCTCCGGCGTCGTTGCTGCAGCCAATGCCCCGATCATTTTTGAGATTTGCGCGCCATCGATCGGACTGCCCACCGGCAACTCGACCTTCTGGGCGTCCGCCAGGTAATCCTTGTCCTCGGCCATCACCAAGAAGGCTTTGCGTAGAATTCCGGCGACTTCTGCCGGGAGCACCACATTGCCAAATGTCAGCGAATACCAACGTGCGCCGGCCGCATCCTTCTCGGCTTCGAACAGATTCGAACTTCACGCGCTTCTTCCCGCTTGATTATTGCGGTCTCAGGAATGCGAAGTCACAGCCCTCGTCCGCCCCAAGAATTTCCTGCGCATAGAGTTTTGCGTAGCCTCGTGAGGGCTTTTCAGCAACGAGCTTCGTTGTGCCGGCCCGCACTTTAAGCTCGGTTTCCTCCACCATCAGCTCGATGCGCCGCTCCTTCACGGAGAGACGGATACGATCGCCATTGCGGACAAGGCCGAGCGGACCGCCCGACGCCGCGTCGGGCGTGATGTGCAGCACGATCGTACCGAACGCCGTGCCGCTCATGCGAGCGTCTGAAATCCGGACCATGTCCTTCACGCCCCGCTGCGCAAGCTTTTTCGGGATTGGCAGATATCCGGCTTCCGGCATCGCATCCGGAGCGTTGGGTCCGGCATTCTGCAGCACCAGAATATCATGCGGCTCGACGTCGAGCGCAGGATCGTCGATACGCGCCGCGAGATCGGCGAGCGATGAAAAGACGACTGCCTTCCCCTCATGTTCGAACAGCCTGGCGTCCGCTGCGGAACGTTTGAGAATTGCGCCCTTTGGGGCGAGATTGCCAAAGAGTGCAACGAGCCCGCCTTGAGGTTCCAGCGGCTGGTCACGTGTCGAAATGATCGACCGGTCCACAAATCCCGGCGGATCGGCAGCCAGGCGCTCACCAAGCGTCTCGCCGGTCACCGTCATGCAATCGAGATGCAAGAGCGGCTTGAGTTCCCGCAATAGCGCGCCCACGCCGCCTGCTGCAAAGAAGTCCTCCATGTAGCCATTGCCGACCGGCTTGAGGTTGACGAGAACGGGTGTCTCGTCCGACAGGCTGTTGAGCTGATCCAGCGACACCTTGATGCCCGCGCGCCCCGCGATGGCCGCAAGATGGATCACGGCATTGGTCGAACCACCGATCGCCAGCAGAACGCGGAGCGCATTTTCAACCGACTTGGCATTGACGATTGTTTGCGGCCCGCGCTGTGATCCCACAAGGCGAACGGCCACCGCGCCAGTCGCTTCCGCGGCCCGCAGGCGATCGGCGTGCACGGCGGGAATTGCGGCCGTGCCCGGCAATATCAAACCGAGCGCTTCGACAATACAGGCCATAGTGGAAGCCGTGCCCATCACCGCGCAGGTGCCGGCCGTAACGGCAAGCTTGCCCTCGACCTCGGATATCTCACCATCGCTGACATCGCCGGCGCGATAGCGTGCCCAAAATCGACGGCAGTCCGTGCAAGCGCCCAGCCGCTCGCCCCGATGGCGGCCTGTCATCATCGGTCCTGCGACCAGCATGACGGCCGGCCGGCCGGCCGATACTGCACCCATGAGCTGAGCCGGCACGGTCTTGTCGCATCCGCCCATCAGCACGACCGCATCCATCGGCTGGGCTCGGATCATCTCCTCGGTGTCCATCGACATCAGGTTGCGGTATTTGAGGCTGGTTGGACTGAGGAAAACCTCGCCCAGCGATATGGTCGGAAACTCGACCGGCAAGGCGCCCGCCGCCAGAACGCCACGCTTCACGGCGTCAAGCAATTCTGGGAAATGCCGGTGGCAATTGTTGAACCCAGACCCCGTATAGGCAATGCCAATCACCGGCTTGGCGAGCATTTCATACGAATACCCCATCGAATGTGCAAACGAGCGGCGCAAGTAAAGGGAGAAGTCCCGGTCACCATAATTGGTGAGACCATGCTCAAAGCCAACCACACGATCCGTCATTTATTTTCACCTCGACAAAAGGGCTGGAACCCCTCTAAAACTACCTTGGAAGGACTTCAAGGTGTTAACAAAAACATTTGCCGGGGAAGGTATGCCCATGAACTACAACGCGTTTTTCACGGATGCACTCGCTCGCCTGCATGACGAGCGGCGGTATCGCGTGTTTGCCGATCTCGAACGGCTGGCTGGGCGCTTCCCGCGTGCAGTCTGGCACTCTCCGCAAGGTCCTCGCGATGTCGTGGTCTGGTGCTCGAACGATTATCTCGGAATGGGACAACACCCCAAGGTCATCGGCGCGATGGTCGAAACGGCGACCCGCATGGGCACGGGCGCAGGCGGAACACGCAACATCGCAGGGACGAACCACCCGCTGGTCGATCTTGAACGCGAACTCGCCGACCTGCACCGCAAGGAGGCAGCTCTCGTCTTCACATCCGGTTATGTGTCCAATGAAACCGGCATCTCGACCCTGGTCAAGTTGCTGCCGAACTGCCTGATCTTTTCCGATGCCTGGAACCACAATTCTATGATTGAAGGCGTTCGCCAGTCCGGCGCCGAAAAAAGAATCTTCAATCATAACGATGCCGATCACCTCGAAGAACTTCTCAAGGCCGCCGACCCGGCTCGGCCAAAGCTCATCGTATTCGAGACGCTCTATTCGATGGATGGGGACGTCGCTCCCATCAATCGGATTTGCGATCTTGCCGAGCGTTACGGCGCAATGACTTACGCCGACGAGGTGCATGCTGTCGGCATGTATGGTCCACGTGGTGGCGGCATGGCCGAACAACAAGGCGCGATGGGGCGCATCGATGTGTTGGAAGGAACGCTCGCCAAAGCATTCGGCTGCCTTGGCGGCTACATCGCCGGGTCTTCGGCATTGGTGGACGCGGTACGCAGCTACGCCCCTGGTTTCATCTTCACGACTGCGTTGCCGCCCGCCGTCTGCGCAGCAGCAGCCGCGGCGATCCGGCATCTCAAGACGTCGAGCTACGAACGCGAGCGCCACCAGCAACGTGCCGCACGAACCAAGGCCGTGCTGCTGGCAGCCGGCCTACCCGTCATCCACAACGACACGCACATCGTTCCGCTTTTTGTCGGCGAACCGGACAAATGCAAGGAAGCCACGGACCTGCTTCTGCAGGATCACGGCATCTACATCCAGCCAATCAACTATCCGACAGTACCCAAGGGTAGCGAGCGGCTGCGCATTACGCCGTCGCCCTATCACGATGATGTACTGATCGACCGGCTGGCGGAAGCGCTTGTGGATGT
>Ga0137413_10000851_pt1 | contig 11078 bp, 12 predicted proteins | sample CZODoug2_1_16fun_FD_108280 | JGI IMG/M metagenome (GOLD analysis project Ga0137413, IMG submission 108280) | Vadose zone soil fungal communities from Angelo Coast Range Reserve, California, USA - CZODoug2_1_16fungal (Illumina Assembly) | ecosystem: Environmental > Terrestrial > Soil > Vadose... | reverse complement strand
GGGCGCAGTGCTATGCCGTAGAACAGCCGGTCGTCGCTCGGGCCGAGGCCGGGCAGGATCGGGCGGGCGGCCCGCCCGGACAGCGAGAACCCGTCGATGTGCTCGGCGAACGACGCACCGGCGCCCGCCCCGTTGCTGATCGTGCCGTAGCCGGAGCGGAACTGCGGCAGCGCGGCGGTGAGCTCGGGGTGGATCGTCGCGCAGTGGTAGCACTCCATGAAGTTCTCGATGATCGCCTTCCAGTTCGAGGCGACCTCGTAGCTGATGGTGGCCGCGACGCCGAGCCGGTCGATCTCGTAGCGCTCGAGCACCCCATCGCCGAGCCGCTCGGACAGCTGCGGCTCGACCTGCGCGGCCAACGGGGGCGCCTCGGGATCCAGGTTGAGCCACAGGTAGCCCAGCCACTGCTCGGTGCGAACCCGGTGCAGCCCGTAGTCCGCCCTCACCAGGTCGGGCATCTCGCGCATGTTCGGCGCGGCGAGCAGGCGACCGTCCAGGTCGTAGCTCCACGAGTGGTAGGCACACCGGATCGCCGCGCCGAAGGAACCGGACTCCTCGGTGCACAGCTGTGCGCCTCGGTGTCGGCACAGGTTCCGCATCGCCCTCGGCTCGCCATCGCGGCCCCGGACGATCAGCACGCTCTCCTCGCCCAGGTCGACGCGGTAGAACTGGCCGGCCTCGGTGAGCGCGTCCACCCTGCCGACGCACTGCCAGGACCGGTGGAAGATCCGGCGCTGGTCCAGCTCGAAGATCGCCGGGTCGGTGTAGTACCGCCCGGGCAGGGCCTCGAGGAGGTTGCCGGCTCGGGTGCTGGAGGTCATCCCGCACTCCTTCCGGAGCCCTGTCCCGCATCACGAGACAATCGCCTTATGTGAGACAAAGCGTGGGTGCGCGGCCTCCGGGTGTCAAGGGTGTGCCCGTCGCACCGGTCAGCCGGGCTTCGGGTAACCGTTCCGCTGGGAGATCTCCGCGGCCGCCGCCAGCACGTGTTCGACGATTCCCGCCACGGCCTCGGCGTTGATCCGGAAGGTAGGCCCGGAGGCGGTCACCGCGGCGACCACGTCGCCGTCCATGGATCGCACCGGCGCGGCTACCGCGGCCAGGCCGATCTCGTGCTCCTCAGCGGTGACCGCGAACCCCTGGCGCCGGACCCGCACCAGTTCCTCGGCGAGCGTCGCGGGGTCCACCAGCGTGTGCGCGGTGAACGCCTCCAGCTTCCCGGCCAAGATCGCGTCGCGGTGCGGTGCCGGCATGAAGGCGAGGAACACCTTGCCGGCGGAGGTGGCGTGAAACGGGGTGCGCTGCCCGACCCAGTTCACGCTGGTGACCGTCGCGGCGCCGATCACCTGGTCAATGCTGATCACCGCCTGCCCATCGTGGATCGCGATGTTGACCGTCTCGCGCACCGCCTCGGCCAGCCGCAGACAGGCCGGCCGGCTCAGCACGCTCAGGTCGTGCTTGCGGGCGGCCCCGGCCGCGAGCGCCACGATGCCGAACCCGAGCTGATACCGCCCTCGATCGACCCGCTGCTCGACCAGGCCACGCGACTCCAGGGTGTCCAGCAGCCGGAACACCGTCGACTTGTGCACCGCAAGCTCGGTAGCGATCTCCGTAACGCCCGCCGTGCCCAGCCGGGCCAGCACCTGCAGGATCGACACCGCGCGGTCCACCGACTGCACCCCGCCGTCCCGCACCGGATCGCTGATGGGCATGGCCGAACCCTACGACGCGGGGAAACTCAGATCAGGCTCAGTCGAGTCTGGCAGTAGCGCCGTCGGCGGGTCGCGGCAGGTCGGTCGGGGCCGCCTCAGCGGTGGTCTTGAGCTGATGGAGGGTGTGAGCCATGGACTCACGCAGCTCGCGGTGCCGGTTCGTGGGCACGTCGACCATGCGGGCCCAGGCCGGGATCCATTTCACCTCGTAGGACTCGATGACCCGGGTGCCACCGCTCGTCGGCTCGAACCGGTACGTCCACAGGGTTGATTCGCGTCCTCCCTCCTCGGTGATGAATGCGAACCTGCGACCCCGATCAGCGGCCAGCACACGTCCGCGACGCGACCACCGCATCAGATTCCATGGACCACCTCGGTTGTGACCGATGAAGGTGGCGCCCTCGACCGGTTCCACGGCACCGTCGGTCCACTCCACGTGCCGGCATTCCGGGCTCCACTGGCCCATCCGCGTGAGGTCGGCGACGAGGTCGTACAGGCGTTCCCGGCTTGCGTTGATGATGAGCTCACGGCTGTCCTGCCTGAGCCACCACCGTCCGCCAGTGCTGCGCATTGGTCCTCCACGTGCTCCCGACGGAGCAGAAGCTTAAGCTATTACCCATAGCTAAAGCTGTCAAGCAAAGCTCTTGCTAGACTTAAGCGCATGGTCATGCGTGAAACGACCGACACCGAGCACCCGCGACCGGCTGACCGGCGGGCCAGGAGACGCCAGGAAACGATCGAAGAAATCCTCGACACCGCTGAGGCGGTCATGACCGAGGTGGGCGTGAACGGACTCACCCTCGCCGAGGTCGCCCGCCGAATCGGTGTGCAGACGCCGTCCCTGTACAAGTACTTCGACTCCCTCATGTCGGTCTACGACGCGCTCTTCCGACGTGGTCACCAGGCGCACCTTGCCGCCATGCGGCGCGCCATGGCCGACGCCGAGCCAGGACTCGCGGCGCTGACCGCCGGTCTCGAAGCGAGCGGTCGGTGGGCGCTCTCGAACCGTGCAGTCGCGCAGCTGCTGTTCTGGCGTCCCGTCCCAAGCTTCGCGCCCACCGCCGAGGCATTCGCGCCCAGCGAAGAAATGGTCTCCATGCAACGAACCGCAATCGCCGACGCCGTCACCGCCGGCCAACTCGGCCCCGAAGCAAACTCCGAAGAAGCCGTCTACTTCATCTCGATACTCATCAGCGGTGTGCTGACCCAGGCCATGGCCAACGAGCCGGAACTCCCCTGGGGGCAGGGCCGTTTCACACCCACGTTCGCACGACTCATGACGCTCATCCCCGCCGCATACCCGATCTGACTCGCTCAACCTCATAGGCCTCAGAGTTGTGCGCCACCGAGTGCCGGCGCATCCGTACCGCGACCTGCCTCAGGCCTCGCGCCGCATCCGGAACATCAGGGCGGTAGTGACCGCGAGCACGACCGTGCCAATAGATTCCACGACGAGCGTCGGCACGACCAGCGGGGTGCTCAGCCGCTCGGTGATCCCAAAGGGTCCGACCGTCAGCGCGAGTACCAGCGCGAGCAATGTGCCTGCCATGAAGACCAGACTCAGCAAGCTTGCCAGGCGTAGGAGCCGTCGCCGGGCAGCGAGCATCGCGATCGCCAGGACGAGCCCGCCGATCGCGTTCATCACGAAAAGGACCCCGAGCAGGCCGCTTGCCCACTGGAAGACGAGGGAGAGATGGAGGCCGCCCATCGCCAGGAGCAAGACGGCGCTGAGCACCTGCCAGACAATCGGTGTGCGCTGCCCGCCATGGCCAGCGGCACCCGCCGTGGCCGGATCACGCGAGCCGGGCCCCTCAGACTTCGTTGTCATGTCACTGACCCTGCCTCCCCACGCGCAACTCTCTCGCCGTCCGAGGCCAACACCTCCCACACGCGCGTGGAGGCCGAACGGTTCAATGTATGAGGTCAAGGGTCCGATCCAACCGCAAATCATGATCTTGCGGCTTCGAACGTTGGAACCCGAGATGGTTCCATTGGCCAGCCCCCAGGTCTTAGCCTTCTATCCGGAGGCTCTCATGGCACCCGGAGACATGGCGCACGACGCGAAGTTGACTCCGCTCGAGCGCAGACGCTGGAAGCAGCTTCGGCGTCAACTCGAGGCCGACGAGACCAGTAGCGCGGAGACCAGACGGGCCATCCGGATCATCGCAGGGAGCGCAGTTCTGCTGCTATTTCTCGCTGGCGCAGTACTTGGTGGACTGTTGGGAGTCATCGCTGTCGCTGTCTACATCGGCCTGAGTCTGGTGCTGTGGGGCTTTTACCGTGTCGTCTGGCGGAGAGTGCCTTCCACCGACTGCCCCCGAGACATGATCTGAGCAGGGACATCAAGCATTGTTCGAGTTGACCGACACAGGGTGTAGTCACCGAGTGCACCGCCAGCTCGGTCTGCCTCGGCGTTGACGAGCGCACCCGCTGGGGGCATGTCCCTGCGAGTTCGTCGGGCGCGACCGTCTCAACCGTCACTGCGCCGACTGTGCTTGATGGCCAGGGTTGGCAAGCTGGGGCGGTCGTGAAAAGCTGCTGGCCGGGACGGCCGTGCTGCTGGTCGCCCCGGTGCTGCTAGCCGCGGCCGGGGTGTCGATGGCCGTGTGCCTGGTGGTGTTGATGTTCGTCCCGGTCGTCCCGGTCGTCACGGTCGTCACGGTCGTCACGGTCGTCACGGTGGCCGGCTACGACCCGCCGGCCCGGATGAACGGTTAGCCCTGGGGAGCAGCAGGTGAGCGAACTGGAGGATCGTGAACCCCGGCTGCGAGTGGTCACCCCACTTTTGACCGATGAGGAGCGGCGAACCGCCATCTATGGCGGTGAGCTACTCGTGTACGCCGACATAGAGCCGATGCATCGCCTCTGCCGGCTCACCGACGAACTTGTCCGGACGATTCTCGGGGTTGCCGACCCTGTCAGGTTCCAGTCCGAGCGGGCACCCGAGGAGATAACCACCCGGCTCACCGCTCTTGGGCGAGAGTATCGCAGCAACACTGAGGTCAAGCGCCTGTTTGTCGAGGCGCTCGCCCATATTGGGGTCGACATCGCCTACACCTACTGGGATCGGGTGGAGGCCCGAGTTGTCATGCATGACGTCGCGTCGAAGCTCGGGGTGCACCGCGATACCTGGGGCTCCAACATCTACGCCCAGGTGAACTGGTGGGCGCCTATATACTCGATCACGCCGGATCGCGGTTTGGCGTTCTACCCGGCTTACTGGGCTCGGCCGCTGGCTAACAACAGCGCAGACTGGGACCTCCACCAGATCCGCGCCCAACGCAGGTCCGGCGCGGAAATCGCGCTGGTTCCACTGCCGACCGAGCGAGTCAGTGATCAAGCTGAGGTGCGCGTCGCGATCGAACCCGGCGATCTGCTCTGCTTCTCCGGTGCACATCTGCACCGCGGCGTGCCCAACAGGACCGGCCTAGCTCGGTTCAACATCGAAACCCGTACGGTGGACGTCCGAGACTTCGTGACCGGTCGCGGTGCGGCGAACCTGGACGGTGCCGCGCCACGGATCGCCCAGGAGTGGTTTCGCCGAGTATCCGACGATGCGCCGTTGCCAACCGCGGCAGGCATGTCTCCGGTCGAAACCTGATCAAGCGCCTCTTGGCCTGATCGCCCATGCGAATCAGCTTCTCACCGACCTGGATCATGCTGACGAGGAACCGCGGCTCTCCGGCCACCGGAGCCTGACGAGCAAGCACCGCGCACGCGGCCCGCTCGAAGTTGTGTACGCGCGATCGATGTCGGAATCGTCGGTGACCCGGGCATCAGTCCGGGTATATCCCCCCCTACACTCGGCGGGACACAGATCCAAGCGACGGCAGCCGTGCTTACGTGATCGTGTCGATCATTGGCCATGGGATGTTGGTCGGGAGCCTGATGGTGAGTAGAACTGAGAAGGCTTTTCGGGGAACCGCCCTGACGGCAGCGGCGCTCACTGCCGTCATGGGACTCGCCCTTCCCGCGTTCACCGCGTCCCTGCCTGACTATCTGCACATCCGCAGACCGCACCCGCACCCACCGGTGACTCTGACGCAGTGTGAGCAGGCCGGTGGGCTGGCTGAAGCCAGGACCCACGAGCGCGTGATCTGCATCGGAGGGGCCGACAACGGCGATCCGGTCGTCGGTCAGTGATCCGAAAGGGTGTCGGTGGAGCCTGGTTGACGCTTCACGGCCTGGAGACGGCCTGATCTTGAACGTGAGGGATCTGGTCGCCCCAGTCTGGTGATCGATACGCTCGGCGCAGGGGAGAAGATGTCCGGTTGGATCAAACCCGTGCTGCCACGATCGCTAGCACCAGTGCTGTACCGGATGATCTTGTTGAAGCTCCGGTGCAGGTCAGAGCGGTCAGCGCTGGTACAGGCAGCGCTTGGTGATGTACTGCACGACGCCGTCCGGCACCAGGTACCAGACCGGCCGCCCGTCCTTGACCCGCTGGCGACACTCGGTGGAGGAAATGGCCATCGCGGGCACTTCGACCAGGGTCACCGAGCCCCTCGGCAGGTGGTCGTCGCCCAGCTCGTAGCCGGGGCGGGTCACCCCGACGAAGTGGGCCAGCTCGAACAGCTCCTCCACCTTGTGCCAGGACAGGATCTGCGCCAACGCGTCCGCGCCGGTGATGAAGAACAGCTGCGCGTCCGGGTAGCGATCCCGCAGCTCGCGCAGGGTATCCACGGTGTAGGTGGCACCGGGTCGGTCAATGTCCGCCCGGTCCACGGAGAACCGAGGGTTGGACGCGGTGGCCACCACCGTCATCAGGTACCGGTCCTCGGCCGAGCTGACCGTTCGACCGGTCTTCTGCCAGGGCTCACCGGTCGGCACGAAGATCACTTCGTCCAGCTCGAACCGGGAGCTCACCTCGCTGGCGGCAACCAGGTGGCCGTGGTGAATGGGATCGAAGGTGCCACCCATCACCCCGATCCGCTTCGGTGCGCCGCACTCCCCACTCATCGGCGCAGCGTATAGCGACACGCCGGGCGCGCGCCGCAACGCGCGGCATGGCTCACACCGGTGCCACCCGCCCTCCGGAAGGCGCAACCCCCGCCAGCGGGACGATCACTGAGAGCGAGACTTGCTGATCAGCTCGCCCCGTCGGCGGACAAGGCACCTCCAAAAAGTGGCGGCCTGAGTGCTCGACTGCACTTAGAGTCAGCCTCGCTTCGGCGGCCTCCGCCGCCCACCGACACCTTGGAGGCGTGCCGTGTCCCAGGTCCTGGACTCATCGCTGTCCGCATTCCGGAGCTCGTTCAAAGGCCAGGTGATCACCGCCGAGGACGTCGACTACGACAGCGCCCGCGCGGTCTGGAACGGTGACATCGACCGTCGGCCAGCGGTGGTCGCGCGCTGCGCGGATACCCCGGATGTGGTGTCGGCGATCGCGTTCGCCCGGGCCCAGGGCCTGGAGATCTCGGTACGCGGCGGCGGGCACAACTTCTCCGGCGCGGCCGTCGCGGACGGCGCGCTGATGATCGACCTCAGCCTGCTCCGCCAGGTAGTGGTGGACCCGGCGGCCCAGCGGGCCCGCTGCGGTGGCGGGGCTACCGGCGCCGACCTGGACAGCGCGACCCAGGAGCACGGCCTCGCGGTGACCATGGGGACGATCAGCCACACCGGCGTCGCCGGCCTCACCCTCGGCGGCGGGTTCGGCTGGCTCACCAACCAGATGGGGCTGAGCTGCGACAACCTGGTCGCCGCCGAGGTGGCCCTGGCCGACGGTCGGGTGGTCAGGGCTTCGGAGTCGGAACACCCGGACCTGTTCTGGGCGTTGCGCGGCGGCGGCGGCAACTTCGGTGTGGTCACCGAGTTCGAGTTCCGGTTGGAAGCGGTCGGCCCGCTGGTCCACCTGGGCCTGCTGTTCTGGGAGGCGGGCCGCTGCTTCGACGCGCTGCGGGTGGCGCGCGATGCCATCCAGGCCCTGCCCCGGAACGCCGGCGGGCTGCTCGCCGCCGGGCTGAGCGCGCCACCGGCGCCGTTCGTGCCCGAGGAGCACCACTTCGCGCCGGGCTCCGCGCTCATGGTGGCCGGCTTCGGCACCGCCGAGGAGCACGCCCGGTTGATCGAGCCGATCCGGGCCGCGCTGCCGCCGCTGTTCGAGTTCGTCTCGCCGATCCCGTACGTCGCGCTGCAGCAGATGCTCGACGAGAGCGCGACCTGGGGCATCCACGCCTACGAGAAGGCGCTGCACCTGGACGAGATGTCCGACGAGCTGATCGCCGTCCTGGCCGAGCGGCTGCCGGCGAAGAACTCTCCGCTGTCCTTCCTGCCGATCTTCCCGGTGGGTGGGGCCTATGCCGACGTCGCGGAGGACGCCACCGCGTTCGGGGGGAGCCGCGCGGCGCGCTGGGTGGTGAACATCGGCGCGCTGTCGCCGGATCCGCAGGTACTGGCCAAGGACCGGATCTGGGTCCGCGAGCTGTGGGACGCGCTGGTCCCGTATGCCAGCAACTCCGGCGGTTACGTCAACTTCATGGCGGAGTACGAGGCGGACCGGGTGCGCACCGCCTACGGCGCGGCGAAGTACGAGCGGCTGTCGAAGATCAAGTCCAGCTACGACCCGGAGAACATCTTCCACCTCAACGCGAACATCGTCCCCGGCTGAGCCGCCGGCGGGTGGCTCAGACCGGCAGCAGCGACTCCACCACGTCGGCCAGCTGGGCCACCGTGCGGCACTCGTGCATGGGCAGCAGGTCGGCGTAGCGCAGCGCGGCGGAGTCACCGCTGCCCCACTGCTTGCGGGGTTCCGGGTTGAGCCAGTGGCTGTGCCGCGCCTGGCCGATCAGCCGGCGCAGCACAGCCAGGTTCGGGTCCCGGTAGTTGGTTCGGGCGTCGCCGAGGATGAGCAGTGAGCTGCGCGGGCCGACCGCGTCCGGCCAGTGCTCCACCAGGCTGGCCAGCGAGCCGCCGTAGTCGCTGTGCCCGTCGAAGGTGACCAGTTCGGCCTCCCGCAGCACCCTGGTCATCACGCTGGCCAGGTCGTTGCCCGGGGCGAACAGGTGGGTCACCTCGTCGGCGCGCTCCACGAAGGCGAACACCCGCACCTTGCTGAACTGCTCGCGCAGCGCCTGCACCAGCAACAACGTGAAGTGGCTGAACCCGGCGACCGAGCCCGACACGTCGCAGAACACCACCAGCTCGGGTCGCCCGGGGCGGCGGGTGCGGTAGGCCGGGCGCATCGGCACCCCGCCGGTGGACATGGACCGGCGCAGGGTGCGGCGCAGGTCCATCTGGCCGCGCTTGGCGTGCTTGCGGCGCACCGCGAGCCGGCTGGCCAGACGGCGGGCCAACGGGTGCACGGTGCGGCGCAGCTGGGCCAGCTGGTCGGCGTAGGCGGACAGGAACTCCACCTGCTCGGCCTGCTTGGGCACCGCCGTCTTGGCCACCTGGTCGCGGCCCCTGGTCTCCGCGGTGCGCCGCCGCACCTCGTCGGTGATCATCTTGCGGAAGTCGGCGATGCGTTGCCGGATCTCCCGGCGGGCCACCTCCTCGGCGAACGCTTGGTCCTTCTCGGAGGTGCCGGCCAGCAGGTCGGACAGGATGCGGGCGAGCAGCGTCTCCGGGCTGAGCTGGCGCAGCACCTGGTAGGCCGACCAGTTGCGCGGGCCCTGCCCCTGCTGGCCGGGCCCGTTACCGCCCTGGCCGGAGCCGCCGGCCTGGCCGAGCGCGTCCACCACGGCCCTGGCCAGCTCACGCAGCGCGGCGTCGTCCCCGTCGCGCAGCAGGTCGGCCAGGATGTCCCGCAGGGCGTCCAGGTCGACCTCGCCGTCCGGGGTCCACGGCACCTCCACCTCGCTGCGCCCCCGGCCCAGCGCGATCGGGAAGTACAGGTCGAACAGGGTGTCGAAAACGGCGCGCTGCCCGGATCGGCGCAGCAGCGCCGCGGCCAGCCCCTCACGCAGCTGCTCACGGTGCAGCAGGTTCAGCGCGCCCAGCACGGCGGCCGCGTCCACCGTCTCGCCGGGGCCGACCGGCACCTGGTGGCGGCGCAGCGCGCCGACGAAGTCGACCAGGTGCCCGGGCAGTCCGTGCGGCGGCGGCGAGGCCATGGCGCTCCCTAGTTGAGCCGCAGCTCGGCGGCGGCCTTCTGGGCGTCGGAGTGGTGCTTGAGCACAACACCCAGGGTGGCCCTGGCGGCGTCGTCGTCCAGCGTGTCCAGGCCGAGCGCGAGCAGTGTGCGCGCCCAGTCGATGGTCTCGGCCACCGACGGCGCCTTGCGTAACTCCAACCCGCGCAGCACCCGCACGGTGCGCACCAGCGAGTCGGCCAGCTTCTCGGGCAGCTCGGGCACCCTGGACAGCACGATCCGCCGCTCCAACTCGGCATCCGGGAAGTCCAGGTGCAGGAACAGGCAGCGGCGCTTGAGTGCCTCGGACAGCTCCCGGGTGGAGTTCGAGGTGAGCAGCACGAACGGCCGGCGCTTGGCCGCGATGGTGCCCATCTCCGGGACGGTCACCTGGAAATCGGAGAGCACCTCCAGCAGCAGGCCCTCCACCTCCACATCGGCCTTGTCCATCTCGTCCACCAGCAGGACGGTCGGCTCGCTGCGGCGGATCGCGGTGAGCAGCGGACGGGGCAGCAGGAACTCCTCGGAGAACACGTCGTCGCGGGTCTCGTCCCACGACTCGCGCCCCTGGCCCGCGGTGATCCGCAGCAGCTGCTTGGCGTGGTTCCACTCGTACAGCGCCCTGGCCTCGTCGATGCCCTCGTAACACTGCAGCCGCACCAGCCCCGAGCCGGTACACGCCGCGACTGCCTTGGCCAGCTCGGTCTTGCCGACCCCGGCCGGCCCCTCGACGAGCAGCGGCTTGCCCAAGCGGTCGGCGAGGTACACCGTGGTCGCGGCGGCGGTGGAAGCCAGGTAGCCCACCCCGGCCAGCCGCTCCGTGACGTCGTCCACGGAGCCGAAGAGGGGCGGCTGCGGCATGGCCGGCTGGTCTGCACTCACCCGCTTATCCCGCACTGTGCGCGCGCTATCGACTACCTGACGGGCACACTCGCCCCGGCCGGGCTGCCCGCGCGCGCCGCCGCGAGCGCCTGGAGCAGCGCGCTGAGCAGCACCAACCCGGCCACCGCCAGCCCCAACCCGGTCAGCAGCGTCACCCGGCCCTGGGCCCCGACGACCATCGCGCAGCCGAGCAGCCCGAGGTAGCCGACGGTCCCGGTCCACAAGATGGTCCGACGCGGCGCCCAGCGGCCGCCCAGGTCGGAGAACGCCCGGCGGCCGCCGAGGCCGGAGAGCGCATGGCGACCACCGAGGCCGGAGAGCGCATGGCGACCACCGAGGCCGGAGAGCCAGGCGAGGCCGGGTAGCACCGCGACGCCGTGCAGGCCCACCGCGTGCGCCAGCTTGAACACGCCGGC
>Ga0137413_10000848_pt1 | contig 11093 bp, 10 predicted proteins | sample CZODoug2_1_16fun_FD_108280 | JGI IMG/M metagenome (GOLD analysis project Ga0137413, IMG submission 108280) | Vadose zone soil fungal communities from Angelo Coast Range Reserve, California, USA - CZODoug2_1_16fungal (Illumina Assembly) | ecosystem: Environmental > Terrestrial > Soil > Vadose... | reverse complement strand
GGAAGTCCTCTTTCGCGCAGATGCGCGAGCACGAGACGCAGGATCACGGGCCGATAGGTGCAGGCGTAGCTGAAGGTCGGCAACAGATCGGCTGATCGAGTCGAGACGATGGAGCCGCGCTTCATGCCAGCGCCGCTGCGCCAGCCGAGTTGACCCAGCACGACAACGGTTCCCGCGAGCATGTCGACGCCGGTGAAATCGCCGGCGTTGCCGCCCACCGCGATCAGGCCGCGGCGCATGCCGCTTCCGGTTTCGTTGCCGACGTTGCCATGCACGACGATCTCGCCGCCGCGCACGCCCACGCGGCCGCCGCGGATCGTAGTCCCGACGAGATGACCGGCGTCACCCATGACGACGATGAGGCCGCCGAGCATTTCGACGCCCACCGAGTCGCCGGCATTGCCCTTGACGATGATCGTGCCGCCGGACATGCCGGCGCCCAGATGCATGCCGACGTTGCCCTCGATCACGATGCGCCCCCGCGTCATCGCGGCGCCGATCCTCTTGACGCGCACACAGTCGCCGACGACGTGCAGTTCGCCGTTGCCCTGACCCTCGACGCGAAAGAAATCGCCGAGCTGCGCGCGTCGGTTGCCGTGCAGAACGGGAATCGCGGCGGCCTGCGCGGCGCTCATGCCTTCCAAACGCTCGGGGCTGACCGCTTCGGCCTCCAGGGGCACCTCAGGCGCGCTCGTCAAGGTCAGCGTGAGGCTCATGTCCCGTTCATCAGGCTGTGCAGGGCGATCTTGTACTGTCCCAGGTTGCCGCCGTAGTTGCCCGCCGTGATCTGTCGCACTCCAGGACGTGCCGCAGCCTTCATGCCGCGGCGCATGGCTTCCTCGACCTGGCCCAGCTCCAGGCCGTCGATGACGATCTCGAGCACGCAGCCGATCTCCGCGGTGAGCCGGGTGGCGCTCGACACCGCGCGCAGCGTCGGGCAGTACGCGTCATTGGTGGAGGCGATCACCGCCTTGTAGCGCGAGCCGACCTTGCTGCCGCAGCGCACGACGCCATCGGGGAAAGGCAGGATCACGCCGGCAACGCCGCGCATCGCCTCGACCGCGGCTTCCACTGCCGCCAGGGTGGGCGCGCTGTCCTCGCCGAGGATCAACAGATTACCGCCGCCGATCGCGGGCTGCACTCCGAAGCGCTCCTCCACGACGAACTCGCCGTCCATGGCCGGCACGCGCCAGAAGCGGCGCCCGTCGAGCAGCTTCGCTGCCTGGAATCCATCGCCGAAGTAGCGCAGCAAACCGCCGACCACGACGGTGGTGTCCGCCGCGAGCGCGTTGTAGCACGCGGTCGTGGGACAGGTCATCACGCACTGCCCGATCCGCTCCACCAGGCGCTTGCCCACGCTTTCGGCGCTGGTCGCGAATAGCAGCACAGCCACGCCCGGTCTGCCATCCGGCGTCTGCGCCGCCGGTACGCTGCGCTCGATGCCCGCCTCGCACTTGCAGCCGATCACCGAGGTGGCAAAACCGGTCATGGAGCGTGCTGCGGCCATGCCCCACTTCTCGTTCTCGGCCGTGATAAGCACCCGCGTGCCCCACATCTCGAAGGCTTCGGCGAACGTGTCTTCGACGGCGACTCCGTTCAGGAGCATCCTAGGCCCCTGCTGCACGCTGCTGCGCCGTAGCCACCAGCTCGTGCTTGCCCAGGTAGGAGTCGTCAACGGCGTAGTTGTCGAAGCGGATCGAGTAGTAGCTCTCGAAGAAAGGGCGAATCACCTCGACGATGCCTGGATCGTAATCCGGCGCGACGTGCAGCACGCGGCCCTCGTGCTCGGTGCGAATTTCGTGGTCCTCGATGACGAGCTGTCCATCCTTGATCACGTAGCGCGGCGCGCTGAACATCTGCTCCTTGTCCTCCCGATCCTCGTAGATCGTGATGTCGGCATCGGCACCGACTCCCAGGTGGCCCTTGTTCGTGAGCCCCAGCAGGCGCGCCGGTCCTGCCCGAGTGACGATGGCGATCTCGCGCAGCGTGTATTCGCGGTCCAGATCCGCCAGCACAGTCTGGCGCAGCGCGCGCGGATTGACTTTCGCCATCTCCTCTTTGCGGAATTCGCGGTCCATCAGCAGGCGGATCAGCTTCGGATAGCTCATGAAGGAGCCGCCGTTGGGATGATCCGTGGACAGCACCATGCGCCACGGGTCCTCCGACATCAGGAACAGCTCGAGCCCGATCGCCCACTGCAACGCGTGCGTGTAGATGCGGTCCTGATAAGCGAAGGGGACGATGCCGCAGCCCGACTCGTGCTCGGTGTCCGCGTTCACCCATTTGCCTCCCGCGAAGCGCGACAGCATGTACGCGAGCGGTGCGTCGGCGGTCATCGCGGTCGCTTGCCCGAACATCACCTGCCCCACGTCGGCACTGATGTTGGGGTGCGTGTTCACGTACTGTGCGATCTCGCGCGCCCTCGAGGTCGGGTCGTCGTTGGACTTGCCGGCAACGTGGCCGTAGCTGTGGAACTGAACGTGCGTGATGTGCGCGCGATGACCATCGGCAATGCGCATGGTCTCAAGCGTGGTCTCGAAATTTCCGGAGTGCCCGAGATTGTTGCAATGGATGTGTGCCGGATGAGGCAAGCCCAGCCCGTCCACCGCCTCGATGAGCGCGCCGATCACCTGGCGCGGCGTGAGCTCGAAGGACTCGATCTTCTCGTCCAGGCGCGTCACGTTGGCGTTGCGCCGTCCCTTCCAGGCCTCGTCGCCGCCGGGATTCACCAGCTTCGCGGCATACGCCTTCGATGCGGCCAGCAACCACGCGACCGTGTTCCGGAACTCCTCGCGGTGCCCCTTCTCGAGCATCTTGTAGAGCACGACGTTGTTCCCCATCAGCACATAAAAGCCCTTGTCGATGATGGGCGTGTCGTGCAGCTCCTCCAGCGTGTGACGCGCATTGATGGGCGGCACCGCCGCCTCCATCGCGGTGGTGTAACCGAGCAGCGCGTAGCGGTAGCCGGTGGTGAAGGTGGAAGGAACGGTGCCGCCGACGCCGGAGCGCGTGATGGCCGTACGCGGCTGCACGTCGACGCGGTGGTCCTCCGGCTGCAGCTTGCGCGCCAGATTGACTTTGGGGCCGGCGATGTGGCAGTGGATGTCGAGGCCGCCAGGCATCACGACCATTCCCTGCACATCGATGCGGCGCGCCTGCGCCGCGACGTCGGCCACGATCCTGCCGTCCGCGATGCACACGTCGCGCACCTCGCCATCGATCCCGTTGGCCGGGTCGTACACCCGGCCGTTCACGATGCGCAACATGGCCAGAAACGGCTGGGTGCTACGCCGCGACCGCGACGCGATCCATCGGCGGCATCCGATTGCCGCCGATGAGCTCGCGCACCCGCTCCTTCATCCGCTTGAGCACGCTCTGGTCGCTCGGATACGGCGAGGGCAGCGCGGGACGCAGGGTGAGCGGCACGTCGTCCATCCGATACACGGTTCCGCCCACGCTGATCCCATAGGTCGCGGTCGTGATCGCGACCTTCGCAAGCCGACTCGTGTGGGTCGACTTCGGATCGAGCGCAATGACCGGAATGCGGCGCAGGTGCTCGATGGCAGGCTGCGGGAAGTTCGATGCGGGATCGGCGGCGATGATCATCGCGGCGTCGGCTTCGCCGCGGGAGAGCACGTCCACAGTCGTGAATTCGCCGGGATTGAAACGCGGATAGCCGCGGCTCAGGTTCACCCCGAACGGAAAACCGGTCTGCCACGACACCACGTTGTCGGCACCCGTCACGTTGCCGTGACCGCGCACCGGCTTCGCGACGAAGTGCGTGTATTCGTTCAGGTCCGAGGCGAGCGCGAGCAACGCCCCGGAATTGAAATGCCGGCCGCGAGTCATCGTGAGCCCCATGCCGAACAGCAGCACGCCGAAGCGGCAGGCCTTCATGCGGGCCGCGAGATCCTGCAGCGTGGCCAGCGACACGCCGGTCAGCTGCTCGATGCAGGGATCCACGTGGCGACCCTTCACGAGCGCCCGCAGCGCCCACAGGACTTCGAAGTCGCGCCGCGGCTTCACCTGCACGAAGATGTCGGCCACCGCCGCGCTCGGCGTGCGCCGCACGTCGACCAGCACGACGGTTCGGTCCTTCTTTCCGTTGGGCACGTACATGCCCTTCGCGGTCACCGTGTAGCGCGTGAACAGGCGAGGATGCGATTCCGCCGGGTTGCCGCCCCAGAAGATCAGCAGGTCGGCGCGGTTGCGCATCTCTCCCAGCGTGGCAGTGCTCTCGCCCACGCCCTGAAAGGCCATGCCGCTCGGACCGTGACAGACCGACGTTGTCGTATCAATGGTGCCGCCGATTGCGTCGGCGATGGCGACCGCCTCGCGCTGCGCTTCGCAGGTCGTATCGGACAGGCCGTAGATGATCGGGTAGCGCGCGTTGGCGAGGATCTGCGCCGCGGCCTCGATCGCCTCCTGCGTGCTGGCCTCGGCTCCGTCGATCAGAGCATAGGGCCGCTCCTCGATGCCGTGCTCCTTGAACCAGGCCCGCCCCAGCACGCAGGCGTTCTCCGCCTTCACGATCTTGTGCGTGTCGTCGTCCACCGTCAGATGCATGTCGTCGCAGACGCAGCCGCAGAACGTGCAGGTCGCGTCGCGTATAACGTGTGTGTTGGCGCTCATGTCTTACTCCTCCACCCCTTCGGAGACCGGGTCGACCTGCACGTCGATGTTCTTCGACAAAGGCATGCCGCTTCCCGCGGTGTCGCCGCCCATGAGGGCGCTGGACAGCGGGCCATAGGCGATGAACAAAAGACCGGAGGGCAGATCCTTGGCCGCGCGTCCCTTGCAGCGCACGACGATCTCGCCGTCCGCGCTGCGCAGGCGCACGCGATCGTTGTTCTTGAGCCCGAGACGGGCCATGTCCTCGACGTTCATCTCCACAGTCGACGACACCTCGACGTACTCGTCGCCGAACTTGCTTGCGCACAGAGAAGTGCCCTGGCTCGAGGAGCGTCCGCCGATCAAGGTCATTGTCTCGCTCACGATGCTCCCCGCGCTCGCAGCGCCGGCTGGCCGGCGCGCTCGAAGCAGGCCAGCATCTCATCCACGCGCGTGAACTTTTCGCGCGGTTTGCCCTTGGGCCGGCCGCGCGCGACTTCCTCGGCATCGATCGCGGCCCAGTCGGCGAAGCTCACCGGCCGCACGCCGCGCGCCTGCAGCAGCGGCGCAACCCCTTTGGAGCCCATGCGGGAGTCCTGCGGGAGAGCCGGCAAGTCGGCGAGCAGCGACTTGACGCTCGCCACGCTGTCTGCGCGATTGGTGCCGATGATCCCGGTGGGCCCACGCTTGATCCATCCGGCCGCATACAGCCGCGGAATCGAGGTGCCCGCCGCATCGACCATCCGCCCGTCGCGCGTCGGGATCACACCCCGCTTCGCATCGAAGGGGACGCCAGGAACGGGTACGCCGATGTAGCCGATGCTGCGAAAGAGCAGTCCGCAGGCCAGGCTCTCGGTCTGCCCGGTCTCGCGCGCGACCTGCTCAAACGGCGCGCCCTCGAGGCGATTTCGCACCAGCACGACCTCCTGCAGCTGCCCTGATCCGGTCAGCTTGGCCGGACTCTTGAGGAAATGGAAGATCAGCCGACGCGGCTTGCCCCCCGGCGCCCTGGAGGCGAAATCGCGCATGATCTCGACGTTCTTCGCGCTGATGAAATTCGCCTTCGCTTCCAGCTCCGCACGGCTTTCCGCGTTCAACTCCAAGGCCCCTGCATCGACCTGCGCAGCGCAGTTGGCGAGCTCTCCGAGCTCCTTCAATTCCTTGTTCGTGAACTTCGCCTGCGCCGGGCCGCGACGGCCGATGACGTGAATCTCGCGCACCCGGCTCGCGGCCAGCGCGTCGAGCGCGTGCTCGGCGATGTCGGTGCTGCGCAGCTCGTCCACCGATTTCGCGAGGATGCGGCAGACATCGGCGGCGACGTTGCCCTGACCCACGACCGACACCACTTCCGCGGACAGGTCGAAGTGCCGGTCCCGATATTCCGGGTGACCGTTGTACCAGGCGACGAACTCGGTCGCGGTATGGCTGCCCGCCAGATCTTCTCCGGGAACGCCGAGGCGACGATCGGCCTCCGCGCCGCACGCGAAGACGACCGCGTGGTAATGGGCGAGCAGCTCGTCGATCGTGACGTCGCGCCCGACCGTGACGTTGCCAAGCAGGGCAAAGCGCGGCAAACGGGCGATGATCTGGTAGGCGAGGATCGCTTCCTTGAGCTTCGGATGATCCGGCGCCACACCGTAGCGCACCAGGCCAAAGGGCGCGGGCAGGCGCTCGATGAGGTCCACGTCGACCGTTCGACCGGACTTGAGCAGGGCTTCGGCCGCATAGAACCCGCTTGGCCCGCTGCCGACGACTGCCACCTGCAGAGGGTTACCCTCGCTGCCCGGCGCGTGCATGGCGAGCTCAGAATCCCAGCGCTGCCTTGCGCTCTTCAGCCCCCGCCATCGGCTCCTGCTTCTCGTCGATCGCCGGCAGCGCCCGGGAGCGCTCGGCGTTGGTCTCGATCCAGTGTCGCTGGTCCTCGGGAATGTCATCGTCGGCGTAAATCGCGTGCACGGGGCACAACGGAATGCACGCGCTGCATTGGATGCACACGTCGTTGTCGATGTAAAGCATCTTCTCGTCGGCGTGGAAGCAGGCGACCGGGCAAACGGTGACGCAATCAGTGAAGCGACATCCATCGCAGTTGTCCGTGACGATTGTTGTCATTATTCCCCCCGTATTCTGCGGCCCTGCGCGCACCCGCCGTGCTCGATGCGCCGCCAGCGCCCTGCGGCGGGACCTGCGCACGGGGCATCAACCGAGCCGGTCGATCCAGCGACTGATCAAGCGCTCCATCTCCATCGAGGTCAGTGGAGGCCGGCGCGTGTCGGGCCAGAGCAGGCTGGCGTTGTTGTCGATTATGCGGCGAATGGCGATGGCGTTGATACAGCGCTCGGGATAGGTCTTCATCGCAGCGAGCGCGGCACCCAGGACCTGCTCGCGGGCTTCCTCGATGTAGTCGGCGCCGCGGTAGCCACGCCCGAGTTGCTCCAGGACGCTGGAAGGTACGACGGGCGCACGCGCGGGCTCGCGCGTCAGCACCGGCGCCAACTCGTCCGGAATCGGGATGTCCCAGGTCTTGGCGCACCGGAGGAACGCACGCGGCTCGACGCGACGCTGCAGGGCCGGGCGCGAAAGATCCTCGGGGCTGAAGGGTTTCAGAGCGCCGCTTCGCATGGCTTCATCGGCGTGCTCGCCGTACTGCTGAATGGCCAATTCGACCGGATCGAAGCCGCCGATAGCGGCGCTCGGATCATGCCGCGCGGCCTCCGGCTCCATCGCTAGCACGAGGCAGACCGACTCGTAGACGGTCCACAATCTGCGATCGCACCACTTCGAGTAGTCAGGTGCCGTCGCCGCCTTCGTCGCCACCGCCATAACTTTCCCCACTGACAAGTAGAGAGTTGTTGTCTAACCGTAGCACAGGGGCAAGAGCGTTGCAATTGCGCCAGGTCATGCACGAGCCTCGTCGCGTTTGCGATCGCGCTCGTCAATCGGATCCTGGCCCTGTCGCATCAGGCGGCGTGCATCCTTAGCCGCATCGGTGCAGGCCTTGAGCGTCTCACCGGCCGCCCGCGAGCTGTCGCGGCCCACCGAGCAGTTCCCAAGTTCGCAGCGCTCGTGCACGACCGGGTGTCAGGCCAATCACGAGCCCCGAAGTCCGTCTTGCAATCGCTCTCTGCATCCGCCGCCCATTGCCCGACAATCAGTTGGTTCATTGTGTTTCGATCGAGGCGATGGTGCGTGAATGCGACCGGTATCAAGTCGAATTCTTCATGCAAATCAGTGAATTAGGGCTCCGATTTTGGAACCAGCCGGGCACCCGGGGGCAACGCTCGGAGGCGGGGTAGTATCCTTGGCCTGGCTTTTTCTCCTAGGTCTCGGGTACAGGATCGACGCGTGCAAGGTCCGGCTGGAGTTTCTCGTCATGCGGCGCCGGCCCCAACGCAAATCCGGGTCACGGCGCCTGCGCGCCTGCATTTCGGTTTCGTTGACCTGCACGGCGGCCTGGGCCGCCGGTTCGGCAGCCTGGGACTGGCGATCGATGGCCCCAAGGTGCAGATACGCGTGTCGCGGGCCGAGACCACCGAGGTTTGCGGACCGGGTGCCGAGCGGGTCTCGCGCGTGTTGAGCGCACTGCACCAGCGCTATGGGATCGGCCCGGGAACGCGGGTCGAAATCGAAGAATCGATCCCGGAGCATTCCGGCCTTGGATCCGGAACGCAGATCTCGCTGGCGACCGCCGCCGCCGTGTGTGAACTGTCCGGCCGTACAGTGCCCGTGCCCGAGCTGGCGCGAGGCCTGCAGCGCGGGGCGCGCTCAGGGATTGGCGTCGGCGTGTTCGAACTTGGCGGCTTCGTGGTCGATGGCGGTCGCGGAAGCCTGGATGCCCCGCCACCGGTGATCAGTCGGCTGCCGTTTCCTGAGGATTGGCGCCTCGTGCTGCTATTGGATGCGACGCTGACCGGCCTGCACGGTGAGCGCGAGGCGGCGGCCTTCCGGGATCTGCCGCGGTTCCCCGAGCGTCAGGCCGAACGGCTGGCGCGCGGGGTACTGATGAAGCTGCTGCCGGCGCTGGCCGAGGCGCGGCTGGAGGAATTCGGCGACGCTCTGACGGACCTGCAGCAGACCATCGGCGACCACTTTGCGCCGGCGCAGGGAGGTCGCTTCGCGAGCCATCGCGTCGAGCGCTCATTGCAGTGCCTGGCCGGCTGCGGCGCCGCGGCCTATGGTCAGAGTTCGTGGGGTCCGACCGGATTTGCGATCTTCGGCGGCCAGGTTGCCGCCGAGGATGCGATCGAGCATTTGCGCACCCGCCAGGACGGCATCGACTCGCTGACGATCCGGATCGCACACGGCTGCAATCGCGGAGCGCAACTGCATACCGTCTGCGCGCCCGCAGGGCAGACGGTCGCCGCCTGACAAGGCCACGCAACGATTTCCGAGAACAGCGTCGGGGCCGTCTTCATGGAGCATCCATACATCCTGCATTTGCTGACCCCGTTGCGTCACGCCAGTCCATTTGACGTGAACATGGCCCTGGATGCGGGATTCGATTCGGTCATGCCGTATACGCAGGTGACCATTGACGATGTCGCCCCGTTGACGCAGGACGCGATCTTTTCGCGCGGGCCGAACGGAGTCAAACGAACCGGCATATTCATTGGAGGCCGCGAGGTCGACCTGGCCACCGAGATGCTGGAGACGGCGCAGGCGGCGATGGTGCCGCCGTTCGAGACCTCGGTGTTCGCCGATCCGAGCGGTGCCTACACCACGGCGGCGGCCATGGTGGCGGAGGTCGAGCGCTTGCTGAAGGACTCGAACCCGCAGGGGTTGCACGGCCTGAAGCTGGTCGTATTCGGCATCGGTCCAGTCGGTGCTTGTGCCGCGGTGCTGGCCGCCGGCGCCGGCGCCCGGGTCAGTATCGTTTCGCACAACAGCGAAGTGCGCGCGCGCAGCGTGGCGGCGATGTGCCAGGCGCGCTTTGCGGTGATGATCCAGGGTGTCTGCGCCGCCGATTCCGAGCGCAAACGGGCCGTAATCCGCGACTGCCACGTGCTCTTGGCCTGTGGCAAGGCGGGCGTTCGTCTGTTCGGTCGCGATGACCTGGCCGCGGCGCAGCAGCTGCTGGTGGCGGCCGACGTGAACGCCGTACCGCCAGAAGGCGTGGAGGGGGTTGGCGTGATGGATCGCGGCGAGCCGCTGCCGGCGGGATCGGGCCGTGCGCTTGGCGTGGGCGCCCTGGCCATCGGAAACATCAAGTACAAAGTCCAGCGCGGTCTGTTTCAGAAAATGCGTTCGACCGAGCGGCCGGTGTACTTCGATTTCCGTGACGCCTTTGCGCTGGCGCGCGAGTTGAGCGCCTGACCGTGCCGCTGGCCGGCCGACCGCAATCGGTGTGGTGACGCGCCCCCCATGGCCCGATGACAATCCCGGCCAGCTTCCTGGTAGTGGCGCACTCGGCGCGCCTGCTCGCGCAGTCGGCCACGCGCGCTGGCCATCCGGTCCGGGTACTGGACCTGTTCGACGACAGCGACACCGGCCGATTCGCGCAGGCCAATGAGGCGGTCAACGCGCGCGCGGGCGAGGCGCCCGGCTTCGACCGCCAGGACCTGCTGCGACGGGCCGCGCGCTTGTGCCCGCCGGCGCACTGCCTGGGCCTGGTGTACGGGGCCGGCTTCGAGGATGACACGGTCACGCTCGCAATGCTGGCGCGCGGACGAATCCTGGTCGGCAATCGGCCCGAGGTGATCGCGCGCCTGAAGGATCCGGCCGCGTTTTTTGCGCTGCTCGACCGTCTGGCAATTGCGCATCCGGAAACCGTGTTGACGACACCGGTGGACCGGCGCGGCTGGCTGTACAAGCGACGCGGCGCAACCGGCGGCGCGCACGTGATCGATGCGACCGCTCTGGATCGCATTCCAGCCGCCGGCGAGGGCTACTTTCAGCGCCGTGCGCCCGGGCGCAGCTTGTCGATGCTGTTCCTGGCCGATGGCCGGCGGGCCCGCGTGATCGGAATCTCCGAGCAGCTCACGATGCGCGGCGGGCCGTACCGGTATGCCTACGCCGGCGCGGTCGGTGCGGCCTGCGTGCCGTCTGCGGTGGCGCGTACTTTGCGCGACCGCGTCGAGGCGCTGGTCGCGGAAGCAGGACTGGTCGGCTGCAACAGCGTCGACTTCCTGCTGGATCGCGATCGGCCCGTCGTGCTCGAGATCAATCCTCGGCCCTCGGCCACCATGGATCTTTACGATGCCGACTGGCCTGCCGGCCTGTTCGACGCTCATTTGAGGGCGTGTGCCGGCGAGCTGCCGCGCGCGGTGCGCCGCCGCGGCATACGCCAGGTGCGAGCCCACGCGATCGTGTACGCCAACGCTGCGCTTCGCATCGCTCGAGACCTTGAGTTCCCCGCCTGGTGCAGCGACGTTCCGCGCGCGGGCAGCGCCGTTGCCATCCATGCGCCGGTATGCACGGTACATGCGGAGGGCACCGATCCGGCTGATGCGAGGCGACAGCTGGGGCGACGTCGCCGTCAAGTCCAG
>Ga0137413_10000847_pt1 | contig 11095 bp, 8 predicted proteins | sample CZODoug2_1_16fun_FD_108280 | JGI IMG/M metagenome (GOLD analysis project Ga0137413, IMG submission 108280) | Vadose zone soil fungal communities from Angelo Coast Range Reserve, California, USA - CZODoug2_1_16fungal (Illumina Assembly) | ecosystem: Environmental > Terrestrial > Soil > Vadose... | reverse complement strand
GCCGCGCTGGTCGCGCGCACCGGCTGGCACTCGGTGCTCGATGCGTTGGCTACGGCGGGTTGGCCGCTGCTGGCACTGGTGCCGCTGCGCGTGGCGCCGCTGGCGCTCGATTCCCTCGGCTGGCGCGTGTTGCTGGCTCCGCGCGACGCTCACCATCGTGCCGGCTGGCCGATTCTGCTGGCGGCGGCCGCCGTGCGCGAGTCGGTCAATCGATTGCTGCCGGTTGCGGGCGTGGGCGGAGATGTGGCCGGAATCCGACTGGTGAGCGGACGCGGGCTCGATACGACGGCGGTGGCGGCCAGCGTGATCATCGAGATCGTGTTGACGATGGTGTGCCTGGTGCTGTTCGCGGCGTTCGGGTTGGCCATGCTGGTGGCCTGGAGCCACGGCGCTGCGTCGATCGATGGGCTGCTGGTCGGGATCCTGCTGGCGCTGCCGGTTCCGCTGGCGGGACTGTGGCTGATCAGCGAAGGCCGGCTGGCCGCGTGGCTCGGACGCTTTGCCGTGCTGGTGATCGGAGGCAGCGGACCGGCACCGGCCTGGCTGGCGTCGATGCCGGCTTTCGAGGCCGAGCTGTCGGCACTGGCGCGCCGGCGCGGCCGCCTGGCGCTGGCCGCGCTGCTGCAGTTGCTGGGAATGACAGCCGGCGCGGCGGAGGTGTGGCTGGCGCTACGGCTGCTCGGACATCCGGTCGCTGTCGTGCCGGCGCTGATCATCGAGAGCGCGGTGCTGTTCGCGCGCAACCTGGCCTTCGCGGTACCGGCCGGACTGGGTGCACAGGAGGCCGGCATCGTGCTGATCTGCGCCGCATTGGGTCTGGGGCAGGAGGCGGCGATCGGGCTGGCGCTGGCCAAGCGCATGCGCGAGGTGCTGTTCGGCTTGCCAGTCCTGCTGGGCTGGCACCTGTGGGAGAGCGTGGGCGGCCTGGCGACACTACGGGGCCGTCCTGCGGGAGAGGGTCGGGAGTGATTACCGGCTAATCGACTCGCGCCTGAGCGGGCTGCGCCTCGGCCAGTTCGCGATCAGCACCTCGAGCTCGCCGATCGGCATGGGGCTGGCGGCGATGAAGCCCTGTATCGCGCCGCACCCCGCGTCGCGCAGCATCTCGAGCTGTGCCGACTCCTCAACGCCCTCGGCCACGGTGTACATCCCGAGCGTGCCGGCCAGCGCGATGATTGTCTTGACGATTGCCAGCGTGTCGCTGCGCGAAAGCAGCTCTCGGACGAAGCCGCTGTCGATTTTGAGCGTGTCGAACGGGAAGCGCCGCAGGTAACCGAGCGCCGAGTAGCCAGTCCCGAAATCGTCGAGCGCGATCCTGACCTGGAGCTGCTTGAGTTGGCGCAAGTTGGCGAGCGCCGGAGGTACGTTGTCGATAAAGATCGATTCGGTAATCTCGATCTCGAGGCGATTCGGCGGAAGTTCGGAGTCGCGCAACGCGGTCTCGACTCCGGTGAGGAAATTGGCTCGCATCAGCTGGGCCGGCGACACGTTGACCGAGACGCCGACGCTGGCCGGCAACCCCGTCGCCTCTCTGCAGGCCTGCAGCAGCACCCAGTTGCCGATCTCCTCGATCAGGCCGCAATCCTCGGCGACCGGAATGAACTCCGCCGGAGCGATCGATCCGAGCTCAGGGTGCTGCCAGCGCAGCAACGCCTCGGCTCTGAGCGGCGACCAGGTCGAAAGGTCGATCTGCGGCTGCCAGTGCAGCGCCAGCTGGCGTCGCGACAGCGCGTACCGCAATTCCTGCTCGATCGCAAGCCGGCGCCTCGGGCGCTCGCCCAGACTCGGCGCGAAGAATTCGAAACGCCCGCGTCCCGCAGCCTTGGCTGCATACAGGGCGAGGTCGGCGTTGCCCAGAGCATCGTCGACGCTTGAGCCGTGTTCCGGAAGCAGCGCGATGCCCACGCTGGCGCCGAGCGTCACGCTGCAGCCCTGAGCAACGCACGGCACCACAAGTCCGCGCAGCAGGCGCTGGGCGATCGCCGCGACCTCGTCTGCGCTCCCGGCGTCGGACAGCACAATCGCGAACTCGTCGCCGCCGAGCCGCGCCAGCAGGTCGCGATCGCGCACCACGGAATCGAGGCGATCGGCGACGATCTGCAAGACCGCGTCGCCGACCGAGTGTCCGAGCGTGTCGTTGATCGTCTTGAAATTGTCCAGATCGATGAAGAGCAGTGCACCGACGTGCCGGGCGCCAGCGCCGCGCCCGACGAAGCGCGCCAGCCGTTCCCGCAGCACCATCCGGTTCGCGAGGCCCGTGAGCGGATCGCAGTGCGCCAGCTGGTGCAGCCGTTGCTGCGCCCGTCTTTCCCCGGTGATGTCCGAGATCACTCCGCGCCACCCGTCGGCGCGTCCGGCCTCGCTGGTGACGGGCTTCGCGGTGATCGACCACCAGCGTTGGCCCTGTGGCGTCCGAACCGGTACAACGATGTCGCGGAACGGTCGATCCGACGCGAGTGCCTCGCGCAGCGCTTCGCGGCCCGGGTCGGAGTCGCCGGCCGAACGGCACTGCTCGAGCAGGCCCAGCAAGCTGGCCGAAGGCGGCTCGCCCGGCGCGTTGCAGAGCAGTGTCGCGAGCCGGTTCGACACGTGCGTGAACCGGCCTTGGCAGTCGATCTCCCACAACACGTCGGTCGCATGCTCCTCGAAGTCGCGCAGCAGCAATCCGACCATATGGCTCTGTCGCTCCGCCTCACGCTCCGAAACGAGGCGAGCCGTGAACGTACGCGCGGCGGACAGCACGCCCGACGCGATCACGAAGGCGTAGACGCAAAGCAGCCCGGCGATGTACAGGTACAGGGGTTCGTTGCAGGCGATCAGTGCATATCCCGAGGCCGCGGTCAGGATGGCGACATAGATCAGGCTCGCGGTCGGTACGGTCGCCAGCGCGAAGGCTCCGGCGCACATCATCCCGGACGTCAGCGTCGCGATCAGCACCCGGTGAGGCGCATCGGCACCCACGAACCAGGCGGCCGGGACGTACGCCCAGATCAGCGCCAGCAGTGCCGCGTGAAGCGTCGCGCGGCGAAGTGCGGCCGGGCTCGCGGCCGCCGCAACCCTCGACCTTAGGTGCCACCAGGCGAGCGTCGCCAGAGCTGCCGCCGTCGCGAGTATCGCGATCCATGAGAGCACGCTTGCACGGGGGGCGCTGTCCCAGAAAGCGAGGCAGACGAGCGCGCCGTTGAGCATGTTCGCGGCCATCATGACGGGCGTCAGGCGCGTCACCGCGTACAGGTGCTTGGCGCGGATCTCCGCGCTGCTGCGATCAGTCGCCCGATAGATCTCGAAGTGGTCGTGCCACCACGACATTGTTGAATCCTCGCGTGGCAGGCACGCCCGACCGCCAATCGTAGAAAAAGCCTAAAAGTACCCGCTCTGAGCCGCCGCTCGGACCAAAATGTTGCTGGCGCACCCCTCAGGATGCGTGGCATGTGGCGGGAGAGTTGGTTACATATTAATGTAACGGAACGGTTGCGTTTCATTAGATCGCGACGTACACTGCGCTCCAGTGGCCTGCTCGATCGAGGACACGTTGCAGGAGGCCCACGCCATGCTGAAACTCAGAACTGCACTGACCGCGGCGGTACCGCTCGTTGCACTGAGTCTTGCCCCGGTGGGTTCCGCGCTGGCGCACGGCCACGAATCCGGGCACGGATACGGACACGGTCATGGATTCGGCCGCGGCGCGGGTCCCATTGGCGTTGTGGTGGGTCTGGCGGCGGCCATTGTCACAGCGCCGCTTTGGATCTTTGCAGCAGCTGCCCAGTCCGAGCCGCCGGCCCCGGCCTACTACCCGCAGCAGGCCTACTACTCACCGCCTGCAGGCGCGGCCTATCCACCGGCCGCGTATTACCCGCCTGCGTATCCGCGCGCTTATGCGCCGCCCGCCTATGCGCCGCCTCCACCCGCTTACAACTACGGTCCACCCCCGGGCTACTATCCGCCACCGCCACCGCCCGCGTATTACCCTGCGCAGGGGTACTACCCGCAGCAGTAGGTCAAATCCGGGCGCATGACGTCGCGCATTGCGAAGCCGACCCAGGGATCCGATCCACCCCCGCCCACACGGCGCTCTGGCCGGCCATCGCGTGAGGCGGCCGCGCAATTGCGCGATCGCATCCTCGACGTTGCGACCGACCTGCTGCTGACCCACGGCTACGGCGCAACCAGCATCGAAGCGATTGCACGCCGGACCCGCGTTTCGAAGCGCACGTTCTATCACCGATTCCAGGACAAGCCGGCGCTGATGAGCGCGGTGGTGGTGCGGCTCATCGACAGTCTGCGTCCGCCGTCTGATGTTGCATTGATCGCAGGCGGGGACCTGGAAGCAATCCTGGTGCACCTGGCCTCCTTGATCCTGAACGCGGCGCTCACACCCCGCGTGCTCGCCCTGCACCGGCTGATCGTCGCCGAGTCCAAGCGCTTTCCGGAGCTCGCGGCTGCGGTAGCAAAAGCGGGTGGCCGGCAGGAAGCGGTCACATTGATCAGCACTGTGCTGCTGCGTCATGGCAGCAACACGGCGGCGGGGGCGCACGAGGCAAGCTTCGCCGCACAGCAATTGCTGCAGATGGTCGTCTCGCTACCGCAGCTGCGCGCGCTTGGACTTGGCACACCGATGACGCCCGCGGAACTCGACGCCTGGGTGCGCGGCACGGTCGCGCTGTTTCTGGAAGGATTCAGCAATCTGCCGCCGAGTCCGCCCGCCGGGTGAGGGCACCCTTCGCCGTCCCCCGGTTGGAGTACCGTGGTGGTCCGAAATCGAAAAATCGGTCGGCCATGCCCGCAACGACGCCTGGCAGAAGAGTCCGAGCACTGCTCGACGCACAGGCGCTCGCCGCTAAGCTTCGCTGCTCGATGCGCCGCACCATCGGACCCGTTGTCGCTGCGGGGCTTGCGACAGTTACGCTGTTGGCTGCCGGGCCCGCGCAGGCGGACGACAATTCTTCTTTCGCCTCCCAGTCAGTTCCGGCATCCATGGGCGCCGGGACCCGGGTTTCCGTCTCCGTGACTTTCACGAACACGGGCACGACATCCTGGACAGTCTCGGGCGGCTACGTGCTCGGCTGCCCAAGCCCGGCCAACAGCGCGACCTGGGAGGTGTCTTCGGTCGCCTTGCCATCGACGGTGGAGGTCGGTTCGACCGTGACGTTCAGTTTCAGGGTCAATGCTCCCATCACGCCGGGAACCTACAACTTCCAATGGCAGCTGGAGCACGGAACGACGTTTTTCGGGGCCACCTCGACCAATGTGGCGGTCAAGGTTGTGGCGCCGCCGGCCGTCTCGCTCGCCAGTCCGACCAATCGGGCGTCCTTCGCGGCGTCCACGTGATCTGGTTTCTCGCCTACGCGGCGGCGGGCGGGTTCGTCGGGCTGCTCGCGGGCCTGCTTGGGATTGGCGGGGGCATGACGCTGGTGCCGATTCTCGCGGCGCTCTTCGACGCACAGGGGCTGGCACCCGGGCACGGCGTGCACTTGGCGCTGGGCACGGCGATGGCGTCGGCGGTGCTGACCGCGGGTGCCAGCGTTCGCGCGCATCACGGGCGCGGAGCCGTGGACTGGCAAATCGCGGCGCAGCTGGCCCCCGGCATGGTGCTCGGGTCTCTGGTGTCGTCGGTTGCCAGCGGCTGGATCCCGCAACGCCACCTCGCGCTGGCATTCGCGCTGATCGTCTATGGCGGCGCCACCCAGATACTGATCGGTCGGCGTGCCGATTCCTCCGCTGTGATGCCGGGCCGCACTGTGACGTTGCTGATCGGCCTGACGATCGGCATCGTCTGTGGGCTCGTCTCGGCCGGGGGGGCGTTCCTGACCGTTCCGTGGATGCTCTATTGCGGTGTGCCGATGCTGACCGCGATCGGCACTGGTGCGGCGATCGCCGTCCCGGTCGTGTTCGTTGGCACGATCGGCTACGTGGTGACCGGCTGGCAGGCGCCAGGGCTTCCACCGTACTCGCTCGGCTTCGTCTACCTGCCCGCGCTGCTCGCGCTCGTGCTTGCCAGCAGCCTGACGGCGTCGGCAGGGGCGCGCCTGGCGCATCGCCTGCCCGTTGCCGTGCTCAAACGGATCTTCGCGGCGCTGCTGTACGTGCTGGCCACCCGGATGGCCGTTCACTACTGGTGAATCGCCGCCGAGCAAGGATCACGACGGCGCTTGCGCCGCCGTGCAATCATGCCTCAGTGGTCCAGATGCAGATACCTGGCCTGCCGCGGCAGGGTCAGGCTGACCAGGAACACAACGCCCATCATGGCCGTGACGTACCAGTAAAAGGCCGACTGGTGGCCGATCAACTTCAGGCCAAGCGCGACGTACTCGGCTGAGCCGCCGAAGATCGCGTTGGCCACCGCGTAAGCCAGACCCACACCCAGGGCGCGCACCTCGGCCGGGAACATTTCGGCTTTCACGATCCCGCTGATCGAGGTGTAGAAACTGACGATCGCCAGAGCGGCGACGATCAACCCGGAGGCGACGAACGGGCTGGTCACCGTCTGCAATGCCGTCAGGATCGGCACCGTGGCCAGCGCGCCGAGTGACCCGAACAGCAGCATACTGTTGCGCCGACCGATCCGGTCCGACAAGGCGCCGAACAGCGGCTGCATGCACATGTAGACGAACAGGCAGCCGGTCATGACATTGCTGGCGGTCTTGATCGACATGCCCGCCGAATTGACGAGGTACTTCTGCATGTAGGTGGTGAACGTGTAGAAGATCAGCGATCCGCCCGCGGTGTAGCCAACGACCGTGAAGAAGGCGGTTTTGTGGTGGCGGAACAGGCCGGCCAGGGTACCGGCCTCCCTGCTGCTGCGCGTTTGAGCAGTCGAGGTTTCGTGCAGCGTGCGGCGCATCAGCAGTGCCACCACCGCGGTCACGGCACCGACCACGAAAGGGATACGCCAGCCCCATTGCTTCAGATCGGCTTCGTCCAGCAGTTGCTGCTCGATCACGAGAACGATCACCGCGAGCAACTGCCCGCCGATCAGCGTGACGTACTGAAACGACGAGAAAAAACCGCGCTGGCCGCGCAACGCGACTTCGCTCATGTAGGTGGCGGTGGCCCCGTACTCGCCGCCGACCGACAGGCCCTGCAGCAGACGCGCCAGCAACAGCAGTGCCGGGGCGGCCGCGCCGATGCTGGCGTAGGTCGGCAGGCATGCGATGGCGAGCGAGCCGAAGCACATCAGCGAGACCGAGGTCACCAGGGCGGTCCTGCGTCCCCGCCGATCGGCGATGCGGCCGAACAGCCAGCCGCCGATCGGCCGCATCAGGAACCCGGCCGCAAAAACGCCTGCCGTATTGAGCAGCTGAGCGGTTGGATCGACCTTCGGGAAAAACGCGGGCGCGAAGTAGATCGCGCAGAACGCGTAGATGTAAAAGTCGAACCACTCGACCAGGTTCCCGGACGAGGCCGCGACGATCGCAAAGACCCGCTTGCGCTTTTCTTCGAACGTGTAGTGCGGAACAGCGGTGAGCGGAACAGCAGCCATGGTGCCCCCTTTTTGCTTCGCCGCAGGATAGCGCGCAGCGGCAAGCTTGCGAAGGGCGATCTCTACTGCGGCGCAACCGGATTCGGGACCCGGTACACCTCGCCGCGCGAGCCGTTGTCCGGCAGATCGAACACGCCGGTCAGTATCACGCTCTTGCCGTCGGGCGTGATGGCCAGGTTCGGGTCGTGCGGAGCCGGCAGGTCGACCTGCTTGATCAACTTGCCTTGCGGGCTTATCACCGCGAAGCACGCCCCATCCCAGAAACCGACGAACAGGTTGCCGTTGCGATCGATGCGCAACCCGTCCGGCGTATAGGTCCTGCCGGCCGCGGCCGGCAGGACCTCGGCGAGCTTGAGGAACTCCCGGCGCTCGCTCAGGGACCCGTCGGGCGCGACGTCGAACAGCAGGATGCGCGAGGCGAACGATTCGGCCACGTACAGCAGCTTGCCGTCCGGCGACAGCACCAGGCCGTTGGGCGAATGCAGATCGGAGGCCACGGTCCGCACCTTGCGGTCGGCCGAACGGTAGTAGAGCTTGCCGACGATCGGCCTCGGTTCCCAGGGCCCGGTGCCGCTGAAGTACTGGCCTCCTCTGGCATCCAGCGCAAAGTCGTTGGGCTCGCGCAGCTTCTGGCCGTTCTCGTCGGTGTCGAAGCTCGTAAGCGTGCCGCCTTCCAGCGAGATGGCGACCACCGACTTGCCGTCGAAACAGGCGACCAGCAAACCCTCGGGCACGCGCGCCAGGCCGGTGGGGCCGCAGCCGTCGCGGTGCCAGATGACCTTGGCCGACTGGTCCTGCAGGCGCACCACGTTGTGGCCGACATAGTCGACCAGGTACAGCGTATCGCCGACGAAAATCGGCCCTTCGGGCGACCGAACGTCGCGCGAGATCACCTCGGGCCCGGCGGCCATGGCCGCTGCGCACAGCGCGAGCAGCGGCCCGAACATGGCGAGCGTGCGTCGTGCTTTCATGCGCTTGCCGCTACCTGGCTGCGTTGGCCGCTGCGACCCAGCCGTCGACGATCCGCGGATGCGTCTGAATGTAGGCGACAGCTTCAGACGTTGGAATCCGGAAAAGCGGCCTTGCGTCGTGCGATGTAATCCTGCAGGGCTTCGTCCACCGCCGGATCGATCGGTGGAGCCTCGTACTCGGCCAGCAATTTCTTCCATCGCGCATGGGCGCGCTGCGCGAGGTCCTTGCTGCCTTCGGATTCCCACTGCTCGTAGCTGTTGTTGTCGGCGATCGGGGAGCGGTAAAACGCGTTCTCGAAATTGGCCTGCGTGTGGGCGCATCCGAGGAAGTGCTTGCCGGGTCCGACCTCGCGGATTGCATCGAGCGCCTGTCCATTTTCGGAAAGGTCCACGCCCGCCAGAAGCGTATGCATCATACCGGCCTGGTCCACGTCCATGATGAACTTCTCGTAGCCCATGGCCAGGCCCCCCTCGAGCCAGCCGGCCGTATGCAACACGAAGTTCACGCCGGCCAGGCAAGTCGGCACCAGCGTGTTGGCCGACTCGTACGCGGCCTGCGCGTCGGCAATCTTGGAGGCGCACAGCCCGCCACCCGAGCGAAACGGCACACCGAGGCGGCGCGCCAGCGCCGCCATCGAGTACAGCACCAGCGCCGGCTCCGGTGTTCCGAAGGTCGGCGCACCCGATTGCATCGAGATCGACGATGCGAAACTGCCGAGAACGACCGGTGTGCCGGGGTTCACCAGCTGCACGAACGCCATGCCGGCCATGGCCTCGGCCAGCGTCTGAGCAGTGGCTCCGGCGACCGTCACCGGCGACATGGCGCCGGCCAGGATGAACGGGGTGATCAGGCAGGCCTGGTTGTTGCGCGCGTACACCTTGGCCGCACCCAGCATGGTGCCGTCGAAGGTCAGCGGCGAGTTGGCGTTGATCAGGCTGATGATCACCGTGTTTGGCTTGCCGGTGGTCGGGTCCAGGTAGCGCTCGCCGAACGCGATCTTGGCCAGCTCGACCGTATCGGCGGCCCGTTCCGGCGCCGTCACCGAGCCCATGAACGGCTTGTCGCTGTACCTGATGTGCGAATACACCATGTCAAGGTGGCGCTTGTTGACCGGCAAATCCACCGGCTCGCAGACGGTTCCGCCCGAATGGTGCAATGAGGTTGCCATGTAGGCGAGCCGCACGAAATTGCGGAAGTCCTCGATGGTGGCGTAGCGCCGCCCTTCGTCCAGGTTGCGCACGAACGGGCTGCCGTAGGCGGGCGCGAACACCGTGCACTTGCCGCCGATGCGCACGTCGTGTTCGGGGTTGCGCGCGAGCTGGACAAATTCGCGCGGCGCGCTGGCCTGGATCAGCTGCCGGCACATGCCGTGCGCAAAGCGCACCCGCTCGCCTTGCACGTCGGCCCCGGCCGCGCGCCAGATCTGCAGCGCCTCCGGGTCGTCGCGGAACTCGACCCCGATCTGCTCCAGGATCGTGTCCGCATTGCGCTCGATCAGCGCCAGCCCTTCCTCGTCCAGCACCTCGTAATACGGGATCTTGCGGGTGATGTACGGCACCGATACGCCGCTGCGGGCAAGCCGCGCGGCGCGCTTGGCCTCCCGACCCCCGGCGCGCCGGTGATGGGTGGCCGTTGCGTCTGCGTTCATCGTGGGATCCTCCGGTTGCCGGGCTTATCGCCTCGGCTGTGCGCTCATGGTCGCCTGCGCATTGCAGCCCAGCCCGACAGTATCGCGATCGCGGCATCGAGCGGCCGTCCGCAACGCGACCTGAGTTTGCACGGCCGCGCCATCGGCCCAGGGTCCTGAGGCTGAGCAGGAGCAGTGGGGGTGGGGTGGCGCGAGTTCGGCGCGCTGCGCACGAGCGCGACCCTCCCCACTGCTCCTGCTCAGCCGACCACCCGATGCTCCGCCTCCGACTCACTAGCGCTGTTCGGTTTGATAGTTCGGATGCTCGAAAACCGGTACCCGCGCCGGTGCAAGGGGCGGGCGACCACGGATCAGGTCGGCGGCCTTCTCGGCGATCATGATGGTCGGGGCGTTCAGATTGCCGCTCACCACGGCCGGCATGACCGATGCGTCCACCACACGCAGCCCCTCCACTGCCCGCACGCGCAGCTGGCCGTCGACCACTGCCTGCGAGTCGGAGCCCATCGCGCAACTGCACGACGGGTGATAGGCGCTTTCGGCGCGCGCACGGGCAAAGGCATCGATCTGCGCGTCGCTCTGAACCGACGCGCCGGGGCGCAGCTCCTCGCCGCGAAACGGGTCGAATGCATGCTGCGACAGGATCTCGCGCGTCAATCGTACTGCCGCGCGCATCTCGGCCCGGTCCCCCTCGGTTTGCAGGTAGTTGAACGAGATCGCCGGCGGCGTGCGCGGATCCGACGAGCGCAGCCGCACGCACCCCGCGCTGGTGGGTCGCATCGGGCCCACGTGCAGCTGAAAGCCGTGCTGGTCGACTTTCTCCTTGCCGTCGTAGTCGGCAGCGATCGGCAGGAAGTGGTACTGCAGATCCGGATGCCGCACGCCGGCCCGGCTGCGGATGAAGCCACCGGCCTCGAAGTGATTGCTGGCGCCGGGGCCGGTGCCGGTCAGCAGCCAGCGCAGCCCGATGCCGAGTTTGGCAAGCGGAGCCTGGGTCG
>Ga0137413_10000844_pt1 | contig 11108 bp, 11 predicted proteins | sample CZODoug2_1_16fun_FD_108280 | JGI IMG/M metagenome (GOLD analysis project Ga0137413, IMG submission 108280) | Vadose zone soil fungal communities from Angelo Coast Range Reserve, California, USA - CZODoug2_1_16fungal (Illumina Assembly) | ecosystem: Environmental > Terrestrial > Soil > Vadose... | reverse complement strand
TCGCGGGCGCTCTTGCCTCAGCATGGAATGGGATCAAGTCGGCGTTCGCTACCCCGATCAACTGGATCATCACTAAGGTCATCGATCCCTTCCTGGATGCGATCCACAAGATTCCGGGCGTGCCGCATTGGCATATCGACCCGATCGCTACCGGCAATGGCGGCGGAGGTACCGGTGGCGGAGGCGGCACAGGTGGAGGCAACCGTGTCCGCGCTCTCGCCAAGGGCGGCCACATGCCACCGCATGGCATGGCCTGGGTCGGCGAAGAGGGCCCCGAGCTAATTCAGGTCGCTGGCCGCGCACAGGTGTTCCCGCACCGGAAATCCGTGCAGATGGCGAAGGGCATGGGTCACATTCCCGGCTACTTCCTCGGCGGAATCGTCAACGGCATCAAGGACATTGGCAGTTACACCTGGTCGGCCGGTAAGGCCGGCGTGGCTGGTGCCCGGGATCTCGCTGGGACTGCGGTCGGCGGGATCGTGCGGGGCGCGGAGAAGGTCGCGAACGCTGCAATCGGCAGCGTCCCCGGCGGTGACCTATTCGCCGGTATGGCCAACGGCCTGATGGGCAAGATCGCCGATGGGGTCGAGAACTTCGTCAAGGGGAAAGGCTCGAAGCAGCCTGCCGGCGGAATCAACCTGCCGAAGGGCTCCGCGGTCGGACGCTGGGCCGGCACGGTCTCCTCTGTCCTCGCGCAGCTTCACCAGCCAGCCAACCTCGTCAACGCGGTCCTATCCCTAATCGGTTTCGAGTCCGGCGGCAACCCAACCGCGATCAACAAGACGGACATCAACTGGCAGCACGGCACACCGTCGGTCGGGCTCGCGCAGGTCATCGGCCCGACATTCGCCGCGAACGCCGGCCCGTATCTAAAGACCGGCCCATTCGCCTACGGGGTATCGGAAAACCCGAAGGCCAACGTCTACGCCGGCATGAATTACGGCATCCGTAATTACGGATCGATCGGCAACATCCCCGGCATCAAATCCGTCGGCCAGGGCGGCGCCTACCGGCCGTATGACCAGGGTGGCTGGCTGAATCCCGGCGACACGATGGCCGTGAACAACACTGGCCAGAAGGAAGCGGTCATGCCGCAGGACATCATGGCCGACACCATCCGCCGCGAGCTCGGCGGTATGAGCGACTCCGCGAGCCTGCTGCAGCAGATCGAAGCGCATCTGGCCAATATCTCCGCCTTCACCGCCGCCACCGCGGCCGGTAATGGCGGGGACACCTACGGCGGGCCTACCTACTGATGACCGACTCCCTATTCCTCGCCGGCCAGTTCGAGATCGCCCCGCAAGGGCAGGTGTCGCAGGACTACGTCATCGTCGCCGGCTACGACCTGGGAACGCCGGTACCGGTGACCACGATCGTCGCCGGGATGATGCTCGACGGCGACCGCCAGTCCGGGCTGCGGACCGGCAACAAGACGATTAGTTTGCCGGTTGTCATCACCGCGCCCGACCGGGTCACGTTGTCCCAGATGACCGACGACCTGATGGCGGCCTGTAACGTTCCCACGTTCACGCTGCAATGGACGCCCGACGGTGGAATGCCGGTTATCTGGGACTGCTACCGGGCTACCCCGAAGATCACCTGGGATGAGCGGCTGGAGGATCAGGCCGGCGGTACCATCTGCCAGCGGCAGCTAGACATCACCTGCTCGGCATCGCCGTTCGGCCGCTCCCCGCTCGCGCAGACCGTCGCGGCCAGCCAAGTGCCGCTTTTGTTAGACGAATACAACACGGCACCCACCGGTGCGTATTTGGATTCGGCCGTATCGACCGATCCGGGCGGCACATCGGCGCAGCTGTATCCGTGGTGGGGCTGGTCGAACGGCGTCCTACAGCGGCAGACCGGCGGCACCATCGGCCGGAACTTCGGCTCCGCGACCGACCTGTCCGCCTACGTCAAGGCGCTGGTGTGGGTGCGGCACCGCCCCGGCGTCGGCACGGTCACGCTGAATCTGACGCTACGGCTGAACATCGGCACGACGAGCGTGCCCAAATGGGTCGAGTCCACCACATCCGCCCTGTTCGATCACGACACGTCGACCTTTAGCCCGGTCACATTCCCACTATCCACCGCGGCGAATCTGACCGCAGTCGTCGGCTACCAGATCGTCACATTCATCGTCCCGCCGTCCGGGGCAAATCCCGACTATGCGCCGGTCTGGTTCGACGAGCTGTACGCGCTCGGCCCGGCCTCAACCCGACTATCCACGCCACACGGTGCCGTGCTGTCGATTGCCGGGATCCTCGGCTCCGCCCGCACGCCGGGGAACCTCACTGCAACCTCACCGATCGCCGCTACCGGAATGCTGCTGCATTCCCCGCCGATCGACCAGGACCCGAACCTCCAGATCCTCACCCAGGCGCCGCCTGCGCTTGGCATGCCGATGGTCATCCCCGCGGCCAATGCCAATTTTTCCGGCACCTACTCCGCCGTCGTCTCCGTCGCGCCGGCCGCGAATACCGCGCATACGACGAACCTGAAGATTGAGCAGACTATCGGACCCAACCTGGCGATCCTCGACGTGGCGCAGGGTGGCGAGGCGTCCGCGTCGGCGGGGAACTTTTCCCGTATCGGCGCCGGCACGATTGCCTACATCACACCAGGGTTGGCCGGGAGCGTAGGCGCGATACGACTAACGAATGCCGCCTCTGCAGTGACGGGCGTGAACGCGTGGGGCGTGCAGATCGGCTTCACCAACGGAACCGTCAACTCCGGTCTGACCCCGATCACCGCAGGAATCAAATACGTCGCGCAGGTGATGGTCGGCGGCGGTTCAACCAGCTGCAACATGAACATCTCGCTCGGCTGGTATGACCAGAACCTCAACCTGCTATCGGCTTCCACGCCACCCACATCACTCGCCCTGCCGGGCGGCACGGCGACCGCGGTCTGGACCTGCTCGGGCACCGCTCCGGCCGGCGCCTACTGGGCCTCGGTCCGGGTACGGAATTCCAACACCGTCCCGGCGTCGATGGCGTTCACCGTCGACAACATCCAGATCGAGGTCGGCTCCGTCGCGTCCGCATTCGTACCGCCGATACGGATAGGGCTCGCGCAATTGTCGGCGCCCTGGACCGGGACCAATCCGGCATATGTCGTGCTCGGTGAAGTGAACCTACCGCTGACGATTGTCGAACCCGGGGCATCGTTTGTCATCAAGGCCACCATCACCGACAGCGAGGCCAACACCTACACCGACCTGATGCTGCTGGACACGACCGGCGAACTGGTGCTGGTCAACAATGCGCCCGTCAACTTCACGACCCTCTACGTCGACGAGCCCGACCCGCAGTATGGCATCGGATTCGTCACCGTCGACTACGGCGGCCAGGGCCGCACCACCGCTGCGTCGGTTGCCGCCAGTGCGCTGATCTCCGGCGGCCCGATCGCGCTCGAACCCGGCACCAACACGCTCCTGGCTCACGGCCTCGCCTCCGCGCCGTCCGTCTCGGCGACGCTCTATCCGCGCTGGCAAGGCGAACGGTCCGCGTAGCTTGTCCCGCCAGGGCATATACAGCGATGCGCCGCAGGGTGGGGACCGGGTCTGGCTCGATGGGCTCGGCATCGTCACCGGCCTCACCTACTCCACCGCCTATTCCGGGGGAGCAAACTCGGCCACCTGGAACTTCCTCGTACCGGAAGCGTTCGAGCACCGCGCCCTCACGCCTGGCCGGCGCGTGGAAATCCTCAACGGCGCATCCCGGGTCTGGAAAGGGCGCCTGCAGGAACCGACGCCCGGGACGCCATGGAACTGTGGCGCCGTCGGGATCGGCGCCGAGGCCGCGAACTTCCGGGCCTACGCGCCGAGCTCGAATAATGCGCTGGCGCTGAACGAGATCGTCGACCAGGCCATCAGCCGCGGCCTGCAATGGACCCGCGCGGCCACGCTGACCACCGAGACCGGTACCAATCAGAACTCGGCGTCGATGACCGTCGCCGCTGCGATGAACCAGGTAGCCGACGACAACAACCAGTACTGGCAGCTCGACAACCGCGGCTACGTCACGATGGGATCGGCACCGGTCGGGCCGACGCATCTGTTCTATGCGATCGACACCGCGGGTGCGCGGACGCTGAACGGGTTCGTCACCACCCTGTATCTGCATTACACCGACTCGACATCGAAGACCATCAAGACGGTCGTATCCACCAACGCCGCAGCAGCCGCACGATTCGGTCCGCTAGAAGACGAATATGACCTGTCCTCAGTCGGGACCATGGCCGCCGGCCACGCGCAGCAATACTCCGATGCGCTGCTGGCGAAACTCACCCCGCGCTCGTATTTCTCCGACCAGTTCACCGCCACCAAGGGCCAGCTGTGCACGCTCGGCGGGCAGCCAGTCGACCTGGCCACGATCGCGGCGGGCATCAACATGCGGGTGCATTACGTCGCGCCATCGGCGAACGGGGAGATCTACCCAGGCCGGCAGGCCGACATTCTCATCGCCGCCACCGAATACGACTCCGACAACGAGACGCTGACGCTGACCCCCGTCGGACCACCGAGCGCGACGTATCCGGAAGCGCAGCTGACCAAGCAGGCCACCGCGTTCTACAACAAGTACGAGCACTGGCAGAACGACCTGGCCATTGCCCGCGCGCTCGCCGCGAAGGCCGCAGCCGCTCGGAAGGCCCGGCGCAAGGCCGCCGCCGAGAAGGCGGTCATGACGCTGAAGGCTCGCGCGAAGGCCCATCACACCGCCTATCTGCACTCGTTGACCACGCAGAAGGCGCGGATCAACAAGATGGAAAAGGCAGCCCGGGCGAAGGCCACGGCGGAACGTAAAGCGCCGAACCTTACCGCCGCGCAACGCAAGGCGATCACCGCCAACGAAAACGCCATCGTCCAGGGCGACATTGCCCGGAAGAACCAGATCGACGCCCAGCGCAAGTCAGCGAATGCGGCTTATAAGCGGTATGTGGCACACGAAAACGCCGTGCTGAAGTCCATCAAGAAATGGAAGTGACGCATGCCGAATTATTCCAATGCTGGCCAGGTATGGGTGGGCACCGCAACGGCCGTCATCCATGCCTCGTTCGTGCACGACGGACCCAATAACGTGTCCTTCCCGGCGGGCCTATTCTCCACGGCGCCGGTCGTAACGCTGACCGCGCAGATGGCCACCTCCGCAGACAACCCGATCACCGCGAATACGATCCGCACGGCAGCCCATGGCGGCACCGGTGGCATCGACGCCACCGGTTTCTCCTACTGCGTGTTCGCCGAGAATGCCGTGACCTCCGATCTGTCCGTCACAGTGCAGATCATCGCGATCGCCCCCGGCCCGTAATGCGCGGACAGCCGGCCCGGGTGCAGCCCATGGCCAACGGTGAAACACCACTGGCCTGGTCGCGTGCCGATATGCACCCCGACGGCATTACCACCGTCGTCGGAGCGAATGGGCAGACCGTCCTGCCGCACAATGCCGGCTTTACGCCGACGTTCATGTTCATCGAGATCACCGCCAGCTCGAACAACTACACACATTCCGTGATCGCAAAGGATGGCACGAACTTCACCGTGCAATGGAAAAACGCTTCCAGCGGCGCGGTCGCCACATCAGGGCAAGCGCTGTCGTTCTGGTGGCTGGCCATTCAATGACCACGCAGAAAGGCTATTGATGTGGCAGACGCGGCAACCACGGCGTTCGTTATCACCGCCGCCGGCACCGCTTTATCTGGCGGCCTCCTTGGCATCGCCCGGATCATTGAGGCGATCGGCAACATCATGGATGCCCGCCGCGGCGGGGGCAGCGGCAAACGTCGGGAATTGCAACGCGCCCGAAAATACGAGAAACAGGCGCAGGACATCCGCGATAAGTACCGCAACGGTGATGATGGCGACCGGATTGTTCCCTTCGATCAGGCGTGGGTGACGCCGTGACGCCATCCCGGAAAGTCCCGTTGACCGCGATCGCACTTGCCTTGATTGCGATCCTCGTAGCTGGCCTGTTTCTGGCGATCGCATGGCAGCATGCGAACAACCGGATCACCAGCACTCAGCACAAGGTTGACGAGTCCTGGTGCCGGTTCCTGGAGAAGGTCGACTATCCCCGCACCACTGCGGCAGGGCGTCGTTTCGCTGACGCGTTGAAAGAGCTCGAGCAGGAACGGCATTGCCATGGCTCGTAGCCCCGTCCTGCCCCGACGCGTCCACCGCGGTCTGTGGCTGCTATTCGTGCCGTTCACGGTCGCACTGATCCTGCTGGTATTCCAATATCTGGGCCGGAACGATCCGGTGCCTTACCGGCTGCAGCAGCAGACGATAGCGAACGCGCAGAATCAGGCGAAGCTGAAGGCGAACCATCTGTCCACGGTGGGCCCGCCGGCCGCTGAGATATCGAAGGGCAATGCGACAGCAGTCCCTACGCGCGTAGCACCGACGACACCAGCGCCGACATACACGGTCACAGGCCCGTCCGGTGCGACCGGCCTAACAGGCCCAGGCCCGACGGACGCGCAGGTACAGACCGCGGTCGGCCGGTACTTCCATGCGCACCCAGTCAGGCCGCCCATCTCGGCCGCGCAGATCACCGCCGACGCCGCCTCCTATGTAGCCCGGTATCTCCGGACCCATCCAGCGCCAGCAGGCAAGCAGGGTGGCACAGGGGCGTCGGGCGTGCCCGGCTCGCCAGGCGTCGAGGGCAGCCCCGGGCCATCCGGCGCGCAGGGACCAGCGCCGACGGACGCGCAGATCGCGGCAGCTGTGCAGCAATACCTACCCGGTGCTGTTGCGGCCTATCTGATCGCGAACCCGCCCGCCTCCGGACCAGCAGGCAGCACGGGACCGTCCGGTCCAGCCGGCGCGAGCGGCCCTCCGGGAGAAATCGGTGCGCAGGGCGAGACCGGCGCAACCGGTCCGCCCATTGCCAGCTGGTCCTGGACGGATCCCGACACCGGCGTCGTGCATGTCTGCACCCGTTCCGGCGGCACCGTCGACGCCCCGACCTATTCGTGCACCAGCGAAACACCTGCAGGGCCCAGCGACACCGCTACGCCCTAACACGAGGAGATCACCCATGACCGCACCAGAGCCGATACCGGCTGCCCCGCCACCCGAGCCGGGCCCGGACAGCCCACATGAGATCCCCGGCAACGTCCTGCAGCAATGCCTGGACGAGGCCGCCGCGGAGCAGAAGGCGGCAGGCGAATGACCATCACCCTGCCGTGGATGCCATCACCGAACTACTACCCGGGCCGGCCCGACCCGATCCAGGTCCTGGTTATGCACTCCGTCGAAGGCCCGATGACCGCCGGCCTGGCGAAGTCGCTGGCCGGCCCTAACTGGTTTGGCTCGACCGTATCCGGCACGTCGGCGAATGCGATATTCGATCAGACCGGCGGCATCGAGATGGTGAAGCCCGACAACCGGGCCTGGCATGTCGGCGGCGGAAATAACTTTGCCTACGGCACCGAGCATTGCGGATATGCGGCATTCTCTGCCGCGCAGTGGCTGACCGCCGACGGAAAGAAAATGCTCACCGCATCGGCGAAGTGGAATCGGCAGCTCGCCGACTCGCTCGGCATTCCGTGGAAACGCCTCACGGTCCCGGAGATCCAGGCCGGCCAGCGCGGGCTGTGCACGCACAACGACTGCCGTCTCGTCTGGGGCGGCACCACCCACACCGATCCGCAATGGGCCGACGAGGTCTGGAACTTCTACCTCGCCGCCGGTTCGGGCGTGCCCACGCCACCTAACGAGGGAGACGACATGCCGCTATCTGACGCGGACAAGAAATGGATCACGAGCGCGATCCGCAACGAGGTGAAACGCGGACTCGGCAACGACTGGGCCAATGCCGACCCGGTGCACGTCGTTGACGCCGGGCCGCCGAGCTCGCGCGCGCAACAGAAGATCGAGCAGTCAACCAGCCTGCTCCGCAAGGTCGCGCGGAAGGTCGGTGCCATCAAATGAGCAACCCCGTACACCCGAAGGTACTCGGCGGTTTCGCCGGAACCGTTGGCGGCGGCGCAGTAGGAGCGGGCGTTTATGGCGTGCTCGATCGCATTCCCGCGTTTGTCCATCTCGACGGCACCACGCAGCAATACATCGCAGGCGGCCTGATCGCAGGACTCGCCGCGGTAGGCCAGTTCGTCGTCGGCTATCTGTCGAAATGGGAACCGGCCGTGGGCAAGGTCGCCGCCGATATTGAGGCCGACATATTCGCCGAGGCGCCCAAGGCGGACGACCAAGCACCGAGCACCGCTGAAGCCCCGAAGGCTGAGGACTAAGTAATGACGTTCCCCGGAAACCTGACCCCCGTCACCGTGACGGGAACAATGGAAGACTTCAACGGCGTACCGCTGAAGTCCGCAAATATGGTGTTCGTTCCTACTCAGGAATGGGTCAGGGATCCGGCGGCCGGCTTCTTCTTCTACGGCACCCCGCCGCCGAAGTGCATCACTGACGCCACCACTGGCGTATTTACGATCAACCTGCTGCCGACCAACGATCCTGATTCGACGCCCATTAACTGGACGTACACGATGACGATCACCGGCATGGATAACGCGAGCCCGCCGGCCGCATTCACCAAGTCCTTTTCGGCATCGGTCGCGGCGGACTCGGGCGCGCTGAAACTCGCGGCACTCATCCAGGACGGCCCGAACAACGGGACCGTCAACCCGGTCACAATGGAGCAGCTCGCGAATTTCGACAATACGACTCCAGCAACGAACCTCCAGGTGCCGGTCTTCAACAGCACCACCCACAAATGGGCTCCTGGTACTGCCGGTTCGGGTCTTCCCGGTGGCGGTACGGATGGACAGTTCGTCGGGCATGTGTCGGGCTCGCCAGCCTGGCAGACCATCGCACCGTCCAGCCTCACGCCTGCCGCAGCCGTGGCAGGTGCTGCACCGGCCGTGCATGCCGCATCGCATGCGACCGCTGGCTCTGACCCGCTTACCCCCGCAGCGATCGGTGCGGCCACCGCCGCATCGATCGTGGTCCTGCGAGACAACACCATCTTCGTCGAGGACTATGGCGCTGTCGGGAACGGCACCACTGATGACACGACGTCGATCCGGAACGCTATCAACGCGGCAGTGGCGGCGGCGTCATCGACGGGCAGCAATTACGCGGAGGTGCATTTTCAGGCGAAGACGTACCTGGTCAACGGCGCGCTGGTGCAGGGCGGGACGACGTTCGGCAACGCCATTCTTCCGCTGCCTATTGTTTCCATGACGGCGCACACGGTCACTTTGTGCTTCAAGGGTGCGGGGGAAGCCGCGGCGTTGCCGATCTGGACGCAGACGGTTCCACAGAAAACCGGCACCGTTCTACTTACTACTGTCGCAGGTACGAATAGCGGCACTTTCGGCGAGGCATGCGTTCTCGGCGGCCCGAACCGAGTACAGGGCTACGGCACTGGCGGGTCGAACATCTGGAACAACATGCTGGTCGAGATCGACGGCATATCAATCTCTGCGCCATCCGATCCGCATATTTGCGGATTCGACTTCGACGGTACGGCTCAGGCCATCATCAAATCGGCATCATTCTACACGGCCGACGTTCCAGGATCCGTTGCCAACCCAACCACGAACTGGCAGTTCGGTCTACGTATGCCATCAACCAACAACCAGTCCATCGCAATCATAGATCGCTTCTCGGCCGAGGGCTGCCAGATGGGCGTCGTGCTCTCGGAACACTCGGTGGCACGGAACGTCTACTTCATCTACTGCGCGATCGGCATCCGCTGCTACACGGCCTCATGGACGCCGCACTATGCACTCATCGAGTATGCCAACGTCGAATTCTGCCAGTACGGCATCGAGTTCAATGGCGGTGGAACATTCAAGATCAAGTGTCTGATGTTCGATTTCGAGCGTGGTACTGGGACGTTCCAAATGGTCCGCATTATCTCCGATCCAAGCAACCTCGGTATTGGGTACCTAGGTTTCGGCGAAAACAGCTTCAATGTGCCGTTGCCGCGCGGATCGACATTGATTGTCGGCGGAAACCAACTGCAACTTGAGGACTTCAACCTATCCACTGGTGCCGTTACCGCGCCGACAGTTCCCGCCACGGCGACGCCCATCCCCGGCTTCTGGCGTAACCAGTTCGTGCAAGTCGCCGGCGGCACCGTGTCAGCGGTGAAGGTTGACGGCGCCACGGTCGCGAGCGCCACCGGCTGGTCTGGTGTAGTGCCCAGCGGCAGAAATATCGAGCTCGATTACACCGTCGCGCCGACATGGATCTGGACCCTCTTCTAGCGGTCTGCGCCCATCACGAGGAGATTCGCTATGGCTCGTCACGCCCAAAAACTGGACCGGCGTAAACGGTCCATCACGATCGCGTCCAGTGTTGCCGGCATCGCGCTCGGCGCCATTGTCACCCTATCTCTTACCGCATCCGGGCAGACCGGCGGATCCGTGCAGGGCGACCAAGCCTGCAGCTTCTCTATTCTGGCCGGTGTCGTGTCGCCGCTCGCGTGCGTGGCAGCGCCGACAACCGAGCCGACTACCCTACCGGCAACGACTACCGCGCCACCGACGACAATGGCCCCGCCCACGACAGTGTCGCCAACCACGGCCCCGCCGACCAGCCCTACGCCCACGGAAACCACGCCGCCAGCAGGCGAGTTCCCGAACGCATCGAACACGGGCATACCCGCCGGCACCACGCTGACGCCCTACCTCGGCACCATGAATTTCACGGGTACCACGACAGGTAAGGCGATCTCCGGGGACATCATCGTCAGCAGTAACGCCACCATTCAAAACTCTCGCATAACGGGCACCATCCACACCACCGGCTCCGGACACGTAACGCTGATCGACGATGAGATCGTCGGGTCCGACACCGATGAGACTTTCTCCGTCATCTACGGGACGAACCTGACCGCGCAACGGGTCAATGTGCACGGCGGGAAAGCGAATCTGCAATGCATGGGCAATTGCAGCGTGCGGGACTCGTTCTTCCATGATCCGTACCTGGTTGGTGCCAATCATTACGACGTCATCGGGTCGAACGGTGTTGACGGCATGGTGCTCGACCACAACACGCTGCAATGCAAATTCGCTGGCCGCGCCGCTGGCGCTACCGGCGGCTGCACCGCCGATCTCGGCTTCTTCGGCGACTTCGGGCC
>Ga0137413_10000837_pt1 | contig 11161 bp, 10 predicted proteins | sample CZODoug2_1_16fun_FD_108280 | JGI IMG/M metagenome (GOLD analysis project Ga0137413, IMG submission 108280) | Vadose zone soil fungal communities from Angelo Coast Range Reserve, California, USA - CZODoug2_1_16fungal (Illumina Assembly) | ecosystem: Environmental > Terrestrial > Soil > Vadose... | reverse complement strand
CAAGCGCACCATCCTCGACGTTCGCGATCCGACCATGAGGGACATCGCGGCAATGGTCGATGAGGTTCTCGTACCTCTCGTCTATGCGTAGCTGGTCCGCCCGGGTGTCGGCAACATGCGCTACGGGATGACGGTGATGGGCCGCTCGCGTTGCGTATCACGTGCGTCGCCGCCGATCCAAATACTGATACCTGAAATCCCGAAACTGCCACTTCTGTGCAGGATCCGCGTCGACCCAGCCTCGCAGCCTCCGATGTTCTGGCGACAGAAGTTCTTGACACTTCGCAACCGAGGTCGGTAAATCGGGTATCGTAGCCGGAGTGGAAAGCACTGAGCATCCGCTGCACGGTGATGTCAAGTGGTTGCTGAACCACGCGTGGCTTGGATTTGGACAGCGCAAGGTGGCCGCGCTCGAGGCAGTCGGCGTAAACATTAAAGAGCATTTCGTGCTGGTCGCGTTGATGTCTTCCCCAATGACTCAGCTCGAACTGTCCGCGCTGGTCAAGATCGACAAGTCTGTGATCTCGGCGACCCTTGACTCCCTCGAGGCAAGAGGTTTAGTTGTCCGGGCACCGGATCCTCGGGATCGGAGGGCCCGCCGGCCGACCCTTACCTCGCTTGGTCGCAAAGTCTGTCGGCGCGCGACGGCGGCAACGGAGAAAGTCGAAGGGGATCTGCTTGACCTCCTTGATCCAACCCAACGAGATGTGTTCCTCGAAGTGCTGCGGTACTACGCCTTCGGCGAGTTCGTCGACACGCCGGAGTTCACTCAGCGTCAGCGGAACTAGTATCAGTACAGAGCACTCAAGTAGCACCGGCAGGGAAAATCTGGTCTCATATCATCCCGTAAGAGTCTGTTGAGGGACCCGGGTCGGCAACTTGTCCCTTGACCGTACTAGCCCAGCGGTACGCGCGAACGACGGCAGCTTCGCCGCATCCGTCCTGGCTCTTCAGGTAATTGCACGAACACATCGCCGGGGTCGTGCTGAGTTCAGGTGTTCTCGCGACAGCCGACCCAGCGGCCGCGTAGGACCAAACAGCCCGAGTCGAGGGGGCAGTCCTGCTTCGCCGTGCGATCGCCGCCCATCTGAGCCGTGACACAGTCATCGTCGCGCTCAGCCCGGCCGGCGCCCGCGGCCCCGAACGGTGGCGCACTGCTCGCTGGGTAGGGCGGTCTTGACTGGGCTATCGTTCTGATGAGTGCTCATACAGCTGGGCTGAGTGTTTCGAACTCAGTGTTGAGCTCTTGCACCGCGTCGTGGCCGGCATACGGCCCTAGTCGACGTCGTACGTCCTTGAGTGCGTCCGTCCCGCGTCTACTGGAGACCGCGTGAAGCAACGGAACAATCTGTCTCAACACCTTGCATGCCTGGCAACGTCGAACTCGCCTCCGTTGTCAGCCTGATCGAGGTACGAGCTGGCAAGCGCCGTACTCAGCAGTGGGTGCCGGCGCTCCATACCGGCTGACTTCGCAATTGGGCTAGGTGCAAACCGTTGGACCAGCTCGGGCTTGTGTAAGTCGCGGGCGACGTAGGTGAACTCGGCGCGACCAGCGCCGGCATTCGCGACCGGCGAAGGTAGGAATCCTTGTCCGGCGAGCCGGCGAGGAGATACGGATCGTTCGCTTATGCCCGGTCCGTCCTTGGCGCTCACGGCGAGATCAGTTCGTTCAGTACTCCTTTCCGGCTGAATTTCCAACTGCTGGGTCGACGGATCGGGCCGATTTCGTCACCGTCCTTTCGTACGTCGCTATGGCTTCGACCAGGAGCCGGGTGTCGGCGTACTCACGCATCGACGACAGCTTTCCTTCTCGCTCGCCGAAGATGATGCACACTCTTCCCTGGAAATGGCCGGCACCACCGCCGAAGGACTGCACCAACTCGAACTCCACCAAAGCGAAGCTCGGATCCGCGAATGGACGGATCTCGAGGTCGCGGATCTCACGGCGATCAGTCCCGTGAAACGCCCCACGGTTGTATTCGGCCAGACGCTCCTTACCGACGATGTTGGCGGGCCGGCCCGGCAGCTGGGTTGGATACTCGACGCGGCAGTCGTCGTGCCACATCGCCATGTAACGGTCGAAATCGATCGCGACCAAGGCGTGCAGGGCCTCACGGATCAAGGGCTCGACACTGGTGCCGTCTGATCTGGACATCTCGATTGCTCCTTGCCGATCACGGAGGGAGGGGCAATGATCCGGTGGACTATTCCGTGGAAGTCCCCGAGGTAGCTCCGGACAAGGTCGCATTTGTGATCTGCTCGGCGCCGACGCGTTCGACGCCGAGGTGCTGCCACGTCAGATAGGCGCGCACGTCATCCGAATCGTGAGTAGCGAGCGCGCAGTAGCCGTCCGGCCGAACGAGGAACAGCCCGTGATCGGCGTAGCCGTTCTGTGCGTGCCCGTCGGTATCGGTAACGGCGTCGGGCGAAGGCGCCGAATTCGGGCTGCGGACGCGGTAGGTCCGGACCCAGTCGCCGGGCAGTTGCGGGGACGGAGTGTCGCCGAAGGCGAGGAGCGTGAAGTGCGTGCCACGGAAGAGGTCAAACAGCCGCAAGGGAATCCCGGATGCATCGGTGCCCGGGGCGTCGGGCGCCCGATCGCCCGACCGAAGCGCATCGTCGCTTACGGAGGTTCGCGCCTCGACGGTCAGAGGACTATCGCGATAGGCGAGGTCGAGCTGATGGGTGTCGCTTCCCCGCTTTGTCCAACCGACTTTGGTGTCCTTCTGGTCCCGGTTCAGAATGCCGGTCGACTGCGCGAGAAGATCGGCGGCCACCTGGTGCCGCTCGGCCTGGTAGGTGTCCAGCAGCGCGTCAGGGGCGCCGTGGCGCAGCACGGCGTCGAGCTTCCATCCGAGATTGTATGCGTCTTGGATGCTGGTGTTCATGCCCTGTCCGCCGGTAGGCGCATGGACGTGCGCGGCGTCTCCTGCGAGAAAGACCCGACCAACCCGAAAGCGGTCGACCATCGCGATCCTCGGGTGCAACACGGACAAGAAGGGAACTTTGCTGATCTCGAAGTCGAAGCCCGTTCGGCTGCTCAACAATTGCTGAAGAGCATCGACGGAGCCGTATCGCTCTGCGTCCGGCTCCGTCCCGGGAGCGCCGAACTGCACCACGAACGCGAAGGTTTCACCACCCTTGATCGGGCATAGAGTCACCAGGCCGCCAGCAGCAGCCGCCCACATGTGCCAGTAGCCGTAGTCCAGATTGTCGACGACCACATCGCCGACGAGCATTGACGGAGCGTCGAGATCGACGCGGTCGAAGGCAACCGCCAGAGACTCTCGAACGATCGAACGCCCTCCGTCGGCTGCCACCAGATAGCCAGCCGTGACGATGTCGCTACTGCCGTCGGGTCGCCGGATCGTTGCTGTGACGCGATCCGCATCCTGGCCCACACTCATCAATTCGCTACCGGACTCGACCCGTCCGCCAAGTTTCTCGAACCGTGCACGGAGAATGTCGACGGTGCGCCACTGGGGCAGCATCCAGATCTCGCCGTACGGACGGTCGGGCGTCGCAACATTCCGTTCAATGACATCAACGGTGCCCAACTGCTCGTCCCCCTCCCACCGCATGACGTGGGGAAATGGGCCGCCAGCGTCATGGATTGCCTCCAGCACCTCCAGGTCCTCAAATACCTCCCGGGTGCGCGGCTGGATGCCGGCACCTCGCGAGCCCGGAAAGCTCGCTTCGCTCCGCTCGACGATCCGACAGTCGATACCGCGCCGGGTCAGGTCGCAGGCGAGAGTAAGCCCGGTTGGGCCCGCACCCACGATCAGGACGTCAGTCGCATGCGTGGTCATCAACGGCTTCTCCTTCCGAACCAGCCGAGATATTGTCTATCGAGGAACCTCGCTTTGAAGGACGTCGGGCTAACGACGTATAGATACATCCCTCTGCAAGGAGACCACGAGCGTCGGGCGGGAGATAAGCGCCGAGCCAATGTGCTGATCCGGCACTCGACCCGTGGCGTCGACCGTCGGCCAGCAGGCAGCAATCTTCAGCAGATAAGTTTGCGCTTGCTCGTCGGTCCGTGGCCCGCAGGATGCTCACCGATCCATCGTTCATCCGCGGGCTTGCTTGCCGGCTGGTATCGACTATCAGAGCTAAGGCGAATTCTATTTGAGTGGTTGTCGAGGCTGCCGTGGACTGTAAAGACGGAGAAAACTAGTACGTCACCAGCGTGGAACTCAGTCGTTAGCCATCGTCCGCCGAGCACTCGTTGCACGTCAACCGGGCTTGGCGAAATACATACCTCGGACGGCGCTTTGAACTCGCGCTGTCGCCAGCCTGGCGCGTTGAGTTCCGCCTCGCAAACCTCGTCGACATCGATAGTGGAATACCCGGCTCGCAACCCAGTATTATTGTTGGAGCCCTCAAGGATCATAAGGCCGCCCTGCTCATAATCGACGTCGCCGATAGGAGTCCATGCCGTAAGGAGGCGGTCTCGTTCAGCGCGGCCCATAAAGATCACATCAGTATGAGCGGGTGATCCATGCGTATACGGAAAGATCGATCGGAGCCAAGTGAAGTCAAAATGCTTGGCAGACTCGCCAAACAGCCTGCCAAAGAAGCTCATCATTGTTGGACCATAGAGGACCTGATCAAGGGGGTCGTTGTCCTGAGCAAGGGCGTCAGCCATGACGTTCGTACCTGACGTATCCATAGCCGATGATCTAACCAGTTCGTTGTGCGCTTCGTTCGCCTGTTCAGCACCGACGGCTACCGCATCTAGGTCCGGAAAGTTACGATCGAGAAAGCCCAATCGGCTTAGCCGCGCAACAATCTCTTGGCGTGCAGCGAGTATGCCCTCGCGATCGAGAAGGCTTCGAAGAAGAAGGTATCCATCGGTTTGCAGACGACCCCGCAGTGCGGCCACATCATTCAAAATGTCGTTGGAGTTACGAAGCTCCCCGAACCGGTCAGGAGCAACGTCCATTTCAATGCCCTGGCTAGCGGGAAACGCGAGGACGTTGGCCGGTCTTGAGGTCATTTGGAGTCCTTCCGAGTCCATGTACACCAGTGGTCTTCCCGGACCACTACTTTCGTCCGCCTCTTGAACGAACGTGATGACGGCAGTCATGCACTCCGCGCTCGCGGGGATCTGGAAGTGGTCAGCGCCGGCGATCGTTAGCCGCGTCGCGTTCGGAACCGTCTGCAACACAAGGTCAGAGAGTCCGGCGAGGTCTTCGCTGCCGTCAACGGCTAGTGTCGGAGCCGTGATGCGGGCGAGGTCCTCCAGCGTGGGAAAACGCTTGTCAGCGGCGAGATAGTCGGCCACCGCGTTCGGGTCGTTGCCGGCATCGGCAATCATAGCGAGGATTACAGTCACCATAGGGTTGTCAGGCTTCTCGGGTGAACGTAGGGCCTGGATCATGGGCTGTTGCGCCTCTGCGGTGTGCATGCTGTGAGTGAGGACCGCGTCGCCGGCCCCGAGGACTGCGACACGGTGAAAGAGCGCGGGCCGCTCGGCTGCGGCGGCCAACACAACCCAGGCGCCAGCGGAGAATCCGATGGCGTCGACGGACCCGTGCTTGACGGCTTCCTCGAACAGCAGGTCAACCGGATCGCGGTCGGTCAAGTCTTTCGACGCGCCATGGCCCGGAAGGTCAAGGCCGATCACAACGCGGCCGGCAGCTTCCAGGCCGGCGATCCAGCCGTCTCTGCGCCACAATGAGTCGGTTGTGGAACCGACCCCGTGGATCAAGATGACGGGCCGCTCAGTTGACGAGTGGGGTGTGGTCATTGTCTGACTCCTTCACAAAGTTGAGAAATCTGCGGATGGCGCTGATGGACCGGGCGGCCGCACCAGCGCCCTTGCCTAAGCCACGAGGCAGGCCGATGGTTCACACGGACGTTCGGGTTCGGGCGCGACTTTCAGATGCTCGGCTTGTGTCGTTCATTTCGTTGTTCGTGCCCGCATATACGAGCGCGCTGCGGTGTCTTCTCGATCGCCGATAGGCACCGACCCTGAGGCGCGCGTCGCGCTATCCAAGGTCACCAAAGCGAGGATCTCGGTAAGCGCGTTGCGCAACGACGCGTACTCATCCGCGCTCCCTGCAGCGGAACGGAAGCCGACGAATCCGTCGGGTCGAATCAGAACGGCTCCTGTTGGCTCCACGCCGTAGCGCTCGAGAAGAACTGCGATTGACTCGTCGACTGGTTGGAGGTCGCGACCCAGGGCATAGCTCGTGACAGGCGCACCCAGTTCCTGGTGTAGACGAGCTCCGGCGGCGGACCACGCTACGTCCTCTGGGCCGGTGAACAACACAAACCCTCCGTTGTACGTGTCGATGGTCGACACAACCTTGCCTTCCAGCGTCACCCACGAGTGCGGTGCTCGTGCGCCCGGACGTGTATTCGGGCGGTATTCCGGCACGCTGGATTCGACGATCTCTGACCCGTCCGGAACAACCGCATCGCTTTCGTATAGGTATCCGAACTGCTGGCCGTGGTTGGACAGGATCGCCTGCTGGGCCTTGACGCCTTCGGCCAGTTGGCTTCGTACCTGCTCGCCTTCGGGCGTCTCGGCCTCAATGGCCTCAAGAAACGCCTTGTCCTGCATCAGGAAGCCTGTCTTCTCCAGCTCGTGAGTGTTGCGCATCATCTGCTCGCCGTTGAACTCGGCGACAGGTAGACGCTCGATTTGGTACGAGTCGAGCAGGTGATCACCTGCGTTCCAGCGCAACCGTGCGACGAGCTTCCACGCGAGGTTGTGTACGTCCTGTACGCCGCTGTTGAGCCCGAAACCACCGTGTGGCGGGAAGTGATGACACGCATCCCCGACAAGGAACGCACGGCCCTGTCGCCAGCTGTCGGCTACCGCAAGATCATGCGTCCAAGACCATGTGTAGTGGATCTTGACCGGGATGTCCTCTCCGATTGCCTGGAGGATCTCGCGTATGCAGCGCTCCTCGTTTACGGCTGAGACATCCGCGCCCGGCGGGATGTCGAAGTTGTACCGCCAACGGGTAGGGCTGTCGCGGATGAACGCTCCCTGGGTGTCCTTGTTAGCCACCCACACGAGGGGAATGATGCGGTCGCCGAGATAGCGGTCCATGTCGGCGTCGAACTGGACGTTGATGGCCGTACCGAGAGACGTCTGCCCGTGTTCGCCGATACCCAACGTTCGCCGTACCACGCTTCGGATTCCGTCGGCACCGATCACATACTGTGCGCTGACCGTGTGCCTCCCGCCCGTCGCGTCGGTGTACTCAGCGGTCACCGAATCGTCACCAATCAAGAGCGAAACCACCTCCGAACTCAGCTTGATCGTGACGTTGTCGACTGCGTCGGCTGCCTCCGCCAGCAGCGGTTCGAACTCGTGTTGTCCAGCCGTGGACAGCAACTCCGGCGAAAGCATTCCGAAGAACCGTCGAGCTTCCTCCGATTCCTCAATGGAGATCGACCCGAACTCGATACCGTTCAACCGTGTCCGCCAGGCAATGGTGACTCCCGCCGGCATGCCAGCGGTCAATGCTTTGACGGGCTCTGCCACACCCCACTCCCGAAACAACTCCATTGTTCGGGCATGCACCCCGTTTGCCTTCGGGTACCGGGAGAATTCAGCGCGCCGTTCCAGGACCAGGCATTTGATACCGGCCCGCCCGAGTGCAAGCGCGCCGCTCAATCCGACGGGACCAGCCCCGACGATTAGTACCTCTGTCTCGTGATTCATGTCGGCTCCTTCTACTTACTGTCCGGCCAACGTCTCGACGACGGGCGCGAACGCGTCCAACATGGGCTCGCTAACGGTGATGTATGAGCTGCCGAGCAGTTCCCGGCGCCGTTGCAGCTCATCGCACATTTCGCTGACGGTGCCGCGGAGCACAGACACGGCATCCGCTGCCACGAGCTGGTCGGCATCGAGACCTCGTGCCCGTAGGACCCCAGCGTCGACCGGGCCATTGCCGACGATCAGCAAGTTCGACAGCAGCTCGACGTCATCTGCACGCTCGCCTGCACTCTCACGGAAGTTGTTGACCAGGCCGCTGCGACTGGCCACGTTCGCGTACGGGTCGCCAGTGAGGATGGCGGTATCTGCGACTCGACCCGCGAGTCGCCGCGTCGCTGGACCACCGGCCGCGACCATGACGGGCACAGGGTTTCCGGCGCTGAGCACCTTGAGCCGTTCAACGATCTCCTCGACCCGTTGGACGCGGCGGGCTGGATCCTCGAACTCGATGCCGGACTGCTCTAGGAGTGGTCCCGGCATGGGCATTCCGGCGCCGATGCCAAGTTCGAATCGTCCGTCGGTGATTACCGACATCGTGTGGGCCTCCCACGCTGCGACTGCAGGCGGGCGCAGGGGGCTCGACAGCACAATGGTGCCGACTCGGATGTCCGCGCCGAATGCCGCCACGGCAAGGCTCGGTAGTGGTGCCAGCAGGGACATGTTGTCGGGCGCGAGAAGGCTCGTATAGCCCCGGTCCGCCGCCGCTCGCGCGGTCTGTTGCAGCTCGCGACCGTTGCTCATCGGTGTCGGCATCGCGATGACGCCGAATCGGAATGGCCGAATCGGGCCAGCGTGCCCGGTGCCCGTCATAGGCGACCGCCCGTGAGGAAGGCCTCGACAGCGGTGAGGGTCTCCTCGTTCATGGGAATGTTGAAGTGGTTGGCACCGTCGATGACAACGCGTTCGGCCTTCGGGATCGCCTGGAGGATTTCGTCCGACGGCCCAGCCTCGTCTGCTCCCCCCTCGACCACGAGCGTGGCGGCGGTGATCTTGGACAGGTCGTCAAGGGTGGGGAATCTCTTATCTGCCGCGAGGTAGTCCGCAACCGAGTTCCGGTCGTTGCCGGCGTCGGCGATCATCGTTCGGAACATGATCGCCATCGGGTTGTCGGCGGGCGCGGTATCGGCGCGAAGCGCGGCGGCCATGGGTCCGTGCATGTCTGGCGTGTGCAGGGCCGCGGTGAGGACCATGTCGGCGGCGCCGAGGACGGCGATCCGGTCGAAGAGGTCGGGCTGTTCGCTGGCAGCGACGAGCAGGGCCCATGAGCCGGCGGAGAAGCCGATGGCGTCGACTGATCCGTGCTTGGCGGCCTGCTCCAGCACGAGGTCGGCGGGGTCCCGATCTACGGCGTTCTTCGATGTGCCATGGCCGGGCAGGTCGACGCCGATCACCGTTCGCCCCGACGCTTCGAGGCGATCCACCCAACCGGTCTTACGCCACTGGGTGTCGGTCGTCGTACCTACGCCGTGGATGACAATGACAGGGCGGCTGGACAGTTCCTTTGTTGCTTCCTCGGCAGTCATGTTTCTATCTCCTTCGGTCTACTGGGGACCGTGTAACAAGCGAGCGGGTGTTGACGTGGTGTGTTTCTGGGAATTTCGGGCTCGGCGCTCGAGGGTCACTATTCAACGCCGAGATACCCGGTCAGAACGGACTTCTCGTCGAGGTCGGACGGTGGTCCGGTGTAGGTCACTGCTCCCTTCTTCAGGAGGATGACTGCGTCGGCCATGGACAAGGCCCGAGCGACGTACTGCTCGACCAGGAGCATGGATGTGCCGGAGGCCGCCAGAGTGCGCAAGGCGGCGAACATCTCGTCCACGACTCGGGGTGCCAGGCCCATCGAGACCTCATCCACCAGCACAAGACTGGGATTGGTCACGTAGGCCCGCGCCAGCGACAGCATCTGCTGCTGTCCGCCGGACAGGTGTCCGGCGGCGGTGCTCATCCGGTTCCGGAGCGCCGGAAACACCTCCATAGCCCGATCAACGGCATCGTCGGACTTGGAGGAGGCTCCCGCCCGGTACAGCCGCAGGTTCTCCCGAACGCTGAGGCTCTTGAACACACCACGGCCCGCGGGGATCAGGCACAGACCCCGTGCCGCGCGTTGATGAGGCGCTCGGTCGGTCAGGTCGGCGCCGTCGAGCCGGATTCGACCCGACGTTGGGTGCACGAGCCCGCTGGCGGTACGCAGTACGGTCGTCTTGCCAGCGCCGTTAGGTCCGATTAGTGCAACTACTTGTCCTGGTGCGACCTGGAACGACACGTCACGTAGGACCGTGGTCCGGCCGTATCCGGCGCGGACATTGACGAATTCGAGCGCGGACGTGGCCAATTCGCCGGTATCGCCCCCGCACTGTGCCATGTCGGCGGCCGTCGTTTCTACAGCGCTCATGCCTGAATCACGTTCATCTCGATATCGCGCATGTCGGGACTCTCGTCGTCACCGAGGTAGGCGGCGCGGACGACTTGCGAAGCTCCGACCTGGTCAGCCGTCCCTTGGAAGATGGGCCGACCGAAGTCGATGACATAGATGTAGTCGCAGATTCGGTTGACCAACGTCATGTCATGTTCAATCAGCAGAATTCCTACGCCCCGTTCGGCGACGATGCGGCTCAGAATCTGCCCGAATCGCTCAGTCTCGAGCGGATCAAGGCCCGACGACGGCTCGTCAAGCAGCAGCACATCGAAGCGTCCTGCGACGCACCGGGCGAGCTCAACCAGCCTGCGCTGGCCTGTCGACAACGCGCCTACCAGTTCGTCCGCGATACCGGTAACGCCGCAGAGTTCGATCGCCTCCATGGTGCGAGAGGCAACCTCGCTTCGTTGGCTTTGCCGGCTGAACAGGTGGTCCAACGGATTCCAGCCCGCGAACCCGCCTTCGCATCCCAGTGCGATGTTCTCCGATGCCGTCAGCGAGTCGAAGAGCTCCATTTGCTGGAATGTCCGGCCCAGGCCGCGGCGAGCACGTCCGGGCGCGGCGAGTCGAGTAAGGGGCCGCGAGTTGAGGAGCACCGCGCCCGAGGCCGGATGGACCATGCCGGAACAGGCGTTGAAGACCGTCGTCTTACCGGCACCGTTTGGCCCGATCAGGCCGGTGATCTTGCCAACCTCTGCTCCAAGCGAGACACCGTCGACCGCATGCACGCCGCCGTACTGGACAGACAGCTTGGTAACGCTCAGCCCGGCACCTGCGGCTACCCTGACCACGCGAGCTGGTTCCGGCCCTCGCGCACTGCCGGTCGACGTCCCGCTGCTCGGGTCTCGATGACCCGGTCGGCCGATGCGCGGGGCGCGCCGATCTATGAATTCGCGGACGGCGACCGGAACTTGGCGCGATGAGGCCGGCGTGATGGCGAACAGAATGGCGCCGAGCCCGAACGCGGTCGTGAGTGCATAGCCCACCGTGGCACCTGTAGAAAT
>Ga0137413_10000834_pt1 | contig 11193 bp, 6 predicted proteins | sample CZODoug2_1_16fun_FD_108280 | JGI IMG/M metagenome (GOLD analysis project Ga0137413, IMG submission 108280) | Vadose zone soil fungal communities from Angelo Coast Range Reserve, California, USA - CZODoug2_1_16fungal (Illumina Assembly) | ecosystem: Environmental > Terrestrial > Soil > Vadose... | reverse complement strand
CACCCACCACTGCCCGGTGATGATGCCGTCCTGGCCGTTGGCGATCATGCTGCCCCACTCGGGGACGCCCGGCTGCAGGCCGATGCCCAGGTAGCCGAGGCTGGCGGTGATCAGGGCGACCCACGCGGCGTTGACCGCGGTGAAGGCGAGTAGCGGACCGATGCTGTTGGGCAGCAGGTGCCGAAAGGCGATGCGCCACGAGCGACAGCCGACCATCCGCGCGGCCTCGGCGAACTGCCACGTCTTGCGCGACAAGACCTCCGCGCGGGCCAGCCGCAGATAGGACGGTAAGCCGACGAATGCCAGCACCACGATGATGTTCAGGATTCCCGGTCCAACGGCAGACACGATGAGCATCGCGAACAGCAAGGTGGGGAAGGCATTGAAGGTCTCGATCACGCGCATGATCGCGCCGTCCCAGAACTTGCCGTAGTAGCCGCCGATCGTGCCGAGAACGGTGCCGAAGATCAACGCGAGACAAACCGACGCGACGGTGATTGCCAAGTCGTACCGGGTGGCCGCCATCGTCCGGGAGAGCACGTCCTCGCCGAGGCGGTCCGTGCCGAAGAGGTACGGCAGCCCGGGCCTGACAAGTACGTCTCCACCAACGCCCAGCGGGTCGAATGGTGTCCAGAAGTACGACGTGATCGCGACGATCAGGTAGCAGATGAGCAGCCCGACACCGATGCGGAACCCGAGTGCCCCGGTTGGCGGGGGCCGCCAGCGCCTCCTTCCGACCCGGCTGGCCGTCGCACCGCCAACGCCGGACTCGGAGGATCCCGCCACCTCCGCCGCCCCGCGGGTGGTTGTGGTCATGCGCGCGTCCTAGGGTCGATGGCCAGGCACAGCAGGTCGACGATCAGGTAGCAGAGGACGAACAGCACGGCCGCGTAGATGACGAAGCCCTGCAACGCCGCGAAATCGGAGTTCTGAATCGCCTGCAATGCGTAGGCGCCCACCCCGGGCCAGCCGAAGACGGCTTCAACGAGCACCGCGCCGGAGAACAGGTAGCCGACGGTTGTGCCCACCATGGTCAGCACCGGCGGCAGGGCGTTGCGCAGCGCGTACTGGAACCAAATGGTGGACCGGCGGTGGCCCATCGCCACCGCGGTACGGACGTACTCCGACTCCAGCGCGTCGACCATGGACGCCCTGGTGACCCTTGCGATCGGACCGAGCGCCCCATATCCCAAGGTCAGAGCGGGCAGTACCAGCTGCCGGGCGGCCTCCCACCACAGCGAGAACTCGCCGGCGAGCAGAGTGTCGATGAGCAGGAAACCGGTGACTGTCGGCGGCCCTGGCACATTCACCGGGAGACGGCCGACCGGACCTGGCAGGAACCCCCAGGATACGAAGAAGAGCCAGAGCAAGATCAGCCCGACCCAGAAGGCCGGCAGCGCCATACCGCCGAGCGAGAAGACGCGAATCAGGAAATCCGGCCACTGATCGCGCTTGACCGCCGCAAGGACGCCGAGCGGAACGCCGACGAGGATGCCGAGCGCCAGCGCAATGAGGCCCAGTTCCAGCGTGGCGGGCATCCGCTCGAGCAGATCGGACCCTACGCCTCGGCCGGTGGTGAAGGAGGTACCGAGATTGCCGTGTAACAGATCATTCAGGTACGTGAGGTACTGATTGATCAATGGCTTGTCCAGCCCGAGTGACGCGCGGACCTTCGCTCGCAATGCCGCGTCCGCCTGCGGCGGGGCGTAGAGATTCGTCGGATCCCCGGAGAACACCCGCCCCACGAAGAAGGTGATGGTCATCACGCCGACCGCGACGGGGATCACCCACAGTAGGCGAGTGAACACGAGTCGTCCGGTACGCATATTTCGATAGAAATGCAGCATTGTTTCGCCGAGCGAGCTCACGAGTGACGGGCTGATTACGCGGAAGTCGCCCGGGAGTCTCAGCCTGAGAGTGGGCAGCCCCGACACAGAAACCGCTGCTCAGCTCGGGTGTCAAGCTGATACATGCGCGGCGCGCGTTCCACCATGCGGACGCAATACGCCGGTCGAAATCTGCCCCCCAGCCCGCCTCACGGCCCCTTCGAAGGTCACCCGGCTTCGATCCGCGCCCTGCCTGGTTGACCGCCTGGGTGGTGGGGCAGCGCGGTTCGCCCGGTGGGCCCATCATCAGCTGAGCCAGCGAGACAGGGGTGACGGCACATGAGCCCGGTGAGCGACCATCTGCGGCGAATCGCTGAACAGGACCTCCGCTTCCGTGCGTTCGCCTGTGTGGGTGCCGCCGAGGGGGACTCGGCCGGGACCGCCGACGATTCGACGGACCAGGTTTTGCTGGGGGTCAAGGACCTCTTCGAGGTGGCCGGGCTGCCGACCACGCTGGGCAGCGTTGCCGTGCCGGCGCGGGTGGCCACCGAGACGGCGGCCGCGGTCGCCGCGCTGCAGCACTGGGGCGCGGTCGTGGTGGGCAAAACCGTCACCTCTGAGTTCGCCTACTTGGAGGCGAACATGACCCGTAACCCGTGGAACCTGGCCTACAGCCCGGGCGGGTCATCGAGCGGCTCGGCCGCGGCGGTGGCCGCCGGCGAGGTCCCGCTGGCCATCGGCACCCAGACGAACGGATCGGTGATCAGGCCCGCCACTTACTGCGGCGTGGTGGGTGTCAAGCCCAGCCATGGCGCGATCCCGGTGGACGGACTCTTCCCCTTTGCCCCGTCGTTCGACACGGTGGGCAGCTTCGCTCGCTCGGTGCGGCTCGCCGGGGTCGCCGCCGACGTGATGGCCGGCGGGCGGCTGCGCTATCGGGACATTGCCGACCCGGGTGCCCCGGTCGTACGAGGCGCGCGGCTCGGCGTGGTGCGCACCGGCGACTGGTCCAGGGCGGGCGGGCCCATGCGGGAGGTGTTCGCCAGCACCGTGGATCTGTTGGACGGGCACGGTGCGAAGATCGAGGACGTGGTCACCCCGTTGTGCGGCGAGGAAGCGCTGGCGCTGCACAAGACCATCTCCGGGTTCGAGGGCTACCGGAGCCTGCGGCGGCTGGGTGTGCAACGCGAGGACCTGCTCGGGGACAGGGTGGCCGAGTTCCTTCGGGACGCCGCCCTGGTCAGCGAGGGGGAGTACGAGTCGGCGCTGACCCGGCGGGGTGATCTGCTGGTCCAGCTGGACGCTCGGCTTGCTGGGCTGGACGCGTTGGTCACGCTACCGGCGGCGGGCGAAGCGCCCCTTGCGGGCGACAACGGGGATCCCCGCTTCTGCACTCGGTGGACCTTGGCCGGGCTCCCGGCGGTCTGCCTACCCGCCGGGTTCGGTCCCGCTGGTCTCCCTTTGGGCGTCCAACTGGTCGGCCCCAGGGGGTCGGATGGCTCGCTGTTGCGGTTCGCCTCCGGCGTCGAGGAGGTACTTGCCTTCGCCCGCAATTACGAACGGCTCGACGCTTCCTGGAAAACGAATTCCTGACCATCTGATCGCCTTCCTCCAAAGCACCGGTGAAGAAGGTATTACGGTCCATGGAAATCATTTCTTGGTGATCAACACCGGACCGGCTCTCCGATGTTTCTCAGAATCAGGTTCATGCGTCCTTTCCCGCTCGGGCATTATTCAGCTATGACGCGGTGGATTCAGGTCGGGCCGTATGTGCTGCTGGTGCCTTGCGCCGCGGCGCTTCGCCCCGGTCCGGACCCGGCGGTGTCCGAACGGGTCAGGTCGCAGCTTCATGAGCGGTTCGATCCAACGTGACCGAATCGTGATGCTATTCAGCAAGTTTCTTCGGTCCGCGGGTGACCCGCGCGTCCGATCGATCCGTGTAAGTCACGTGGACTTCACGGACGAGAGCATGTCGGACGACGTGCTCCTGGCCGGGTTCGGCGCCCAGGACCCGCGCCTTGCTGTGGCATTCGTGCGTCGTTTCCAGCGGGTGGTGTTCGGGATAGCGCTCGCTGTGCTCGGCGACGCCGGTATGGCTGAAGACATCGCTCGACAGGCGTTCGAACACGCCTGGCGGTGCGCCGAGTCCTACGACGTGCGATGCGGTTCGGTGCGGACCTGGCTGGCGGGTATCGCCCACAACCTGGCCGTGGATGCGGTGCGCATCCTCCCGGAACGGTGTGCACCTACCGGCGAGCGCACCACCCAGCTCTGTCACACACTCGCCGGGTTGCCCGCCGAGCAGGCACGTGCCGTCGTGATGGCCGCGGTACACGGGATGACCGCGGGTGAGATCGCCGCGGTCGAGGAAATCCCGCTCAGCGCAGCCAGGTCACGAATCCGCGCTGGGATGACCCAATTGTACTCCCTGCTGCCGGCCCAGCGTGACGACCCATGAATGAGCGGGCCGCTGGCAACGCGGACAACTATCAGGCTGCGCATGATTAATTCAGCGGAGTCTCAGCGTCCTCATCGAAGATCAGCATTCTCTCAGTACTCGAGCGATACCGCCTGTTCGGCGAGCCCTTTGCTGAGGCGGCCGATTCTGTTGCGTTACGTCGTTCGGGTGGTGCTGCTCAAGCTGATAATCTCCTTTGACCGCCAACTCCGTATTTAAGTCGCTCTAGACAATGCGCGGGGCTAACGGACGCGGGGGACATGATGGACATTGGAAGTACGGTGCCGTGAATAGTCCAATGCATCACACGCCGAGGTGGCCAGGTCGCTCCGGTGAGCAGGCCACACCCGGCTCGTTGGTCGGTCAGCGTGGCGAACATGGGATGGGGCTGTCTGATGACATGTTGCTGGCCGGATTTGGCGCTGGTGACCCCACGGCCGCGCTGGCGTTTGTCCATCGTTTCCAACGCACCGCGTTCGGTGTCGCACTGGGTGTGATCGGCGATGCCGGGCTGGCCGAGGACGTCGCGCAGCAAGCCTTCGAGCGCGCCTGGCGCCACTCCGAGCGGTTTGATCCCCGCCTCGGCTCGGTGCGCGGTTGGCTGGTCAGCATCGTGCACAACCTGGCCGTAGACGCCGCGCGAGTCCGCCGTCCCCACCCGATCGAGAAACAGGACCTGGACTCAATGATCGCGGCCATGGCTGAATCACCTGAGCATCATGCGCTGGCCGGAGAGATCTCGGCGGAACTACGGCAGGCGCTCGCGTCGCTCCCCGAGGAGCAGGCCCGCGCCGCCGTGTTCACCGCCGTGCACGGGATGACCGCCCGCGAGCTCGCCGAACAGGAAGCGATACCGCTGGGCACCGCGAAGTCACGCATCCGCGCCGCGCTAGCCAAGCTGCACGAAACCGTGGCAACCAGCCGAGGCGCACATGGCTGAGCTGAGCTGCAAGCAATGCCAGGAGCTCGCCTCCGAGCTAGCACTGGGCGTGCTCGGGGGCCGCGAACGCGCTGATGCACTCGCCCATCTGAGTCGATGTCCACGCTGCCAGGACACCGTCTCGGCGATGACCGCCACAGTTGGCCGACTGGTCGAGCTGCTGCCTGAAGCGGACCCACCGCCCGGATTCGACCAGCGCGTGATCAATGCGATCACGCCGCCGGGATTCGAGGGGCCCGAGATCACGCCGCCCAAGCCTGAAGCCAGGGCCCCGCGGCGAGGGATCCCTGTCGCCGCCGCCGCGCTCACCGGCGTCCTGCTGGCCGGGGGCGGCGCGCTCTTCGGGGCACTGTTCCCGGTTGAGCCGACGGGCCTGCCCCCCAGCAGCGTCAACGTACAACCCACCGCCGACGTCATGGTGTCGCCACTGCTCGCCGGTGACCAGGAGATCGGGAAGGCCTACGTTTACGCGCACAACCCGTCCTGGATTTTCCTCTCGGTGTCCGATCCCGCCGGGTCCGGCTCGTTGGGCGCCAATGCCACGCTCACCTGTGAGCTGACCCGCCAGGACGGCTCGACCGTCTCGCTGGGCAGATTCTCCCTGCAGAACGGACGGGCCGACTGGGCTGCCCGCACTCCTATCGACACCCGTGGCCTGGACGGGGCCGAGCTCACCTCCGATACCGGAGTGACCCTGGCCAGCGCTCACTTCACCCCGCAATCCGCCGCATCGGACACAGCGTCGGATACCGGGAAGCATCGCGACGACTCCCACGGCAAGGATTCCGACACCAAGGACTCCGACGGCAAGGATTCCCACGGCAAGGATTCTCACGGCAAGGATTCCTATAAAAAAGATTCTCACGACAAGGACTCCCGCCGTAAGGATTCCCACGACAAGGACTCCCACGGGAAGTAGCCGGAGCGCCCTTCCGATCGTAGTGTTGCATTTCACTCGCTCGGATTTATTCCGCTGGGCGCATCCTCAGCTTTTCGTAGCCGAGCGAGCCGAGATTAGGGGCGCGCTCACCCTGTGTTCGGCCGTGAGCGGCCCGGTCCTCAGCGTCACATCGAGGGGGAGTGTCGGGCATTTACGCACTCTGACCTGGTATCTACCAGGTGGCTTAGCCTTCCGGGTGCAATCCCGACAACGTGTTTTCAACCTCGCCTCAGTTAACTAAGGCGACAGTCCGCACCGGATTAGCCCGTTCGAGTGGGCGTGCAGCCCCTGATAATCCATTCAGTGGGTAGCTGTCGTACTTAGTGATGGGCGAGGTTCCGCTGCTCTTGGCGCCACCGTTGCTCTCGCCGATAGTGGTAGATGGGTGCAAATGGAGCTGAGTCGGTGCGCATTTCAAGCCGTTCAAGTGGCGATTTCGGTCGATGCTGAGAAAGCCTCCCGCAATTGCCAGGGAATTGCCAAGTGTTGGTTCAAGGAGTTGACGTGTTGAGTAGATCGGTCTCGGTCCTGACAGCCGAGCTGGCTGAGCCTTCGACTAGCCAAGGCGGGCGTACCAGCACGACCAGTCGCGCCGAGGTGGGCATGGCCGAGGTCTTGGCGGACATCATGGGTGTCGAGCAGGTCTCGGTCGAGAGCAACTTCTTCGATGAGCTGGGTGCCGACTCGATGCTGATGGCCCGGTTCTGCGCGCGGGTCAGGAAGCGGGCGGACCTCCCGTCGGTGTCGATCAAGGACATCTATAGTTACCCAACAATTCGAAGCCTCGCGAAGGGCCTCCCGGCCCCCGCGTCGGTCTCCACTCTCGAGTCGTCGGATGAGTTGTCGAGCGAGTCCTCGCCGGCGGCGCTGATCGAGTCGCCGACCGAGGTCGCGCCGTCGGGCAGCACGGCGAGGTACGTCCTGTGCGGGGCGCTGCAGTTTCTGGCGTTTCTCGGGTATTGCTACCTCGTCGGCCTGGTCGCCGACCTTGGCTCCGGGTGGATCTCCGCTGGCTCTGGGTCGCTCGAGATCTACCTGCGTTCGGTCCTCGTCGGTGGTGCCGGCTTACTCGGCATGTGCGCGCTTCCGATTCTGCTGAAGTGGCTGGTCATCGGCCGGTGGAAGGCACGGGAGATCCGCGTCTGGAGCCTGGCGTATGTCCGCTTCTGGATCGTCAAGACGCTTGTTCGGCTGAACCCGCTGGTGTTGTCCGCCGGTACGCCGCTCTACGCGCTCTATCTGCGGGCGCTGGGTGCGAAGATCGGGCGAGGTGTGGCGATCTTCTCCCGGAACGTGCCCGTGTGCACCGATTTACTCGTCATCGGCGCGGGCACGGTCATTCGCAAAGAGTCGTTCTTCCTCTGCTACCGGGCGCACTCGGGTCTGATCCAGACCGGCGCGGTGAGCCTCGGCCGGGACGCTCTCGTCGGTGAGAAGTCTGTGCTCGACATCAATACGTCGATGGGTGACGAGACGCAGCTGGGCCACAGCTCGGCACTGCACACCGGTCAGAGGGTGCCGGACGGCGAGCATTGGCACGGTTCCCCGGCGCTGCCGACCGAGGTCGACTACCTGAGGGTCGCGCCGGCAACCCGCGGCCGGTGGCGCAAGGTCGTCTTCTGTGTCCTGGCCCTGGTCAAGGTGTTCTTCCTGTACGTGCCGATGGCCGAAGGGGCGGTGTATCTGCTGCTGCGCGCGGTGCCGGCGCTCGCCACATCCGTGGGAGCGCGCATTACCGAGAACGCCTTGTGGCGGCTCGGCCTTGCCGCGCTGGTCCTGTCCGTTGTGCTCTTCGCGGGTGCCGTGCTTCTCGGGCTGCTGATTGTCGGTGTCGTCCCACGCGTTTTGAACGTCTTCCTCAAGCCGGGGAGGGTTTATCCGCTGTACGGCTTCCACTACAGGATCCACCGGACGATCTCGCGCCTCAGCAATAAAAAGTTCTTCACGAACCTTTTCGGCGACAGCTCCTACGTCGTCCACTATTTGCGCGGCCTCGGGTACAGCCTCTCCCGGGTCGAACAGACTGGGTCGAACTTCGGCATGGAGGTGGCGCACGACAACCCGTACCTGAGCTCTGTCGGCACCGGAACGATGGTTGCTGACGGGCTGTCAATCATCAATGCGGATTTCTCGAGCACATCCTTCAGCGTGTCTCGGACGTCGATCGGGCCACGCAACTTCCTCGGGAACAGCATCGCCTATCCGCCTGGGGGCAGAACGGGCGATAATTGCCTGCTCGCCACGAAGGTGATGGTTCCCCTGGACGGGGAGATTCGCGAGGGCGTGGGCCTGCTGGGCTCGCCGAGCTTCGAGATTCCTCGCTCGGTTGAGCGCGATGGCCGGTTCGACCATATGCGGACCGAGGATGAGCTGCCCCGGCGTCTCTCCGCGAAGAACAGGTACAACATTCGAACGATGGGCTGCTATCTGTTCGTACGGTGGCTGCACACGTTCCTGCTCACGGTTCTCGGCGTGGCCGCTCTCCAGGTTTCTGGTGCTTTCGCGGATTTGGCGATCGCCGCGTTCTTTGCGCTCAGCCTCGTGGTGAGTGCGACCTACGTCGTGCTGGTCGAGCGCGTCATGACTGCGTTCCGCCCGCTGAGGCCGAGTTTCTGCTCCATCTACGACGCGCACTTCTGGTGGCACGAACGCCTCTGGAAGGTGCCCGAGATGGTGTATGTCCAGTCGTTCAACGGCACCCCGTTCAAGGGCCTGCTCTGGCGGTTGATGGGCGCTCGGGTCGGCCGCAGGCTCTTCGACGACGGCTGCTATTTCACCGAGCGGACGCTGGTCGCCATCGGCAACGACTGCACGCTCAACGCGGGGAGCAAGGTCCAGTGCCACTCGCAGGAGGACGGCACGTTCAAGTCTGACCGCAGCACTATCGGTGCCGGGTGCACCGTTGGAGTCGCAGGCCTTGTCCACTACGGGGTGACCATGGGGGACGGCGCGGTGCTCGCGGCCGACTCGTTCCTGATGAAAGGCGAGGAAGTCCCGCCACATGCACAGTGGGGCGGGAACCCAGCACGTGAACTCCGCGCCGTATCGGCCGCGGCCGCACCGATGCCGACGCTCCCGATGAGGCCAATCCGGAGGCGCGCACCGGCTTGGACGGCGGCGGCCTTGCTCGTCGGGGTGGTCGCCGCCGACCTGGCCATCCTCACCTCGGGTAGCAGGGGAGCTCCGGTCCCGGCTCGCCAGAGCCTTCCGCTGCCTCAGACGCCCGCCATCGTGGCTGGTCAGCAGGCCGTTCCTGGCAGTCGGCAGGGAAAGGAGATCACTACGGCCGGCCCTGGCCCTAGCCCCGCTTCTCAGGGCAAGCAGGCCGTTCGGGTCCGCGCCCCGGCAAGCAGCGCGGGACCACGAGTCGCCCCCAGCGCCACCGCTCACCGGAGCGTCAGCCGGCCAGTTCCGGCGCCCAGGGCGCCAGAGCCGCTGGCGGCATCGCCGTCATCCGGGACCGGATCGCAGTCATCTGGGACGGGATCGCCGTCATCCGGGTCCGACGGCTCCACGAAGGACAAGCAGCAGAAGCACCGGAAGAACAGCCACAACACGGATTCGAAGGGCAAATGAACGGCATCGAAACGCGGGCCTGGTCAGCGGCCGGCAGCAGCCAGGCGACGGTGAGTGGAGGGGAGATTTCCATGGGAGCGGCTGGGCGGGAATTCTGGCTGGGTGCGCTGCTCGGCGGCGCGTTCACCGTGATCCCGCGGTGCGTCCGGGAGCCGGTGGCGGGGGTGCTCGAGCACGAGGTGGCGATTCCCGGCGATCTGGTTGCGGTGTTGCGGCGGCGTGCCGAGGAGTCCGGGGTGTCGCTGAACTCTGTGCTGCTGGCCGGGCACGCCAAGGTGCTGGCCGCGTTGTCCGGCGAGCGCGAGGTGGGCACCGGCTATGTCTCGGTGGAGCGCGGCCGAGTATTGCCCTGTCGGCTGACCACCGAGCCCGAGTCGTGGCTGATGTTGCTGCACGAGGCGCAGCGGGTCGAGTCGGAGCTGCTCGCGCACCAGGACTTCCCGGTCGAGGATCTCCGGCGCGAGCTGGGGCTGACCGGGCCGGCGTTCGCGACCGTGTTCGATCCGGCCCTCGGTGTCGATGGCGATCGCGGCGAGCTCGCCGAGGAGACCGCGCTGCGGGTGGGCGTCGGGGTTCGCGGCGGCCAGCTCGTGCTGCGCCTGGCTGTCCACACCGAGGTGCTGGACGCGGCCGCCGCGGCCAGGATCGCCGGGTATTACCTCACCGCGCTCACCCTGATCGCCGCTGAGCCGGACGCCGAGCACGCGCGACAGAGCCTGCTGTCGACCGAGGAGCTCCAGTTCCAGCTCGACGGGCTGGCCGGGCCGCGCCGGGAGCTGCCGGATCGGCGGTTCCACGAGCTGTTCGAGCAGCGGGTAGCGGCGCACCCGGACGCGGTCGCGGCGGTGCACGGCGACCGGCGGTGGACCTACCGGGAGCTCAACGGCCACGCCAATCAGATCGGGCGGGCGCTGCTCGCGCGGGGGCTGCGCCGCGAAGGTGTGGTCGCGGTGGTGACCGAGCGCAATCTGGACTGGATGGCCTCCGTGCTGGCGATCTTCAAGGCCGGTGGCGTCTACCTGCCCATCGAGCCGCACTTCCCAGCCGACCGCATCGCCACCACGCTCTCCCGCGCCGAGGCCCAGCTTGTGCTGACCGAACCCGGCGGCACCACCACCCTTGACCGGGCCATCGAGTCGCTGCCCGGTGTCCGGACGCTGTTCATCGAGGCGGCGTATGGGGAGAACCACGCGGAGAGCGACCTTGGCGTGGGGGTCGGGGCGGAGCAGCTCGCCTACATCTACTTCTCCTCCGGCTCCACCGGTGAGCCCAAGGGTGCGATGTGCGAGCACGCCGGTCTGCTCAACCACCTCTACGCCAAGATCACCGACCTGGGGGTGGAAGAGGGGCTGGTGGTCGCCCAGACCGCGCCGCAGTGCTTCGACATCTCGCTGTGGCAGCTGGTCTCCGCGCTGCTGGTCGGCGGGCGGACCGTGCTGGTGGAGCAGGAGGT
>Ga0137413_10000833_pt1 | contig 11194 bp, 8 predicted proteins | sample CZODoug2_1_16fun_FD_108280 | JGI IMG/M metagenome (GOLD analysis project Ga0137413, IMG submission 108280) | Vadose zone soil fungal communities from Angelo Coast Range Reserve, California, USA - CZODoug2_1_16fungal (Illumina Assembly) | ecosystem: Environmental > Terrestrial > Soil > Vadose... | reverse complement strand
TCCCGGTGGGGGCGATCGCGGCGACGGTGCCCTCGCGGGTGAGATCGGGGACGGCGTCGAAGGTGAGCTGGACCTTCTGGTTGGGCGCGATCTGGGAGGCGTCGGCCTCTTCGAAGGGCACCACTACCTGGTAGCTGTTGATGTCCTTCAGCGTGATGAAGGAGGGACCGCCGGGACGTCGCGCTTTGTTGCCCGTGTCGTCCTTGCCGCCGACGCCCGAGTCGAGTTCGGGGAGGGCGGCTCGACCGCCGGGGGCCAGTGGGGTGGTTCCTGCCGCGGCATCCAGGTACTCACCGACCGTGCCGTTGATGCTGGCGATCTTGCCGGACACGGACGCGCGCAGCAGCGTGTCGTCCACGTCGCGTTGTGCTCGGCGTAGGTCCTGTGCGGCATCGTCCACCACTGCCTGGCGCTCGTCGATGTAATGCGGGCGGTCAGTGGCGGCGCCGTCGGCGGCGTCGCCGGCCGCGTCCGCGTCCCTGCGGGCATCGGCGACGGCCACCCTGCCTCGCGCGTGATCGATGTCGGCTCTGCGCCTCGCCGCCTCCAGCGCGCGCTCGTTGAACTGGATGCGCCGTTCGTAGGCGGCCACGTCGGCCTTGCCGTTTTCGGCGCGCTGGCAGGAGGGGGAGTGGACATCCAGCGGCGATTCCAGCAGCAGGCCGCGCTTGTCCTTGGTGGTCAAGTCGGCGTTGTCGCCGTAGCCGTCGTAGCGGTGTGAGTTGCCGGTGACTGAGCGGTTGCACTTGCTCTGGTCGCCGGCTGCCACGGTGCGAGCCTGCCTCAGCCCGTCCCGGTCTTCGTCGAGGCGTCTCTCGGTGTCCTCTATTGCTTGATTATTGGCCTCGTCAACCGAGTCGACCTCGTCCTTACGCGCGTTCAAGACGTCCTCGGCGCGTTTGTGGTCATGGCTGGTGGCGTCGGCCTTGTTGTCGTCCTTGACGCCGTCGAGGCGGGCCTGTTCCTTGTCGAGGCGGGCTTGCGCCTGGGCGAGGTCGGCTTGTGCGGCGAAATCGTCGATACGGGCCAGCACCTGTCCGGCCTGCACCTGCTGGCCCACGGTGACCATCAAGCTGACTAGCTTGCCCGATTTCGGGAATCCCAGGTTCTGCTCGCTAATTGCCTGCAGGGTGCCGGTGGCGGACACCGTCTTCACCACACTGCCCTGCACCACCCGCGCGGTGGTCGGTCCGGATTGACCCGAGCCACAGCCGGCCACGAGCAATCCGGGCACCAGGCCCACCAGGACCGCGGCGACTGTCCGCCGATGCCTCGGCGGACGCGCGTCGGCGACGCAGTCCAGAGCCCGGCGCGACTCCGACTCCCACGTAGCGGCAGACCGCATGTGGCGCTCTCCTTTTCGCGTGCCTGTCCGAACCGAGGAACTCATGGGTGGTTTCATTCGTATCGCAGGGCGTCAATCGGGCGCATTCGAGCCGCACGATTAGCCGGGTAGGCGCCGAAGAACACACCGATGCACAGGCTGACGGTGAACGCCAGCACCACCGAACCCCAGGACAACTGGGGCGGGGCGAACTGGCCGAAATCGGCCCCCACGCTCGAGCCGAGCAGCGAGAGGCCGACCCCGAGTACCACGCCGGCCGCCCCACCGATCCCGGCCAGCACGGTGGACTCGATGAGGAACTGCTTCAGGATGGCCCTCCGACGTGCCCCCACCGCCTTGCGAATCCCGATTTCCCGGGTGCGCTCGGTGACGGTGACCAGCATGATGTTCATGACGCCGATGCCGCCGACCAGCAGCGAGATCGCCGCGATCGTGGCGAGGAACAAGGTAAAGACATCGCTCATCTGGTTGTACTGGCGCAGCAGCTCCAGGTTGGACCGGACTTCAAAGTCCTTTTCGTCCGGATCGGTGATTCTGTGCCGCTCCAGCAGAATTCGGGTCACCTTTTCCATGGTGGCCGGGACAGCGGCCTGATCGATGGCCTGCACGATGATCTGGTCGACGTTGTCCTTCCCGCCGACCAGGTAGTTGCGGGTGGCGCTGATCGGCATGACCGCGACGTCGTCCAGCTGGCCGTTGGGCACCAACACCCCGCTGATCTGGAAGTCCTGGGTGCCGATCCGGATCGTCTGGCCGAGCGCCGCCAGCCGGTTCCCGCCGAACAGGCGCTCCACGGGCTTGTCCCCGATCACCACGGTCCGGTTGCTGGTCCGCACGTCGGACTCGGTGAAAAATGTGCCTGCCGCCATCGTCCGGTGGAACGCGGCCATGAAGTCCTGGGTTGAGCCGTAAATGCTGGTCCGCCAGAGCGAGTTGTCGTAGTTCAGCACCGCGCTGGCCTGCTTGACCGGAGTGACCGACAGGATCCGGGGAGCTTGGGCGGAATCCTGCAGGGCCTTCACGTCCTTGTCGGTCAGCGGCTGGTTCTTTCCGCTCGCCGCGACGCTACCCCGGGATTGCAGCACTCCGATCAAGTTCGTGCCGAGCGACGAGATCTGCTCGTTGAGTTTCGCCGATGTGCCGTTGCCCAGTGCGACCAGCAGAATCACCGCGGCTACACCGATCATGATCCCAAGCATGGTCAGAAGCGTGCGCAGCCGATTGGCGCGCAAACTTCGAACCGCAACCCGAACCGCTTCCCGCAGGGTCACGCTTCGACTCCTCGCGGCTGCATTTCTGAATCGAGTACACCAGTGATGATGGGCAGTGCAGTGCCATCCGGTGTGCCGATGTTCCGACCCGCGAGTTCCCGAGCCGGCCACATCTTGCGGACAACGCCCAGCTCAATCATCACCCGCCACCACAGTTCTCTGCCGTAGAGTCCACCGCTGTTGCGTCCTCGCTCTCAGGTGCAACGAGAGTATCCGCGGCGGGTTATGGCGCCCGTGATTTCGCGGGTTGAGTTACAAGCGTGTCGTTTTACCGATCTTGCCGCGAAGAGTGGAAAGAGGAGGCTTTTAATCCGCCTTCCAGTGAGTCTTAGCCTGTTTACCAGGGGAAGAGTGCACCTGATCCCCCCGATCGGGAGGTTGCTGAACGTTGCACAAACGAACCGTGACGAGCCCGAACGTAGCTCATTCGGGTGGCGACCCAGCAATATGTTGGCGGTTCGTAGTCGACGTCCCTCGGGGTACCTCGACATCCGCTGTCGCGCTCGAGCCGTCACTCCATTAGGTGCGTTGAGAGTGCAAAGGCGCGGAGCGGGACGTGCGTCAGCGCTCGGGCGGCTCTGGCCTCTTGTTGAATAAGGGCGGGCCTGGGACGTGGGGCGGCGCAATCGGCGGCCCGATGGTGCAACCCTTGATTAATCTCGATTAGGCGGGCGCGGACACCCGGCGAGCCAGGTTGGATCAGTTCCCGGCAGCAATTGGCCCGAATCGTGATACCGGCAGCACAATCAATCGAGCCTTGCCGATCACGGCGGTGACCGGTACCGGACCATTGCCCTCGGCGCGCGAGTCGACCGAGTTGTTCCGGCTGTCACCCATCATCCACAGCTGTCCTTCGGGCACCCGGACTGGGCCGAAACCGACCTGCCGGGCCGGGCCGAACTCAGGCGCGTAATAGATATACGGCTCGTCGAATGATCTGCCATCAACCAGCAACCTATTTCTGGCGTCGCAGCAGGACACGGTCTGGCCACCGACCGCGATCACGCGCTTGATGAGATCTGTGCGGTTCCAGCCGTTGCCGAAAAAGCCGCCGACCCACCGCATCGCTCCCTGCACCGGATTGTCCGGCGGCGGGGTCACTGGCAGCTCGCTGTTGTGCCAACTGTCCGGAACGGCAAAAACCACGATGTCGCCCCGCTTAGGCTGATGGAACCGGTAGGTCAGCTTGTCGACGAGCACGTGGTCGTTGTCGCAACCAGCGCAGCCGTGCAAGGTCAGCTCCATCGAGCCGGACGGGATGGCAAATACCCGGGCCACGAAGGCCGCGAGAAGCACAGCGATCACCGCGAGGGCGACGAGTGGCCAGACGGCCCGGGAGCGGCTGGGCCCCTCGGCCGCGTCCTCGGCACGAAACCCGGGCTCGGGCGCGCTGGGCGAGTCTTCGGGTACCGAGGGCCACTGCGAGCTCACCAACGCCTCCCGAGGGCAGGTTTCACGGCACCAGGCCCAGCGGGCGCTCTGTACTGCCCGCCTCGGCGGAGTCGCTGATGATTTTGCCGTCGCGCAGCCGGACGATGCGATCGGCGTGCGAGGCGATCTCCTCCTCATGGGTAATCAGGACTACTGTCCGCCCCTTTTTGTTCAGCCGCACCAGGATCTGCGCGATCTCCGCGCTCGAGGTCGAGTCCAGGTTGCCGGTCGGCTCATCGGCCAGCATCATCATCGGCTCGGTAACCAGCGCCCGGGCGATCGCCACCCGCTGCTGCTGGCCACCGGACAACTCGTTGGGCAGGTGGTTGGCCCGGTCGGAGAGCCCTACCTCGCTCAACGCCTCCTGGGCCCGCTGCTGGCGGGTGGGCGTGTTGGCATACACCAGCGGAAGCTCGACGTTGCTGATCGCGGTCGTGCGGGGCAGCAGGTTGTACGCCTGGAACACGAAGCCGATCTTGCGACCGCGGATATCGGCGAGCTTGTCATCGCTCAATCCGGCGACGTCCGTCCCATCAAGCAAATACTTTCCAGCGCTCGGTACATCTAGACAACCCAAAATGTTCATCATGGTGCTCTTGCCAGAACCGGATGGCCCCATGATCGCCACGAGCTCGCCATCACCGATCGTTAGGTCAATACCGTCCAGCGCTCGCACTTCGACCTCGCCGGTCCGATACACCTTGCTGACACCTTCGAGCTGAATCATTGTGCCGCCATCACAGTTCTGGTCGAGCAGTTCATGGTTGCGCGGTTTCCGCACCTAGGGCGAGTGCTGTCTAACGAACACAGCACCAAGCACGCTACTCCAGGCAGCAAGCTCTTAACACGATAGTGATTAGTGGTCACTCGGGAGGGTGATTAAGCCGGAAGAGATCGAGTCCAGCTGTGGACGATTCTTCGCAACTCTACTAGATATGTTAGTTGCTTGGGGCGATAAGGAGCCTTGGGCGCACATCAAGTCAGGGAGGAAATATGAAGCGCAGATTCGTGCAGCGCGCCGCTGTCGCTGTTGCCGCGACCGCTCTTGCCGCTGGCGCGTCCGCCCTGCTCGGAGGGGTTGCGTTCGCCGGTGGTTGGGGCGGCAGCCATGGCCAGCACGATAACACCGGTGGCACCGGTGGTGCTGGCGGCGCGGCCAACTCAAACTGTCTAATTCCGATCGGCGCGTCTGCCGGCGTGTTGGGCCAGGGCGGCCCTGTGTCGCAGTGCCAGGCCGGTGGCGGAGCCGGTGGAGCCGGTGGAGATGGCGCCAATTACTGACCGCCTGATCTGGAATCGTTGATCATCACTCATTGGTGACAGATCCTGGATTGAGGTGTAGGCCCCCGGGTGTGTCGGGGGCCTACACCTATCAAACAATAGCGGTCGGTCTGTGAAATTACCGAGAAGTAGGTGCCCCGGAGCGGTGTGGCTCGGCGGCGGGTCTCATGGGTTCCGCTTGAAATCCGTATCCTGATCATTTCGCAGCTGCCCTGGGGGAGCGACAGCAATAGCGAGCGCTCAATGGTGCGATGCGCAACTACTTGACGGCGCACGGGCCCGAATGGCCCTGTACATGCCCTCAACGCCGCTCGGCGACAGAGAACATTCGTGCGGACGCAGGTTGGTTTGGGCTCTCTCCGTCGGCGGGAGATGAGAACAGTTCAGAACAACGAGACCCATGGGAGGTTCCAATGAGTAACAGATACGCCCGAAAGGCAGTGGTCGCGTTCGCGATTGTTGCGCTCGGCGCGGCGGGGCCGGCCCTGATCGGCGGCACGGCTTTCGCCGGCGGGCACGGCCACCACGACAGTACCGGTGGCGACGGTGGCGGAGGCGGGGACGCCAACGCGAACTGCCTGATCCCGATCGGCGTGTCAGTCGGCGTGCTGGGCCAGGGTGACGACGTTTCGCAGTGCAACGCCGTGGGTGGAGACGGCGGCGACGGCGGCGACGGCGCGGACTACTAGCCGCCCCTCATAGGACCGCGATGGGTGCGGGTCCCAGGGTGTGTCTGAGACCCTCACCCATCGCCTCGACACATCTGGGCTGCGCCCCCACCTGCCCCCACCCACGGTGGGGGCAGGTGGGGGGCGCAGTCTGCGTCTACCCGACGTTTAGCCCGGAGTTGACCCGCGCCACCTACCATCGCGGGGAGCGAGCGTCGATCGGGCTTCGGGGAGAAAGCATGACCAGCACGGATGTGCCAACCACCGATGAGCGCGCGTACGCCGACATGGCGGAGCTGTCCGCGGCGCCGCTGTGGCGACAGTACGCGGAGCTGATGCCGGCCCAGCCGGTTGCCCGGGCTCGCCCGCACCTGTGGCCCTATGCCCGGCTGCGGCCGGTGGCGATGCACTTCTCCAGGGCGCTGTCCATGGCCGAGGCCGAGCGGCGGGTACTGATGATGGTCAACCCTGGGCTGACCGACCCGCCGGCCACGGTGCCCACCCTGTTCGCCGGCATCCAGATCGTCATGCCGGGGGAGACCGCGCGAGCCCACCGGCACACCGCGAACGCCTTCCGGTTCATCATCGAGGGCGACGGGGCGGTCACCACGGTCAACGGCGAGCAGCTGGCCATGCGTCCGGGCGATCTGCTACTCACCCCCGGCTGGCACTGGCACGACCATGCCCACCAGGGTCACAGCCCGATGATGTGGTTGGACGGACTGGACTATCCGCTGGTCAACAGCCTCAACGCGGGGTTCTTCGAGCTGTACGACGCCCCGGTCCAGCCGGTCGCCAACCCGGACGAGGCCTCATCGCGGCAGTTCCGGCACGGCCGGCTCAACCCGGCCTGGCGCACCCCGAGCGCCGAGCACCCCGGGGTGTCCCCGGTCGGCAGCTACCCCTGGGAGGAGACCGAACGCGCGCTGGCCACCATCGCCGAGGCCGGCGCGGTGGCCGGGAGCGCCGCGGAGGGCATCCTGCTGGAGTACACAAACCCCTGGACCGGTGGACCTGTACTGCCGACCATCGCCTGCCGCATCGCCCGGCTGCGCGCCGGTTTCGCCGGGGTGCCCCGCCAACACACCGCCAGCACCATCTACCACGTTGTCTCCGGCTCGGGCAGCACCATCGTCGGCGAGCAACGGCTGGACTGGAACGAGCACGACACCTTCTGCGTGCCCGGCTGGGCTCGCTACGCCCACCAGGTGGCCGCCGACGGCGACGCCACACTGTTCTCCTACACCGACGAACCGGTCCTGCGTGCCCTCGGGCTCTACCGGGAGCAGTGGTTGTAGCAGTCCTCCGGCGGGTGCGGTCGGCTCAGTGGTGCTGGCCGAGCAGCTGTCCGACGAGATCACCCCGGCTGCGTGCTCCGGTCTTGTCGAACACCATCTTCAGGTGGTCCTGCACGGTGTGCACGGAAATGTGCAGCGTATTGGCGATGGCGCGGGTGGGAGCGCCGCGCAGCACCAGCCTGGCGACCTCGGCCTCCCGCGCGGTGAGTCCGTACCCGGCCAGGGCCAGCGGCACCGTGTCCGAGGCGCTGGCCCTTTCGACAACCACCGCTGTGCGTCCACCAGCGCCGTCGCCGTGTAGCCGCGACGCGTGCAGCTTCAGCCACCCGCCGTCCAGGGTCGGCACCCGGGTGCTCGGTACCAACTCCGGGGTCCGTCGGTCTGGCACGGTCGAGTCCAGTGCGGCGGCCACCGCGTAGACGGCCACCGGCAGCCGAGACCGGTCCGCCCGGCCGTCCTGGACCAGGGAGAGCAGTTGCTCGGCGGACCCGGTGAGCGCCGCCACCGTCGAGTCAGCTTCGAGCAGCACCACTCCAGGGCCGCGGTCTTCAGGTGCGGCCCGCGCGGCTCGGATGAGCACCGCATGGCGAACGGCGTGCGCGATGTGCGGGGCCAGCCGAGCGATGAGCGCGCCCTCGGCGGGGGTGAATCCGAGCGTGCCATCGGTACGGTGCAAGCACATGTATCCCCAGCACAGGCCACCAGTCACCAGAGCGGCGCGCAGTTCGTCGCCCAGACCCAGCGGCGCCATGATGTCGCGGTAGCGCGCGCTGCTCCCGCGCTCGCCCTGGGTGGCCTCGTCCAGGTCCGCCACATGCACGGCTCCACTGGCCAGCGCGGCGAACTGGTTCACGTCGCCGCCGCCGAACTCGTTGCCCAGGAACAACGCCTGCGCCGCCGCCAGCGGCTCCTCCGCAAAGGCGCCGGTGAACAGCAGCGTGTCCGGGTCGGCCGTGGCGAAGAACGCTGCGTCGATCGTCATCAGCCGCCGCAGCGAGTCGAGCGCCGCGTCACACACCGCGGCCGTATCCAGGCCGCTGTGACACTTGCGGACCAGTTCGCGCTCGACCTGACCCGCGCGGAGGGTGCCGTGCGCCATCCGGCCAGTGTCCCGCCGAGCGACTGCCGCGCATACCCCAACTTCTTGGGATAGGGCTGCCCGGCCGCGGGCCTCAGGATGGCGGCATGACAACGCAGACCACGGAGCGGCTCGACCGGAACAAGCGGCTGGTCAACACGTTCATCCAGGAACTGTTCAGCAAGGGTGATCTGGGTGCGGTGACCGCTGCCTGCACCCTGATTTCGTCAATCACGATCCGCCGTTCCCGGGTGCGCCGCCGGGCGCCGAGGGCCTGCGGGAGGCGGCCCGGATGTTCCGCGACGCGTTACCGGACTGGCACAGCGACCTGGACCAGCTGGTTGCCGAGGCGGACATCGTGGTCGAACGGTTCACCGCCAGTGGCACCCACCGCGGCCAGCTGATGGGCGTCGCACCGACCGGAAAGACCCTGGTGCTGTCCGGAATCAACATCTACCGGATCGACCGGGACCGGATCGTGGAGCGGTGGGGCCGGCTGGACGAGCTGGGCCTGCTGCGCCAGCTCGGACTGCAGCCGGCCCAGCCCCAGTGTCTAGGTTGACGGCGGCGGCTGGGTGAGCGCGACCAGTAGCTCGGTGCCGATGGGTACGCCGAGACCGGTGCAAGGATCCCACCCCGGTCCGGCCCGGTACGCGCCGTTGCTGCCCGAGGTGATGTCCCGGAAGCCGTGGGCCACCGCTCCGGCCGCCGTCCTGCCGTAGAGCGCCGGCTGGGGCAGGCCGAGCCGGCGGCCGGTGGCCTGGTTGAGGCGGGCCACCAGGGCGGCCCACAGCGGCGCTACCGCGCTGGTCCCGCCGATCACCGTGTCCGATCCGTGGACCCGTACCTGGTATCCGGTCGCCGGGTCGGCCACCGCGGCCACGTCCGGGACACCCCGGCCCGCCCGACCCGCCGCGCCGGCGCCGGCCGGCACACCCGAGCCGGCCTGCCAGGTGGGCAGCGCGAACGTGCGGCTCACCCCGCCCCCGGTGGCCCCGCCGCTGGAGCCGTTGTTCCACACCGTCTCGGCGGAGACCGCGCCGGTGGTGGGGTCGGCGTCCAGCCGGGTGCCGCCGCAGGCCAGCGCGTGCGGGCTGGACGCGGGGAAGTCCACGTGCACACGGCCGTCGTTGACCTGGTCGCTGCTGCCGTCGTCACCCGCGGCGGCGGTCACCGTCGCGCCGAGCGCCACCGCGTCCGCGATTGCCCCGTCCAGCGCGGCGCGGGCCTGGCCGGTCCAGCTGTCCTCGCTCGCGCCCCAGCTGATGCTGATCGCCGCCGGGGTGGGTGTGGCGTGCGCGGCCTGGGCCACCGCGTCCAGGAAACCGGCGTCGGTGTTGGGCGCGAAGTAGACCACGATGCGGGACGCCGGGGCCAACCCGCCGACCACCTCGATATCCAGCATCACCTCCCCGTCGGCGCCTTGTGGGTCGCGGCCGGGGGCGTTCGTCGCGCCGTCCACCCCGACCGCGCTGACCGAGGGGCTGGGCAGGCCGAGTCGGCTGAAGTAGGTGTCCAGGTCGCGCTGGTCGTAGCCACCACCCAGTTCGATGATGGCGACGGTCTGCCCGGTGCCGTCGGTGTTCGCCGGGAAGCGGTAGATCTGCCCGAGCTGCGGCGGGGTGTAGCTCACCGAGACCGCGCTGGGGTGGGCGATGCGTGTGCGGGCCTGCGGTCGGTCGTCGAGGCCGAGCACCGCGGTGACCACGCCATCCCACGCCGCCGGGACGCTCAGCTCGCCGGACCGGTAGCGGTGCGTGATCTCGGCGCCATCCGGGTCGGCGTGGGTCACCTCGCGCAGGCCGGTGCCGAACAACCCGGCGAGCACCTCGGCGGTGCCGCGCAGGCGGATCAGGCGGGCCGCCGCGTGCACCGCCACCACCTGTGCGCCGAGCCGGACGGCGTCGGTGGTGACCAGATCCAGGTCGGCGGGGTCGGCGCCATACCGGTCGGCGAACGCCTCCGGCGGCACCGGCGTTGCCCCGGTGTCCATGGCGGGCAGGGCCGAGCGGCGCCGCAGGACCAGCGTCACGTCGATCTCTGAATCCGGCGGGACAGGGGTCGAGCCCTGGATCCACGCGGGAACGTCGGCCCGGGCGCTGCCGCCGAGCGTCACCAACCGAGGGCCGTTCGGCACGGGCACCGCTCACCTCCGAAGATCAGCAGTGCCGCATTCTGCCAGGGGCGAGCGAACCTATCCGAGCCGCATGGCATTCGGGAACACGAAGTAGAACAGCAGCGCGATCAGAATGAGGTAAGCCAGGATCACCAGCGTCCAGGACATGTTGTAGCGGATGACATCGCCCTCTTTGCGCACCATGGACGTGGTGGCCACCCCGACGCTGGCGGTCTGCGGGGCGACCGGCTTGCCGACCTCGGCACCGACCGAGTTCAGCGACGGGAACAGCAGCGGCGGGGCGCCCAGCAGCTTGGCCACGGAGAGCTGGAAGGCACCGAACACCGCGTTGGACGAGGTGTTGCTGCCGGACAGGGCCACCGCGATCCACCCGAGTATCGGGGCGAGCACCACAAACACCGGGCCGATCTTGGAGAATCCGTTGGCCATGGAGTTGGCCATGCCGGCGTAGTTGAAGACGTTGGCCAGCCCGAAGATGAACGGGGCGACCAGCAGCGCGCCCCACATCTGGTGGAACGTATTGCGGAACGTCTGCGCCAGCTGACGGCCGGTGGGGCGCAGGAAGGCCAGTACGAACAGCCACGCCACCAGGATCGCGGTGCCGGCCACGAACGGCGCCCACTTGAAGCTGACGCTGGCCGCCTTGTGGTCCAGTGAGCTGATCGCCTTCACCGCCGGCGCGAAC
>Ga0137413_10000832_pt1 | contig 11196 bp, 21 predicted proteins | sample CZODoug2_1_16fun_FD_108280 | JGI IMG/M metagenome (GOLD analysis project Ga0137413, IMG submission 108280) | Vadose zone soil fungal communities from Angelo Coast Range Reserve, California, USA - CZODoug2_1_16fungal (Illumina Assembly) | ecosystem: Environmental > Terrestrial > Soil > Vadose... | reverse complement strand
GGCCCAGGCCTTGCTAGTGGCCGCGACTGGGCTCCCGTATTCGGTCTCGCTAGGGACCGTGCCTAATCCCGCGCTAGAGGGCTGGGACGTGGTCTCTGTGTCGTACGACCAAGCTGTTACCAGTGAGACCCATATCCTGTCCAAGATCACCTATTCGCTCTCGGTCGGGGGAGCTATGGGTCTGGACACCCGCAAGCAGTACATCACTAGCTAAGGACCTCACATGGATGCCGCTGGTATCGCTGCACTAATCACGCAAGGGACCGCACCCCCGGTCGGTTCCGCGGACATGGGTTTCCATACAGGCACAATCACGTCCTGGGATGAATCCTCTGGCACGAACGTGGTCAGGGTCCAAGGCGTGGACATGTCCAACCTCAAGGCGGTTCAGGGCGGGATCGGGGTTCTCTACCAACCCGGTGATGTGGTCGCGATCATGCGATTTCAGACTACGTACTTCGTGTTCGGCAAAGTTGCGGCTCCAGGTGCGGGCGCGGCTAATCAGATTAGGTCCACTCAAGTATCTACCGTTGTGAATCAGCCCCTCCAAGGATTTGGGGACCTCACGGGGAGCTTTGGACCTCAGCTGACGAACGTGTACATCGGCTCTAGCCAACGGTGCCTGGTGCTCACCTCGACACGAATCGAGGCTAACAACACTGCTGGGTACATGGGTTTCCAGGTAACAGGTGCCTCTTCGGTGTCACCCTCCACGGGGCGCGCCTCAATGGCGGGCATAATCCACCCTTACCCCGGGACCACGGGGACCCCGGCCACGGTAGCGGCAATGTCCACAGCCTCTGTGTTGCTCACCTCCGTGGATGGGATCAATCCTGGGTTCCACACTTTTACCTCCAAATACCAGATTTCAGATGTATCGGGTATTGGCTCCGGAACCGGAGCCACATTCCGGGACCGGTCATTAACCGTAATACCCTTCTGATTGGAACCAGGGCATGCCCACGTTTACTCCGGTATATGCACTACCCAAACCCGCCCTGTCCGAATCCCCCAACGGGCCGGTTCAGATCGGCGCCTTGGCCGACGCTACCGAGGCCGCTATTACCACGGCCGCGGCGGCTACAGCCGCGGGCGCCCCACGACTCATAAAGATGCAGCGGTACACCTCCGGATCCAACCTTGGGACTGCAACGGTCACCGGGACGAACGTCCAGATCATGACCACGGGTTCGGTAAACTACGTCGCGGGCCGTATCTACCAAGTTGAGTTCGGGGTCAACTACGATGCCAACACGGGCGTGTTCGGCAACGGTGTCAACGACACGCACGTGCTGGAGATCAAAGATACCAACATTTCCGGCACCACGATGTTCGCGGACATGTTCAAGCAGAATGGGTCACCCGCGGTTCCGCTGTGGACCAAGGCCGTGTTTCAATACACCCCCGGATCGAACATCACCAAGACTTTCATCGCCTGCATCACGCGTATTTCGGGTTCGGGAACCCTCAGCGCCCGTCCCGCTACTTCGGGCTCTACCTACACCGCCGTAATCGACATGGGCCCGACCTCACTATCGACGAACATCTGACCAAGGAAAGAGCGCCGAATGGAATCCACAATCGGTGCCCTCGCACAGCTTGGTCCAGTTGGGATCGTACTTATAATCCTGATCGTGGTCGGGTACCAGTGGAGACAATCTAGCAAGGGCTATTCGACCGAGCTCGCCCGAGTCACTGAATGGTACAAGGGCGAGCTTGACCGTATCGACAAAGATCGCGACGACGGGTTCAAGTCACTCCGTGACGAGATCTCCGCGCTCAAGGTCGAAGTCAAGATATTGAGACAGGAACTAGAAGCGGAGCGCGTAGCGCGCCGCGCCGCCGAAGAGCGTGAGCACGAGTTGCGAACGAGGAATACCCTATGACCGGAAACGCAGTACCACCGCCCGCGCCCCTAGTGAACCCACCCCCGTCACGGGCACGGCTTACCTGGACAGCTATCGCTATTGGTATCGTGGCCGTTGTCATCTCGGGGTATCAGCTCGTGTCGTCCCACAACACAGCCGAGAACGCTAAAGGGTCCGCGACCGCGTCTAGTAACCAAGCCCAGTCCCTCGCCCAGCAGGTGGCCGCGGCTTGTGCTCAGGGTGGTCCTGTAGCAGCCCAGCTCGGCGCTGCATGCGAGAATGCGGCCGACATTAAGTCCACTCCCGCGCCCCCGCCCGCGGATGGGGCTAAAGGTGACCAAGGGGTACCGGGTCTGAACGGGCTCCCGGGCGAGACCGGACCTGCTGGGCCCCAGGGAGAAACTGGCCCCTCAGGTCCACCGGGGCCTCCTGGCGAGCAAGGTCCGACAGGAAGTACCGGGGAGACTGGTCCAGCCGGTAAGGATGGAGCTCAGGGCCAGGACGGGGTAAACGGCGCTGACGGGGCCCCGGGCGCGACTGGGAATACGGGTGCTACGGGACAAACCGGACCTCAGGGTCCGCCTCCGGCGTCCTGGACTTGGGCAGACCCGGTCACGATGATTACGTATTCGTGCACCCGATCGAACGAGAACGATGCCGCGCCCACCTACGAATGCTCGTGAGGGAACATGTCCGAGATCTTCATTGACTACCGCGCGGCCAGGCTCACGGGTCCGGCCGTGGCCGCGTCTTCCTACCAAGGTCAGCCTATTACGGGCGCGGTCAGGTACGTAGACGACCCGCGATTCACCAAGACCAAGCACACTACTCCGACTGAGTACAAATCCCTGGTAGGCGCTGGGCTCAAGGTTCGCCTCGTGTTTGAGGTCAGCACCAATGACTCGTCCGGGGGCTACGCCGCAGGCGTGGCTTATGCTCAGCGTGCGCTGGCCGGAGCTAATCAGCTTGGGTACACTGGCGTTATCTACTTCTGTAACGACCAGACCACACTAGTGTCTGTGTCGGCGTGGCGGTCTTATCTCGATGGCGCCGCATCGGTTCTTGGCCTTGGCCGAGTAGGTGCATACGGGTTCCGGAACGCGATCGATGCCGCGCAAGGTCACGCCTCCGCCTACTGGCAGTGCGGGGCCAAGTCCGCGCTTCACCCTGACGCGAACATGTACCAGTTCAACAACGGGACGACGTCCGTTGGCGGGATCACGTGTGACGTCAACTACGTGTATTCTGATTACTTCGGCCCCGAAGCACCCCCGACCCCTACCGATTCAACAGAGGATCTTTCTATGCGCGTAGAAGCGGGCACGAACGTCATCACGGCTATCCCGTGTGACGGTAAGCAGAAGCTGTTCATCCAGGCGGGCTTTGGCCATGTCGTGGAGGGCCATATGTGGTTCATCGCCGACACCAACTCCGGGTCCGGCAAGCAGTATCTGGGCGATGGCCCGGTTCATATCGATTCGGACCGCCCCGGCCCTGTCACGGTGCCGCCCTGGACCCGGGTCGTCAGTCTCCAGACCACCTGCGACATCCCGTTCACGGCGTGGTGCGCATGAACAAGACCCTGACCTACCTCGCCCAGTTCAAGAAGGCTCTGGCCGCTATCGTAGCCGCGGTTGTGTCCGCAGGTGGGGTGGCTGTCCTGTTCCCGAATCTGTCTGGGACACTAGCCACCACCCTGGCGGGTGTCGTCTCTGTTTTGGCCGTGGTTCTCGCGCCCAAGAACAAGGACCCGGAACCCCCCGTGGTTTAGAACCAGCAAAGGCCCCACCCTCAGTCTGAGGGTGGGGCCTTTTTCTGTCTAGGCCTAGATGTCGTAGCCAGCTGACCCCTCAACGGCCAGGTCGTCGATTTCTGCGAGCTGGTCGAAGGTGGTCTGACGGAAAGCAAGCTCGTTCAGGATGGCGTTGACTTCAGTCGAGTTGTACGCCACGTTCAAGTTGGCGTCTAGGCGGCGGTTGAGTTCGGTGCCGGAGAGGTTCTGGTATTTGTTCATGTACCTACTCTAGCACAAATCCCGCTACCGTCAAGCTATTTGGTAGCGGGATTTGTTGCTCTTCAGGTCGGTCGGCTAATGGGCGTTGAGATACCGGGCTAGTTTGGTCCGAGCCGCAGTCAGCTGGTCGATAGCCTCGTTCGTGCGCTTGACCGCGTGGGTCATCCCGGGGTTATCAGCTTCGGTGCGGAGTTGGCCGTCCGCGATCTCGGCGAGACGGTCGACTTCGGCGGTGAGGGCTTGCACTCGGTTTGTCATGTACCTATCGTACATGACCCCACGGCCCGTGCAAGGTCTCTCAGGTGATTCCCGAGGGAAGATTGTCTTCAGGGAAGTAGCTCGGCCGGGCCGCGTAGCGGATAGCTTGAGCGTAAGGCGCGTCCAGCTTCTGGACATCCTCGCTCAGGTCCTCGAACGGGACCAAACTCGCATGGTTGTAGTTGATGTCATTTTTCCACACAGCCCATGCATCATGAACGTCCTTGAGGGTAACCTGGACACCCTTGACCAAAACCAGGAGCGTGTACAGCTTCGCGAGTTCAGGGTCGAGGTTCGGGACTTCGGCCGCCAAGTGGGCTCGGGCCTTGGTAACGTAGTTCCTCTGCATGGGTTCGTCCTTTTCTAGTGCTTGTAAACGGGCTTGTCGACGTCTCGGTGGACCAAGGTCACCTCGTAATCGTCCAAGTACTCCACGACCTTGCGCCCGATCGTGACTGATCGGTGCCTGCCTCCTGCGCATCCCACGGCCAGGGTCACGTCCTTGTCAGACAACGCCAGAACCCGAACGACTTGTTCGAGGCCTGAAGTCAAGCACATAGCACCGTCCGTGCTGAGAACCCGGTCGTAGATGACCTTGTCCAAGCCGGTGAGCTCTCGCGAAGCCGGGTCTTTGAACGGGTTGTACAAGCGTCCACGGAGATCGACCGTGATCGAGGCTTCCGGGGCGGCCCCGTGGAGGTAACCGAAGGTGACAACCTGGATTCTCATAAAACAAGACTAGCACGAGACCGAAGCCCCGTGCTAGTCCTTTTGGGTGACTCTACCTAGTCATCTTCGAGAAGCTTGCGCAGGCGCTCGTTCGCGTCCTTCTCGTCCTTGAGCTGCTTGTTAATCCGGCGTTCGGTCTCGGCTTCGGCCTTCTCCAGCTCGCGAGCCCGCTTGATGGCCGCTTCTTCATCCTGGTTCTTCTTGCCCATGATCTCTACCTCTCTCAGTGTAGGGGGTGTTTAGTGTACCGCACACGAGCAAGTCGCGCAATGACTGGACCCGGGGATCCACGACTCGGCTGATTCATGGACTCCACGATCGTCTACGTAAGCCGCGACCAAGATCTTACCCGTTGAAATGAACTTGAAAGGGACTTTGAATAGGGTCAGCCACCGTTCGATCGCAGCGTAATCTGTAGAGGGCCGGGCCGTGTGCACGATGATCTTGTATCCAGCCTCTACCGCTCGCTCGACCTTGACCAAGTTTTCCCAGATAGGTTCACCGATATCCGCAGTAGGGTTCTCGATCGACCACAAGGACTGGGCCAGAGTTCCATCAAAGTCCACGCCTATCCACCGAAGTGGTTCAGTGAACGTCATTGTCCATCACCGTGGTCTCGAATCCACACGCTGCATACCCTGCAATGTCCACCCAGTTGTCCCGCTTATCGGGACTGGCCACGAGTCGTGCCATCTTCAGGTGGATCATGATAAGGGCTACGTCGGTGGCCGTGAGCTCCTCCGTGAGCTTGTGCCGGAACTGGACGTTGAGAAGATCTGCCGTGTTTTGGAAGTTCTGGGTCGGAGAGCCGTACGACGTGTTCCGGTCCCCGGTGATGAGTGATTCGGCCTCCACCAAGACCGACTGGCGCTCGCTCAGGACCTCTTGGTCGAATAGCTTCGAGAACGGTTCGACTAGATCAGCAGCGCCCGACCCCTGATGGGGTACCAGCTCGCCTACTGCTAGGAGGGACATTTCTGCCCAAGTTCCGAAGTCGCTGATATCCTCACTCTGGCGGGGCCAAGGTTCTGTCGGGTCAAAGACCCAAACCCACACGGAGTCCGCGACACGTACCAAGAAAGGCACTTCCGTATCGCCCGTGTCCCGGTACACGAAATGCAAATTACCACTCATTTCCGCTTCAACGCCTTCCTGAGCTGCTTCCGGCCCTTGTTCGTGAGTTGAATCTCGATCGAGTCGTGAGGCCCACTCGCGTCCAACCAAAGTTCCGGGTCGAAGCCGTCACTAGCCTCGAGCTTCGTCACGGTCAGATACGTGCTCTTGTGTGCGGTCTTGATATTGATCGCGTCATCCATCAGTGAGAAGCTCCTTGCCATGTCCGGGACGGAGTCCCGTAGGATAGTGGGAAATCAATGGCCTGGCCACCCTGAGGCTTCCAGGTTCTCGTGAAACACCGTACCACGAGCGCGATATCCTCGTCAAGCGTGGCCTTAGCCAGACTCAAGACCACGGCATCGTGGATCGTGAGCTTTAGCCTTTGGAGGAGCCGATCCGGGAGTCGGACGCACCCTTCCAAGAGCAGTTCATGAGTCGCGTTCTGTCCGAGCAAGGCCGGGCCTTGGGTCACTTCACGACCAGGCTCCGTGACCAGGCGCGTCCCCCAATCGTTCACGACATAGCCGTGACCGCGAGCGAACTTAGCGATCCGGTCCTGCCACGCGACCACACCGGGATACTTCTTGTTCAAAGCGTTCAGGAACGCCCGGCACTCGGACTCAGGCGTGCCCGTGGTCGCAGCCATTTTCCGAGCCCCGATCTTATAGCCCCATCCGTGACCGGGGGCCTTAGCCCGTTGCCGGTACCCGGACGGGTCCGTGGCCACGGTCTCAGCGCCCCACGCAGCCAGGGCGTTGATCATGTGCCCATCGGCTCCTGGCAGGAACCTCTTCGCGAACTCACGATCTCCGGAATAAGCCGCAACCGCGCGTGCGTCCGCGTTCGAGAAGTCGAATTCGACCAGGAGGTCATCGTCCGAATCAGCTATGTACAGATCCTTGTGATCGGGCGAGGTCACAGTCAGGCCCGGTTCCGTGGTGGAGAACCGGCGAGACCGTTGCAGCGCCATAATCGAGGGGTGCACAAGGCCGTCTTCGTACACAGATGCGAGCGCAAGCGTAGGGATAGACCTCTGCCCAGCCAGGACCCCTACCGCTTCCGCGAGCGCGGTTGCTTCCGAAGTCCCGGCCTTGGCCGCTGCTTTGGCCACGGACTCGCCGCCGAAGGAGGGTGCGCCAGTATCGGTCTTGGCCAAGTCCTTGATCTTTACCCCGGTCTGAATGAGGGCCTCGGTGAGTGCGGCCTTGCCCTCAAGGGTAGCAACGGGCTTCTTGCGGTTGACCGGGAATGAGTATTCGTCCCGAAGCCAATTCAGGGTATGGGCTGCTTCTTCAAGCTGGGCAAGCTCTTTAGCTTGTGCCAAAGGTTGGTCAACTCTGAACCCGTTCCGGGTTACCTGGGACGCGATCGCGGCCTTCATCTGTTCCCACTGGGCGTACTCGGACCAGCCATGCCTCTCAAGCAGAGCTCGTGCCAGGTTCCGGAGCGCTACTACGTCTTGTTCCGCGTACGCTACAAAGTCCAGGTCGTCCACGGGAATGGCCCCGTACCCGCAGCACAAGCCCTCGATTGGAACCTTGTGGTCGTGCTTGAGCCTCTTCCCGGTCTTCTCCGAGTACGTGGGTTCCATCGTGTGCGTGTACCGATCCGCGAGCGGGGCGAGATCAAAGAGCTTCCCGTCCACACCTAGCTGATGGGCTAGGTTGGCCAGACCGTACCAGCGCCGATACTGCTCCGGATTGTCCGATTTCGCGGGCTGACCCTTGTGATTGATATAACCCTCGAACGGGGCCGGAGTCGCGATAGTGCCATGCGTGAGGGTGTCGAGAAGGCGTCGCTCACGCGCCAGGGTCACGGGCTCGATCGAGTCTTTTCCGAACAAGATCGACCAGTCAAACTGATGGCCGTTGTGGGCCACGGTGATCCGAGCCTTCCGGATAGCAGCCAAGACCTCTTCCCGATCCGTGGTTGTCCACACAGGGCCTTCTCCGAGGGCCATTTGTCCGAGTCGGAAGTACGAGACGGGGTCCATGTCAAAGCGCTCGTGAATAGAATGGGACTCACAGTCCAGAAACAGGACATCATCCGGGAATGTAACCACCTTACCCCCAAGCCTCTGCCATAGCCCGAGCAATACCGGGGAACGTTTTAGATCGATGAAAGGCTTTATTGGTGGCCTTGTAGTGGGTTTTCTCTCCTTGGACGAAAGCCTTGTTCGCGCCCGATGATCGTCTCTGGCCAGTAACCCAATAGTCGACTTCGTCTGGGATTGTCTCAAACTCAATCTTTAGTTTCGGCAAACCCTTGAGCCAAAGGCACGTTCTTTTCTTGAACGGGTCTCCGAAGTTCCACGGGTTAACGATCTGATCGGGCTTACGCCAGTGCGTGTTCATCCATCCCGCCGGGTTCTCGATGCACACCTTAGACACGCCTGAGTCATAGATCGAGCGTACGAATTCGTACGCAGCCTGTTGCGATCCGTCCGCTTGCTTTCTCTTCCACGTACTCGCCCCTATTGCGGACAAGTCTGTGCACGGGGGAAAAGCCACGATCAGGTTCCAACTCTCGGCCAGTATCTCAGCCGTAAGGGGCTCCTGGCGATGGGGTCCCGGCGAAGATGTGGGTAAGAGATCGAGCGATACCGCGTCGTGTCCTTGTTTAAGGAACTGGTCGCGGACAGCGCCCGACTCTTCACACGCTATAAGAACTTTCACAACAACCCCTATCCGGTAGAAAACCAGGAAGCACCCGGGACCAAAGCCCCGGACACAACCTAGCTTACCACATTCGGACTAGAAAGGCGGCTCATCCAAGGCAGGCTTGGACGCGACAGCGGCCGGAGCCGGACGATCCGCAGAGTTGTCCACGAGAACGACATCGAACTTGATCGCACGCGAGCCCGGGAGCTTGCCTCCGCGAGTGACTCGGATCCGGCTACCGATCGGAGGGTTGAGCGCGATCACAGCGTTGGCCGCAACCGAGTTCGTGAAGGTGTAATGCTTCTGGCCCTCGCCCTCGTCCACGAAGTCCAGCCGGGGCCGGTCCTTGGCGGGCGATCCATCGCCGAAGTCCACAGACTCGACTCGCTTGGACTCGATAGTAGCCTCGAACGAGTCACCCTCGTTCTTCAGCTCGTAGTAGGCTCCATTGGTCGTTTCCAGACCAGCCCATGGGTTGCTCACAGCTTACTCCACTCGTCATCGTACTTCACGGGCCCGCACTCGCGGTCCGCGTATCCGCCCGGGCACACGTACAGGTGGTTGACCTGGCCTGTACCGGGCTCAATCGTTGTTCGGTATACCTGAGCCCCGTGCGGGCACACGGAGGGCTTAGGCATCCAGATGGGGGCTTGTCTCGATCCGGGAGGCTGACCCGGGGCTAGGCCAGCGACCGGGACCGCTACGCTTTTGGGGGCGAGAAGTTCTCGACCGCGTACGCGTGTCCAGCCGCCCACCGCTCCGTGATCTGAGTGTGGGTTGCGTCCGAGTCGAGCTTGAGGTATTCCGCGATTTCCTCGCGGGTGCCCTCAACCTCGATCTTGGTGGGCTGATACTGGGGCCCGAAGTTCATAGACAAGTGTATCTTGGCGGCCATGTCTTCCTTTTCTTGACTAGGGGTGGGATTATCCGGTATTGGGTAAAAGTCCGAGAGCATGCTCAGTCCGACAAGGTTTGGGCCGCCTGATAGAATTCATCCGCGATCAAGACCAACCCTTCAGCCACAGCCTCGTACACTTCTTTCAAGGTATCGGATTCAAGGACAGCCAATACCCCGAGTGCCACGGGCGAGTCTCCGTCCAACTGGTACAGGATTTTGACTTCCACTATACCTCCGGGTGTTCGATCGTGACCACGATCCGCTTCCGAGTCCCGTACGAAAATCCCACCATTGACGTGGACGTGGGTGAGTTCGACGTAACCTTGTTCACGTGCATCGTGTCCGCGGTCGTGGACTGGGTGGTGTGGTCCGTGAACACAATGTCCAAGGTCACGTGATGACCTTCTTCGGAATCGTCATCGGGCGGCTCCTCCGACGACTCAGCCCCGTTCTCGGACTCTTCCAAGAACGCGATATACTCGCTTAGGGTTACTTGTTCAGCCGTGAACAAGCCCGCGTTAATAGCGTCTAGATAGCGGTCCACCTTGGCCGTCATTATTACCTCGTTCCTGTCGTGTCCAGCGGCCTATTGTCGGAATAATGCCGGTTACAGTCCGTGCAACGGTAACGCTGGTACCGGCGAGTGAGCGTCGGCCTTGTTCCAGCCAGGGTGCGATTGCTGGACCCACAAACAGGGCACAGGTCATCCGTACCGTTGATCACGTTCAGGTTAGGGTGTGCTGTCATGAGCGGGCGTAGGCGCTCGTAAACGCCTCGCATGATCGTGACATCGTTCCGGTTGTACCGCTCCATTTTCCTGTGTGATTTCTCGTCCCCGCTCATGCACCCAAGCCAGAGCTCGAAACCCCCGGTTTGGATCTTGGACTTGATACCAAGCCAGTTCGTTACGTGTTCCAGCTTGTTCGAAAACAGCCGGAGCTTAGATCGGACGGTCTTGTACAGGTCAATGGACGCTGGCGTAGTCGGAAAACCTCGTTCCTTGTCGAGACCTGTTTCCATCCACAGCGTGTTGAACCATTGAAGATCGAACCGGTCCCCGTTATAAGTGATAACCGCGTCCGCTTCCTGGATTAGATCCCAAGCGGCCTTGGCCATGTCCTCTTTTCCGTCTTTCCACAGAGAGTAAAAGACCTTGTTATGGGGATTTTCATACCATTCCGCAGCGAAGGATAGGACTCCGGGCGGGGTAATTACCTGGTTTAGCGAGATGTATACGTCTCGTGTTCCCCAGGCGTAACCCGACAACGGAAAGGTTTCGATATCTATAAGCAGTGTTTTCATGTTGCCTTGATCTCGGTAGAGGTCTCAAACAGGGCCCCAAACGCCCGCGCATCGACCTTCTCGTACTCAACCCAAGCGGACGCCATGACCTTGTTGTACTCAGCCCTAGCGGACGCCATGACCTTGTTGTACTCAGCCCTAGCGGGCGCCATGACCTTGTCGTACTCAGCCCAAGCGGACGCCCTGACCTTCCCGTACTCAGCCCTAGCGGACGCCCTGACCTTCCCGTACTCAGCCCAAGCGGACGCCCTGACCTTCTCGTACTCAGCCCAAGCGGACGGTGAGAGAAGGTTCTCCGCAGCCCACTCCCAGTCGAACACGTCCGAGTACTTCTCGCACAGGTCCGGGGTT
>Ga0137413_10000831_pt1 | contig 11197 bp, 11 predicted proteins | sample CZODoug2_1_16fun_FD_108280 | JGI IMG/M metagenome (GOLD analysis project Ga0137413, IMG submission 108280) | Vadose zone soil fungal communities from Angelo Coast Range Reserve, California, USA - CZODoug2_1_16fungal (Illumina Assembly) | ecosystem: Environmental > Terrestrial > Soil > Vadose... | reverse complement strand
CGGGTGTGGAGAGCTACTGTAGCTCATCAATCAGTAAGGCAATCGGCCGCCCCGCCTCCTTCGAGGCTTCGCCGAGAGCCAGCAACAAATCCTTCAGGTCGGATTCCAATTCTCCTGAGTCGGCACGACCCTGCTCGGGATCCACACCCAGGGTCAGCTCAATCTCGCTGGCTTTGAACTTGATAGTGCCGAGGAAACTACGCAACACGCGCAACCCTCGCTTGACGGCCGCAATGGTTCGCTTTGTCGAATCCAGCTCAACGAGAAGACGACGAAGTGCTGGAACGAGTATCTGCACCAACGCCTGATCCTCCTGGGCTTCGATCATTTCAACGGCACATCTTCTCTCCAGGGCATGGCGACGCATCTCGCGCAGCAGGACAGTCTTACCGACGCCTCTGAGCCCTACCAGCAGAAGAGATCTTTCCGACCGGCCACGCGTTATTCGCGGAGGGCTGCCGGCTCCGGGATTGAAGGGATTGGCGTTCGGGTCCATGGCCTGGCAGGTATAGGAATATATAGTCGCGTATAGGAAGGATTGGCTATAGATGATTGGGGCGCTTTACAGGCGTACCGCTCGACGCAGTCGTCTCTCCAAGGTTGAGTTGTAGTTTGCCGCCGCCGGCGGAGCCGCACATCCGGTTGAAACTGGGGGTTTTGCGCGGTTTTGAGAGGTTGCAGCTTCAACGGTCCGGCGAACAACCGAGGATGTGAGCGAAAACGACGAGAGCAGACTGGGTGCGCACGTCTGTCAGCGGGGCACTTGGTCTATGACCAGGTCGGTATAGGAAAATTAGTCGCGTATAGGAAGGGTTAGCTATAGATGATCGGGGCGTTTTACGGGCGAACCGCTCGCCGCGAGTCCTCGATCATCCATTCGATGCGTCGGAGTTTATCGGGCGAAAGCGACGTGCTACGGCCTGCCGCCGAATGCATCGAACCGATTGCGAGACGGCGTTCGAGCGGTCGCCGGATCAGCCGAAGTTGATTTTCGCTTCCAGGTTCGCCCGCGAGTCAGCGGCGGCGAGGGCTTCTTCCAGCTCGATGCGGCCGGTCTTGAAGAGGTCGCGCAGGGAGACGTCGAAGCTCTGAATACCCCGTTCGCCGCTCGATGAGATGGCTTCCTTGATGCCCATCACGTCGCCCTTCTTGATGAGCTCCATGATGTGCGGGGTGTTGATCATCACCTCAATAGCAGCACAACGCTTGCCATCGCGGCCCATCACCAGGCGTTGTCCCAGGATGGCGCGCAGGTACTGGGACAGGTCGAGGAAGATCTGGCCGTGCTGTTCCCGCGGGAACATGTTGATTATGCGGTCCATGGATTCCGCGCAGTTGTTTGCGTGGAGGGTGGCGAGCACCAGGTGGCCGGTGCCTGCAAGGTTGATCGCGGCTTCCATACTCTCGCGATCGCGGATCTCACCGATGAGGATGACATCGGGAGCGGCGCGGACGACGCCGCGCAGCGCGCGGCTGTAGGATTTGGTGTCGATGCCCACTTCGCGCTGGTTCACGATGGAGCGCTTGTTGGTGTGCAGGAACTCGATCGGGTCTTCGATGGTGACAATATGGTCGGAGGCGTTCTCGTTGCGGTAGTTGATCATGGCCGCCAACGAGGTGGACTTGCCGGAACCGGTTGAGCCGACCATCAGAATCAAACCGCGCCTCATGAGCACCAGGTCGGACATGATCGGCGGGAGGCCGAGTGACTCGATCCGGGGCATGTCGGCGGTGATGTACCGGAGCACCATGGCCGGGAAGCCGCGCTGCATGAAAACATTGACGCGAAAGCGGCCGAGGCCGGGCTCTGAGATCGCGAAGTCGAGCTCAAACTCCTTCACGAAGTGGTCGCGCTGCTCGGGTGTCATGAGCGCGAAGGCGGTCTGGCGCACGGTCTCGGGGGTCAGGATCTGCTTGTTGACGGGCAGGATCTGGCCTTCGATCTTGATCTTGATGGGCGCGTTGGAGGTGAAGAACAGGTCGGAGGCCTTCTTCTCCACCATCAATTTAAACAATGGCTTGGTGTTGAGAGTCGGGTGACCGCTGCCGGCGCCGTCGAGCTGGGGTATCGCTTGGGGACCCGTAGCGTCAACTGTTGGTTTCGGCGCTGAGGGACTCTTCGCCGCTGTGGAGTTGGAATCCATGGTGAGAACCGCTCCTACAGCGACCGGCCTTCATCGCCTTCATCAACGATCTGCAGCGCGCCGCCGTCGTCGATGTTCTTCGACTCGCGCTTGCTTTCCAGCTTGATGCGCAGGCGCAGCTCGTTCTTGGAGTCCGCGTTCCGCAAGGCGTCCTCGTAGGAGATGTATCCGGTTTCGTACAATTCGTACAGTGACTGGTCGAAAGTCTTCATGCCGAGCCGTGTGCTGCGCGACATGACTTCCTTGATCTTGGCGACCTCGCCCTTGAAGATCAAGTCCTGGATCAGCGGCGAATTGAGCATGATTTCCATTGACGCAATTCGGCCGGCGCCGGATTCGCGGGGGATCAACCGTTGGGAGATCAGGGCGCGGATGTTCAGCGACAGGTCCATCAGGAGCTGCTCGCGGCGCTCGTCGGGGAAGAAGTTGATGATACGGTCGAGCGCCTGGTTGGCGCTGTTGGCGTGCAGGGTCGCCAGTACCAAGTGTCCTGTTTCGGCAAACTGGACGCCGTACTCCATCGTCTCGCGGTCACGAAGTTCGCCGATGAGGATGACATCGGGCGCCTGACGCAAGGTGTTTTTGAGAGCGGTATGCCACGAGTCGGTATCAACGCCCACCTCGCGGTGAGTGATGACGCAACCCTTGTGTTGATGGACATACTCAACCGGGTCTTCGATCGTGACGATGTGACCGCGGGTCTTTTCGTTACGGTAGCCGATCATCGCGGCCAGCGAAGTGGACTTACCGGAGCCGGTGCCACCAACCAGGATGCAGAGGCCGCGCTTTGAGAGCACAACCTCCTTGAGAACGGGGGGCAGGTCGAGCTCTTCAAAGCTCGGGATCTTGGCGTTGATGAGACGAATGACGCAGCCGACGGCGCCCTGTTGGACGAATGCGCTCACGCGGAAACGGCCGATGCCGGGCGGAGCGATGGCGAAGTTACACTCCTTGGACGCATCGAACTCCTTGGTCTGGCGATCGTTCATGATCGCGCGAACCAAGGTGCCGGACTGTTCGGGGGTCAGCGCTCGCTCACTTTGCGGACGGATTTCGCCGTCGATTTTGATCGCAGGCGGGAAGCCTGCGGTAATGAACAAGTCCGACGCCTTCTTCTCCGTCACGCGGCGGAGGAGGTCCTGCATGAGCTTAATGGCTTGGTCGCGATCCATGGATTTTATTTCAGCGCGCTACGCGCGCTGCCTCATGGTCGGGGTCGCGCATAGCGCGATCCCCGTTGAAAGTTTGCGCGAAGCGCATATCACAGAGCGTCTTTATTTTGGGCTTTGTAGCGAGCTTCTTCCTTACTGACCTGGCCTTTCGCCATGAGCTCGGTCAGACACTGATCGAGTGTCTGCATGCCGGCAGACTGTCCGGTCTGGATCGCCGAATACATCTGGGCAATCTTGCCCTCGCGGATCAGGTTTCTGATCGCGGGCGTGCCAATCATGATTTCGTGGGCCGCGATGCGGCCGCCGCCGATCTTCTTCAACAAAGTCTGTGAGATGACCGCGCGCAGCGACTCGGACAACATGGAGCGCACCATGTCTTTTTCGGCCGCGGGGAACACGTCGACGATACGGTCGATGGTTTTGGCGGCGGAACTGGTATGCAGTGTGCCGAACACCAAATGGCCGGTTTCGGCGGCGGTCAGGGCGAGGCGGATGGTTTCCAGGTCGCGCATTTCGCCGACCAGCACAACGTCCGGGTCTTCGCGCAAAGCGGAGCGCAAGGCTTCGGTGAAGCCGAGGGTATCGCGGTGGACTTCGCGCTGGTTCACCAGGCAGCGCTTGGACTCGTGTACGAATTCAATCGGGTCTTCGATGGTGATGATGTGGTCGGGCCGGTTGTCGTTACAGTGATTGACCATTCCGGCCAGGGTCGTGGATTTGCCGGAACCGGTGGGGCCGGTGACCAGGACCAGTCCCCGGGGCAACATGCACAGGTCGCGGAAGATCTTGGGCGAGGCCAGGTCGTCCAGAGACATGATGACCGACGGGATGTTGCGGAATACGGCGCCGGCGCCGCGGTTCTGGTTGAAGGCGTTGACGCGGAAGCGCGCCAGCTTGGGTATTTCAAATGAAAAATCGGTCTCGAAGAACTCTTCGTAAGCCTTCCGTTGCTTGTCGTTCATGATGTCGTAGACCATGCTGTGCACTTCCTTGTGGGCAAGGGCAGGCATGTTGATCCGCTTCATGTCGCCGTCGACCCGGATCATGGGCGGAACGCCGGCGGACAGATGCAGGTCAGACGCATTGTTCTTGACGGCGAATGCCAAGAGTTGCGCGATGTCGACAGCCATGGAAGCTCCTGCTGAAAGCGCCGCAGCCTGCGCGGCCCGCGCGACTTTCAGCCATCGGACAATTAAGGAAGCTCGGGTGCAAGAGCCGGCAAGCGACGCACTAAACCTGCATCTGAGCGCAACCGGAGTATAACGGAGGGGTTCCGTATCCAATATGTTAATGGTTCCGCAGAATTCGTGGCCTGAGGTACGACTCGTCCGCAATCGCATTGAATCGGCCACTCGCGCGGCCGGACGAAATGTCGATTCCGTCACACTCCTGGCCGTGAGCAAGGGACATTCGAGCAACAGCATCCGTGCGATTGCCGAGGCAGGCGTCCGGGACATTGGTGAAAGTTACTTGCAGGAGGCCCTGGAGAAGATTGAACAACTTCAGGATGCGGGCCTCACCTGGCACTTCATCGGCCGCCTGCAGGCCAACAAGACGCGGGTGATTGCCACCCATTTTGACTGGGTGCACGGTGTCGAGCGCCTGAAGATCGCAGAGCGGTTGTCAGAGCAGCGGCCAGTCCATGCTCCGCCTTTGAATGTCTGCCTGCAGGTCAACATCGGGGGTGAAGGTTCCAAAGGAGGCGTCACGGTGCCCGAATTGCCGGCCCTGGCGGCCGCCGTGGCTGCTTTACCGCGGCTAAACTTGCGCGGGTTGATGTGCATACCACCCGATGAAGACGATCCTGCGCGCCAGCGTATGTGGTTTGCTGCCATGCGCCGGGCGCTGGAGGAACTCAATATCCCCGGTCGGGGAAATGCTGCCGGCGCGGGACTCGATACGTTGTCCATGGGAATGAGCGGCGACTTCGAGGCGGCTATTGCAGAAGGGGCAACGATCGTTCGAATCGGCACAGCGCTGTTCGGCGAGCGTCCGCGCACAACAAATACGGCGGCGCCGCAGTAAATAGATACAATCAAGAGCTCATGAGCAACGGGCAACTCGCATTCTTAGGCGGCGGCAACATGGGCCGCGCACTCATCGGCGGCCTGCTCCGCCGCGGCACTCGCCCGGAACACATCTCAGTCGGTGAGAGTTTCGCGGCCGCACGGGACGCGCTGGCGGCTGACTTTGGCATACAGGCAAAGGACGACAACGCAGCCGCGGTCGAGACGGCGTCTGTCATAGTTGTGGCCGTCAAGCCGCAGATCGCTGGAGACGTGCTGGGGTCGCTCAAACCATTGCTACAGCGGACGCGACCGCTGGTTATATCGATTGCCGCGGGCATCCGCATTGCGGCGCTAGAGGATTGGTGCGGCCCTGGTGTACCTGTGGTGCGCTCGATGCCTAACAGACCGGCGTTGGTGGGCGCAGGCGCAACAGGCCTTTACGCCCCGCCAAGTGTCTCCAACGCGCAGCGCGGTATCGCCGAGAAGGTGATGCAGGCCGTTGGCGAAGTTGTATGGGTCGCCAGCGAAGACCATCTCGACGTAGTCACTGCCCTGTCGGGCAGCGGACCTGCGTATTTCTTTCTGCTGGCGGAGCTCCTGACGCAGGGCGCTACCGATCTCGGGCTGGAGCCAGCCGCGGCGCGGCGGTTGGCTATCGCGACGCTACATGGTGCCGGCCAACTCGCCTATTCAAGCGCGCAGGCGGGAGACGGGGATCTTGCGAAGATGCGCGCGGAAGTCACTTCCAAGGGCGGAACGACGGAAGCGGCCATCAAATCCCTGGAATCAGCCGACCTTCGTGACATCGTAGCCCGCGCGCTCGAGGCAGCAACCCGGCGTAGTCGCGAGCTGGCCGAGCAGTTCGGCGTTTCCTGAATCAACCTCCATCCTCACCAGGCGTGCCCGCGGAAACGACATGAATGCGCTCATTTATTTAGTCGATACGCTGCTGTCGCTGGCTTTGTTTGTCGTATTGGCACGACTTTTGTTGCAGTGGACGCGCGCGGACTTCCGCAACCCGATCGCGCAGGCGATTGTGAAGATCACCAATCCCCTGATTTTGCCGCTGCGGCGCGTACTACCACCCATCGGCAAAGTCGACACGGCCTCGGTGGTCGCGGTCCTGCTGGTGGAGATCATCAGGCGCGGAATCCTGTTCGCGCTGACCGGATTCGGCACGCCGTCAGTGCAAGTTTGGGTAACCACCATTGCTGTCGAGCTGGTGCAAGCCCTTCTGAACACGTATTTCTTCGCGATTCTGCTGTATGCATTGCTCAGCCTGGTCGCGCCCGGTGGCTATTCGCCGCTGCAATCGCTTCTTGCAAGCCTGTGTGAACCGGTCCTGCGACCGTTTCGCAGACTGATTCCACCCATCGCCGGCATCGATCTGTCGCCCCTGTGGGCCATGATCGCGATTCAGGTCATCTTGCGGCTATTGCCGTAAACCCCTGTTTTTCCAGCGTGCCGCGCACGCTCCCGGCATGGGAAACGCTGTTGCTACAAGTGTGAAGATTCGTTGCCACGCATGCCGCCTGCGACCAAGGTTTGAGGAAACCCTGAAAAAAAAGGCATTTCCGCACCAACTCAAATGAAAAAACACTTGCGCTCGCTGCGCGGTGTGCTATTTTTCGCGGCGATTACTTGCGCGGCGGCACCGCGCTCAGATACTAAATTTCCAGGAGTAGCGGAATATGGCGAAGAAAGGTGGCGCACCGACAAAGTCGGAAGTCCTGACTCAGATCTCCAAAGACACGTCCCTGTCACGCAAGCAGGTTTCGTCTGTGTTCGATTCATTGGGCGGTGTGATCCGCAAGAGCCTGCGTGGTAACGGGTTGTTCACGTTGCCCGGGCTGATGAAGTTGAAGGTTGTGAAGAAGCCCGCCACCAAGGCGCGCGAAGGCATCAACCCCTTCACTGGCGAGAAGATGACGTTCAAGGCCAAGCCGGCGAGCAAGAAGGTTCGCGTGCTGCCTTTGAAGAGCCTCAAGGCGATGGTGAACAACTGATTGTTCATTAGCGAAATCGTCCAGCCTGCGCGGCCCGGACGATTTGCGGAAAATCGGAGGCCGCCTTGCGGCGGCCTTGCGAGCGAATCAGCCCACGAGGGCTACTGACCCGGTCCAGGAAATTATCCTCGACCGGGTTTTTGCTTTTTACTGGATCTTCAAAAGCTCGATATCAAACAACAGCGTGGCGTTGCCTGGAATGACGCCGCCTGCACCGCGGGCGCCGTAACCGAGTGACGGCGGAATCACGAGCTGACGCTGACCGCCCACCTGCATTCCGACCACACCCTGGTCCCAACCACCAATCACCTCGCCGCCACCGACGCTGAAACTGAACGGATCATTGCGATCGCGGGAGCTGTCGAACTTCTTGCCTTTGTGGTCCTTCGCTTCCGGTGAATACAACCAGCCTGTGTAGTGAACTACAGCAGTCTGACCGGCGGCGATTGCGGGGCCCGTGCCCTTCTTCACATCAGTAATCCCGAGCTCTGTGGACACGGTATCAGTCATCTTGTTCTCCTGGGTGGCGGGCGTTGCCGTCGGCTCGCAGGCTGCAAATAGCAGCGCAGCAGCCAGTGTCAATTGCACTCGCATGTTAAGTCGAAGCGCCGGCAAGGCGCACGAGCAGGCGATTCAGGCGCTGCACGTAGTCGGCGGGGTTCGAGATCTGACCGCCTTCCGCGAGCGACGCCTGATCGAACAGGAGCTGTGCCAACTCCTTGAAGTGTTCCTCGTCAGGCTCGCTGTCGAGATACTTCACAATCGGATGGCTGGCGTTGATCTCGAGCGCGGGCTTCGACTCGGGGACCTTCTGCCCTGAAGCCGCCATAATTCGCCGCATGCTCGCGCCCATGTCGTGCTCTTTCAGCACGAGAATTGCCGGTGATTCGCGCAGGCGCACGCTCGTGCGTACTTCCTCTACACGCTCGCCCAACGCATCCTTGATGCGCTTGGTGAGGCCTTCGGCCTCCTTCTTCAGCTCTTCCTGCTTCTTCTTCTCGTCCTCGTTTTCGAGTTTTCCGAGCTCGAGATCGCCGCGGGAGGCGTTCTTGAACTTCTTGCCTTCAAACTCATCGAGGTGGTCCATGACCCACTCGTCGATGCGCTCGGCCATGAGCAGGACTTCGAGTCCGTGTTCCTTCAACTGTTCAATGTAAGGGCTGGAACGAGCGGCTTCGAGGCTCTCGGCAATGATGAAATAAATGCGTTCCTGTTCCGGCTTCATGCGCTCCACGTACTGCGGCAGGGTCGTAGTGGGCTTGTTGTCCGGATCGTTGGTGCTGGCGAAGCGCAGCAAAGGCAGGATCTTGTCCTTGTTGGCGTGGTCCTGTACCAGGCCTTCCTTGAGGACTGCACCGAATTCCTTCCAGAACGTGGCGTACTTTTCCGGCTCGTCCTTCATGAGCTTGGAAAGCATGTCGAGCACGCGCTTGGTGAGGCCGCCCTTGATGGCATCGACTTCCGGATCCTGCTGCAGCAGCTCACGGGATATGTTGAGCGGCAGGTCGCTCGAGTCGACGATGCCTTTTACGAAACGAAGGTACTGAGGCAGGAACTGCTCGGCGTCGTCCATGATGAAGACGCGGCGCACATAGAGCTTGAGTCCGCGAGCTGCATCGCGCTGCCACAAATCAAAGGGGGCGCGGCCGGGGATGTAGAGCAGGCTGGTGTATTCGCGCTTACCTTCGACCTTGTTGTGACTCCACGAGAGGGGATCGGTGTAGTCGTGGCCGATGTGCTGATAGAACTGCTTGTATTCCTCGTCCTTGATTTCGGTGCGGGGCACCGTCCACAGGGCTTTCGCTTCGTTGACTGATTCGTAGTCCAGATTAGCTTCGCCTTCCTTCTTCATCCGGACGGGGAAGCCAATATGGTCTGAGTATTTTCGGATGAGGGAGCGCAGGCGCCAGCCATCGGCAAATTCCTTCGCGTCTTCCTTGAGGTGTAGCGTGACAGCAGTGCCGCGCTCGGGGACGTTCAGGGTTTCGACGGTGAAGTCGCCTTCGGCGCTGGATTCCCATTTCACGCCCGATTCCGAGGGTGAGCCGGCGCGGCGGGTAACAACTGTTACCTTGTCGGACACAATGAAGGCGGAATAGAAGCCGACGCCGAACTGGCCGATGAGGGCGGAATCCTTTTGCTGGTCGCCGGAAAGGGATTTGAAGAACTCGGCGGTGCCGGAGCGGGCGATGGTGCCGAGGTTGGCAATTGCGTCCTCGCGGGCCATGCCGATGCCGTTATCACGGATGGTGATGGTGCCGGCCTTGGAATCCGCGTCTATTTTGATGTCGAGGTCGGTGCCTTCGGACAGAAGCGTGGGGTCGGCAATGGCTGCGAAACGCAGGCGGTCATTGGCGTCGGAGGCGTTGGAGATGAGCTCGCGGAGGAAGATTTCCCTGTGGGAGTACAGGGAGTGGATCATTAGTTTCAACAGATCTTTTACTTCTGCTTGGAAACCCAATGTCTGCTTTTCGGTGGGTTTATCTGTTGCGGCTTCTGCTGTTTCGGACATGGTCGGATCCCCTAGGGTGTGGTGCCTTTCCTGGCGTTTGAGTTCGGGGATCTTGGGAATATTTGGGGGGAATTCAAGAGGTATTTTTGTGGCATGAAGAGGTGGGGGTTGTGAGGGCGGCGCCTCGGTGGGGGTCTGTGTTTACGGGGGCGCCCGTGAACCCGTCCGCTGGCGGGGGGATTTGATTGCGAACGGGGAGAATTGCTGAGGGGGAGGACTGACGCGATTGAGGGGTCCCTGGGGGGCTTCGGAAAAAAACGTCCTGTTTTTTACGACCCCGTAAACACAGACCCCCACCGAGTCACCGCTGATGCGTGGGTGCGGGTGTTGGGGGCTCGAGAATTAAGAAGGGAAAGACACAGAAGAGGGAGAAAAAGATTGAGGGGCGCTGTTAGTTTGTCAGCGTCATTGGGGGCTTAGCCTTGCAGGCGTAGCAGGAGCCAGGCGCTCATGGCGCTGGTGGCGGTTACGAAGAGGGGTTTGGCGGCGTCCGCTACTTCGGAGAGGGCGGAGGTCGCAAGATGACGACAGGCGTGGGTGAGATCGTCGAGGTTGTCCCACCAGAGCAATAGAAATTCCATGGGGCGAGAGATTACGGGGCGTTTGTGACAGGCGGCGTGCTCGGTATCACAGAGATTTAATGGCTGTATGCAGCTGTCTTGCGGTGGCTACAGTGTGTAGTTACGCTTCAGGCACATCGGGTCAGTACCCGACAAACAAGGGCACCAATGCAGCGTATCGTCGTCTTGAATCCCAAAGGGGGGTCCGGCAAGACGACCATCGCGATCAACCTGGCGGGCTACTATGCCTCGAAGCAGCAGAAGCCGGTTCTGATGGATTTCGATCCGCAGGGGTCTACGGTGCGTTGGGTGAAGAAGCGGCTGCCGTCCCAGGCACCGATTCAGGTCATTGCGGCGTTTGAGAAAGACAGTCGTACGACGCGGGCGTTTCAGCTACGCGTGCCCGAAGACTCTACGCATGTGATTATCGATACACCGGCGGCGGTTGATTCGAAGCAGTTTCCGGAAGTGACCCGGGATGCTCACAAGATCCTGGTGCCTGTGCTACCGTCGGACATAGATATCCATACATGCTCACGCACGATTCGCGATCTGTTGCTGGTTGCGAAGATACGGCGGGAGGATGACCGCATCGGCGTGGTGGCGAACCGCATCCGGCGCAATACAATCACCTATCAGGCGTTAATCCGCTTTCTGCAGACACTGGGTATTCCGATAGTCGCGACGATCCGCGACTCGCAGAACTATGCGCGGGCGGCGGAGCATGGGATCGGCGTACACGAGATGAAGAGCTACATTGCGCGTGAAGACGTGGAGCAATGGGAGCCGCTCGT
>Ga0137413_10000830_pt1 | contig 11200 bp, 12 predicted proteins | sample CZODoug2_1_16fun_FD_108280 | JGI IMG/M metagenome (GOLD analysis project Ga0137413, IMG submission 108280) | Vadose zone soil fungal communities from Angelo Coast Range Reserve, California, USA - CZODoug2_1_16fungal (Illumina Assembly) | ecosystem: Environmental > Terrestrial > Soil > Vadose... | reverse complement strand
TCGACCAGCAGCTTGACGCCGGCCTGCTCGAGTTCGTCGAGCACCGCCTTGGCGGGCGTCTGTTCATAGCCGATGGTGAACAGCTTTTTGGTTTTGGCCATTTGGTGTCCGGTTATTTCACGCGCTCGATCAATTCCATCGCGCCGGCGGGCGCGCGGACCTTGCCTTCGTGGATCACATAGGCGAAGACATCGCGCGGCGCTTTTTTCGGTTTTGTGGCATCGACGCGCGGCAGGTCGTCCGGCTCGCCGCCTCCGGCCCAGGTTTGAAACCGTTTTGCCCAGGCATCGAGCGCCTTCGGCGGATAGCAGGTCTTGAGCTCATCGTTGCCCTTCTGCAGCCGCGCATAGACGAAATCGCCGACGACGTCCGCGATCGCCGGATACTTGCCGTGCTCGGCGAACACCACCGGCGTCTCGAATTGGCGCAACAGCGCGATGAAGCCGGGCACGCAGAAACTGTCGTGGCGCACCTCGACCACATGGCGCAGCGCGCGGCCCTCGAGCGTGCGCGGCAGCAGCTCGAGAAACTTGCCAAAGTCGGCTTCGTCGAATTTCTTGGTCGGCGCGAACTGCCACAATACCGGGCCGAGCCGGTCGCCAAGTTCCAGCACGCCGGAATCATAAAACCGTTTGATGGAATCGCCGGCCTCCGCCAGCACCCGGCGGTTGGTGGCGAAGCGCGGCCCCTTCAGCGAAAACACAAAACCGTCCGGCACCTCGCCCGCCCATTTGCGAAAGCTTTCCGGCTTCTGTGAACCATAATAGGTGCCGTTGATCTCGATCGAGGTCAGCTTGGAGGCCGCGTATTCCAGCTCCTTCGCCTGCGTCAGCTTCTCCGGGTAAAACACCCCGCGCCAGGGTGCGAAGGTCCAGCCGCCGATGCCGATGTAGATGTGGCCTGAATGTTTTGACGGGGTTTGCGGGGGCTTGCTCACCGGGGGGTCTCATTGCAAAGGGCAGACTTAAATGTGCCGGATCGAGTCTAATCAAATCGGCCCAGATTGGCCAGTGCGCGGAAACGCGGCGCATTTCATGTTGATTAGAGGTTGTATGTGTGGCCGATTAATTGTGGTTGTGTGGCGCTAACTTGCAACCCATTCATATTCGGGGCAGGCAAATGGCCAAGCGTATTATTTTATTGCTTGATGGCACCTGGAACGACGCTGATGTCGGTCCCTTTGATACCAATATCGTGCGGCTAAGAGAGATCATAGCGCGCTCGCTCGATAGTTCCGCGAGTGTTACCCGGAGTGACAGCCCGGCTGCAGGGAATTGCGTACTGGACCCTGATCTTGCCGACGAAACCTCGATCGCGCAAAAGCTGATCGCGGAGGCCAAACAAAAAGTCTCCACATGAGCAGAGATGTCGGCGTGAAGACGCAGGACGCTGACATCCGCCAGTTCCCGCATTTTGCTCGGCCGTATCCGCCGACGACAGACCCTCATGTGGCCGTCGGGAGTTCCAGCTTACGCGAGCCAGGCGTTCAAGCTAGGATCAAGAAAAAGGAGAACGAGATGAGGATGATGATGGCGGCAGCTTTGGCGATGACGACTTCAGTGGCAATGGCCGACGACGTCGAAGATGCGCACCGGCAAGCCATATCGGGACGTGATTCATACTGGAATTGCCTAGCTCAGGAGTATACGCGGGACGGCAACAAGCACATGTCCGAACAGGATTTCACCGTCCATATCGCGAGCGTGTGTCCTTCGGAGCGGCAGAATTTCCGGGTTACGCTGGTGGACTATCTGACAATGCAATTTCCGAGCGCTGAGGCGGGCGCCCATATGACGACCGCCAACAACGCCATCGCTTTGGCTCAAAAAGATACCGTGACGGCATTCGCCAGGCACAAAGCACCGCCGAAGTAGCTGGCGCGAGCGTTGTCCATACCTGCCCCGTTTGTCTGGGCTTTACAATCAGCGGCGGGTCGGCGGGATTGGTTCGGGCAGGCAAAGCAAGCAGCCGCAAACCGGAGCTTCTGCTTTTTGCGCAGCCTCCACAAAGGGGCCTATGAGGCGACCCAGGGCCGCAAGATATCAGTGCGATCTCGGGGTCTTCCTGGCAACCATGCCCTCGAAAGGCCTGAGATTCCGCTTGGCAAGGCCGCGGTAGAGCTCGCGAATCTTCTGCGACTCGGTAACGAAAGTCTCGTAAGCCTGCTTTGCGAACTCGGTCTGGATCTCAACCGCCTTGTCGAGCGACCGGACGCCGGACAGCTTCTCGACAAAGGCCTGGGTCTGTTCAAAAGACTTCTTGGTATAGTTGCCGTACGCGGTCGCGAGCGTTTGAAAGTCGATCGGGACGGCGTTCTCTGACACAACGGCCGGGTCGGCCTGCTTGTTGCCGTCCTGACATGGCTCCTGCTTCTCGCTCCGCAGCGGCTCTTGCTCGTGGAGCAGCAGCGGCTCCGGCTCGTGGCTCTGTAGTGGTTCCGGCTCCTGGCTCAGTATTGGCTCCGGCTGTTGGCTCTGCACCGGCTCCGGCTTGTGGCTCGCCCGTTGCTCCAGGCCGTGGCTCTGGAGCGGCTCCGGCTTCTCGTCCAGCATTTGATCCGATTTCTGATTCTCCGACGGTTTCGCCTTGCGGCTCCCCTTGCCGTGCTTCTTCTTGCCCGGCTTGTTCTCATTTGGACCCGACATTTTGCGAATCTCCATAATTTCGCTACCAGAGGATGAGAGTCGGCCGTAGGTGCGAAGAAATCGCGGCTATGGCTTGTTCCTTGCGCGGCGCTGGTGTGTTGGGATCAAGAATTTGGAACTCTCAGGGGATTGTTCGTATTCGGATATCGCCGCGTGCAGCGCCAGCCTAGCCGCAACTTTCAAGATATTCCAGCAGCCCCGCGTGCAGGTGGTGTGCACCGTCCCAAAGCTGGATATTGTAGCCTTCTGGGAATTCGGCCGGATCTTCATTCCGAAACGAGAGTGCACGCACATGGCGGCCGATTGGTTTGCACATCAGCCAATCCGTGCCGGACAATTGCGAGAAGCGGTCGCCCCACACCTCAATCTCCCGAGCACGGGGCATGTCCGGTCCGAGCGCCAAACCATGAAGGACGTTGGAGGTGAGCGCTTCCTCAACGGCGCGCGCCTTGTCCACCCCGGCGATGGCAAGGTCCAGCGCGAACATCCCCGCGATCCGTGGAGTGACCGGTACGGCGTGCGCCTGAAGCAGCCGCAACGCGCGTTGCAAGACTGGAATTCTCAAGTCTTGACCTTTGAAGCTGCTTCCGAGCCGGCGGTGTATCTGCTCGCATGCTGCGTCTGAGAGCGCGTATGCGTTCGGGAATTCCAGTGTGATCTGCGGGCCGCGATCGTCGAGCATCACGTGCCATGGTTCTTCGCCGTGTTGAAGCCTGAAATCGGGGATCGGCATCGGCGGGAAGGGGGTAAGCCGGAACTCGGTGATGAGTTGCTGGGTAACTGTTCGCCACGCTCTCCGTTGTTCGGCGGTCAGGGCGCTGTCCGCGGTGTAGAACGCCGTTGCGTTTCGCTCGCCCTTGGTCGAGTAGCCCCAAAGCTCGGCGCCACTGCACGCACCAACCGCTATGCGCTGCCGAAGCCGCATTGGTAGACCCGTGATGATGCGCTGCTCGACATTCTCAACGCTCTGGCCGGTAATCAGAACCAGAGAAATCCCCTGGTCCAGTAACCGCGTGAGCGCGTCCAGCATGCCGGATTCGGCTGGGCAATAGAGATCGGCCACGGTTTCGTCGACATCTGATAGAGCGAGACGGAGTTCGTGATTCCAGAATACGGAGCGCGGCAATGCCATTTTCAAAACTCCAGCGTCTAACCGGGATCAAAATTTTCAGGCGAAGTGCTGCATCGTCGAACAAAGACTATGGTTCTGCAGCTCGGCTGAGCCATATTCTACAATTTCATGCATAAGCAATTGAGACAACGGATCTATCAACTGGATGTTGGAGCAGCTCGGACTCGAAGACATGGACGCCGCCGCGCGGGTCGTTAGAGCCGCGTTCGACGAGGCTTTGCCTTCGCTCGCCGGTCTCCATACGCCCAAGGAAGACCAATGGTTCTTTCGGGAGCGCGTGTTTGAAACCTGCGAGGTCTGGGGGGCTTTCGACAGCGCCGGGATGACCGGAATGATCGCCTTCCGAAAGGACTGGATCGACCAATTGTACGTGCTGCCGGACGCGCAACGGCGTGGCATCGGCACTGAGTTGCTGCAAGTCCCCAAAAGCTCGTTCGACCGCCTGCAGCTTTGGACGTTCCAGCGCAATGTGCGGGCCCGACGCTTTTACGAAGCGAGAGGCTTTGCGCTGGTCCAGGAAACTGACGGCGCAAGAAATGAGGAGAAGCAGCCGGATGCGCGCTATCTCTGGACCCGCTGACAGGCCGAACGGTCCAAAATTGGTCCTCTCATAGGCGATCAAAAGTCTGCTGAACCCGCTACTCGGGCATTCAGGGCCCTTGCGAAACACCCAAATCATCTCTATGTTACATCCAACGGCGACGTCGATGCTTCATAGCTCCGGCGCTGGGACGACCACTGAATAGCTCGGCTGCGCCGGATGTACGCGCGCCCTCTGTTCGTGGTCGTTGGCATTTCTGGGCTCCTTTTGGCCCGTTTCGCACCCTGCATCAGTGTCTTGCCCGTCGGGTTCGGAACTGCGCCTTGGCTTCTCCTGAGGCTGCGGATATAGGCTGGCGGCATGAATGAGGCTGTCAGACCGGGCCCCGAAAATCCGTCGCAGACCGCCGGTTTGCCTCAGCTTTCGGTCGTCGTCCCCACCTTCAACGAACGCGACAACGTCACCACGCTGTTGCGGCAGCTGGAGACCGCGCTGACCGGCGTCGCCTGGGAAGTCATCTTCGTTGATGATAATTCTCCCGATGGCACCTGGGATGTGGTGCGAAATCTGGCGCGCAGCGATCCCCGCGTCCGCTGTATCCGGCGGATCAACCGGCGCGGCCTGTCCGGGGCCTGTATCGAAGGCATTTTGGCATCGAGCGCGCCGTGCGCCGCGGTCATCGATGCCGACCTGCAACACGACGAGACACAGCTGCCGGTCATGCTGGCCCTGCTGCAGCGTGGCGAGGCCGATCTCGTGGTCGGCAGCCGCTATGTCGAAGGCGGCAGCGCCGATAGTTTTAACAAGCAGCGGGCAGGGGCCAGTGCGCTGGCCACCGAAGTCGCCAAGCGCGTGCTGCGGGTCAAGATCGCCGATCCCATGAGCGGCTTCTTCATGATCCGGCGGGATCGCTTCGAGCAACTGGCGCCGCAGCTCTCGACGCAAGGTTTCAAGATCCTGCTGGATATCGTCGCGACCGCCAGAGGCGATCTTCGCATCAAGGAAATTCCCTATGCCTTCGGCTCGCGGCTGCATGGCGAGAGCAAGCTCGATTCCATGGTGGCGCTGGATTTCCTGGGGCTCGTGCTGGCAAAGCTGACCCACGACGTGGTGTCGCTGCGCTTCCTGCTGTTTGCGATGGTCGGCTCGGTCGGCCTGTTCGTGCATCTCGCCACGCTGTTCGTCGCGCTTCGATTATTCGATGTGCCGTTTCCGCAAGCGCAGGCGGCCGGCGCGCTGGTCGCCATGACCAGCAATTTCATCCTGAACAATTTTCTCACCTATCGTGACCAGCGGCTGAAGGGTTTTGCGATCCTGCGCGGCCTCTTGCTGTTTTACCTCGTGTGCAGCGTCGGCCTGTTCGCCAATGTCGGCGTCGCGTTCTCGGTCTACGATCAGGAGCCGATCTGGTGGCTGGCCGGTGCGGCCGGCGCGCTGATGGGCGTGGTATGGAATTACGCGATGTCCGGACTGTTCGTCTGGCGCAAGCGATGAACCTGGCAAGTCTGGACCTGCAGGCCGCGAGCCCGAACGAGGCGCGGCTCGTCCGCAACACGGCTCTTGCGATTTTGGCGCTGGTGGCGCTGCGGCTGGCTGCCGCGGCCTGGACGCCGCTGACCTTCGACGAAGCCTATTACTGGATGTGGTCGAAACACCTCGCCGGCGGCTATTACGATCATCCGCCCGGCGTCGCACTGGTGATCCGGCTCGGCACCATGATTGCTGGCGACACCGAACTCGGCGTGCGGCTGGTGTCGATATTGCTGGCGCTGCCGATGAGCTGGGCGGTGTATCGCACAGCCTCCATCCTGTTCGGCGTCCGGCTGGCGGCGACCGCGGCGATCCTGCTGAACGTCACGCTGATGGCGGCGGTCGGCACCCTCATTGTCACGCCGGATTCGCCGTTGCTGGTGGCCGCAAGCTTTGTACTGTTTTTCCTTGCCAAAGTATTGGAGACCGGGCGCGGTGCGTGGTGGCTCGCGGTCGGCGCCGCGGTGGGTGCTGCGTTACTGTCGAAATACACTTCATTGTTTTTCGGCCCGGCGATCTTGATCTGGCTGGTGGCTGTCCCGAAATTGCGGCGCTGGCTGATCTCGCCCTGGCCATATCTCGGCGGCCTCGTTTCGCTTTTAATATTTTCGCCGGTCATCCTGTGGAATGCCGATCACCAATGGGTCTCCTTCATCAAGCAGATCGGCCGCGCCAGAATAGAGGATTTCCGGCCGGCGTTTATCGGCGAACTGATCCCCACCCAAGTCGCCTTCGCAACGCCGCTGGTGTTCATCCTCGGCGCGATGGGACTTTACGCACTGCTGGCGCGCAAGGCCGGCGCGCCGGCGGCGCGCGCGCTGATCAGTGCGACGTTCTGGACCATCGTGGTGTATTTCATCTGGCATTCGCTGCATGCCCGCGTCGAGGCCAACTGGTTCGCGCCGGTCTATCCGGCGTTCGCGATCGCAGCCGCCGTCGCCGCCCACCGCGCGCGATGGGACCCGCGGCCGCAACGCGTCGTGGATTTTTGCCGGCGCTGGGCGGCGCCAACGGGCGTTGTAATGTTTGCGCTGTTGATCGTGCAGGCCAATACCGGCGTGCTGTCGGGTTATCGCCGCGACGCCACCGTGCGCAGCGTCGGCGTCGGCTGGCGCGAGCTTGCAGGCCAGATCGAAGCGGTTCGCGTCCGCCTTGGCGCCACTTGCGTGCTGGCGCCGGATTACGGCACCACCGGCTGGCTCGCATTCTATCTGCCGAAGGGCACCTGCGTGGTGCAGCCGACGCAGCGGATCCGCTGGATCAATATGCCCGGGCCGGATCCGGCGCAATTGTCCGGCAGGCTGTTGTATGTCGACGAGGTGCGGCCGGGCGGGCGGCCGTATCTGAAAGAAACGTTTGCGCGGGTCGAAAGGGTGGCGGAGTTCACGCGCAAGCGCGGGCCGCTCACGATCGAGACCTACGCGCTCGATCTGCTCGAAGACCCCAAGGGCAACGTGCTGGATCGCTCGCCGCCGCCGGAACTGGAGTAGGGGGCGAAGGGCGGTTACGGGCCCCGGATACTGCGCAGCGCTCTTGCGGTGCGCTGCTGATCCGGGGCCCAACTCCTGTACCGTGCCTGCTCCTGGGTCCCGGCTCTGCGGCGCAGCGTGAGCTCGGCTTCGCCTTTCACTGTTGTCGTTGCCGGGTCAAGCCCGCGTATGACGGAAAATTAGCGCTGCACCTGTCGGATCGGCCCACACCGAAACGTCTTATCTTCGGGACCGTAAAAATCCACCGAAGCGAGGTCATGCCATGAGCAGTTCCATCCCGAAACCTCAGAGCAGTTCCATCCTGAAACCGGCCGCCGAGCTGGCACGCGCCAGTGGCGTTCGTTTTCCCAACGAAAGCGCCGAATATCGCCGCGCCCGCGAGGCGTTGCTGGCCGAAGAGATCGAACTGCGCCGTCACATCGAGCGCGTCGCCGAGCAGCGCCGAGCGCTGCCGCCGGGCGGCGAGGTCAAAAAGAATTATGCCTTCGAGGGCGAAAAGGGACCGGTCTCTTTCGCTGACCTGTTCGGCGACAAGGATACCCTCGTTGTCTACAACTACATGTTTGGCCCGCAGCGCGAGCGGCCGTGCCCGATGTGCACGTCGCTGCTATCAGCTTGGGACGGCGAGGTTCCGGACATCCAGCAGCGCGTTGCGCTGGCGGTGGTCGCGCGGTCGCCGATCGAGCGGCTCAAGGCCTTCAAGCGCGAGCGCGGCTGGCATTTTCTGCCACTGTTCTCGGACATCTCAGGCGAATTCAGCCGCGACTATCATGCGCTGACCAAGGACGGCGGCGACGATGCGGCGTTCAATGTTTTTACGCGGCAGCGCGAGGCCAAAGGTGCCATAATAAGGCATTTTTGGGGCGGCGAGATGAATGGCGCGTCGGCCGACCCCGGACAGGATCCGCGCGGCGCGCCCGATCTGATGCCGATCTGGACCATTTTGGATGTCACGCCGCAGGGGCGGAGCGCGGACTGGTATCCGAAGCTGAATTACTGAAAACACCCGTTTTTACGGTCTAAATCGGGCCAATCACGGAAATCGCCTCCCGCCGGAGCGATCTCCGTGTTTCCAACTGCCCAACATCCGCCCACACTTAATCCGCATTTAACTAAAAACCGCCTTAATGACGCTCCGTGCCTCTGCGAGATGCATCCTTGGGACTTCTGATTCTTCGGGGCGTTGCGCGCAGATTTGCATTCGAACGTGCCGGTGAAACGCACACGCTCGAAGGCTGCCTGGAAGGGGAACAAGGTGGAGCTAGTCTGGATGCAAGGCGAATGAGTTACCGCACCCGAGCGCCTAATAATTGCGCGGCACGCAACTCCAGCAATTCCTCCGGGAAAACCAACCCCTATATTATTTTCAGTGGCACGGCCGTCAGCTGCCTCGTGCTGGGCTGCGCCTGGATCGTGTATGTCAATGTTTTCGGAGCCAGCTTCTATCCAACCGCGACCGGCGGCAACTTTGATGTCACGCTGGTCAGGCGGGCGCCGGCACCGGCCGTCCGGAACCCGCCACCGGTTTTCGATGATGTCTTCGCTGCTCTGACCTCACCCGCACCGCTGATTTCAACGCGGGTCAGTCTGCGGTTGGGCCCATCGCTTACGTTTGATGACCGGTTTGCCGCGGCATCGCCCCAGGGCGATGCGCCGACGCCGGTGCCGCCGGATCGCCAGGTCGCCGCACTCGCGCCGCCGCAGGCCGATCGTCAGGTCGCTCAGCTGGTGCGGCTGCCGGCGCCGCGTCCCGCCGACGCCGGTGCGGCTAAAAATTCCGCGGCTTCCGCCCGGGACATGGCGCAGGGCGCCCAGGCGGCCGTGTTGGCGGCGGTCGAAGAAAAACCCACGATCTTCGAGAAGCTGTTTGGCAAGTTGAAGTCGGCCGGACCGTCGCTGGCCTTTGCCTCCGCGGATGCCAGCGTGACCGGCAGCCTTGGATCGGGAAACCCCGGTCAGAGCCCGAACAGCGCGCTGGGCGGATCGGTACCGTATGATCGCACGACCGCGGTTTACGATATCTCCAAGCACATGGTTTACATGCCCGACGGCACCAGGCTGGAAGCGCATTCCGGTCTCGGCTCCAAGCTCGACGACCCCCGTTATGTCAACGTCAGAATGCTGGGTCCGACGCCGCCGCATGTCTATGACCTGCAGCCGCGCGAGACGCTGTTTCATGGCGTGCCGGCGCTGCGGCTCAATCCCGTCGGCGGCGAGGATGCGATCTTCGGACGGACTGGTCTGCTCGCGCACACCTACATGCTCGGTCCCAACGGCGATTCCAACGGCTGCGTTTCGTTCAAGGACTACAACGCGTTCCTGCAGGCCTACCGGAACGGCGAGGTCAAACGGCTGGCCGTGGTCACGCGCGTGGAGTGAGCGGCCAGGCAGCCGTGCGCGGTATGATTTTCTTGTAGCTGTTGGCCTTCTCCGCCTTGGAGAGATCGTGCGCAGCTTGCAGGTTCAGCCAGAAGCGCGGATCGGTGCGGAAGTAGCGCCCCAGCCGGATTGCGGTATCCGCGGTGACGTCGCGCGTGCCGCGCATGATCTCCGTCAGGCGGTTGGCCGGAACACCCAGCTGCTTTGCGAGCGCTCGCGCCGACAGGCCGAGCGGCACCAGATATTCCTCCCGCAAGACCTCTCCCGGATGAGTCCGCAACCGTGCCATCGTTGCCTCCTTGATGAGGGGGGTATGGATTCCGGCGTTCCGAGCGTATCGGCTTGGTCGTTCATTGAGGCAGCCTTGTGCTGCACACGCGCCCGCGGGCGGCCCTTCACTTTCCAGCAGAGGTTTTCAAGCGAAAGCCTGCGCCGGACTGATCGCGGGGTGGCAGGGTTCGCGTCAAGAAAACGCGTCAAATCAACAATCCAGACCGCCGTTTCGATCCCATCGAAACGGGGCTCTGCCCGCTTGCGCCCCAAGACCGAACAACGCTATCAGCTAGGCATGTCAAAACCTGATTTTCAACCAACCCTGATCGGACCGACCGTCCTCATACGGCCTGTGGTGGCCGAGGATTGGCCCGAACTATTCGATGCCGGCTCCGATCCCCAGATCTGGAAAGTGCATCCTTCTCCGGATCGCTACACCGAACCGGCATTCAGGAAGTTCTTCGACGGCGCGGTGGCATCGAAGATGGGCTTTGTGTTCGTCGACCGCTCGACCAACCGGCTGATCGGTTCGAGCCGCTACCATGGCTATGACGCTGAACGCGGTGAGATCGAGATCGGCTGGACGTTCATCGTCCGTGAGCATTGGGGCGGAACAACCAACCGTGAAGTCAAACGCCTGATGCTCGATCACGCATTTACCTTCGTCGATACCGTCATCTTCTGGGTGGGCGAGAGAAACTGGCGCTCCCAGGGCGCGATGACCAAGATCGGCGGCGTCAGACGCAGCGGATTGTTTACCCGGGAGGCGACCGGAGCGACGCCTTACTTCATCTTCGAAATCGGCAAGGAGGGGTACGAGCAGGGCGGCCGGGATTTGGTGGAGTGAGGTTTTGACGACGATGCCCGTAGCGAATTAATCTTCGTCATTGCCGCTTGGCGCGAGCCCAGAATGACGGTTGAGAAACAAAAACCCCGGCATCGCTGCCGGGGTTTTGCATTGTTGAAATCGCGTGAGAGGCTGGATCAGAAATCCATGCCGCCCATGCCGCCGCCGCCCGGAGGCATGCCGCCGCCGCCGGCGTTCTTCTTCGGCAGTTCGGCCACCATGGCTTCGGTGGTGATCAGAAGTGCTGCAACTGACGCCGCGTTCTGGATCGCCGCACGCACGACCTTGGTCGGGTCGATAATGCCCTTCGAGATCAGGTTGACGTATTCGCCGGTCTGCGAGTCGAAGCCATAAGAATACTGG
>Ga0137413_10000828_pt1 | contig 11209 bp, 15 predicted proteins | sample CZODoug2_1_16fun_FD_108280 | JGI IMG/M metagenome (GOLD analysis project Ga0137413, IMG submission 108280) | Vadose zone soil fungal communities from Angelo Coast Range Reserve, California, USA - CZODoug2_1_16fungal (Illumina Assembly) | ecosystem: Environmental > Terrestrial > Soil > Vadose... | reverse complement strand
TCGCTCCCAGCGGTCAGCCGTTGGAGGTCACGGCCCAACCGGGCTTGGGTCCCCATCGTCTAGCGGCCTAGGACTCCGCCCTTTCAAGGCGGCAGCGCGGGTTCGAATCCCGTTGGGGGCACGTACGTCGCAAGGCCCAGTGGCGCAGTTGGTTAGCGCGTCGCCCTGTCACGGCGAAGGTCGCGGGTTCGAGTCCCGTCTGGGTCGCTCAGTACTAGCGCTCGGCCAACCGGTCGAGCGTGCCCGGCCAGGTAGCTCAGTTGGTACGAGCGACCGCCTGAAAAGCGGTAGGTCGGCGGTTCGACCCCGCCCCTGGCCACCAGCTTGACCAGCGCAGACGCGGGTTCCGCTTCCGGCGCATCCCCTTGGGCGCTCAGTTCGGGGCTCAGTTGGCCTCCCAGAGGAACCCATTCAGGCGCTGTGCAATGTCTCGGCGGAGCACCGCTGTGACGTGTTGATACCGCTTCGCCATCGCACTGTTCGACCAGCCCATGAACTCCATGACGGCTCGCTCAGGAATCCCAAGCAGGAGCAGCACGGTCGCGGCGGTGCCGAGGCATAGTCCTGGTGATGCTGACCGCGCCACCGATCCTCATCCCCGCACCTGCGCTGGACGAATACCTGAAACAGGTCACCAAGCAAACCTAGGGTCAGCTGGCTGGCCGTCAGAATCGCGCCGCCGGACCACCCCCGTAGGGAATGTGTTTGGGCAGGTTTGCGACCCACTCAACGTTGGGGTGCTAGGTGCTAGTTGCCTGGTCACGCCAGGTTCGAGGCGCTAGCGGAGGGTGCTAGACCTAGCACCCTGGGGTGCTAGCGGGAGAGACTCCGCTAGGTCCATCCCGCCGGCACGCGCAGCTACTGAGCTCTTTCCAACCTGGTGACGAGCGAGTCGGCGGGTGTACGGCGTGGTGGCGCTGAGACAGGTAAAGCGTCTGGTAGACGCATGGATTGCCTAGATCGACTCGTCCCTAGCCAGGAGCTTTAGGGTGCTTGTCTACCCCTCTGCGATGCCCGTGTGCAGCCGGGCTCTGCAAGTTCTCGCCGACGCACTGCGCCATCGCCGCACGGTGCTGGGCAGTCGGTGGCGCCGTCTTATTTCCGACCCGGCCGGGCGGTTGATCTAGGCCTCACCCGCGTTTCCCGGTGCCCGCCACGACATGGGCGCCGCCCGCGAGCACGGCCTGATCGACCGCCTCAACGCCGCTGGGATCCACACGTTCGCCGACACCGCCTACCAGGCCGGGTGAGTGATGAACGCGGGCGTTTCGCGCAGGTCGGCAGACGAACGGGCTACGGGGGGCTCATCACGGCGAGCATGCGGATGAGCTTCCACGGCCGGGGGCCCCAGGCGGCGAGCTTGCCTTCGAGAAGCGGTTTCCATATTCCTTGCCGGCCGATGAAGACCAGGACGAAAGCTGCGGGGTCGGCAGAGATGTGGGCGTCAACGTCACGTGCGTCCCCCGCGTCGAGAGTTAACGAACCGCCGTCGAGGACCAACAGCGTGCGTCGGCCTCCGCGCAGGCGCAGTTCGATGCGCGCTCGGAAGGATCCCGCCTTCTCCTGGTTCACGAACGCGGTGGGCGGCAGCGCCACAAGCATCGGAATCAGGAAGGCCTCGACCGCGAGCAGGGCGTGGCCAGGCTGTATCAGCCACCGGCGCCCGGTGGCTTTGGCGATGTCGTGGCCGTGGACCAGGCATTCGTTGAGCAGGTGACAAGCCACGGCCGAAGATGGCAGGCGGGCACCTTGCAGCCACTCAACGGTGGCTGACCGCGACTGCGACGCGACGTCCTCGAACTCACCTGCCAGTGTGGCGATGCGGTCCGCGAGTACGGCTGGGTCCCGTTCGCGGTCCTCGCCCAGCAGCCTCGCGGTGGCGTCGGCGATTCCCGCCTTCGTCACGATGGTTTCCGGGACCGGCCTTCTGGCGAGGGCGTCGGTGTCGGCGCGAAAGCAATGAGACAGGTGGGCCGCGACATCGCCCACCGTCCAGGTGCCGACCGAAGCGGTGTTGGTGTCGGGGATGCTGCGCACCAGTGCGACGAGGCCGGGGACAACGTCGCGCAAGGCGGCGCGAGCCTGGGCCATGGTGTCGGGTGCACCACTGTGCGTCGCGGCTGGGACCATATCGGCCTTTCTGGGCATCACAGTGTCTTGGCGGGAGCGCTTGTGGCGGTGGCTGCGCCGATTGCGATCCACTGGGCCAGTTGGTGCTCGGTGCGCAGGTCGTCGCCGTCGACGTGCAGCCAGCCGGAGACCGGTCGGCCTTTCATCTCCATCGGCCGCGCGTCGGTGGTCCCGAGGAGACGGTCGGCGCGTGTGGGATCGACCCGCACCATGAGGCCGCCTTGGTTGCTTGCCGCGACTGCCATCGTGCCGGTGATGAGGAAGGCGAGTGAGCCGAACATCTTCTGTTCGGTCACCGGCGAGTCGTCCACCAGCAGCTCCCGGACACGGTCGGCCAGGTGCGCGTCGTAGGCCACTACGGTTCCCTTGGCGTTTCGCGCGCGGCGTCCCCGCGAGCCGGAGATGTTCGCCGCCCGTCCGGTGCCGACCACCAGCCACGGATCGCCGCCGCGAACTCCTCGGGCGCGTCGGACTGCACGAAATGACCGGCGCCTTCGACGATCACGGTGTGGTGGTCGGCGAAGATCTGCTCCCACCGCCGTCGCTCCTTGGCTCGGAAGGCGAAGTCGGCGTTGCCCCACACGATGAGCGTCGGGAGCGACGCGAGGTCTGCGAGCCCGGCCTCGATACTGGCGAGAAAGTCGCGGCTGGCGATGATGCGCCGGGGGAATACGGCCGACGCCTCGCGCCGGTCGTGGGTGGCGAGGGCGTTTTGGTAGTGCGCCATCTCATCGGGCGTCGGCTTTCGCAGCCGGTACCCGACCGGGATCATCACGTTCACGAACAGGTTGAACCGCCGGATCAGCTCCCGCCCGATCAGTCCACCCATGAGGCGGGAGACCAGTTCGATCATCAGGTCGCCGTTGACGGGCCACGCCCAAGTGTTGGCCAGGACGAGGCCTTTGAACGTGTCCGGTCGCTGCTCGGCCGCGTACAAGCCGATCGGGCCTCCCCAGTCGTGTGCGACGAGGGTGACGTCCGACAGGGCCAGGTGGTCAAGGAAATCCACGACCACGGCGGCATGCTCCTCGGGGAGATATTGGTAGCCCGGTCCGGCTGAGGACAGCCCGAAGCCGGGGTAGTCGAGGGCGACGCAGCGGAACTCGTCCCGCAGCGCGCGGATCACGTCGCGATAGTCAAACGACCATGTCGGGTTGCCGTGCAGGAACAGCAGCGTCGGCCCCCTTCCTTCGTCCACGTAGTGCACCGTGTGTCCGTCGAGGGTGACGAAGCGGCTCTCGAACGGGAACAGCTCGTCGTCGACCCACGCAGGTCTTCCCGTGTCTGCCATGACTCCCCTTCGCTCCGGGCCGATTCTGCTAGATATTGTCAGGCGCACTTGAGATTGTAAAGTAAGAGGTATGAGTCGAAGCTACGGCCAGTACTGCGGTCTCGCCCGAGCGCTCGATGTCGTGGGCGACCGGTGGAACCTGCTCATCGTCCGCCAGCTGCTGATGGCTCCGGCCCGCTACCGCGACCTGGCCGACGGGCTGCCCGGCATCGCGACCAACCTGCTCACCGACCGTCTGCGCGACCTGGAGACAGCCGGAGTCATCGAGCGACGACTGGCCGAGGAGGGCAACGCCATCGCCTACGCGCTCACCCCGTGGGGCGCCGAGCTGCGGGCGCCGGTCGAGGGCCTGATCCGCTGGTCCACGCCACTCATGACAAGCGGACCGGGCAGCGACCGCTTCCGCGCTGAATGGCTCGTCCTCCCGCTCTCGACCCTGCTCGCCGGCAGGACGCCCGCGCGCCGGCTATGGAGAGTGGGTATCGCGCTCGACGGTCATCTAGTCCAGGTCCAGACAACGCGCTCAGGTGTAGAGGTGGGCCCGCACGATGGTCGCGATCTCGATGCCGTCGTACGTGCCGACGCCGCGACCATTCTCGGGTTGGCGGCGGGCGTGCTCGCCCTTGAAGACACCCGTGAGCTCATCGACATCGAAGGCGACGCTGCCGCCGTACGAGCCGTCTTCAACCCCCCGACGCGGTCTTAACCGCAGCGACGCACCTGGTCAAGGCCGGTCCGTGCTGATCCAGACCGACTGAGATCAAGTTGGAAAGAGCTCACTTCCCCGTGGCGAGAGAGACGGTCGCCGGCTGAACACGAGCGCGGGGGACAATGGATGAGGGAGCGATCCACTCACTGAGGCGCTCAGACAGGGGCTCAGTTCCGTTCCGGTCAGATTGACGCCGTAGTTGCAGCCGATGCGGGTCCGGCTGACGCTGAGCAGCTCGGCGGCCGCTTCGACGCTCAGCACCAGGCGCGGGGCGGGTTGGAGGTCGGGGCTGGTCATGCGGCACGTCCGATCCGGTTGGTGGTGGCGCGCTCGCGCAGGAGTTCCTTGCGTTCGTTCGGGGTCATTCCGCCGAGGACTCCGTAGGCCACATCGCGTCTGTTGAGCGCGTCGGCGAGGCAGGCAGCTCGGACGGGACACACGGCGCACACCCTCAGCGCTGCGGTTGGCATCTCGCCCACCTCGGGAAAGAACGCCTCGGGGTCGGTCTCGGCGCATCGCGCTTGGTCGCGCCACCGATGGTCATCTGGCTGGGTCATCACGGCTCCAGGTGTGGTGGTGCTGGCCCCGGTTGGGCGGACCTCGACGCGCTGGCCGGCTACCTGAGCCCACGCCACATACCGGCCGGTGGGGTGCTGTTCGCCGCCGGGGCGGCCCCGGCGGGGGTGTGGATCCTGCGGGCCGGCGCGGTGGAGTTGGCGGTTGGGTCCGGGCGGCGCCGCGCGGTCATCGGGATGATGCGCCCCGGTGACGTTGATGGGGACATCGCGCTGCTGCTGGACATGCCCCCGCCCTATGCAGCCCGCGCCCTCACCGACTCCACACTGCTGTTCTTGGCGGCGCCATCGTTTGAGCGGCTGCTAAGCGAACGCCCGGCGATCAGCCGCCGCTGGCTCTCCAGCGTCGCGCAACGCACCGCCGCGGCCCAGCACCGCCTGATCGGGCTGCTGGGCCGACCCTTGCCCGAGCAAACCGCCGCGCTGCTGCTGGATGAAGCACGCGAGGAGACCATCGAGTTGTCCCAGCAAATCCTCGCCGCGATGCTCGGGGTCCGCCGCCCCTCGCTGAACAAGATCCTTCGGGAGTTCGAACACCGTGGCCTGATCGGCCTGGGATACCGGGTCATCGACATCCGCGACCGGGCGGGCCTGGCCCGCGCCGCCGGCTAGAAGGAGACCCACGGATGCGCACCAGCTGGGCACGGACCGAGACCGCGTTGGCGCTGTCGGCCGCCGGGGCCGTCGCGGTGACCGGCGGCTACCTCGGGCTGATCACCGCCGCGGTGCCGGTCGATGTGAATATCGGGCGGCGGCGCATCCGGCTCGGACCCCGCGGCGTCGACATCCATGCCGACCGCGACACCGTGTTCGACCTGCTCGCCGGGCCCTACCTCGGCCGGCAGACCCGCGCGATGGCGGAGAAGATTCACATCCTGGCCGCCGACAGCGACATGGTGCTGGCCGCGCACCGCACCCCCGTGCGCGGCGGCCGGCTGGTCGCCACCACGGTGGAAACCGTGCGGTTCACCCGACCCGAACGCATCGAGTTCCGGCTGGTCCGTGGCCCAGTCCCCGAGGTCAGCGAACAGTTCCTGCTCACCGAAGCGCCACCCACCGCGGCCGGCCCGGTCACCCGTCTGGAATACCACGGTCAACTCGGCACCGACCTGTGGGCCGTCGGCGCCGCCTGGGGGCGGCTGATCGCCCGCCACTGGGAACCGGTGGTCGCCGACACCTTCACCGCGGTCAAAACCGAAGCCGAACACCGTGCCCACCGCTAGCCCACACCCCACCACCAGCACCTATCCCCTGGATAGGCGTGCCGCGCCGGCACCGGACACGGTACGCCCGGCCCGGCAACAGACGGGTGTCAGCCCTGTTTGGTCATGGTCTTCCCGCAACAACAACTTGGGCTGGCCGTGCCCGGGCAGTCGGCCGGCGCGCCCTTGGTCACCGTCACCTCGCAGCCACAATCTGGATCCGGGCAGCGATACACCTCGCCTTCACGCAGCACCATCACAAGCCTCCCTCGCCTCGACGATTGCTGGATTACCGATGGCCTCGAGGCTACGAGCCGGCCCCACGGGCCAGGTCAAGCACAGATCGGACACGACCACCCCACAGCGGCGCCAACCCGCCCAGGACAGCAGGGAGCCACCTCATGTGTGAGCCCGCGTTCACCACCAGCCAGGCCGCCGCCGGCGCGGGCTTGTCCCGCAAGGCGCTGCGCTTGTATGAACAACGCGGGCTGCTGGCCGCACCCGAGCGCACCGCGGCCGGCTACCGCCGCTACACCCGCACCGACATCGACACCCTGATCTTCATCCGCCGGGCCCGCGCGCTCGGGCTACGAGTTGAGGACATCGCCGCCATCCTCGCGCTGCGCCGTGACGGCCGCGCACCGTGCGACACCACGCGAGCCCTGCTCGATCAACGCATCCACCAGATCGACACCACCCTCGCTGAGCTCACCGCGCTGCGCGCCGCCCTCGCCCGCGCCTATGCGAACGAGCTCCGCCAGAACGATGACCAAGACGAAGCGGACTTTCCCAGGTCGGGATACGTGTGTCCGCTCATCGAACGCGCCTGCCACTAGCGGGCACGCGGTGAACACCGACGAACGCCCCGGCTGGCGCAGCGCGGGCGAAGCCTGCCGGGTCATCGCGCATCCGCCTCACCTGTCCCGTACCGTGCTGACCGCTCTCGTGGTCGGCACCATCCTGTTCGCCATCAACCAACTCGACGTCGTGCTCGCCGGCCAGGCAACCACCGGAACCTGGATCAAGATCGGGGTCACCTACCTCGTCCCGTTCTGCGTGGCCAACATCGGCATCCTCGTCGCCTGCCACCGACCCTAGGGTGATGCCGGCGGAGCGCGAGGACGAGTTCGGTTTGGAGCCGGGCTCATGCACTTCATGCCACGTTCCTTAACGACACCCCGTCACGCGGCGCGCGGCGGACGGTACCGAGCTCGGCGCGAACCAGCGGATCACCGCCGGGGAGGCGCTGGCGCTCTACACCACCGGCTCCGCCTACGCCGCCGGCGAGGAGGGCTACAAGGGGCGGCTGGCGGCGGGCATGCTCGCCGACTTCACCGTGCTCGACCGCGACCCGCTGACCACCCCGCCCGGCGAGCTGGCCGGCATCGGTGTCAGCGAGACCTGGGTCAGGGCGGCGCCGGTATACCAGGCCGAGACCGGCCCGGCTACCGGGTGAAGACCGACATCTCGTTTCTGCGACCTTCTTCGAAGGGTAGGGCCAGGGCGCGGTAAGCGATTTACGCAAGGTTAGGTTCCGGCAAATGTCACGACGGCTCGAAATGGATAACACTGACCGGCGGGCGGGGACCTCGGTGAGCCCTGACACGGCGCCCAGACCGGACCACCGGCGGGGGACTGGTGCGTGATCAGGTAGCGCAGCGTCCGACGCAGCCGCCCGACGCCCGGCGACGTCGCCTCGGCATCCCACGACCGGCGTCCAGCTCGCGCAGCAGCACCCCGGCGATCAGGCTCGACACGGTCAGGACCAGCGTCACCGCCGCCAAGTGTGACGAAGCCAAGTGTGACGCAATGGCCGGCAGCCACCGCCGCCGGCGGCCTCGCGTTCCCGCGAGGCCGCCGGCTGGGTCCGGTATAGCGTGTGTCTAGTAGCCGGAGAGTAGGCGTCGTAGGCGGAGCACAGTGTCATGGGGGCCGGTGGCCTGGAGCCGGGTTGCTGGTGTGGGTGAGCGTCCCCAGAGTAGTAGGAGGCGCGCTTCTTGGTCGCCGCTGATAGCGGGTTCGCCGATTGGGTCGACGAGTTCCATTGTCGGTACGGTGCCGCTGATTGTGATATGTAGGTCGGGCAGGCCTTCGGTGCGTATCCGGGCTGATAGGCCTGACAGTTCGGATCCGTATTTGTTGATGCCGCGTGCGCACAGTGGCTTGGGGCCGATGTTGGTTACGGCGTGTTTGAAAAGGTCGAATTGTTGTAGCAATTTCATGTTGGTTTCGTCGTCGCCGCACATGTCCCATCGGTGAATTGCGCATTCGTTGCGCAGGTGGGAAAGGAATGCGTCGACGCGCATCCATCGGCCAGTCCACCATAGTGTGGCGTCTGGTTCTGCGTCTATGACAGTGTGGATCTCGTGGCGCATGCGCTGTTCTTCACGGTCCACGGTACGAAGCAGTTCGGGTGCGCTGAGTTCTCTGAACGGTGCCTCGCGTTCTTCGAAGCTGCGTGTCGAGGTCAGCGGCGTGCCCGCGGCGTAGGCCTGGACGTGGCGTGTTACTTCCTCGTAGATGCCTGCGAGGTGAGCGCCGGTGTCATGCACGGTCCACTCAGGGCAGGCGGTCAGCGCGTGTGGTGGCAGGTCCTGCAGCGCGGTCAGGAACTCTTCGGCTTCTATCGGCCGTGTGGTCGATCTTGTCATGGCTTCCACGCTAGCGTCGAAACATTTCGACCCACGCCGAAATGGCCCGTGAGGAACAAGTCTGCGAAATCCGGCGGTAAGGACTCGTGCGAGCCGGTTCGTGCAGGTCCGCGATCATGTCGGGGTGATCAGCCAGGGTGTGGAGGGCTACGGCGGGCAGGAGTGAGTATCAGGAGCCGATCGGATCAATCCGTGACGGGCAGGCACTCGGCGAGCAGAGCGACGACGTCACGCCAGGCTCGCTGTGCGTGCCGTGGGTGGTAGCCGACGCCGGGACGCACGGTGTGGTCGACCGGTGGATGGTGGAAGGCGTGAAGGGCTCCCCCGTAAACCACGAGGCGCCAGTCGACGCCCGCAGCCTCCATCTCTGCGGTGAACGCGTCCCGTTGGGCGGGCGGCATGATCGGGTCTTCCGACCCGACCCCGGCCCATACCGGGCAGCGAATGCGTGCCGCCTCGCCCGGTCGGCCCGTGGTGAGTGCGTTGACTGTCCCAATCGCGCGCAGATCGACACCATCGCGACCGAGTTCCAGTGCGACTGCACCCCCAGTGCCGTAGCCGACGGCGGCGGTCCGGTCGGGGTCGGCCCGTGGTTCGGCACGCAACACGTCGAGCGCGGCGTGACCGATTCCTCGCATCCGGTCGGGGTCGGCGAGCAGCGGCATGCAACGGGCCAACATTTCCTCTGGGTCTTCCAAATAGCGTCCACCGTGGAGGTCGAAAGCCAGCGCCACGTACCCCACCTCGGCCAGAGCCTCGGCCCGGCGGCGCTCGACATCGCTGAGCCCCACCCCCTCGGGTCCGATCAGGACTGCCGGTCGGCGCTCGGCACCGGCCGGGAGCGCGAGGTATCCGATCATCGTCAGGTTGTCGGCCGGGTATTCGACCGTACGGGTTGTGACCGTCGTCATGCGACTGGACGGTAATGACCGTTGCGCCCGCTCGGGGTGGTGTTCACCGATGGCAGACAGCAGTGTGTCCCGACTACAACACCCGGACGCGTCGCCCTCCTGTCGGCAAACGCGTTTGACGACAGGGCGGCAGAGCGTCCAATGAACCAGATCCGGGGGTTCGCAGCGGCGCGAATCCAATCAGATCCGATGGTGATTGCTGACAGCGTTTGACGACAGATAGGGTCCGATCCTCCGCACGGAAGGGGCCCCGAGTGGCGAACCTGGTCTACAAGCGGGTCTCGACCGACCAGCAGTCGACCGCCCGGCAGAACCTCGTCCTGAACGAGGACGGCATCGAGGACCCGGTCGTCTTCGAGGAAGACCCGGGCACCTCCAGCCGCCTCCACCCCCTCCAGCGCCCGAAGTTCCGCGCGCTCCTCGACTACGCGCGGCCGGGCGACACCGTGCACATCTCCGAGATGTTCCGCCTCGTACGCGGCACCGGGCACATCCTCGACGTGCTCGATGTCCTCCACCGCGACCAGGTTGCCCTGCGCATCCACGACGACGCGTTCTCCGCGATGGACCTCACCGCCCGCCACCCGAGCACCGGCGAGCTGCTGTCCACGGTGAAGTTCATGGTGCAGACCCTCGCCGCCGCCGGCGAACTCCAGCGCGACCTCCAACGGGAGCTGACGCACGACGGGCTGCGGGCCGCCGAGGCCAAGGGCAGCAAGGGCGGGCGCCGCCCCGCCGTGACGGTCGACAAGACCGAGGCCGTGCGCGCCGCGTACCTGGAAGGCCGTCCATCGCCGCCCTCGCCCGCGACCACGGCGTCAGCCGCGGCGCGATCCGGACGGCCGTCACCGACCTCCTGCCCGACCAGGCCGCCATCGAGGAGAACTCCCCGGTGCCGGAGCTGCCGGTCACCCTCGACATGCCGGGCAAGGTCGCCGACTTCCTCCGCAGCACCGAACTGGACCCCGCCGAGCGGGACGCGCTCGATCAGGGGGTGACCGTACGACGTGGGCAGGGCTACACCCTGCGCGTTAGCGCCGTCCCTGCCGTGCACCTCGGACTCCTCGCCCGCTGCCAGCCGCCGACGGCGGCCCTGGCGCTCCGACGGTTCCGGCCCAGCGCAAGGCCCGCCGCGAGTACGAGAACCGCGTCAGCACCCTCGCACCGACCGGACCATGATCGTTCTCAGCGCCAACCGCTGTACCGATGGTCCCGAGGCCGGTGTTCCCCTCCTGGCAGCACTTCAGCAGCCCCGACGCCGGCACGCTCGACGTGATGCAACGGGCCGGCGGGGCGGTGCTCGTGGCGCTGTTCACCGCCGCCTTCATTGCCGGCAGCTTCGCCTCGGCGATGACCTCCCAGGTCAGCGTGGCCCGGATCCTCTACGCGATGGGCCGCGACGAGATGCTGCCCCGGCGGGTGTTCGGCGCGCTGCACCCCCGGTTCCGGACGCCGTACCTGAACGCGCTGCTGGTCGGCGCGGTCGGCTTGCTGGCGCTGATGATCAGCCTGGACACGGCGGCCTCCATGATCAGTTTCGGGGCGCTCATCGCGTTCACCTTCGTGAACCTGGCGGTGGTCAAGCACTTCCTGGTGGACGGCCGGGCGTGCGGCTCCTCCGCCTGGTTGCGCTACGGGCTCGCCCCGGCGGTCGGCTTCGCGCTCAGCCTCTGGCTGTGGACCAGCCTGTCCCGCACGACGTTCGTGATCGGCATCTGCTGGCTGGTCGTCGGGCTTGCC
>Ga0137413_10000827_pt1 | contig 11214 bp, 6 predicted proteins | sample CZODoug2_1_16fun_FD_108280 | JGI IMG/M metagenome (GOLD analysis project Ga0137413, IMG submission 108280) | Vadose zone soil fungal communities from Angelo Coast Range Reserve, California, USA - CZODoug2_1_16fungal (Illumina Assembly) | ecosystem: Environmental > Terrestrial > Soil > Vadose... | reverse complement strand
GTGCGCGGATCCGAAATTCACATCGCGGCGCTGTTGCCAGATATTTCCGAGCTCCAGCGACATGCCTATGTAGGCCGGAAATTCAAAGAAGCCCTCGCCTCCCCGGCCGATTTTGCGAAAGTAGATGGCGCGCGCGATCGCATAGTCCGGGCCGAACAAGGAAGTTGGTGCGAGGCCGGAGAGGTTGAAAAAACCGCCCAGTGAAAACAAATCGGGCACCGTGGTCGCCTTGATGCTGCCGCCGACGACGCTGCCCGCGGATGCCCAGAACAGCAGCGTATTGCGGCCTCTCGAACCCGCCATCAGCCAATCGGCTTGCACCTTGTCCGAAGCGGTGTCCGCACCCAGATCGGTTCGATTGGCATCCCACTGAAAAGTGAACTGCTGCCCCTCACGCGGAAAATGCAGATTGTCGAGACGGTCGTAGCTGAATTTGACGAAAAACTCGCCGTCGTTGTATTGCCGCTCCACGAGATTCGGATCGCCCAGGCGCACTCGCGTCAAGCCGTTGGTTCTGTGAAATCCGGCGCGAATCTCGCCCCAATTGCCGAGGGTGCGGCCGATGTCGAAATCTGCCTCGGCCTCGCGATCGCGATAGTCGGCAATTTCGACATCTTTGGCATAGAGCTGCAGATCTCTCGCTTCAATACGCAGGCTCGGCGCCACGAACCAGGTTCGCTGCGCGTTCAAAGGCTGGTAGAACTCGCTCGCCACTCTTGGATCGCTGCCGATCTGCACATCCGTCACCAACTCAGCGCCTAGATCGTCGAGTTCCGTCAAGATGAAGCGCGCCGCCGCGTTGTAGCGGCTGTTGCCTTGAAAATTGTCCTCCAGATTCAAACCGAAGCGCACGTAATTCGGACCCCAGGACTTGCGGCGCGCCCGCACCTCGAGACCGGATTCTTGATCGGCACCCTGGCCCCGTTCCGCCAGGCCATAGTCGAGGGTCTCGAAATTCCCCAGGCCGTACAGTTCCGTGACTCGGGCGCCGACCGCGTCGATATCCAGAGGCTTGCCCACCAGCGGCTGCATCTCCGCCATGATGGTTTTCTCGTAACGCTTGGATTCGTCATCGACGCGCACGAACTTGATGGCGGGCAGTCCGGGTTCGCGCGAGGCGCGTCTCGCCACATAGTCATGGTAAGCGGTGTCGCTGACGCTCAAGGGGTCGAGCCGCGCAAGCATGACCCGCGCCGCATTCTCGCCGGCGGCAATGGTCGAATTCACCGCGGTGAAGTCGGTGGAGCTGGCCGGGCCGAGCACCGGCTCGACCAAGATGTCCGATGAGCTTAAGGTGGCGCGTTGACGATCCGCGTCCTTGCGCACCAAGATCGCCAGCATCTGGTTGGAGATGGACAGCGCCGAATTGAGTGCGGATCGCGCCTGCAAGGGAAAGCTCACGTCGGACACGATGAGAATATCGGCGTGCATCTTGCGCGCCACATCGATGGGCAAATTCTCCGCGAGCCCTCCGTCCACCAGCACCCTTCCCTGTGTCTCGACCGGTGCAAACACGCCGGGCGCCGAGATGCTCGCGCGCATGGCGATCGCAAGATCCCCCTTGTCCATCAGCACCGCGCTGCCGGTGAGCAGGTCGGTCGCGACCGCGCGAAACGGCGTCGGCAGCAAGTCGAAATCGGTGCTGTTGCTGAAAGGCAGCGTCAGCTGGCGCAGCGTTTCCTGGAGTTTTTGTCCTTGAATGAAACCCTTCGGCAGCAGAATTTGGCCGTGCTTGAGGCCCAAGGGCAGGCGCACGAGAAAGTTCCGGTCGTCTTGTTTGCGCCTGAACGCCAGATCCCGCCGCGGCGGCGCATCGCGAAAGGCTTCCTGCCAGTCCACGGAGCGCATGGTGGTGTCGATCTGTGCAGCCGTCATGCCGCTGGCGTACAAGCCCCCAACCACCGCGCCCATGCTGGTACCCGCAATGCAGTCGATCGGGATTTTCAGTTCTTCGAGAACCTTTAAGACGCCGATATGCGCCATACCGCGCGCGCCGCCGCCTGATAGCACGAGGCAGATCCGCGGACGCACCAGCGGCGGACTCTGCGGGGCAGCCTCCTCGGCGGGGTGGGCGAGTTGGCAACTCGCGGCCAGCGCGCAGGCCAATCCGAGTTGTGTGGCTAGCTTCCCCATGATGGGGAGTTAGGCTGCTGAGTTTAAAGCACTACGTCAATACTGGAAGCGGTAAAGGTATTGGAGCTGCGGGTATAAAAGCCTCTGGCCACCAACTGCGTCGCCGGTGTGGGCGTCGCGAACGTCGTCGTGAGCTGCGTCACGAAGGCCGCAAAGCCATTGAATGACTGGATGGCGGCGGTGGTCGACGCGGTGATGGCCCCCGGGCCGACGGAAAACACGGGCGAAAATAGCGGCAGGCCGTTCGACGCCGGCTGAGCCACGGCCGGAACGACGGTCGGCGTGGCGCTCAAGGTCTTGATGTCGATATTCTCAGCGCCGATTCGCAATAAACCTGAGCCGAAAGCGGCGTTGGCAAGATCGATCGTCAGGCCCGTGGACGTCAATGTGGCGAACGGCGCGGCGGTTCCCGTGCCCGTCCACGCGACGACCAAGCTCGCGGGAACGGTCGATTCGGCATTCACGGCCTCGGCAATGAAATCCGGCGGTGCGGTGCCGAACGGACTGGTGAAGCCGTCGACCGACAACGGGTCGCCCGCCGCGGCGGTCGGCAGCGTCAATGCACCGGTATTCACCAGGTAATTCGCCGCGGTCGGATCCTGCGCCGCGCTGACGCCATTGCCGGCAAAGTTGTAAACGCTGGCCGGCCAGTTTTCGATGGCCTGGACGTTCAAAGCCAAACTGCCTGTGCCCGAGGAAATCAGCGAGCCAAAAACTTCCGTCGACTGCAAGCGCACCGAACCGGTATCCGCCGACGATCCGGTGGAATCAAGCATGGTGACGCCCGCTGCGGATAAAGAATAGAGGCCGCGCGCGGTAATGTGCTGTCCTACGGAAATCGAATTGAAGTTCAGAGGCCCTAACGTGGCGATGCCATCGGCAGTCACGTGGGTGGCGGGTCCGATTGTCACCTGCGAGTCCAGGTTCTCGTATTGAACAACTTGCTGCAGATTTGCAAACAGCGTGGCGCCGCGCACGGTCAGTACATTGCCGCTGCGCGCAATCACGTCGCCTTCCAGGCCGTCGGTGAAGAAATCTTCGAGCGTGCCGCCGGCAACCACGTAGACGGGATGAAAAATGCCGGCCGAAACACCCGCGGCAGGCGTGGGCGTCGGCTCGAAAGTCGTGAACGCGGCGGTGATCGTAGAACCCGCTGAGGTTTGTGACAACTGCGTAAGACCTGAGTTGCCGACATAAGTAACGCCGCCCAGCGTATAGATGGTATTCGCATCGTTGAACAACGTCATGGTGCCCAAACTGTTCACTTCATCGAAGAACGGCCGCACGACCACCGTGTACGTGCCGGCGTTTACGCTCGAGTTGATCAAGGGGCCGCGTACGCGGATCAACTTCTTGTCGGATGCGGTGGTCGAGACCGACATGAATGGCTTGACGGTGACCGTCGGCGGGCTGGTCGTGAAATCGACCTTGTTCGACGCGGAGAGGTCAATGCCGAAGGCAAGGCGCAGCGCATTGCTGGTCGCGAAAGTCGGCAGCAGCGTCAATTGGTTGCTGGTGTCGAAGTTCACCGTCACCGCCACGGTGGTGGGGACGGCTCCCGAGGGATCCACAATCTTCGCCTTTACAGGCGCGCCATTGACCATCACGGAGATCTGCGCGTTGGTGTAATCCATCGTAATGATGGCTTGGGTGAAGGTATCCACCGGCAAGCTTGCCGTTGACCAAAGTTCGGAAAGATTCGTCAGCTTGGTCAGGTCGACGGTCTCGGGAACCGGTAGTGCCGAGACGGCGCCGTCGAGCTTGCCGACCAGGACGACCGAGTCAATTGCCACCACGTAGCTGGTGAATGGGCCCGCGTCGTCGGACGTGGTCAAGGTGGTCCAGGCAACGCCGAAGCCGCTGTCTCGATTGTTATTGTGGCAACCGGCTGCAAGCAAACCGAGTGTGCACGCGCAGAGCAGTGCGGCCAGTCGATTGCGGGCCCTATTCTTAAACGATGAATGCACTACGGATTCCAATATGGGTGGGGGCTGAAGGATTAAGGCTGCGTAGAATAAAGACTTTCGAGGCCTTACGCGCGGCAAAGTTCCATATTGCCGCCTCTGGGCGCCTTTCTAGACAGGTGTGCGGCCACCCGCCGGCGTGCCGGCCGGGCGCGGCACTTGCTGGGTAATACAGTGGATATTGCCCCCGCCCAGCAATACTTCTCGAGTCGGCACGCCCAACACGGTGCGGGTCGGAAACAAGCGTTTGAGCACGCGCCAAGCCTGCGCATCGCTGCGCTTGTCGTACAGCGGCATCACCACGCACTTGTTGGCAATGTAGAAGTTGACGTAGGACGCGGCCAACCGGTCCCCCGCCCGGCGCGGGTGGCTGCCGGCATGCGCATCGATGCCCGCGGCTTCCTCCGCCGTCATGAACAGGGGTCCCGGCTGATGGATTTTGTGAACTTCCAAGCGACGGCCGCGCGCATCCCGGGCATGACGCAAGCGTTGGTAGGCATCCTGGGAAATTTCAAACTGCGGGTCCGAGCGATCGTCGGTCCAGGTCAGCGCGACATGCCCGGGACTGGTAAAGCAGGCGAGCTCATCGATGTGACCGCCGGTCTCGTCGCGGTAGACGCCTTTGTCCAACCAGACCACCGTGCTCACCGATAGATAGCGACGCAACTGCTCTTCTATTTCGACGCGCGACAGATGCGGATTGCGATTCGGATTGAGCAAGCACTCTTCGGTGGTCAGACAGGTCCCCTGACCATCCACGTGAATCGCGCCGCCTTCCATCACCAAGGATGCGCGGTATCGATCCACGCCTTCCAGCTCCAGCACTTTTTGCGCGACTTCATCGTCCCGGTCCCAGGGAAAATACAATCCCCCTTGAAGACCTCCCCAGGCATTGAAGGTCCAATCGATGCCGCGCCGGCGTCCTTTATGATCGATCACGAAGGTCGGACCGCAGTCCCTCATCCAGGCATCGTTGCTGCTCAATTCGACGAGACGTATCTTTCGGGGCAAACGCGCGCGCGCGTTTCCAAACTGCGCGGCTGAAACCCCGACGGTCACCGGTTCGCTGCCGGCGATCGCCGTTGCGACCGCAGCGAATGCCGCCTGCGCCGGCTTGGCGCCGAGGCGCCAATTGTCCGATCGCTCGGGCCATAGCATCCAGCAGCCCGAATGTCGTTCGAACTCCGCGGGCATGCGAAAGCCATCCTTCGCAGGTGTTGATATCAGGTTGCGCAATGCGAGTCTCCGGTCGCGCATGCTAGCATTGCGGCTGCATTTTTGAGGAGCAGCGAATGTCAGAAGCCAAGCAAGTCACCATCAAAATCCCTGCCGGTGGCGAGAAAATCACGATCTCCGGCGGCAAATTGCATGTGCCCGACCAACCCATCATCCCGTTTATCGAAGGCGACGGCACGGGCCGCGACATATGGCGGGCAAGCGTGCGGGTGTTCGACGCCGCGGTTCAAAAAGCTTATGGCGGTAAGCGCAAAATTCATTGGATGGAGGTGTTCGCGGGCGAGAAGGCCAATAAGGCGTACAACACCTGGCTGCCGGATGAAACCGTCACCGCCTGCCGGGATTATCTGATCTCCATCAAGGGTCCGCTCACGACACCCGTCGGCGGCGGGATACGTTCGCTGAACGTGGCTCTGCGCCAGTTATTGGATCTCTATGTGTGTCTGCGGCCGGTGCGGTGGTTCAAGGGTGTGCCCTCCCCCGTCAAGACACCGGAGAAAGTGGACATGGTCATCTTCCGCGAGAACACGGAAGACATCTACGCGGGAATAGAATTCGAGCAAGGGTCCGCTGAGTGCGAGAAGTTCCTGGGATTATTCAAGCAGAATTTCCCGAAACAATTCGCCAAGATCCGTTTTCCGGATACCTCAGGCATAGGATTGAAGCCCGCGTCGAAGGAAGGCACCGAGCGGCTGTTCCGCGCGGCCGTGAAGTACGCCATCGACAACAAGCGCAAGAGCGTGACGATCGTGCACAAGGGCAACATCATGAAATTCACCGAGGGTGCGTTTCGTGGTTGGTCCTATCAATTGGCCGAGCGAGAATTCCCCGCCCAGGTGTTCACTTGGGAGCAATGGGAGCGCATCAAAGCCGATCGGGGCGAAAAAGAAGCGAATGCACAGATGGACGCGGCGAAGAGCGCAGGCTGTGTCATCATCAAGGATGCGATCGCGGACATCACTTTGCAGCAGGTGCTGACCCGGCCGGATGAATTCGACGTGGTCGCCACGATGAATCTGAACGGCGACTATTTGTCGGACGCCCTTGCGGCACAAGTGGGCGGCATTGGGATCGCGCCCGGCGGCAACATCAACTACATGACGGGCCACGCGGTCTTCGAAGCCACGCACGGCACCGCTCCGAAGTATGCCGATCTCGACAAGGTCAATCCCGGATCGGTCATCCTCTCCGGAGAGATGATGTTCAGATACATGGGCTGGCTGGAAGCGGCGGATGCCATCATCGGCGCCATGGACAAATCGATCGCGCAGAAGACGGTGACCTACGACTTCGCGCGTCTCATGCCCGGCGCGACCGAGGTCAAGTGCAGCGAGTTCGGCGATATATTGATTCGAAACCTATAGGCGCGCCGCGCGGGCGGCGGCCGCGATGTTGAGTCGCGCAGGTTGCGGCAGCGAGCGCTTCTTCAAGACATCGAATGCAGCGATTCGATATGCTTCGCTCATGGTGGGAAAATTGAAAATCTGTTCGATGAAGAAATCCGCCGTGGCACCCGCCGCAATGGCCGCTTGGCCCAGGTGAACGAGTTCCGTCGCGCCTTCGCCCAGCACCTGAACTCCCAGCACGCGCGCAGCGGCCCGATCGCACAATAGCGCGAGGAATCCCGATGGCTCGCCGGCGATATGCGCGCGCGCCACTTCGCTGAAATCAGCCCGGCCGACGATGACGTCCATATTCCTTGCCGCCGCTTCGGTCTGCGACAGACCGACGCAGGCGATCTCGGGAATGGTGTATACGCCGCTCGGTACCAGGCTGGTGATGGCGGGCGGCGGCAATCCCAACGCAACCAGCGCGGCGCGACGGCCCTGATCGGCGGCGGCACAGGCAAGCGCCGGCGGACCGATGGCATCGCCGGCGGCAAATATTCCGGGAATACTCGTTTCGAAGAAATCGTTGACTTGCACGGTTCCGCGCGCGCTGATGTTGAGGCCCAGCCGATCGAGTCCGATGCCCTCGAGATTGGCGACTCGGCCGAAGGCCGCGAACACAATGTCCGATGCCAGAGGTTCGGCGCCGCGCAGCTGAACTTCGACCTGGGAGAACCCGTCGAAGCGTGCGCCGCTGACCTCGGAACCACCGCAGTATTCGCCGCCCATGGCGCGAAACGCGGCGAGGAATCCTTGGCGCAGCGCCGGATCAAGGAATCCGAGAGGCTCCGCGGCCTTGTCCAGCATCGTCACCCTGCAGCCCAGTGCGGCAAAGATGGATGCATATTCGCAGGCGATGACGCCGCTGCCCAACACCAGCATGGAGCGGGGAATGTACCCCAGGCTTAAAATCGAATCGCTGTCGACCACGTGTTCGTGGTCGACTTCAATGGCGGCCACATGCCGCGGCCGCGATCCGCTGGCGAGCACCACGCGGGGCGCGTGCAGGATGCGGCGCGAACCGTCCAAGTGTTGCACCTCGATTCGCTGCGCATCCAGGAAAACGCCTTTGCCCCGGACCAGTTCGACGCCGTTGCGCATCAGCTGTGCCAGAAGATAGCGGTCTTGGGCGGCGATCACTTTGTCGACGCCGTGCAAGAGTGCGGACAACGGCGCATCGCCGCGCAGCTCCACCGCCAGAGACGTCGCGCTGCCTTGCATGCGCCGGTATCGAAGCGCCTGTTCGCGCAAGGCCTTGCTGGGAATGGTGCCGGAAAGCAGGCACGAGCCGCCCACCTGCGGCTCGCGCTCAACCACGCAGGCGCGAAAGCCGGCTTTGGCCGCCTGAATCGCCGCCTTCTGACCGGCTGGACCCGACCCTATACAGATGAGGTCGAATTCGGCCGGATGCATCACATGCCCGCCAGGCTGCGGACGTGATCCCGTTTTGTCAGCAGCTGCCGTCGATCGTCGGGAAACACGCCGAGCTGTTCAAACACCGGGCTCTCGATCACCAGCACTTCATCCAACAGCTGCGGATGCAGGGTGTGGGTGGCCAAGAGGTGCGCGGCGTGCACCGTTCCCGCCAGATCGCTATGGGTTGAGTTTCGGTAGTCGCGCCAATCGCTCGCCGCGTCCTGTACATCATCGGGCAGGCGCCAATTGCTCATCAGCAATCGGCCGAAACGAGGCTCAAATTCGTTCACCAGGCCGGCGAACGTCTTGGCGTCCATCACGGTGCGCTGCTGCACCTCGAATCCCGAGAGAATTTTCAGCGCCAGTGCTGCACCGGTGCGATGCATGAGCGCGGCCAGGAACGCGCTTTCCACGTGCTTGCGGCGCTCACGGGCAATTTCCTTGGCCCACAGTCCCGCCAGCCACGCCTCGCGCCAGAGCTCTTCGGACTCCGGTTCGTGTCCCGGAGCGCTGAATACTTCGCCGCGCAGCATCACCGCCATCGCGATGTTGCGCACCTCCGCAACCCCGAGCCAGGACACGGCCTGCTGCAGGGAAACGATGGGCGAGCGCGGGCGCAGCGCCGGAGAATTCGCCACTCGCATGATTTCCCCGGCAAGGGCTGCGTCCGATTGGATCAGTCGCGCGAGCTGGATTGCATCGGCCGCGAGCTGCGCGGTGAGTTCCGCCAGTTGCGCGCAGACGCGGGGCATTGGCGCGATATTTTGCGGGCTGACCAAGGATTCGCCCATGAACGCGTGGGCCGCTTGGGCGTGCAAAGCGGAAACGACGACTGCGGATTGAAGACTCACTTCTGGCACCTTGCACGACGTTCTTGTCGACCTCCTTTTCAGATCGGCATCGCGGGCAGATGCTTGAGCGAGAATCAGATTATGTTAATGAAATTATGTTAAATCAACATGTTGACCAAATGCCTGCTTCAGCGCCTGGGCGAGATCGTCTTTCAAATCTTGTTCGTCTTCCAGGCCGATCGAGAGGCGCACGGTCCCCTTGCCCACCAGCGACATGGCGCGCTGTTCTGCCGTATACGTGCCGCCGTGCAATAACTGCGGCGGCATGACCAGCGACTCGGTGGAGCCGACGCTGGCGGCAATGGAAAACAATTCCAGGGATTCTGCGAAGCGGCCGCCTTCGGAGTAACCGCCGTCCAATTCAAGGCTGACCACCGTGCCGAAGTCTTTCATTTGCCGCCGCGCCAGCGTGTGCTGCGGATGACTCGGCAGACCCGGGTAATGCACTCGCTTCACCTGCGGACATTTGAGCAGAAATTCGCTGACGCTAAGGGCGTTGGCGCATTGCCGCTCGTAGCGCAGAAAGTAGGTGCGCATACCGCGCTGAATCAGGAAAGCCGCGTGCGGATCGAGCGCCGGACCCATCGGCCCGATATCTTTGCGCATCGCTGCGATGAGTTCGTGCCGTGCGATGATGGCTCCGCCCATCACATCGCCGTGTCCGGAGGCGTACTTGGTCAGGCTGTGAAGGTACACGTCGATGTCGTAGCCGCCGTGGTTGTGAAAGCCGGCAAAGGTGTTGTCCATTACGGTAAGACACCCCGCTGCCCGCGCATTGGCGGTCAAGTGCTCGATGTCCGCGATTTTGGTGATGGGATTGGTGGGGCTTTCGAAGATCACCAATCGAGTCGGTTTCTCCTTGAGCAACTTTTCGATGCCCGGCAAATCTTCGATCGAAAGCATGGTGTGCGTGACGCCGAACTTGGCCAGCAGGTGCTGCACGATGTAGCGCGTGGGCCCGTAGGATTCGATGAACAGCAGGACGTGATCGCCCGCTTTGCACAGAGCGAGAAGACTTGCCGCTATCGTCGCGACGCCCGAGCCGGTCAGCAGGCAGTCGTCCCTGCCCTGCAGCTCGCTGAGCAAACGCTGCAATTGGGTCAGGGTCGGATTGGAGGTGCGCGAATAAAAGAAGCCGTCTCGCTCGCCGCGCTGGTAGCGCAGCGTTTCATTCGTATCGTCAAAGGAGAACTTCACCGATTGAAAGATGGGCGCCACCAGCGGCCGATTGTCCGTAGGGATAGCGACGGCGGGCGGGTGATTCACCAGAGTGGTATTTTTCATGGATACCACGATAATCGAAACATGAACTTCACGCTCACAGAAAGTCAATTGATGATTCAAGCGGCGGCGCGAGAATTTGCGCAGAACGAGATTGCGCCGATCGCCGCACAATTCGACGCTTCCGGGGACTTCCCCAAGGACACGATCCGCAAGGCCGGCGAACTCGGCTTCATGGGCGTCGAGGTCCCGGAGGAATACGGCGGCGCGGGGCTGGATTCGATTTGCTACGTGCTGATGATGGAGGAGATCGCCTATGCCGATGCCGCCCACTCGACCATCGTGTCGGTGAATAACTCGCTGTACAACAACGGAATATTGCAATTCGGTACCGAGGAGCAGAAACGCCGCTTCGTCACGCCGGTCGCCTCCGGCAAGGCTCTCGGCTGTTATGGCCTAACCGAGGCGCAGTCCGGGTCGGATGCGGCCAATATGCGCACCCGCGCCGTTCTAGCGGCGGACGGCTCCCACTACCTGCTCAATGGCAAGAAATCCTGGATCACCTCAGGACCCGTGGCCGACCATATGGTGATGTTCGCCGTCACCAACCCGGAGGCCAAGGCCAAAGGCATCACCGCATTCATTCTCGACTGCAATCAACCCGGCTTCATTCGCGGCAAGATCGAGCCCAAGCTCGGCATCCGCGCCTCCGCAACCTGCGAGATCGAATTCGTCGGCTATAAAATCCCCATCGCCAATCGACTCGGCGAGGAGGGAAATGGCTTCGCCATCGCGATGACCATTCTCGATCAGGGGCGCGTCGGGATCGCGGCCCAGGCCAACGGCATCGCGCGCGCCGCCTACGATGCGGCCTTGAGTTATGCGAAGGAACGCCGCGCGTTCGGCGCGCCGATCGGCTCTTTTCAAATGACCCAGGCGAAGATCGCCGACATGAAAACCCGGTTGTCGGCATCGCGATTGCTCATGCTGCAGGCGGCATGGGCC
>Ga0137413_10000825_pt1 | contig 11226 bp, 7 predicted proteins | sample CZODoug2_1_16fun_FD_108280 | JGI IMG/M metagenome (GOLD analysis project Ga0137413, IMG submission 108280) | Vadose zone soil fungal communities from Angelo Coast Range Reserve, California, USA - CZODoug2_1_16fungal (Illumina Assembly) | ecosystem: Environmental > Terrestrial > Soil > Vadose... | reverse complement strand
TCCTCGAGATATTGCCAGACGCGGTTTCGGCCGATACGAACGGTAATTGATTGGGTGAAGGAATTTGCCAACAGCCGCTCGACTTTGCATACGCCGATATCGTGCATGAGCACCGCGGTCGACGCGCCTCGGATGTGGATCTCATGACGACCATCAAAGTTGAGGACGCGTTGGCCCGACAACTGAACGTGCAGTTTGAGCAGGTCCTCACCTTCGACTCTCGTGGTCACACCGTGCGGGTCGCGGTATTGCTGAAGCACCACGCAGATATCGTCGCTCAAATCGAGCATCTCCACGGGCGCCACATCCAGCGGGATTGCCGTATGTGTCGTCGTCGCAGGCCCGAGTGTATGGATGATGTCGCGCATTGGTTTCCGTCTGAAGACGATTTCGGCCAAGGTCTAAACTGAATTCAATCTCGCGGTGGGTTGGTCGGCTGTCAATTCGCTCCTGATTCTCTGTGCAGTAATCACGACCCCCAGTGGAATCGCATCGTTGCGCCGTACGTGCGCGGGGGGCCGTAGACACTCTGTGTTGAGCCCAGGAGACCCGAAAGATCGGAGCTGTAGATCCGGTACCACTTATCGGCAAGATTGCGCACAAAGCCTTCTACCTCCCAACGGCCATCCGCGCTAGCCCACCCGAGGCGGCTGTTCACAACCGCATAACCAGCTTGGTAGTCGACGGGGCCGTTGTAGAGTTCGAGATACTGATATGAGTTGTATTTGCCGTCCGCCTCGATCGACATCTGGCCGCCGAACATTGGCCACTGGTAGCGGGCAACGGCATTAAAGCTCCAGTGCGGAGCCTGGGGCATCTGCGCTGGGACAATCGTTCCTGCCGGTGTCGGGGTATAAGGGACGATCGATTCCAAGTGTGACAGGCCGAGCTGCAGATTGAGTCCGTGGACAGGAACGAGTGCGAGCTCGAGCTCCCCACCCTTCTCACGGGCATTCACGTTCTGGACGACCGAAGTCGCGACGTCGAGAAAGAAGCCCTGGTAGTTGCGGTAGTCGTAGTAAAAGACAGAGCCGTTCAGCCGAGCCCGCTCATTCCAAAAAGTCGTTTTGAAGCCAGCCTCGTAGCTCGTCAAGCGTTCCTGGTCGTAACTCAGACTCGTCGGATCTACCGGTGGAGCGGAAGGAGCGGACCAGCCGCCGCCCTTCGCGCCGCGATTGACGCTACCGTAAATCATCACGGCGTCCGTCGGCTTGTAATCGAGCTCGGTCTTGCCCGTTACGATATTCCAGTCCCGCTGGGCGGCCGGGTTGTTTCGTGGGTTGTAGACCAGCAGTTGTTGCACCGGCGGGAAGGGGCTTGCGAGGCTGTTGAAAATGTAGTCGAAGCTCTTGTCGTCATATGTGTACCGGACACCACCTAGGACGGTCCAGTGCGGCGTGATGTCGTACTCAACCTGACCGAATACAGCGGGAGAACTGGTCCGCAGCGTGAACTGCGCCTCGGAGAGGCCTATGCCTGGAGAACAGTCGACGCCCGGACCGCCACCGGTGCAAACAATGTCGTAGGCCGGATTGAAATTGGTGGTCGCATCCATCGTGGTGTCGTAATGCAGGTAGTACACACCACCTACCCAGCGCAGCGCCCCACCGAGAACTGCACCGTTAGCGCGCAATTCCTCCGAAAACTGGTGATAGTGATAGAACACATTGTAGTTGAACACCGGCAGAGGGGAGACATCCGAGTCCTCCCCGTAACGCTTCTGTACCCGCAGATAATCGGTCACTGAAGTTAGCGTTGCGAGATCGCTTCTCCAGATCGCCGTACCAGTCGAGCCCCAGGCGGTGCGGTTAAAGATGCCGGGCCGGTCCTCCGATTGCACGAACGGATTCGAACCCGCTCCGTAGTAACCGTTGAAATCCGATTTCCCGGATGTAAACACTCCGCGCCCGGTGGCATCAGGGTAGGACGAGGACCACGAGTAATTGCCCTCGGTCTCGTGGTTGTTCGTAAGTCCATGAACCTTCAACAACATGTCGAGGCTATCGGAGGGCTGGTAGCGCAACTGCAGCCGAGCGGCGTATTGATCCTGATCGTTTATGTCATGCCCGATCAGGTTACGGATGTAACCGTCGTGCTCGGCAGTCGAGAAGGAGAGTCGCCCCGTAAGCCCGCTCGCCAGCGGACCGCTCACGGCGCCCTCGCTGTCAATCTCGCCGTAGTTGCCGCCAGTCGCCGAAAGGTAGGCCTGCGGCTGATCGGTGGGCTTGTTGCTAATATATTGTATGAGCCCGCCTGTCGCATTGCGACCAAACAATGTGCCCTGAGGCCCGCGCAGCACTTCAACACGCTGCAGATCGAAGAGTGTCCCGGCTAGCGCGCCAGTTGAGGCAATGTAGGCATCGTCGCTATAAACCGCGACGGGTGCCTCCTGATGATCGCTGAAGTCATTCTGCGAGATACCACGCAGGTTGTAGACCGTGACGGTGGAACCGAACTGGTTGAACTGCAGGCCAGGAACCTGCCCAACGATATCCGTCACATCGTGCATGCCGAGTCGCTGGAGCGTCGCAGCATCAAAGGCGGTGATCGAAGTGCCGACGGTTTGAACGTTTTGCTCGCGCTTCTGAGCCGTTACGATGATCTCGGCAAGCTTCTCGCCGTCGGAGGCGACCGTCTCCTGAGCTTCCGCGTATGGAACTGCTGAGAACCCTGCCGCGAGCAGGAGCAGCGACGCAGCCGAATTGGCAATGTGGTTCACAGTCTGTTACCCCCGTAGGTCATGTGGATGTCATTACCTGTCGGCGCAATCGCTTTCGATCCGATGCGCCAGGCCAGATACCCTATTGATGCTTTGATGTTCTTCATGATTCCCTCGCGGGTCTGTCGTGGCCAACTGGCGGGTCGCGCGTTGCGCAACCTGATGGCAAAACCTGTCTGAGCGCTCCGACGATGCATTCGGCCACAGCGGCAAGTTGTGATTCCTCGCTGAGCAGGTCGGAGCGTACCTCCAGAACCATAAATTCCAGATTGCTGGAGTTAGTGAGGCGCTGCAGGCAGCCTTGCGGCTGAGTTCTCAGGTCATATGGTTCATTGTCACCGATGACGAAGCGATCCTGACTTCGCAGTACCTGCAATAGAGCTGCCCCCTGCGGCGCTCCGTCCAACCTCAACACCCCGATTTCCACGGCGCGCCGACAACCATCGAACACAGGTGTAAAACTGTGTATGTCGATCAGTACGGGACGCAGCGCCAGCTTCCCGATTACTGCGCGCTCGAACGGCTCACGGGCAATCGACTCGCGGATGGCTCGCTCGGTCGCGCCGAGATTCGTGTTTCCTGGGATAGGAATTCCGCTCATGTCAGTTCGCATGCACGCTAGATGATCATGGGGACGGTTAATGTCGTAGAAGAGCCTAGAGAACTCTGCAAGGATTGCCGGTGCACCTAACCGCTTGGCCAGTGCTCGTGTGAGTTCGCGAGAGCCGGAATCCCACGCAAAGTGTGTCTCGAGGAGCACCGGCGCTAGGCCAAGATCATTCCACGACAACGGCACGCGATTGCTGGCGTGTTCGCAAACGAGCAGCAGATCGCGACGCGGCCCTGCAATCAACTCAACGGCCCTAGATCTTTCCAATTCCAATGTGTCGGACTGTGATTGGCCGCTGATTGCCAGCGGCGCGCCCGGGGTCGCGTCCGCGGCGTACGATGTGCCCAATCTTCCGTAACGAGCCGGATTACGGAAGCGCAGAAGTGAACCGCGCGTAGCTCCGACTAGGAAGACCAACGCCACGATGGCCGGATATGCCCAAATGACATCCTTTCTCCCCCCGGCTATCAACGGCAAGTTGGCCAGAATTGCGACAATGCATCCGAGCAATCCCACCCCACTCAATGCCGGAGTGATAGTTCGGGTCCACGCCCCTACATCGGACTTGCGTTGCGCAAAGAAGCGACCGATTGCAAGGGCGACGAGAGCCTGTACGGCCAGAATCGCAATTGCTGCTACCGTGGTGGTCAATGAGAACACCGTTGAATAGGGGTCGACTCCCAGCATCGCGCTGCACCCGACAATCGAGATCACTATTGATGTCTGCAGCCTCCCCGCGATATACGGAGACTGGTATCGCGCATGTGTCGTGGCTAGACGGCCCCAAAGCACCTTTTCCCGGCCGAGCGCGAAGAGGTAACGCACGAGCGTGTTCTGCAACGACAATGCCGCCGCAATCAAACTGGTCCACAGCAGCAGCTTGGTCAGATCTGTTGCGCCCGTCCCGAGATACCGGGTAGTGGCCGCGAAATAGAAACCCTCGGGCAAGCGTCGCGCCGCATCAACCACGGTTCCGGCGTCGTAGCCCTGTACGACCGCCCAGGCGGAGACCGCATACAGCAACGTGATCAACGTCACCGCCAGATAGGTAGCAGTGCGGATTGTGCGCGCCGGGTTGCGGGCTTCTTCGGCGAAGATCGTCGAGGACTCGAAACCGAGGAACGAAGGGACCACAAACGCCAGCGAGGCTCCAAAACCATTTGAAAAGACAACGGCCGGCCACAGATCGTGGCCTGTCAGGCTGTGGCCCGCGCCACCCGCGGCGACGATCGCGACATCCAGAACGCAGACGATGATGATCTCCGCGACGAGCAACGCACTCAGCACGCGACCACTGAAGACGACGCTACGTTGACTCAGCACATGAACGATCGTTGCGGCAGCGATCGAGATGAGCCACCAAGGCGGAGGCATCCCGGTGTGTTCCGCAATGGCACTGCTAACAAACAGCCCGAGCAACGTGTAGACGCTTAGCTGGACTCCGGCATACGCCAGGATTGCGACGAATGCCCCTGCAACCCCCCATGTCCCTCCCAGACCGCGGCAGATGAAGGCGTAGAACGCCCCGGCGTTGCCAATGTAGCGGCTCATTGACGTGTAGCCGACACTGAACAACAGGTACAACAATCCGGTGAGGACGAACGATCCGGCGACACCGACACCATTGCCGAATGCAATCGCCGCCGGAAGGACGCCCACCAAGGTGGTTAGTGGCGCAGCAGTTGCGATGACAAATAGCGTGACATGCGTCACGCCGAGCGAGTTACCTCGAAGCTGCTGGCTCATCCGATTGTTCTGCCGAGCACGAGGTCCGCAGCCTTTTCGCCAATCATGATGGTGGTGGCGTTTGTATTGGCGGACGGTAGAGTTGGCATTATCGATGCATCCGCAACTCTGAGATTCTCCACATCTCGCACGCGAAGCGATGCATCGACCACGGAGTTGGCGTCGGTTCCCATCTTGCAGGTCCCCACAGGGTGACTGAACCGCATCGCCGCCCGGCGAAGAAACGCGTCCCACTGCTCATCCGTACTGCACGCTTGCCCGGGCCACAGCTCCTCCAGCGCGTAGGGCTTGAATGGCGAGGATTCGAACAATCCACGCGCCAGCAGCGCGCCCTTGCGTAAGATCTCCAGATCCTGCGGTTCGCCGAACATCGGGTATTGAATGATGGGCAACTCGGTCGCGGAGGCGGAACGCAACAGGACGCGCCCTCGCGCGAGCGGGCGACAGACATTGACAGCGAGTACGACGGCAGGAACCCGCAGGAGCAGCGACCCATTGTTGGTGGGGTTGTAACCTATCGCCGTGAATGTGATTTGGACGTCCGGCTCGTCATTCTTTGTGGTAGAGGCAAAGGCGACGGCATGCCCAATTGGCGTAGAGCCGGGTCCCTTGCCACGCAATAGCCAGTTGACTCCATGTCTGAGCATGCTCCAAGGGTCGATCTCGACGTTGTAAGTACGGACGTTCACCGCCCGTGTAATGAGGATGCCAGGATGCTCCTGAAGATTCTCACCAACGCCAGGTAAGTCGACGCGCACTGGCACGCCGGCCGCGCTCAATTTCCCGGCTGGCCCGATGCCCGATAGCATCAACAATTTCGGGGAAGCCAATGCGCCTGCACAGATGATGACCTCGCGCCGCGCCAGGGCTCGTACCCGGCGGCCGGAACAGTCGTACTCCACTCCGACAGCACGCTTCCCGTCGAGAAGAATCCGGCAAACCTGGGCGCGCGTTTGCACTCGCAGATTCCGCCGCAGTAGTGCGGGCCACAGATAAGCCCTTGCGGCGCTATGCCGCCACCCGGATCTCTGGGTCGCTTGTAACGCACCTACTCCAAGCCGAGGCTCGGCGCCAATATCGTGAATCGAAGGCAATCCAAGCCCTGCCGCGGCATCGATGAAAGTTTCGGTCAGAAGGTGCGGCGATCGCACATCCGATACGCGAAGCGGGCCAGCATCCCCATGCACAGCGGATTTTCCGCGAGAGTTGGTTTCAGAACGAATGAAATACGGCAGGACGCGATCGTAGCCCCACCCTGAATTCCCCAGCTGCTCCCAGCGATCGAAGTCGTGCCGGCTGCCGCGCAGGTAGATCATTCCATTGATTGAGCTACTGCCGCCGATGACGCGACCGGCTGGCCACTGCTCTTCACGACCAAGCCGTGTCGGATCGGGTTGGGTGCGGTAGCTCCACTTGAAGCGCTCAGCGGCAATAACCCGCTCCTCCCCCGCAGGCACGTGCAAAAACGGGGACAGATCCCACCCGCCTGCTTCCAGCAGCAGAACCTCGGTAGTCCGATCGGCCGTGAGCCGGTTCGCGAGTACACATCCGGCTGATCCCGCACCGACAATGATGAAGTCGGTGACATGTTGGCTGGACAAAGCGGACACCCTCACGAAAGTCGGACTCTATGCGTTCCGATCGAGTGACATCGTATTGCTTGTGTTTCTATTTGTCAACGACATTTCTATAATGCAACGGTTTGACGCTTATCGATTAGGGCGCAAAAGAAAGGCATCGGAAGAGCATTTTCAGCGCGATGTGTAAGCTTGCGAGCCTTCTCCATCGGGGTTATATTGAATATCGTTTCTGATTTGAAACGCACTGAGCGGCCCTTTCTACCGGCCGCGCCAAACTCGGGAGAGTTGCTTGCTCGCACATTCCGTCAAGACTATCGAAGACGTCCACGGCCTCCTGAGCGAGCGCCAAGCGGACTACGTGAATGTCGGATTCACCGACCTGGCGGGCCAACTGCGCTCGAAGTACGTCTCAAAGGACAAGTTCCTCGGCGCCCTCGAGCGGGGCATTGCCATGCCGCTTGCTGCCATGGCTTTGGATGTAGGGGATACATTGCGACCCGTTACCGGCATTTCCGTCGGTGATGACATGACATTTGGTGATGGCCTCTGCCATGTGGTCATCGATTCCTGTCGCGAGATTCCCTGGGAAAATCCGCGGCGCAATCTACTGTTCCTAGTCGAGTTCGAGGAGCCTGCCGAGGCGCCCTGGCACCCACGAAATGTATACCGGCGAGTCGCTGCCAAGGCAGCACAAATGGCGTTGGTGCCAATACATTCCTGCGAATACGAATTCACCCTCTTCGATGAAACTCCGCAGTCGGCACGCGCGAGAAACTTCAGGGAGTTGCGCACGGCCACAGAGGGGAAATCCTACAATCTGATGCTGCGCCAGGCGGTTGGGGTTGAGTTCTATGGCGCACTGATCGAGTGCTGCAAGCAGCTGGATGTACCCCTGGAGGGGTTGCACGAGGAGATGGGAGCCGGATTCATGGAGGCGGCCCTTGCACACTGCGCAGGTGTGCGGGCCGCTGACAATGCGATGTTATTCAAAACATTCGCGAAGGCTCTGGCCCAACGGAACCAGCGCATGATGACCTTCATGGCGCGCTGGTCGAACGGGGCCGATGGTCAGAGTGGACACATCCACGCATCGCTGCGTGATACTTCATCAGGGCGCGGCGTATTTTTCAAGGACTCCGCGGAGCATCGGATGAGCACGGAGATGCGGTTTTTCATAGGCGGCGTTCAGCGTCTGTTGCCCGAAGCTCTGTTGATACTGGGACCGAATCCAAACTCGTTCCGTCGCTTTCAACCGGGCATCTTCGCGCCTATCGCGTCTACTTGGGGCTGGGAAAACCGCACCTGTGCGATTCGTGCGATTGGTGGGACAGAGTCTTCGCAACGTATTGAATGCAGGGTGCCAGGAGCCGATTCCAACCCTTATCTGGCGATGGCATTTGTCATTGGTGCGGGCATCTGGGGCATCGAGCACGGCATTGAGCCCTCGCCCGCATTTGTGGGAAGCGTCTACGAGAAGGCTGCGTCAGTTCCGGCTGAGTTGCGATTTCCCGCGACCTTCGGTGCGGCGATCAACGCCCTGGAGGAGTCGCGGACTGCCCGTGAAATCTTTGGGGATCGTTTCGTGGATGCCTACGTGAGTTGTAAACGTGACCAGGAAGCGGACTTCGCCTCTCTGGTGACTGACATCGAGCTGCACCGCTTTTTCGAGTTTGCCTGAGGCCTCGCATGCCCAAGAAGTTCACTATTGTGTCACCGGTCGATGACTCGGTATTAGCGCGCATAAACTACGCAACACCGGAGCATCTCTCTCAAACGTTGACCAATGCTGGAAAGGCAGCGGCCGGCTGGAAGCAGGCTCCGCTTAGTCAAAGGGTCGAGCTGATCGAAGCTTTTGTGAGCCAGATGGAGCGGCGCCGCGCGGAGTTTGCGCGCTTGGTGACACTGCAGATGGGCCGGCCTATCCAGCAGGCAGATGAAGTCGGCCGCGTGCGGCAGGTCGCGGACCAGTTGAAGGCGCTTGCGACCAAGAGCTTTGAGCCCGAAGAACTGCCCGGCACATCCGGGATTCGGCGATTTACCCGCCGCGAGCCCCTGGGCATCTGTTTGTCGATTTGTCCTTGGAACTACCCCGTTGCCATGGCTGCAAGCCTGGTGCTAGCTCCTTTGCTGGCCGGCAACGTAGTCCTTTTTAAACACGCGCCGCAGACAGCCTTGGTGGCGGAGCTGATGCAGGAGTGTTTCGAGGCAGCAGACGGCCCAGCGGGTGTATTCACCGCTTTACACCTCGACCATTCAACGGCGCGCCACTTGATTGAGTCCGGCGATATCGCCCTCCTACTCTTCGTCGGCTCCGTACGAGGTGGAAAACAGGTCTACGCAGCGGCAGCGCGCGGGCTTGTCCGAACAGTGCTGGAGCTGGGCGGAAAGGATCCTGCATACGTCAGGGCTGACGCCGACCTGCAACGGGCAACCACGGATCTAATCGAGGGCAGTTTTTCGAACTCCGGCCAGTCATGCTGCTCAGTCGAACGGATCTACGTTCACGACGCCGTCTATACTGACTTCGTGCAGATGTTTACAGAAGCAGCTCGAAAGGTGACGGTCGGCCATCCCTTGCAGGACCATCCGCAGATCGGACCGGTCGTCAGTGCGGCCGCGGCCGAGCGGATTTCCCTTCAGATCCAAAGTGCCATCGTTGCCGGCGCGCGCGTCGTAGTCGGGCCATCGGGGAAGGGGCATGGCGCGGAGGGTCGGGCATATCTAAACCCGACAGTTCTGCTCGACACGACTCACTCCATGAGCATCTTGCGAGAGGAGACGTTCGGCCCTGTAGCGCCGATCATGCGCGTATCTTCCGACGCGGATGCAATCGAGCGCATGAACGACAGCATCTACGGACTCACGGCGTCGATTTGGACGGCGGACATTCAGCGCGCAATTGAGTTGGGCTCCCAAGTGGAAGCGGGAACATTTTATGTCAATCGATGCGATCATGCCGACATCTACCTGCCGATCAGCGGCACAAAAGCTTCCGGTCTGGGAAAATCTCTGGGCCCCACGGCATTTGATGCACTGACCGCCACCAAGGCTTACCACGTTCGAACTTAGGATTGTCACACACTCATGTCCCTGGGAAAGAGAATCAAGGCAGCGCGTGACAAAGCGCTGCTTTCACTTCGAGCAATGGAAAAGCTCACCGGAATCTCGGCTGCGAAGCTATCAAAAGTGGAGAACGACAAGGCGACGTTGAAATATCCGGAGCTCATCTCGATCTCGGAAACTCTCAATGTTCCCGTCGCCACGCTCATGAGCAGCGAGCTACGCGTCGAGGCGCGAGGCACCAAGCCCAGCGGCCGCCGTTCGATCACACGTGCTGGCAGCGCTCACAAGTTCGAGAAAGCAAACAAGGTGTATCACGTCCTCTGCGGCGAGATGACACACTACGACAACCACTATTGGCGGGTAGTTGTACGTGATACGGCCCCGGGTACTGCGCAGTCCTTCACAAAGCATCCAGGAGAAGAGTTCATAATGGTTCTGAAGGGAACACTCGAGCTGCATACCGGGCTATACGAACCGTTGATTCTCGAGACCGGCGACTCGATCCTCTTTGATGCCGACATGCCGCATGCATACTTCACCCACAAGGCCGCCCAAACTGAGATCCTGGTGGTAAATTCCGCGTCGCGCGAGCCTCCGACGGAGTAATTTCATATCCCGGCGAAGACAGGCTCTCTATTGCGACGCGCCGCCACGCCGTCGAACAGTGGCAAGTTGATCTATTTCACCGGCCTCAAAGACCACGCCGTAAATCTCCGCTGCCCGACGCTCCGACAGCAAACCCTCTCGCACTGCATCTGCGATCAATAGTGGATCCCGATGCATGGGTGGACCGTAGCCACCACCGCCCGCGCCGATGGAAATGATGACTTCACCGTCTTCCAAGGCCGCGATGGAGCACGGAGGGAGCTGCACTTCGTTGCCGTCAAGACGGCGCAATCGCTGGTCCGCACGACCGCCGGGTAAGCCACCACGTGCACCAAGCGCCGGGTTGTGGTGGCCGTCACTCACAAACGCAACGTTCATCGCTGCACCTATCGGCCCAAAAGCCACACGTATCGCCTGGGAGCCTATCTGTCGGCCGGCACCTTCGCTGTCGGGCACGAGCTCTCGGCCCTCAACGAGTATGGGGTGATACAACTCGTCGAGCTCCACCGCATCGAGACCAGCTAGCCCACCACTACCGACATGGACCGCGGTGAGCCAAGCGTCATTTTTCGGTCCGGCTGCTCCACCGGTAAGCCCAAGGATCACCTGGTTCACATATTCAAGTCCCGTACGCGGATCTCGACCTGACAAGACACCGCCTGCTGGTGGGATCAGCGCCCCGCACTCTGCCATTCCCGCACCATCTGCCAATTCAGCGAACGCTCGCTGCACGCCGTTTGACACTCGATCAGCGATATTCGTCGTGGCCGCCGAGCAACTGGTGGGATGGCGTGGAATCCCAACTACACAATTTTCACGCAAATGCACTGTCACACGGCGAAATGCCCCCGCATTTTTTGGAACTGTGCAATCTATGGAATTGAAGACGCCCACGAGCGCAG
>Ga0137413_10000821_pt1 | contig 11240 bp, 11 predicted proteins | sample CZODoug2_1_16fun_FD_108280 | JGI IMG/M metagenome (GOLD analysis project Ga0137413, IMG submission 108280) | Vadose zone soil fungal communities from Angelo Coast Range Reserve, California, USA - CZODoug2_1_16fungal (Illumina Assembly) | ecosystem: Environmental > Terrestrial > Soil > Vadose... | reverse complement strand
GGAGGCGATCGACCAGCCGGCCAGCAGCACACCGGCCAGCACGGGGCGCCCGGCCTCGGTGGCCACCGCCGGCACGCCGACCTCCACCACGCCGATCACCGCCCCGAAGCCGAGCGAGGTGAGCGTGACCACTCGCATACCGGGGCTGGTCAGCGCGCCCCAGCCGGAGCTGGCCGAGGTGGCGGTGGGCCGACGCCCCCGGACGGTGCCGGTCAGCGCGAATGTCACCGCGCCGAGCAGCATCATGGCAACCGCGACCGCCAGCCCGGTGCCCGCCCAGGGCATGGTGACCAGCGCGGCGGCGAACGCCGGGCCGACGATGAAGAACACCTCCAGGCTGACCGCCTCGTAGGTGTAGGCGGCCTCCCGGCCGGACCCGGGGGGTACCAGGTGCGCCCACAGTGCCCGGGACGTCCCCGGCAGCGCCGGGGTGCTCAGGCCTACCACCAGGGCGGTGACCACCAGCGGGGCGAGCCCGAGGCGGCTCTCGATGGCCAGTACCAACGCGGTGGCGGCCACGGCGAAGATCACGGATGCGGCCAGCAGCGGCCGGGTGGCGCCGAGGCGGTCGATGATGCGGCCCTGCACCACGGAGCCGGCCGACTCGCCGATCAGCGCGGCCGCCGCGACGAAGCCGGCCCAGGCGAACGTGCCGTAGCTGCGCTGCACGTAGAACAGCGTGGCCAGGCCGAGCATGGCGATCGGGAAGCGCCCCAGGGCGGAGGCCAGCACGGGGCCGGGGGCGCCGGGGATGCGCAGCAGGGCCCGGTAGTCGGTCAGTGAGGTGGGCACTGCTCCAGCCTCTCTGGCCGCGTCCTACCGGGCCACCGAGTTTCGCGTGGCCGCGCCCGCGAGGTGGGCTCGGCGCGAGGCGAACTCGGGCGACTCAGCGTGCCCGGCGGGCAAGCCGCTCGGGCTCGAGGATCAGCACGCTCTTGCCTTCCAGGCGCAGCCAACCGCGCTGGGCGAAGTCGGCCAGTGCCTTGTTCACCGTCTCCCGGGAGGCGCCGACCAGCTGAGCGATCTCCTCCTGGGTCAGGTCGTGGGTGACCCGCAGCAGGCCGGACTCCTGCGAACCGAACTGGCGGGCCAGCTGCAGCAGCGCCTTGGCCACCCGGCCCGGCACGTCGGTGAAGATCAGGTCGGCCAGCGAGTTGTTGGTCCGACGGAGCCGCCGCGCGATCACCCGGAGAAGCTGCTCGGCGATGTCCGGGCGCTTGGCGATCCACTCCCGCAGCGCGCCGCGGTCCATCGAGTACGCGCGGACCTCGGTGATCGTGGTCGCCGAGGAGGTACGTGGGCCAGGGTCGAAGATGGACAGCTCACCGAACATGTCCGAGGGGCCGAAAACCGCGAGTAGGTTTTCCCGACCGTCCGGTGACTTGCGACCGATCTTCACCTTGCCGTTGGCGATGATGTACAGCCGGTCGCCCTGCTCGCCCTCAGCGAAGATCACGTGGCCCCGGGGGAAGTCAACAGGTTCGAGCTCCCCGGAGAGCGCCTCGACGGCGCTCGGCTCGACTCCTTGGAAAATGCCCGCGCGCAGCAGGACCTCGTCCACAGCCACTCCTCAACTCGCGGCCGTCGACCCCATTCGAGCGGATCTAAGAGGAGCCTACGGACCACAACCGATCAATCGGACGGCAGTCTAGTGCGCCGCATAGTGGCGTTGACCACTGCGACCCGCATATGACCCGCATACGGGTTGCCGGCCAGGTGGAATCACGATGCGATGCGCTGCTGCCGTTCGGTGCTCCGCCGGTCCGCACGGGGCCGTCGATCATCTCGATTCCTCAACCGGAACAGCTCCAGCGCGCGTCCGGTACCGGACCGGAAGAGTGCCTTCACCTCGTCGGGACGGGCCCGCTCCAGGAAGTCATCGAGCTCGTCCTGGCGCACGGCGGACTCACGCAGCCGCGCCTCGACTCGCTCCATGCCCAGGGCGAAGAACATCACCAGTAGTGGCACGAGTATTGACAACCAGGCAGTCATGACGGGGGGAATCCTCTCGCACGACGTGACGGGTCGGTGCACTGGGGTGGGTGTGTCGCGGCAAACCAGCCGAAATCGCGTTGACACCGAGGAAGGAGAGGAGGAAGTGGGCGACGCGCGGCGGAACGCGCAGCCCAAGGCCCCCGTCGCGGTGGCCCATTGACAGAACCTGTCGGTGCCATCCGTACCCTGGACAGAGTGACAAAGCCCGTCCGATCGGCACCTCGTCGGAGCAAGCTGGCCGCGCGAGTCGCGGCCGGAGAGAGCGAGCTGGGGCGCACCCGGCGCGCTCGGCGGATGAACCGCGTCCTGGCCGAGGCATATCCGGATGCACACTGCGAGCTGGATTTCCGCACTCCGCTGGAGCTCGCGGTCGCCACGATCCTGTCCGCGCAGTGCACCGACAAACGGGTCAACGAGGTCACTCCGGCCTTGTTCGCCCGGTACCGCACGGCCGCCGACTACGCCGGCGCTGACCGTACCGAGCTGGAGGAACTGATCCGGCCCACCGGATTCTTCCGCAACAAGGCCAACTCTTTGATGGGTTTGGGCGCGGCGGTGGAGGAAAGGTTCGGCGGGGTGCTGCCGAACACGCTGGAGCAGCTGGTCACCCTGCCGGGGATCGGCCGCAAGACCGCCAACGTGATCCTGGGCAACGCGTTCGGCGTGCCGGGCATCACGGTGGACACCCATTTCGGCCGGCTGGTCCGCCGCTGGGGGTGGACCGAGGATGAGGACCCGGTCAAGGTGGAGCACGCGGTGGGCGCGTTGATCCCGAAGTCGGAGTGGACCATCGTGTCCCATCGGGTGATCTTCCATGGCCGCCGGATGTGCCACTCCAGGAACCCGGCCTGCGGGGTCTGCCCACTGGCCGCCGACTGCCCGTCCTTCGGCGCCGGCCCGGTCGATCCGGACAAGGCGGCGACCCTGGTCAAGGGTCCGGAAGCGGCGCATCTGCTGGCCATGGCGGGGATCGGGGTGGACGCCACAGCCGTCGCCGCGGAGGCCGTTGAGGCGGATGCCGTTGACGCGGATGCCGTTGACGTGGAGGCGGGCGTGGCCGGCGGGGTGCCGGTGTCCACCGCCAAGGCGTTCACCCAGCCGGTGGTTGCTCAGTCGGTGGCGGAGCCGGCGGGTGCCCCGCCAGGAGCGCCTCGGTGACTTCACGGACCGGCCTGACCCGCCGCGAGCTACTGGCGGCCGGTGTTGTGGTGGTGCTGGCGGCGATCGGGGTGGCGGCGCTGTGGCCGGCCCTGGGCGGGAGGCACGCCGGCGAGTCCGCGCCGAGCACCGCCCCCGCCCCGTCGGCCACGGCTTCGCCCTGGAACGACGCGGCACTCGAACCGGCGCGCCGGGCGGCCGGGCTGCCCGCCTGCCCGACCGGAAACTCGGCGGTCGGCCCACTGGCCGGCGTGGTGGTGCCCTGCCTCGGCGCGCCCGGCGTGGTTTCCCCGGCCGCCGGGCTGGCTGGGCACGACGCGCTGCTCAACGTGTGGGCCTCGTGGTGCGAGCCGTGTCGTGCGGAGTTGCCCGCGCTGGCCGAGTACGCCGCCCGCCCCGACGCCGTCCCGGTACTCGAGGTGAACGTGCGGGACCGCCCGGAGGCCGCGCTGGCGCTGTTCGCGGACCTCGGCGTGCGGCTGCCCTCAGTGGCCGATCCCGACGGCGCGCTCGCCGCCGCCCTGCGGCTTCCCCCGGCGTTACCGGCCACTTACCTGCTGTACGCCGACGGCCGGGTGGCCCAGGTGCTGCCCCCCACTCCGTTCCGCTCGGCCGATGAGGTGGCCGCCGCCGTGGCCCGGCTCCGCTCGGCCGGATCATGAGCACCCGGTGCCAACACACAGTCCAACACCCGTGAGTGGTATTGGTTGCTATCGCGACCAATACCACTCACGGGGTCTCAGCAGGGGAAACGAGTCATGAGCGCGGTGCCGAGCGAGGCGGACGACCGGGATTCGCGCCGCTGGCTGGCGTCGGCCCAGGTCCACCCGGAGAGGGCGCCGGACTGGCTGGCTCCGCTGGTGCGCGCGGCCGGCTCAGCTGACCCGGTTGAGCTGAGCCAGCACAACATCGCCGCGCCGGCCACCGGCTCCCGCCGCGCTGCCGTGCTGGTGCTGTTCGGGACGACCGCCCAGGCCGGGCCCGACCTGCTGCTGCAGGAGCGGGCGAGCGGGCTGCGTGATCACGCCGGCCAGGTGTCGTTCCCCGGCGGCGGGTGGGAGGCCACCGACGCGGGGCCGGTGGACACGGCGCTGCGCGAGGCGGCCGAGGAGACCGGGCTGGACCCGGCCGGGGTGGAGCCGGTGGCCTTGCTGCCCGAGTTGTACATCCCCCCGTCCGGATTCCGGGTCACCCCGGTGCTGGCACACTGGCGCGACCCGGTGGCGGTCGTGCCGGTTGACCCGGCTGAGACCGCCGCGGTGGTGCGTGTCCCGGTCGCCGAGCTGGCCGATCCGGGGAATCGCTTCCTGGTGCGGCACCCGTCGGGCTGGGTAGGGCCGGCGTTCGAGGTGGCGGGCATGGTGGTGTGGGGGTTCACCGGAGGGCTGGTGGACGCGGTGCTGCGCATGGGCGGCTGGGAACGCCGCTGGTCGACCGCCCGCCCTCGGGACCTGGACCGGGCCTGGGCCGTGGCTAGGCGGCGCGGAGCCGAGGCATGAGTTGGGTCGACGTCTTTGTGCTGCTGCTCGCCGTGTTGGCCGGGGTGTCCGGCTGGCGGCACGGCATGGCGGTGGCGCTGCTCTCCTTCGTCGGGGTGCTCGGCGGCGCGATCATCGGGGTGCGGCTGGCCCCGCTGCTCGCGCAGAACGTGGAGACCCCGACCGCCCGGGTGATGGTCAGCATCGGGGTGGTGGTGCTGCTGGTTGCCCTGGGGGAGACCACCGGGGTGTTCTTCGGGCGGCGCATCCGGGACCGGATCACCGGCGAGCAGACGCTGCGGGTCGACTCCACGCTGGGCGCGATCCTGCAGGCGCTGACCGTGGTGCTGGCAGCCTGGCTGGTCGCGCTGCCGCTGGCGTCGGCCAGCTTCCCCGGCCTGGCGTCCGGGATCCGAGGTTCGAAGGTGCTCGCCGGGGTGGACGAGGTGGTCGGCTCGGTCCTGCCGTCGGCCCGCCAGCTGCCCTCCGAGCTGCGCGCGTTGCTGGACTCCTCCGGCTTCCCGGACGTGCTCACCCCGTTCGCGCAGACTCCGATCACCGTGGTCGGCCCGCCCAACCTCGCGCTGCAGAGCAGCTCCGAGGTGCGCCTGGCCGCCGAGAGCGTGCTCAAGATCCGCGGCAAGGCAACCCAGTGCTCACGGGCGCTGGAGGGCTCCGGCTTCGTGATCGCGCCGAACCGGGTGGTGACCAACGCCCACGTGGTAGCCGGGACCGCCGAGGTCAGCGTCGAGGTGCCCGGGCGGAGCAGCCGGTCGAAGACCAAGCCGGCCACCGTGGTCGCCTACGACCCGGAGATCGACGTGGCGATACTGGCGGTGCCGGGGCTGGATGTGGACCCGCTGCAGTTCGCCCCGAAGGCCGCGACGGTGGCCGACGACGCGATCGTGCTCGGCTACCCGCTGGACGGCCCGTTCAAGGCCACCGCGGCCCGGATCAGGGACCAGATCGACCTGCGCGGGCTGGACATATACAACTCCCAGACGGTCACCCGGGACGTTTACACGATCCGTGCGGTGGTTCGTTCCGGGAACTCCGGCGGACCGCTGCTGGCCCCGGACGGAACCGTGTACGGCATCGTGTTCGGCGCCGCGCAGGACGACCCGGAAACCGGCTTCGTGCTCACCGCACAGCAGGTTGAGCCGCTGCTCAACAGCGCACCAGGGTTGACCCGAGAGGTGTCAACCGGCAGCTGCGCCGTCTAGGGCGTCTGCACCACCACCGGCCCCCAGGTCGCTCACCAGTCAGTCGCGCAGGAAGTCGGCGATCATCGCGGTGGTCGCGGAGGGGGCTTCCTGGTGCGGGAAATGGCCGATTCCGGGCAGCGTGCGGTAGTGGTACCGGTCGGTGGCAACCCAGCGAGCGGAGCTCCGCGCGGTGCGCTCCAACACGCAGGGATCGGCCACCCCGTGCACCTGCAGTACCGGGACGTCCACCGGCCGGGACACCGCGGCGGCGAACCTGCGACCGTCCGCCCGAAGCTGTGACCGAAAAGCCCAGCGGTGGTACTCCAGGGCGCAGTGCGCCACCCCAGGAATCAGCATGGCGGCCCGGCTGCGCGTGACCACCTCGGCAAAATCCGGCGTGGCCGTCCACTCCGGCCCGGAGCGGGCGCGCAGGATCCGTTCCACCCGCGCCGCGCCGTCTGCCCGCAACGACCGCTCGGGCAGCACCGGCAGCTGGAACTCCGCCACCGCGGCGGCCGTGGCCATGCCCTGCCCACGCGGATCGGCCCAGGTGGCGCGGCGCACGGCCAGCGGGTGCGGGGTGTTCAGCACCACCAGCGAGCGCACCATCCGGGGCCGCAGCGCGGCGACCGTCCAGGCCACCAGGCCGCCCCAGCCGTGCCCCAGCACGGCGGCCCGTCGCTCGCCGAGCGCCCGGATCAGCCCGGACAGGTCACCGGCCAACGTCCACAGGTCGTAGCCCCTGGGTGGCTTGTCCGAGTCGCCGTAGCCGCGCAGGTCCACCGCGACCACCCGGAAACCGGCCTCGGCCAGCCCGACCAGCTGGTGTCGCCAGGACCACCAGAACTCCGGGAAGCCGTGCGCGAGCACCACCAGCGGGCCCTCTCCGCACTCCGCCAGATGCAACTGGATGCCGTTGGCGGACACATCGCGGTGCCGCCATGGCCCTGGGATGCGTACCGAGGACGGATCCGGCCCGGTTTTCACCGCCACACGGTTTCGGGGCTCACCGCCACCATTTCCCTGCTGAGGGCGCTGGTCCTGCTGAGGGCGCTGGTCCCGCTGAGGGCACCGGTATGCGGATACTCACCGCTCCAAGACGCGCGCGTCGTCCCGGCCTCGCTTGCCCAGGGCCGCGGCGGTTTCCTTCACGCTGCTGATGGTTCGCTCCGGTGCCCGGATCCGGCGGACCCGCAGGTAGCCGATCAGCCCGGCCAAACCGGCCGCGGCCAGCATGATGCCGAACACGATCAGGTACGCGGCCCAGGACATCAGCCAGATGGACAGCAGCTCCGCCACCGCGATGAAGAAGAAGAACAGGCTGAACAGCAGAATGGTCAGCGCGACCAGGAAGAACACGCTGCCCTGGACGCCCTTCTTGACCTCGGCGGTCACCTCCGACCGGGCCAGCTCCAGCTCGGCGCGCAGCAGCGTGGAGACGTGCGAGGACGCCTCCCGCACCAGCCCGCCGATGGACGCGTCCCCGTTCGGGGAGGTCTCGGCGGACAGCGGAATGGAGGGCAGCACGGGTGGGACTTGGCTGCCTGGAGTCGGGCTGGCCACCTCGGGTTCCTCCTGCCGGTACGTCATCTGGGTCACCGCGCGCTTCGGCGCGACGCCCAGCCGAAAGATCGTGGCGACATCGTGCCATGGCGCACCTTGGGACGCCCTGCTAGGGCGTCGCGAGGTAGTCAGCGGTCGGGTGGGTTACCGCCGACCAGGCTCCCGGCGGCGGCGAGTGCGGATCAGTCCTCCGGGCGGCCGCGCAGCCGCTTGAGCCGGCCCCGTTTGGTCTTCTCGTCCATCCGGCGCTGTTTGGCCCGTTTCGACGGGCGGGTCGGGCGGCGCCGCGGTGGGTCCGGGGCGAGCGCACGGGCCAGCAGGCCGGCCAGGCGATCCTTGGCGGCCTCCCGGTTGCGCAGCTGGGAGCGGTGCTCGGAGGCCACCACGGTGATCACTCCGTCGGTGAGCCGACCACTCAGCCGGCGCAGCAGCCGCTCGCGCAGCGAGTCCGGTACCGACGGGGAGTTGGCCAGATCCACCGACAGCTCCACCCGCGAGTCGGTGGTGTTCACCCCCTGCCCACCGGGGCCCGACGAGCGGGAGAACCGCCAGCGCAGTTCCCGTTCGGGGAGCACGAACGGCTCGGGGCCGGGCACGGCGATCCCTCTCGGGTTGTCGCTGTGCCCGGCCCCGCGTTCGGTGCTCGGCCCGGTCAGTCTTCGCCCTTGCCCTCGGCCAGACCGGTGGAGATCAGGTCCATCACGTTGGAGTCAGCCAGCGTGGTGACGTCGCCGATCTCCCGGTTCTCCGCGACGTCCTTGAGTAGCCGGCGCATGATCTTCCCGGACCTGGTCTTGGGCAGTTCGTCCACCACCATGATCTGGCGGGGCTTGGCGATCGGACCGATCTCCTTGGAGACGTGGTCACGCAGGGCCTTGATGGCCTCCTCGCCCTTTGCCTCGTCCTTGGCCACGTTGCCGCGCAGGATCACGAACGCCACGATGCCCTGCCCGGTGGTCGGGTCGGACGCGCCCACTACCGCCGCCTCGGCGACGGTCGGGTGCGACACGAGTGCCGATTCAACCTCGGTGGTGGAGATGTTGTGGCCGGATACGAGCATGATGTCGTCAACCCGACCGAGCATCCAGATGGATCCGTCGTCGTCGTACTTGGCGCCGTCGCCGGCGAAGTAGTAGCCCTGCTTGGCGAACCGCGACCAGTAGGTGTCCTTGAACCGCTCCTCGTCGCCCCACACCCCGCGCAGCATCGACGGCCACGGCTTGTCCAGCACCAGGAAGCCGCCCTGGCCGTTGCCCACCGGATTGCCCTCGTCGTCCACGATCGCCGCCGAGATGCCGGGCAGCGGGCGCATCGCCGAACCGGGCTTGGCGGCGGTGACCCCGGGCAGCGGGGCGATCATGATCGCGCCGGTCTCGGTCTGCCACCAGGTGTCCTCGATCGGGCAGTTGTTGTGGCCGATGTGCTCGCGGTACCACATCCACGCCTCGGGGTTGATCGGCTCGCCCACACTGCCCAGCAAGCGCAGGCTGGACAGGTCGTACTTGTCCGGGATCTCCGCGCCCCACTTCATGAAGGTGCGGATCAGCGTGGGCGCGGTGTAGTAGATCGACACCCCGTAGCGCTGCACGATCTCCCAGTGCCGGCCCTCGTGCGGGGTGTTCGGGGTGCCCTCGTACATCACCGAGGTGGCCCGGTTGGCCAACGGCCCGTAGACGATGTAGCTGTGCCCGGTGACCCAGCCGATGTCGGCGGTGCACCAGAACACGTCGGTGTCCGGCTTGAGGTCGAACACGTTGCGGTGGGTGTACGCGGCCTGGGTCAGGTAGCCGCCCGAGGTGTGCACCACGCCCTTCGGCTTACCGGTGGTGCCCGAGGTGTAGAGGATGAACAGCGGGTGCTCGGCGTCGAACGCCTCCGGGCTGTGCTTGTCGGGCTGGCCCTCGACCAGCTCGTGCCACCACAGGTCCCGGCCCTCGGTCATCGGCACGTCGGTCTCGGTGCGCCGAACCACGATCACGTGCTCGACGCTGGGCGCGCCGGTCAGCGCCTCGTCGATGTTCTCCTTCATCGGCGCCGGCTTGCCCCGGCGGAACTGCCCGTCGGAGGTGATCACCAGCTTGGCCTCGGCGTCCTGCACCCGCGAGCGCAGCGCGCCCGGGGAGAACCCGCCGAACACCACGCTGTGCAGTGCGCCCACCCGGGCGCAGGCCAGGATGGAGAACACCGCCTCCGGGATCATCGGCAGCTGGATCGCCACCCGGTCGCCGGCGCCGACGCCCAGCTCGGTGAGCGCGTTCGCGGTCTTGGACACCTCGCGCTGCAGGTCGGCGTAGGTGATGGTCCGGGTGTCGCCCGGCTCGCCCTCCCAGTGGTAGGCGACCTGGTCGCCGTGGCCGTCCTCGACATGGCGGTCCACGCAGTTGTAGGCGACGTTCAGCTTGCCGCCCACGAACCACTTGGCGAACGGCGCGCCCGTCCAGTCCAGCACCTGGTCCCAGCGCTTCCCCCAGACCAGGCGATCGGCCTGCTCGGCCCAGAACGCCTCCCGGTCGGCGTCCGCGTGGGCGTACATCTCCTCGGTCGCGTTCGCCTGCGCGGCGAACTCGGCGGACGGGGGGAAACTGCGCGTCTCGGTGGATAGATTGCTCAGGGTCCGGCTGGAGTCGGTCACCCGTTCCTCCTGGTCGTGGTGCTCGTCTGTGATGTGGCCCAGTTCTCACGCACCCGGCGGTCAGCCACACGGATAGCCGCGGCTCGCGGGTGGGAAACCTAGTGTCTGACCGTAGCGGAGCAGATACCGGGCGGCCGATTGACCTGGAGCACGAAATGACCTGCTCGGCGGCGGTCGTCGGGGCGGCGACCGTGGCGGTGGGTCGGCCAGCGGGCAGCTGGCCCGGGTTTGGCAGGATCGCCGGGTGAGCTCCACCGCTACCCCCGATCCGCTGGCCCCGCTCGCCGCGTTGCCCGGGGTGACAGACGCGGTGGCACGGGTGCGCGACGCGGTCTCCCGGGCGCACGCGCACCCGACGAACCGGCGCGGTTGGCCGGCCAGCGCGGCGGAGGCCAGCGTCCGGGCCGCGCGGGCCTCCGCGGCGCTGGACGGCGGCCGGGCCGAGCTGCCTCCCGACGGAGTGGTGGACGATCCGGTGCTGGCCGGTGCGCTGCGGGTCGCCGAGGGGCTCGGCCGGTTGCTGCCGGTGTGGCGGCGGGCGCCGCTGCAAGCGCTGGCCCGGCTGCATGTGCTGGCCGCGACCGACCTGGTGCCGGCCGAGGAGCGGGACGCTGTCCTGGGGCGCCCTCGGCGCGTGGCGGGGGTGACCGAGCGGTTGGAGCTGCTCGGTCGGTTGGTGAGCACGAGCTCCGCGCCCGGACCGGTGCTGGTCGCGGTGGTGCACGGCGAGCTGCTCGCGGTGGCGCCGTTCTCCGAGGCGAACGGGGTGGTGGCCAGGGCGGCGGCGCGCTTGACCGGACTGAGCACCGGCCTGGACCCGAAGGGCCTCGTGGTGCCGGAGGTCGGACACCTACGCCGGTCCGGGGAGTACCGGGAGGCGGCCGCCGGATTCGGCTCGGGGACCAGCGAGGCGCTGGCTCGCTGGCTGCTGCACTGCTGTGCGGCTTGGGAGCTGGGTGCTCGGGAGGCGGAAACGATCGCCGAGGCGGCCAGCGCCCAGACATGAGTCGGGCGGCGCCCCCGGAGAGGCACCGCCCGACGCGTATGAATATTCGGGTTCCAGGCGTGCACTACGTGTCGTGCTCATGGCCTCGGCGTCCGGCGTCCCAGTACGCAGGCCCACGACGACATGCCTCCCGCGGCGTGCTGTGCGTGGAGTGCCCGGTATTCATACCCGGAGCCCTGGCTGGGGTGGACGAGGCTTCTCTG
>Ga0137413_10000820_pt1 | contig 11246 bp, 9 predicted proteins | sample CZODoug2_1_16fun_FD_108280 | JGI IMG/M metagenome (GOLD analysis project Ga0137413, IMG submission 108280) | Vadose zone soil fungal communities from Angelo Coast Range Reserve, California, USA - CZODoug2_1_16fungal (Illumina Assembly) | ecosystem: Environmental > Terrestrial > Soil > Vadose... | reverse complement strand
CCGATCCGCCGCCGTCGATGACGGCCTTGAGGTCGGATTGTGCGAGCCAGAAATCGCGCTTCGCCTCGATACCTGCGCGCAGCGAGGCGACGCGCTGCCGCGCTTCGGTCACGAGCGCGAAGATGTCGACCTGCATGCTCGACAGCCGAAGCTGCATCTCCTCGGTGATGATCTTGCGCAAGGGCAGGATCTCGCGCTGGTAGTGGCTCGCGATATCGTAGCTCGATCGGTAGATGCGGTAGGCGTCGCGCGCTTCGGAGCGGACGTTGACGGCCTTCTCAGTCAGGCGGTTGAAGGCGAGGTTGTAGGTCTCGCTCGCGCGGCGGACCGCGACCTCGCCGCCATCGAACACCGGGATCTGGAACTGGATGTCGAAGCCGCGCTCCCGGAACGGCGGCGTGTCGGGATCGCGGGTGCGGCGGTCGATGCCGGCGATTTCGAGCAGCGTGACGAAGCGGGTCGCCTGCGTCAGGCCGAGCGACTTCGCCAGGAACGCCAGTTCGATGCGCGCGATCTGCAGATCGATGCGATGGCCGACGGCGTCGGCTTCCACGGCGGGCAGCGCTGACGGCGTTCGCGGCAGGGCTGGCTGCTTGTCGGGAATCCGGAAGCCGAGATCGTCGCCCCACAGGCCCATCAGGCGCACCAACCGCTCGCGGGCGCTGGCGGCGTTCTGCCGGACGCTGGCGAGATCGGCGGTGATCTCGGCGTAGAACACCTGCTCGCGGGCCTGATCGAGCTTGTTGATCGATCCGGTCTCGCCGAGCTTTTTGGCCAGCGAAGCCGCCGCTTCCGCAGTCGATTTGGCCTCCGTCAGGAGACCAACCAGTTCATTGGCCGCGACCGCGCGAACATACGCGCGGCGGACGTCGGCCGCGAGGCGCAGCGTCTCCAGCGCGGCCTTGAGCTGCGCCTGGTGGAAGCGGTCGCGCTCGATCTCGGAGCGGAACGGCAAGGTCGCCAGCGCCAGGATATCGCCGACGACCTGCCGTTCGACTTCGCTCGCGCCATCGCCGGAGATGCGCGAGAGCGAAAAGGTCGGGTTCGGCGGCAGGCTCTGCGCCACGAGACTGGTCTCGGCCAGTGCCAATTCGCTGTAGGCCGCCTGCAGGCCCTTGTTGTTGAGGAGCGCGACCTGCACGGCGGCATCGACATTGAGCGGGTGCGCGAGCAGGCGTTTGACCGTGCTGTTGGCCCGTTCGGCGTCATCCGTCGAACGGACGAGGGCGACCTCCTTCTTGAGTGTCTGGTTCGCGACGTCGGCCACCACCATCATGCCGCCATCGGGTGAAAACGACGCGCAGCCCGATAGCAGCAGCGCGGAAATCGGCAGCAGGCGCCGGAAGACGTGCGTTGAGAGATGCGTTCGCATCGCGCGCTCCTACCGGTCCGGACGGGACGACGGCGCGACGTTGTCGTTGCGCTCGCGCCAGGTGTCGAGTGATGGCGTCGACGGACGCAGGCTTGCGTAAGGCGCGATCGCCGATCGGTAGCGAACGCCCGCGACCTTCGCCCCTGGGTCGGCGGGATCGGCGCCCGCGAGCGGCACGCTCTGCGGCATGCAGCCGGCGAGCGACGCCGCGACGGCCGTCATCATCGGCAATGTTCGAAAATGGAATCTCGGATACCGCCCGCGCGCCGAACCAACGGCGGCAAGCGGCGCCCCAAACCGCGCCAGCATGGATTAATCCTGATCTGATGATGAACCACAGGCGGAAGGCGCGCTGGTCGCGCGCCGCGCCGCGTTGTCATGTCGGATCAGGCGATGGGGGGACGATACAGCAGCGGAGGCGCCTTGCCGGGCGCGCTCTGGTTGGCCTCCATCGCGCAGATGGAGAACGGCAGCGACGGCGCCGATAGCGCCGGCAAATCCGCCGGGATCGCGGAGACGCACATCATCGCACAGCAGGGGCCGGGCAGGGCGTTGCCTTTATGATGGTGCCCGGCGGGCTTATCCGTGCTGCCGGCCTGAGCGGCGGCGTGATGGTGATGGGCATGCGGCCCGCCGTGATCATGCGTCGATCCGTCTGCAGGAATGGACAGCATGGGAGCCGATTCGTCCGGGGCGGTTAAGAAGGCAACCGCGGACATCTCATCGGTCAGGCATGGTGCAGGTCCGCTGCCAAACGCCAGCGCGGCGCCCGGGCTGACGATGCAAACGAGATAGGCAAGGGCGATCAGCCAACCCGCCATTACCCGAACTGGCCGTGCGAACCGCAGAGACATTGATCCGGAAACCACCCCTTTGCCGCAAAGCCGACGATTCGACAGTAATGTCAAAGTTGGGCCCGGCCAAGGCTGCGATGAGGCGGCGGGCGATCAACTCTGGCGATTTCGCCGTGTGGTGGAGGGTGTTGGTTGTTGCAGTGCACCCGCATGCCTAATACCGCGCCATTGTGGGTTGACCCTTAGGCAGTCCGCGCCGATGTTGCGGCCGTGCATTCTCCCACCGACCGCTCTCATGAACCCGCGCGCTTCACCCCCGACTCCGGTCAGGCCTGGGTGCGCCTTGGCCTTGTGCTGCTGATCGCCTCGATCGGCGCCGTCGGCATGTGGTCGGTGGTGGTCTCGCTGCCCGTGGTGCAGGCGGAGTTCGCGGCCAGCCGAGGCGCGGTGTCGCTGGCTTTCACGATGACCATGATGGGCTTCGGCCTCGGCGGCGTCGTCACAGGACGGATCACCGACCGTTTCGGCATCGTCGTGGCGATGGCCGCGAGCATCTGCTTTCTCGTGGTGTCCTATGTCGGGGCCGGATTGTCGACGACGCTCTGGCAGTTCATCGCGGTCTCCTTCCTGATGGGGCTCGGCACCTCGGCGACCTTCGCACCCCTGATGGCGGAGGCCTCGCATTGGTTCGAGCGCTATCGCGGGCTCGCGGTGACGATCGTCGCGAGCGGCAACTATGTCGCCGGCACGGTGTGGCCGCCGCTGATCAATTGGGGCATCTCGACCGCGGGCTGGCGCACCACCCATATCGCGATCGGGATTTTCTGCGCGGTGTCGATGTCGCTGCTGGTGCTGGTGCTGCGCGCCCAGATCGGCCAGGAGACGGTGCGGGACCACGCCAAGGCAGCCCCGCCGCGGGTCGATCTCAAGCTCTCGACCAATGCGCTGACGGTGCTGCTGTGCATCGCCAGCATTTCCTGCTGCGTAGCGATGGCAATGCCGCAGGTCCACATCGTCGCCTATTGCGGCGATCTCGGCTACGGCGTGGCGCACGGCGCCGAGATGCTGTCGCTGATGATGGCGTTTGGCGTCGTCAGCCGGATCGGCTCCGGGTTTCTCGCCGACAGGATCGGCGGCATCCGCACGCTTCTGATCGGCTCGGTGGCGCAGGCCTTTGCGCTGATGTTCTATCTGTTCTTCGACGGGCTGACGTCGCTCTATCTGATTTCCGCGATGTTCGGGCTGTTCCAGGGCGGCATCGTGCCGAGCTATGCCATCATCGTGCGCGAGGCGATGCCGGCCGGCGAAGCGGCGACCCGCGTCGGCATCGTGATCTTCGCTTCCGTGTTCGGCATGTCGTTCGGCGGCTGGGTGTCCGGCGTGATCTTCGACGCCACGGGTTCCTACGCCGCGGCCTTCGCCAACGGGCTTGCCTGGAACGCGCTCAACATCGTCATCGTGGTCGGGCTGCTGCTGCGGGCACGCGGCAACTACGCGAAAGCGGATGCCGTCGCGGTGACCATGCGCGCGAACTGATACGCGCTACACCGACTGCCCGGCCTTGCGCAGCACGCAGCCGATGATCTTCAGGCTGCCGTCGCCCTGCTGCTCCAGCGTATAGAGCGCATCCCAGGCTTCGCCCTTGTCGTCGACGATATGGACGCTCTGGGCGACCTGGCCGCCGGCCGATTGCGCCTCGCCGAACTCGAAACTCTTGTGGCGATAGACCGGCGTGTAGGCGTTCTGGACCATCGACATGAAGATATCGGCCTGCGGAAACGCGTCGTGGATGCCGGGCGCGGCATAGGAATAGGCCGTGGCCGCGTCACCGCGGCTGAACGCCTGTTCCTGCGCGCGGATCACGCTTTGCGCATTGGCGACGTCGTCGGCGCGGGCGGGGAGAGCGAAGCTGACCAGGACAGCGACAAGCAGAGCCACGATCCGCATGCGAAAGTCTCCACGGGGTTCCCAACACATGGAAGGCGCCATCCTATCGGGAATCAAGCGTGCTGGCGCGCGCAATTATGCGTCATTATGTGTCGCTGATCGGGCGTCGCTGTGTTTCCCGCATGCCTTATCGCTTGCGTTCAGCCGCCCGGCGTGACGGGCGCTTGCCACGCGCGGTGGCCGGTTCCTCATTCCCGTTGCTCGTATTGATGGTCTTGAGCAGATCGACGAAGCGGCGCGCCGCGGGCGAGAGCGATCGCCCCGTTCGCGAAATGACGGTGAGGTTGCGCCGGACGATCGGGTTACGCAGCGGCACCGCGACCAGCATCGGATATTGCAGATAGGCGACCAGATAGCTCGGCGTGATCGTGACGCCGAGGCCCTGCGCCGTCATCGAGAGCGCGGTGGTGAGGAAAGCCACCTCCCAGGCCGGCACGATCTTCCTGCCCTTGCGTGCGAGCGTCGCATCGATCAGCTCGCGTATGCCGTTGCCGGGCCCGACACAGATGCAGGGCGCGCGCAGCACTTCGTCCCAGCTCACTTCGGCACGGCGGCCCAATTCGTCGTCCCGCCGGCAGATCGCGCTGAGCTGGTCGCTGATCAGCGTTTCCTGCGCTATCTCGCGCGGCGGCGAGGTGATCGTGCCGATGCTGAACTCGACTTCCTCGGCCAGAACCTTCGCGACGAGCTGGTCGGGCGCGACGTCCTGCATCGCGATCTCCACGCCCGGATATTGGCGGGAGAACCGCGCCAGCGCGGCGGGCATCAGCGCCGAAGCGACCGCGGCCGTCACCGCGAAGCTGACCTTGCCATGCGCGACGTCGGCCAATCCCTTGACCGCGTTCATCATCGAATCGCGATCGCGCAGCAGCCGCTGGGCGCGCGGCAGCACCTCCCGGCCTGCCGCCGTCGGATGCAGGGCGCGCGTCGTCCGGTCGAGCAGCTTCGCGCCCATGCCGAGTTCAAGTTGCCTTATCAGCACGCTGACCGCCGACTGGGTCAGGCTCATGCGTTCCGCGGCCGCCGTGATGCTGCCGAGGCTGCAGGTCCAGACGAAGGCCTCGATCTGGCGCAGCGATGGATTGATGAAGTTCATTTATGAAGCCATCAAAATTATGAAATTTATTTTAGGTGGCATCGACCCTATGTTCAATGGAAAGCGGACCTCAGATCCGCAACAGGCAGGGAGATGGGATTTGGAGGGTTTCTATACCGACGGATTCGACACCGAAGTCCTGGTCGTGGGCGCGGGGCCGGTCGGCCTCACGCTGGCGATGGATCTGGCCTGGCGCGGCATCCGCGTCACGGTGGCTGAGCTTCGCCATCGTGGCGAGCCTCCGAACGTCAAGTGCAATCATGTCTCCGCGCGTTCGATGGAGATATTCCGCCGATTGGGTGTCGCGGCGGCGCTGCGAAATGCCGGCCTGCCCGCGGACTATCCCAACGACGTTTCCTATCGCACCACGGCGACCGGTATCGAAGTGGCGCGGATCGCCATTCCCTGCCGCGCCGATCGCTACACCGACAAATCAGGGCCGGACGGATGGTGGCCGACCGCCGAGCCGCCGCACCGCATCAACCAGATCTATCTGGAGCCGGTGCTGTCTGAGCACGCAGAAGCGATGCCCGGACTTCGTATCCTGAACCGCACCGAGGTCGATGGTTTCGTGCAGGGCGAACACGGCGTGACGGCGACGCTGCGCGACCTTGAGACCTCAAGCAGGCGACAGATCACCTCGCGATATCTCGTCGGCTGCGATGGCGGCAGATCGGAAATCCGCAAGGCGATCGGCGCCAAACTGCTTGGCGATGCGGTGGTGCAGAAGGTGCAATCCACATTCATCCGCGCGCCGAGCCTGCTCGGCCTGATGAAGCAGAAATCGGCGTGGGCGACCTTTTCGACCAATCCGCGGCGCAGCGGCAACATGTATGCGATCGACGGCCGCGAGACCTGGCTCATTCATAACTATCTCAGGCCCGGCGAAGACGATTTCGATGCGGTCGACCGCGACCGATGCATTCGCCTCATTCTGGGGCTCGGGCCTGACTTCGAATACGATGTGATCAGCAAGGAAGACTGGATCGGGCGGCGGCTTGTCGCCGACCGCTTCCGCGACCGCCGCGCCTTCATCTGCGGCGACGCCGCGCATCTCTGGGTGCCGATGGCCGGCTATGGCATGAACGCCGGCATCGCGGATGCGATGAACCTGTCATGGCAGCTCGCCGCCACGCTCAAGGGATGGGCCGATCCCGCCATTCTCGATGCCTTTGAGGCCGAACGACAGGCCATCACCGAGCAGGTCTCGCAATTCGCCATGAACCATGCGATCGCGCTCGCAAAGCAGCGCGCGGCGGTACCGGACAACATCGAAGCGCCGGGGCCGGAGGGCGACGCGGTCCGCGCGCGATTCGGCCGTATGCTCTACGAGTTGAACGTGCATCAATATTGCTGCGGCGGGCTGAATTTCGGCTACTTCTACGACAAGTCGCCGATCATCGCCTATGACGGCGAACAGGCGCCGGCCTATACGCTGTCCGACTTCGCGGCGTCGACGGTTCCGGGATGCCGTACGCCGCATCTCTGGCTCGCCGATGGACGCTCGTTATACGACGCGCTTGGGCCGGGCTATACGCTGCTGCGTTTCGATCGCACCGTCGATGTCGGCGCGCTGCTGTCGGCTGCCAATGCGCGCGACGTGCCGCTAGCCGTGCTTGACGTGGTTTCCAACGACGAAAATTGGTCGAGCATCTATCGCGAGAAACTGGTCCTTTCGCGGCCGGATCAGCACGTTGCGTGGCGCGGCAATGCCGTGCCGCCCGATCCGGACCAACTGATCGATCTCATTCGAGGGGCAGGACCGAGGCGGCCTGTGCAGCAGGCCGCCTGACCGATTTCGAAGACGTAAAAAAGAAAACAAAAAAACAAGAATACCGGGAGGTACCGATGGGCGAATCCGTTCTATCCGTCGCGGCGACGAAGGCAGCTGCGGATGCCGGGGACCTCGTGGTCCGCAAGGTGTTCTGGCGCCTGATTCCGTTTCTGTTCTTGCTCTACGTGCTGTCCTATCTCGATCGGATCAATATCGGTTTCGCGGCGCTCTCGATGAACCAGGAGTTGGGACTGTCGCGAACCATGTTCGGTCTCGCCAACACCATTTTCTATGTGGGCTACGTGCTGTGCGAGGTGCCGAGCAATCTGCTTCTGGTTCGCTACGGCGCCCATCGTTGGATTCCGCGCATCATGATCACGTGGGGGCTTGCGTCGGCGGCGACCATGTTCGCCACGGGTCCGAACAGTCTCTATGGGCTGCGGCTCCTGGTCGGCATCGCCGAGGCGGGCTTTCTGCCGGGCGTGCTGCTCTATCTGACCTTCTGGTTTCCCCTGCGATGGCGTGCGCGTGCGACCGCGATCTTCATGGTGGCTCAGCCGGTGACGATCGCCTTCGGCTCGACGCTGTCGGGATTCATTCTCGATATGCATGGTTGGCTCGGCCTGTCCGGATGGCGCTGGCTGTTCCTGCTGGAAGGGCTGCCGTCCGTGCTGCTCGGGCTGATCGCGTGGTTCTATCTCAGTCCTTCGCCGGCCAAGGCAGGTTGGCTGAGCAACGAAGAGAAAGCGGACCTCGACGCGCAGCTTTCGCGAGAAACTCCCAAGGTCGAAGCTGGCAGAAGTGTCTGGGCCGAGATGGCAAGCGCGCCGTTGCTTCTGCTTTGCCTGGCCTATTTCGGCCTCGTGACGTCGCTGAATACGATCGCGACATGGACGCCCCAGGTGGTCGGCGAGGCGGTATCGGCGCGCGGAAGCTTTGTCATGGTGGGGCTGCTCAGCGCGCTGCCGGGGCTGGTCGCCACCGTCGCGATGCCGCTGTGGAGCATGCGCTCCGACCGGCGTGGCGAAAGACTCCTGCATTATGTCCTGCCCGTGGCGCTCACCGCGCTGGGCTGGATTGTCGTGATTGCCGTCCCGGAGCTGACATTCCGCATGCTGGGACTGGTGTTCGCAACGGCCGGCGCCTTCACGGCGATGGCGATCTTCTGGACCGTGCCGGCCACCGTTCTCTCCGAAAGCGGACGTCCGGCGGGTATAGCCTTGGTCAGTTCGGCGGGCATCCTCGCGTCCGCGATCAGTCCGACCGTGATCGGGGCGCTGCGGGATCTGACCGGCAGTTTCGTGTCGGGGCTGTGGTACGCGACGCTGCTGCTGGTCATTTCGAGCATCGCCATGCTGTCCGTCCGGTCCAGGTCGCGCGGAGAGATCGCGCAGCCGGCGGCTTCGACGGTTTGAGGTCACAAACTGCCGCGCGATCTGCCGGCAGTCTTAGAAAATCCAGCGGGCGGCGCTTGATATTCATCGCGCCATTGCCAAACTCTCTGTCATGACAAAAGACAGACCAAGCGATATCCCCACGCTGGCATCCTGGGCCGGCGGCCCGGAAGCCCTCCGCGCGTTGACGACGCGGTTCTATGAGAAAGTTCCGCACGATCCCGTGCTGGCGCCGGTATTTGCGGGCATGGACCCGCATCATGCCGACCATGTTGCAGCCTTCATCACCGAAGTGTTCGGCGGGCCGAAAGCCTATTCGGGAAACGGTGGCTCGCATGCCCATATGATCGGTCGGCATCTCGGCAGGCACCTTACCGAGGAGTTCCGCAGGCGCTGGCTTTCGATGATGCTCGACACCGCCGACGAGGTCGGCCTTCCCGCCGATCCCGAATTTCGCGCGGCCTTTGTCGGTTATCTCGAATGGGGCACGCGGCTTGCCGTGATGAATTCGCAGGACGGCGTTACGCAGCCGCCGGCCGATGCGCCCATGCCGGAATGGAATTGGGGACCGCCCGGCGGTCCGTGGCAAGGCTAGCGTTTCGCGCGTTACCCCTCCGCCACCGCGTCGCCCCAGGGCTGGAAGATGTCGGTGGCGCCGCTGTTGGTTTCGCCTTCGCGCATCGTCATGCTCGGGCAGGAGAATTTCAGCGGGATGTTCTGCCGGCGCGCTTCCTCATAGTCGAAGCGCGTTCGCAGCGCCTCGCGCGTTTCCGCCGGCAGTTTGACATCGCCGATCACGATACTGCCTTCGCTGGCGTCGATCCGTGGGTGATGGATCGCGGCTTCCAGGTCCATGCCGTAATCCATCGCAAACGACAGCAACTGCATCACGGCCGGCATGATGCGCCGGCCGCCGGAAGCGCCGATCGCAAGCCTTCGTCCGTCGGCGGTGTGCGCGACCACAGGCGTGTAATTGGTCAGGCAGCGCTTGCCGGCTGCGAGTGAGTTGGGGCCGCCCGGCGTCGGATCGAACCACATGATGCCGTTGTTCATGGTGATGCCGCTCTGCGGCGTGACGAATCTGGAGCCGAAATTCGACAGCAGGGTCTGCGTCACCGCCGCCATGTTGCCATCGCGGTCGACCACCGAATAATGCGTGGTGCAGGCCGGCGCCAGGTGTTCGGCGCCGAGCGCGCGACGGCCGTCGGCATCGCCCATGCCTTTCAGGCGCTCGCGATAGGCCGATTGCACGGCCTGCGCATAGCTGGCATAGGCCGATGCATCCGGGCCGCTCCGGGAAGGCGCCAGTTCCTGCTGCAACAGGCGCAGCGCGTGCGCCAGGGTCGGGCCGCAGGTCAGTTCCGGCGTCGCGTAGACCGTGCCGCCGCGATAGGGGATTTCGAGCGGCTCGCGCACATGGGCGCGGAACGCCGCGAGGTCCCCGGCCGACAGCGTGCCGCCGCCGGCCTGCACGTCGGCGGCGATGCTTTGCGCCAGGTCCCCCTCGTAGAAATCGCGCGGGCCGGTTGCGGCGAGATGTTCAAGCGTCGCCTTCAGACAATGCTGCGGCATGCGCAGATGGGACCTGATGCTCCATTGCGGATTCGGCGGCAGGCCGTCGAGAAGATAGGCGGCGCTGCTCGCCGGATAGCGCCGCAGGTCGGCGGCCGAGCTTGAGATCATGATGGTGGTCCACCAGTCCACCAGCAGGCCTTCGCCGGCCAGCCTGACCGCGGGCGAGAGCAGGTCGCGCCACGGCAATTTGGCGTGGCGGCGATGGGCTTCGTCCATGCCGGCGGCGACACCGGGCACCGCGATCGAACTCGGGCCGCGCAGATTCCGGTCGTCCTTGACCCGCGCCCAGGGGAAGATGTCGGAGGCCGCGCCGCCATCGGCCGTGCGTGGATAATCCGCAGGATCGAGGCTGAGCGGCGCGCGCATGCCGTAGTCGATCACCTCGTAGCGGTCCTCGCGCGCGCGATAGAGCACAATGGCGCCGCCGCCGCCGAGCCCGCTCATCCAGGGCTCCAGCACGCCAAGCGCAAAGCCGGTCGCGACAACCGCATCGACACAGTCGCCGCCCGCAGCCAATACCTCGGCGCCGATCTCGGCGGCTTTGCGTGATTGCGCCGCAACAATGCCGCCCTTCGAGACGACCGCGGGTTTTCGGATCTGCTGCAGATTGGAGAACTGATCGGACATGCGGGCCTCTTCCATTGCCTGGGCTCCTCATTGGAGCATCGGCGCGGGCCGCGAGGCAACGCCGCGCCGGTTCTGGCTCATGTGACTCCAGGGAATGGCGGGCGTGACGAGGTTAGTCCTAGTGCGTCATAACCAGCTTTTCCCCCTCATCCTGAGGAGCATCGCAAGGCGATGCGTCTCGAAGGACGAGGCCTGGAAGCCGCACCGGGGGCCTCATGGTTCTCCCGGCGATGCGAGAGCATCGTCCGGAGACGGCGCTCACGCGCCTCCTCACCATGAGGAACACCTGACGCACTCGGACTAAGGCCGCTTGCAGATCAGATCAATCTCGATCAGCGCATCATAAGCGAGCCCGGTGACGCCGACGCAGGTGCGGGCGGGGCGGCGGTCGGGCGGGAAATATTGCTGGTAAGTCTCGTTCATCGCCGCGTAGTCTTGCTTGAAGCGCGTCAGATAAATCCTCGTCATCACAACATGTTCGAAGCCGAGGTTGAGGCCGTTCAGCACGACCTTGAGATTCTTCATCACGGCCTTGGTCTGCTCGACGATGCCGTCGGGCAGCACGCCCGGTGTCGCCGGGGTGTCCGGCATCTGGCCGGTGACGAAGACGAATCCATCGGTCTCGACCGCATGGCTGAACGGCGCGACGGGCTTCGGCCCGCCGCTG
>Ga0137413_10000819_pt1 | contig 11252 bp, 9 predicted proteins | sample CZODoug2_1_16fun_FD_108280 | JGI IMG/M metagenome (GOLD analysis project Ga0137413, IMG submission 108280) | Vadose zone soil fungal communities from Angelo Coast Range Reserve, California, USA - CZODoug2_1_16fungal (Illumina Assembly) | ecosystem: Environmental > Terrestrial > Soil > Vadose... | reverse complement strand
CGTGGGTTGCGGGCCGCTGCTGCCGCCTACGACGACGCGCTCTATCGCGAGCACGACGAGGTGACCCCGTTCGAGTTGCCCGACCCGGCGCCGGAGTCCGACGACGGGCCCACCGACCTCGACCCGCACCGGTTGTCCGTGTTGGCCCGGTGGGATTTCACCGTCACCGACCCGCGCGCGCTGAACCTGGCGACCAACGAGGAGGCGGGCTCCCCGGCCGAGGCGTTGGCCATGCTCGCCGCCGATCGGGGGCACAGCGCGCTGGGTAACCCGGACGCCGGGTTGGCGGTGGGCCTGCGCTGGCACGGCGCCACCACCTGGGTGCTGCCCACCGTGGACGCGGCGGGCGACGAGGTGGAGTGGATGGACGACGCGTTCGCCGAGGCGGACCCGGACGAGGTGCTCTGCCGGTTCGACGTGCCGGTGCGCTGGTCGCAGACCGGGGTCTAGGGCGCGGAGACGTCGTCCAGTGCGGTGCGGATCTCCGCCGGCAGGGTCACCGCCTCCGCGGCCAGCACCTCGCGCAACTGCGTCGCGGTGCGGGTGCCGACGATGGCCGCGGTCACGCCGGGGCGATCGCGCACCCAGGCCAGCGCCACCTCGAGTGGTGCCGCGCCGAGCCCCTTGGCCGCGGTGGCCACGGCGTCCACCACCCGGCGTGCGGCGGGCACCAGGTAGCGGTCGAGCGTGTCGTAGCGCCCGGCCCGGGAGTCGGTCGGCGTCTTGCCGCTGCGGTACTTGCCGGTGAGCACCCCGCCGCCCAGGGGTGCCCAGGCGAGCACGCCGACGCCCAGCGCCGCTGCCGCGGGCAGCACCTCGGCCTCCGCGCCGCGGTTCAGCAGCGAGTACTCCACCTGGTCCGACACGATCCGGGCGTGCGCCGGTGAACTCTCCTGCAGCGTGGCGGTGCGGGCCAACTCCCAACCGGCGTGGTTGGACACCCCGACGTAGCGAGTGCGCCCGGAGGCCAGGGCGTGGTCCAACGCGGACAGGGTCTCGTCCAACGCCGCCGCCGGGTCGAACACGTGCACCTGCCAGAGGTCCACGTGGTCGGTGTCCAACCGGGCCAGCGACAGGTCGAGGGTGTCCAGCAATGCGCGCCGGGAGATGTCCACCGTCAGGTCGCGACCGCGCAACCCGATGCCGGCCTTGGTGGCCACCACCATGTCCTCGCGGCGCACGGTCTTGTGCAACAGTGCGCCGAGCAGCTCCTCGGCGTGCCCGGCGCCGTAGTGCGGGGCGGTGTCGATCAGCGTGCCGCCCGCATCGGCGAAGATCGCCAGCTGCTCCGCGGCCTCGGCCGCGTCGGTTTCCGAACCCCAACTGAGTGTGCCCAGGCCGAGGCGGGAGACGGTCAGACCACTGCGGCCCACCCGGCGCTGCACCATGCCCCCGGCGAGGGTCGAATCCGAGGCTGCTTCCATGATGGCAAGGCTAAGCGGCGCCGAGCGCCCAGCCCGGCAGGTGACGTCCGTGTCGGCGCACGCGGGGAACACGGCCAGGCGTGGCGAGGTTGAGGAGACCCGTGACGACAGTTCTGCTCGTTCGGCACGGACGGTCCACCGCGAACACCTCCGCGGTGTTGGCCGGACGCACCCCGGGCGTTGCCCTGGACGACCGGGGCCGCGAGCAGGCGGCCGCGCTGGCCGAACGCCTGGGCGCACTGCCGTTGGCCGCGATCGTGTCCAGCCCCCTGCAGCGTTGCCTGGAGACCGCAGCTCCCTTGGCGGCGGCCACCGGGGTGCGGGTGACCAAGGAGAAGCGGCTTGCCGAGTGCGACTACGGCGACTGGACCGGGCGCAGCATCAAGGAGTTGATGAAGGAGAAGCTCTGGAAGGTCGTCCAGGCGCACCCCAGTGCGGTGGCGTTCCCCGGCGGGGAGTCCATGGCCGGGATGGCCGCCCGCGCGGTGTCGGCGATCCGCGACTGGGACGAGCGACTGACCACCAGTCATGGCCCGGCCGCGGTCTGGGTGGCCTGCAGCCACGGGGACCTGATCAAGGCCGTGGTGGCCGATGCGATGGGGGTGCACCTGGATCTGTTCCAACGCATCGTGATCGACCCCGGATCGGTGACCGCGATTCGCTACACCGACACCCGACCGTTCCTGCTCAAGGTCAACGACACCGGCGGGGACACCTCCGCCTACCGTCCGCCCGCCAAGTCGAACCGCACCGGCCGTGGGGATGCCGTGGTCGGCGGCGGGGCCGGCCCCAAGTCGTAGGCTTCCCCATATGGCCAGGCAGGTGTTCCTCTACGACCCGCCCGACCGGTTCGTGGCCGGCACGGTGGGTGAGCCCGGCCAGCGCACCTTCTTCCTGCAGGCCAGCGCCGGTGGACGGCTGACCAGTGTCGCCCTGGAGAAGCAACAGGTGCTGCTGCTGGCCGAGCAGGTCGACCGACTGCTGGACGAGGTGCGCCGGATCGCCCCCGATGCGGTGCCCACCCCGCCTGCCGTGGTGTCCGACCTCGACCCGCTCGAGGGGCCGATCGAGGAGGATTTCCGCGTCGCCAGCCTCGCCCTGGGCTGGGATCCGCGGGTGGACCGATTGGTGATCGTCGCCCAGGCGCCCGGCGAGGATGGCGAGGTGGGGTCCGCGCCGGCCATCGACGAGGAGGACGCCGACGCCGAGGGCCCGGACGTGCTGCGGGTGCTGTTGACCGCGGAGATGGCCCGGGAGTTCGCCCGACGGGCGGCGTCCGTGGTGTCCGCGGGCCGCCCGCCGTGCCCGTTCTGCGGCCTGCCGGTGGACGCCGGCGGCCACGTCTGCCCGCGGCAGAACGGCCACCGGCGTTGAGCCAGTCCGACGAGGTCGAGGCAGTACCCGCGGTGCCGGTCAGCCAGATCGGCCTGCCCGCCGCGCTGAACCTGCTCGAGCACGGCGAACTCGAGGTGCTCGGCCGCATGGTCGACGCGTCCAACGCGACGTTGTACTGCGCGGTGACCCTGGACGGGGTGACCGCCGCGTGTGTGCACAAGCCGATCGCCGGCGAACGGCCGTTGTGGGACTTCCCGGACGGCACGTTGGCCGCCCGCGAGGTGGCCGCCTACCGGGTGTCGGCGGCCACCGGGTGGGACGTGGTGCCGCCGACGGTGATGCGCGAGGGCCCGTGGGGTCCGGGCATGTGCCAGTTGTGGGTGGAGGTCGACGAGGGCTGCGACCGGATCGCGTTGGTGCGCAGCGACGACCCGCGGCTGCGTCGCATGGCGGTGTTCGACGCGGTGGTGAACAACGCCGACCGCAAGGGCGGCCATGTGCTGCCCACCGCGGCCGGCGTGCTGCACGGCATCGACCATGGGCTGTGTTTCGCGGTGCCCGACAAGTTGCGCACCCTGTTGTGGGGTTGGGCGGGTAGTCCGTTGCCCGAGGACGTGGTCGACGTGTTGGCCGGCCTGCTCGCGGATTGGCCGGATGACCTGGGGCCCGCGCTGGGGGAGTTGTTGGAGGCCGACGAGGTCACCGCGACCCGGCGGCGGATTGCCCGAATGTTGCGCCGCGGGGTGCACCCGATCCCGCGCGAGGACGGCTGGCCCGCGGTTCCCTGGCCGCCCTTCTAGAGTGAGTCATATGCAGGCCTGGCCGACCACGGCACTCCCGCGGCTGCCCGGCACCGGCTCCGCGGTGTTGGTGCGCGACACCGCCACCGGGGGATTGGCCGCCGCCGCCGACGGGCCGGTCGCCCGCCTCTACGTCTGCGGCATCACTCCCTACGACGCCACCCATCTGGGTCACGCGAACACCTACGTCACCTTCGATCTGCTCGGTCGGGCGCTGCGGGACAGTGGTGTCGAGGTTGCCTATGTGCAGAACGTCACCGACGTGGACGACCCATTGCTGGAGCGGGCGAAGGCCACCGGCGAGGACTGGCGCGCGTTGGCGGTGCGCGAGACCGAGCTGTTCCGCGAGGACATGACCGCGTTGCGGGTGTTACCCCCGGATCACTATGTGGGCGCGGTGGAGTCCATCCCGCTGATCGGGCAGTTCATCGCCGAACTGGGGGACCGCGCTGCCGCCTACGACGTCGACGGTGACCTGTACTTCCCCGTGAACGCCGACCCGACATTCGGCTCGGTTTCCGGGCTGGACCGCGAGGCGATGCTCGGACTGTTCGCCGAACGCGGTGGGGATCCCGGTCGCCCCGGTAAGAAGGACCCGCTGGATGCGCTGTTGTGGCGGGCCGCCCGGCCGGGCGAGCCGAGCTGGGACTCCCCGGCGGGGCCCGGTCGGCCCGGCTGGCACGTGGAGTGCACGGCGATCGCGATGGACCGCTTGGGCCCGGCCGTCGATGTCATGGGTGGCGGCCGCGACCTGGTGTTCCCGCACCACGAGATGGGTGAAGCGCACGCGCAGGTGCACAACGGGGGCCGCCCGTTCGTCCGGGTGTTCATGCACGCCGGACTGGTCGGCTACCTGGGGGAGAAGATGTCCAAGTCGCGGGGCAACCTGGTGTTCGTGTCCGCGCTGCGCCGGGCCGGCGTGGACCCAGCGGCCATCCGGTTGGCGTTGCTGGCGCATCACTACGCCTCCGACTGGGAGTACGCCGATGCTGACCTGAGCGCGGCGCAGACCCGGCTGGACACCTGGCGGGCCGCGGTGTCGCGTCCCGACGGACCCCCGGCGGAACACACCCTGGCCGCGCTTCGGGGTGCGCTGGCCGCCGACCTGGATGCCCCGACCGCGCTGACCGCGATCGATGACTGGGCCTGGCGTGCGGCCTCCGGCGGCTCCGATTCGGGCGCGCCCGGCGTGATCTCCCGGGCGGTCGACGGCCTGCTCGGAATCGCGTTGTAGTAAATCCCGTCACGCGCGGCGGCAATTCCGATTTGTCTCCCTGTCCGGGTGGACTAATTCGACGTTCCAATCGTATGAGCCGGGCATCATCCGAACGGCCAGTCTTTCGGTTCGGACGAGCCGCGACTTTAGGATTCCATGAAGGAAGATCGCGCCGGAGAATGTCGTGTGCTTCGGGTCATCGCGGCGAATCCGACTCATCCGACATCCCGCCGGTACCCGTGGCCCCGGGAGTCACCGGATAGGTGTTTTCGCAGCTCAGCAAGGCTTTGGGAGCTGCGTGAGAGCGAGATGCCCGCCCCGGGCGGTGCGTCCGGTCGGTGCCCGACGCCCGCCATGTGCTATTCGCGTTCCGAGTTCGAACGCCGGCGATGATCCTTTGTTTTGCCTGCGCGTTGATCCCTGCGCCGATGACGAGTTCGTCGCCGACCCTGTTCTCGGCTATTCCAGCCGGCATTCTCAAGGCGTTCGAGAACCGTGTCGGTTCGGAGGTGGCAGGAATGGCAGCACGTCATGCTCGCCCGCGTCGGGTGGCGATCCGCCCTTCTCGGGCGGCGATCGTGGTTGCCTCGGTCGCACTGTGTGGTGTGGCGGGTGCCGGTTCGGCGTCCGCGGCCACCGTGCCGACGGCCGAACCGCAGACCGACGTACTCGGCCTGGGTCGGCTGGTGGGCGGGCTGACCAACGGGTTGAGCGACACTCTCGGACTGAAAGCGACCGCGCCGGTGGGGGCCGACGCGGGCGATGAGTCACCGAGCCTGGCCAAGATCATTTCCGGCCTGCCCTTGCTCGGACCGACGCTGGGGGGCGTCGTGGACTCGCTGCCGCTGTTGGGCTCGGGGGCGCCCGCAGCGGGACCAACCGGTTCGGGGTCGTCGCCGGCCAAGCCCGGTCCGGCGACCTCGTCCGGTCATCACAGCACTACGAGCACGGTGACGCGGAACGGGTCCACCTGGACCGCGCCGAAGCCGCCGGGGTTGATGGATACCTCGTCGTCCGACGGTTCGTCGCACCACGGAATGGGTGGGGCGGCGGACACCGTGCGCAACATGGCGTCGCTGTTGCCGCAGACCGCGGCCGGTAAGGCCGGTCTGGGCGCAGCGGCGTTGGCACTGATCGTGTTGGGGGGCGTGGCTGTGACCGGGGCGGCGGGGGCCGCCGGGGCCGCGGGGCGCCGTGAATTCATCGGGGGAGCATGGTGAAGGTGATCGAGCCGGTGCGCGCACCGGAGCACGACGAGGACATCGCCGACATGGCGCCGCGCAGCAACTGGTGGAAGGCCGCGCACTACGGGCTGGCCGCCGCTTCGGCGCTGCCGCTGCTGTGGTGGGGCGGTCTGCACAGCTGGCCGTGGAGCGACAATACGCCGGTGGCGAGCCAGACCACGCCGGTCGACCCGAACAGCAAGACGCCGACCCATCTGGAGATGGATCGGGTGAAGATCGACGCACCGATCGAGCCGCTGGCCACGAACCCCGACACCGGGGCGCTGGACACCCCGGACTACGGGCAGGCCGGCTGGTACTCGGCCGGTCCGAAGCCGGGAACGGTGGGCCGCGCGGTGATTCTCGGTCACCGGCTGGACGCCTCGGGCGGCGACGACGTGTTCGCCACGCTGGCCGATAGCAAGGCCGGCGACAAGGTCATCATCGACACCGACGGCGGCAGCCAGGTGACCTTCGTGGTCAAGTCGGTGAAGACCTACGCGATCACCGACGTGCCGGCCGATGAGGTCTACGGCCCCAGCAAGACCGCCCAGCTACGGCTGGTGGCACCGACCGGGGACAACAAGGACGTCATCGTCTTCGCCGACCTGGCGCAGTAACACCACGCATCTTCGGGCCGTCAGGCCACGTATCGGAGCCTCCCGATACGTGCCCTGGCGGCCCGAAGTTGTGTCTGGCGGGTCAGGAGCGGGTTTCGCCGCCCGGGCCCTCGTCGCGGCGACGTAGGTAGCGTTCGAACTCCTTGGCGATCGCCTCGCCGGAGGCCTCCGGCAGGTCCGCGGTGTCCTTGGCCTCCTCCAGCGAGCGCACGTACTCGGCGACCTCGCTGTCCTCGCCGGCCAATTCGTCCACGCCCTCCTGCCACATCCGCGCGTCCGCGGGCAGGTCCAACAGCGGGATCGCCAGGTCCAGCACGTCCTCCACCCGCTGCAACAGGGCGACGGTGGCCTTCGGGCACGGCGGCTGCGCCACGTAGTACGGCACGGCGGCCCAGAACGAGGCGGCGGACAACCCGGCCCGGTGGCAGGCGTCCTGGAACACCCCGACGATGCCGGTCGGGCCCTCGTAGGTGGACGGCTCCACGCCCAGGCGCTCGCGCAGTAAGGGGTCCGCGGAGGTGCCGCGCACCGGCACCGGGCGGGTGTGCGGGGCGTCACCCAGCAACGCGGCCAGGGTCACCACCGTGGTCACCTTCAGGTCCCGGCAGGCCCCGATCAGTTCCTCGCAGAAGCCCCGCCAGCGCATGTTGGGCTCCACACCGCGCATCAGCAGCACGTCGCGGCCGTTCGGCCGGGCCCGGTAGAACCGCGTGGTCGGCCAGGTGATCCGGGACAGGCCCTCGCCGGGGCGTTCGGCGCTGATCTGGGGCCGGTTGACCTGGAAGTCGTAGTACTCGTCCGGGTCGAGTTCGCCGATGAACTGCGCCTCCCACACCCCGGACAGGTGCGCCAGCGCCCCCGAGGCGGACTCCGCGGCGTCGTTCCAGCCCTCGAATGAGGCGAGCAGGATCGGCTCGGAGAGCGAATCCACCCCGTCGAACGTGATCACCGTGACCTGCACCTCCTCTCGCGTGGCACTAATCCGGCGAACCTACCCGACCGGGTTCGTTAAGCTAGGACCTCTATGAACCCCTCTATTGCCGCGCTGCGCCAGGCGTTGGCCGAGCGTGTTGTTGTCGCCGACGGCGCCATGGGCACCATGCTCCAGGCCCACGACCTGAGCCTGGAGGATTTCCAGGGCTACGAGGGCTGCAACGAGATCCTCAACGTCACCCGGCCCGACGTGGTCCGCTCGGTGCACGACGCCTATTTCGAGGTCGGCGTCGACGCGGTGGAGACCAACACCTTCGGCGCCAACTACGCCAACCTCGCCGAATACGACATCCCGGAGCGCATCGGTGAATTGGCCGAGGCCGGCGCCCGGATCGCCCGCGAGTCCGCCGACCGGTGGAGCGCCCAGACCGGGCAGCAGCGCTGGGTGCTCGGCTCGATGGGGCCGGGGACCAAGCTGCCGACGCTGGGGCACGCCCCGTACGCGCTGTTGCGGGATGCCTACCAGCAACAGACCGAGGGCATGATCGCCGGCGGGATCGACGCCGTGCTGGTGGAGACCAGCCAGGACCTGTTGCAGACCAAGGCCTCGATCCTCGGCGCCAAGCGGGCCCTGACCGCGATGGGCGTCGACCTGCCGGTCATCGCGCAGGTCACCGTCGAGACCACCGGCACGATGCTGCTCGGGTCGGAGATCGGCGCCGCGCTCACCGCGCTGGAGCCGCTCGGCATCGAGCTGATCGGGCTGAACTGCGCGACCGGCCCGGCCGAGATGAGCGAGCACCTGCGCTACCTGGCCAAGCACGCGACGATCGGCGTCAGCTGCATGCCGAACGCCGGCCTGCCGGTGCTCGGCCCCAACGGCGCGCACTACCCGCTCGGCCCGGACGAGCTCGCCGAGGCGCAGGCCACCTTCATCCGCGACTACGGGCTCTCCCTGGTCGGCGGCTGCTGCGGCACCACGCCGGAGCACCTGCGCGCGCTGGTCGAGAAGGTCCGGGCCACCGAGAAGGGCACTCGCAAGCCGCGCCACGAGGCCGGCGTCGCCTCGCTCTACGCACACGTGCCGTTCAAACAGGACTCGGCCTACCTCGCCGTCGGGGAACGGACCAACGCCAACGGGTCCAAGGCGTTCCGCGAAGCGATGCTCGAGGCGCGCTGGGACGACTGCGTCGACATCGCCCGGGCCCAGATCCGCGACGGCGCGCACCTGCTCGACCTGTGCGTGGACTACGTGGGCCGCGACGGTGTCGCGGACATGAAAGAGCTCGCGGGCCGCTTCGCCACCGCGTCGACCCTGCCGCTGGTGCTGGACTCCACCGAGCCCGCGGTGCTGCAGGCCGGTCTGGAGATGCTCGGCGGCCGGGTCATCATCAACTCGGTCAACTTCGAGGACGGCGACGGGCCGGAGTCGCGCTTCGCCAAGATCATGCCGCTGGTGCAGGAGCACGGCGCCGGCGTCGTGGTGATGTGCATCGACGAGCAGGGCCAGGCCCGCACCGCGGAGCGCAAGGTCGAGATCGCCGGGCGCACCATCGACGATCTGGTCGCCAAGTGGGGCATGCGGGTCGACGACATCTTCGTCGACTGTCTGGCCTTCACCATCGGCGCCGGCCTGGAGGAGTCCCGCAAGGACGGCCTGGAGACCCTGGAGGGCATCAAGCTGCTCAAGCAGCGCTACCCGACCGTGCAGACCACGCTGGGGCTGTCCAACATCTCCTTCGGGCTGAACCCGGCCGCGCGCATCGTGCTGAACTCGGTCTATCTGCACGAGGCGCAGAAGGCCGGTCTGGACTCGGCAATCGTGCACGCGTCCAAGATCCTGCCGATGGCACGCATCCCCGAGGAGCGGCGCAACGTCGCCCTTGACCTGATCTACGACCGGCGCCGCCCGGCCACCGATGACACCCCGGCCTACGACCCGCTGCAGAAGTTCCTGGAGCTGTTCGAGGGCGTGGACGCAGGCTCGATGGCCGCGGCCAAGGCCGAGGAACTGCTCTCCCTGCCGCTGTTCGCGCGATTGGAGCAACGGGTGGTCGACGGTGCCCGCAAGGGCCTGGAGGCGGACCTGGAGCTCGCCCTGCAGGAGCGCCCGGCGTTGGAGATCATCAACGAGACGTTGCTGTCCGGCATGAAGACCGTCGGTGAGCTGTTCGGTTCCGGCCAGATGCAGTTGCCGTTCGTGTTGCAGTCCGCCGAGGTGATGAAGACCGCGGTGGCCTTCCTCGAGCCGCACATGGAGCGCGTCGAGGGTGATGAGTCCGGCAAGGGCACGATCGTGCTGGCCACGGTCAAGGGCGATGTGCACGACATCGGCAAGAACCTCGTCGACATCATCCTGAGCAACAACGGCTACTCCGTGGTGAACATCGGCATCAAGCAGCCGATCGCCGCGATCGTCGAGGCTGCGACGGAGAACCGGGCCGATGTGGTCGGCATGTCCGGGCTGCTGGTGAAGTCGACGGTCATCATGAAGGAGAACCTCGAGGAACTGAGTAGCCGTCAGTTGGCTGACCGGTGGCCGATCCTGCTCGGTGGCGCGGCGTTGACCCGGGCCTACGTGGAGGAAGACCTGGCCGAGCAGTTCCCCGGCCAGGTGCGCTACGCCCGGGACGCCTTCGAGGGTCTGCGGCTGATGGACGCGTTCATGGCGGTCAAGCGTGGGCTACCCGGTGCGGAGCTGCCGCCGTTGCGCAAACGCCGGGTCAGTACCGGCGGAGCGAAGCTGATCGAGACCGCACCGGAGGACATGCCGGCACGTTCCGACGTGGCGGCGGACAACAAGGTCCCGGTGCCGCCGTTCTGGGGCACCCGGGTGGTCAAGGGCATCCGTCTGGCTGACTACTCGTCATATGTCGATGAGCGCGCGCTTTTCCTCGGCCAGTGGGGTCTCAAATCCACCCGCGGCGCCGAGGGCCCCGATTATGAGGAGCTCATCGAGACCGAGGGTCGCCCCCGGCTACGGATGTGGCTCGACCGGCTGCACACCGAGAACATGCTCGAGGCAGCCCTCGTCTACGGCTACTTCCCCTGCTACTCCGAGGGCGACGACCTCGTGGTGTTGCACCACGAGGGCCCGCGGGAGGGCCAGGAACGGCTGCGCTTCACCTTCCCGCGCCAGCGCCGGGACCGCCACCTGTGTCTCTCGGACTTCTTCCGCTCGAAGGAGTCCGGCGAGATCGACGTGCTCCCGTTCCACTTGGTGACCATGGGCTCGCGGATCTCTCAGGTGGCCGCGGAGATCTTCGCCCGCAACTCCTACCGGGACTACGTGGAGTTGCACGGCCTGTCGGTCCAGCTCACCGAGGCCCTGGCCGAGATGTGGCACGCGCGCATCCGTGAGGAGCTCGGCTTCGCCGACGCCGACGGCGATCTCACCGAGATTCTCAAGCAGGGTTACCGGGGCTCGCGATACTCCTTCGGCTATCCCGCCTGCCCGGAACTCGAGGACCGGGTGAAGATGGTCGAGCTACTCGACCCCTCGCGGATCGGCGTGGAGCTCTCCGACGAACTGCAGCTACACCCCGAGCAGTCCACCGACGCGCTGATCGTGCATCACCCCGAGGCGAAGTACTTCAACGCCTGACAGGTCGTCGGCAAGGCCCACGATGCACATCGCAACACCGGAGCCTGATGTGGCGTCCAATTCGCCACGCGAGTTGCAATGTGCATCTCGGGCCGTG
>Ga0137413_10000816_pt1 | contig 11274 bp, 9 predicted proteins | sample CZODoug2_1_16fun_FD_108280 | JGI IMG/M metagenome (GOLD analysis project Ga0137413, IMG submission 108280) | Vadose zone soil fungal communities from Angelo Coast Range Reserve, California, USA - CZODoug2_1_16fungal (Illumina Assembly) | ecosystem: Environmental > Terrestrial > Soil > Vadose... | reverse complement strand
TCTCCCTCGGTCGCGTTGGCCGCTGATGCGCTGACCTTTGCCGCGTCGGCCGCACTGGTCCGGTTCGGGTTGCGGGACCGACCGGTGGCCGCTGGCCCGGCGGCAACCCCGCCGGCCGCTGAGGAAGACAGCGCGGGCCCCGATGACCCGGTCACCGGATTGGACGCTGTCACCGGATCGGACGCGGCCACTGGGTTGGCGGCCATCACCGAATCGGACGCCGGCCCGGGGTTGGACGCTGGCGCGGGGTTGGACGCTGGTGCGGGGTTGGACGCCGGTGGACCGCCGGGCGCCGTCGCCGGTGAGGCGGGCGCGACGCCGGAGCGCTCGGATCCGGCGCGGCCAGGGGTGATGTCGGAGTGGCTGGCTGACACCAAGGCCGGGGTGCGGGCGGTGGTGGGGAATCGGACCCGGCGGGTGCTGGCCGGCCTGGTCTGGTTGGTGGGGTGTTACGTGGTGCCGGAGGGGTTGGCCGCTCCGTACGCGGCGGCGCTGAACGCTGACCCGTTTGTGGTCGGGCTGTTGATGGCGGCCGACCCGGCGGGCAGCGTGCTCGGCGCGTGGCTGATCACCCGCCTGGTGCCGGCTCACGTGCGGCCGAGGTTGATCGGGGTATGTGCGGTGGCCGGCGGGCTCTCCCTCACCGGCTGCTTCGCCGGTCCTGGAGTCGTCGGGTCGGTGCTGTTGTGGGGTCTTTCCGGGTTGTTCTCATCGGCCTGCCTGGTGCAGGCGCAGGCCAGCTTCGTCCGGGCAACGCCGGACGAGCTGCGCGGACGGGCAATCGGTGTCGCCGCGTCCGGGCTGATCGCCGCCCAGGGGATCGCCATTCTGCTGGCCGGTGTGCTCGCCGAGCGGATCGGCGCGGTACCCACAGTGGGCCTGACCGGCTTGGTCGGGGCACTTGTCGCGGGCGTACTGGCGCTGCGCTGGCGCCGGGCCGCCGTCGGTAGCCGAGGGTTCGGTACAGACGGCGTGCCCATGACCAGCGAGAGCTGAGCGCGCGTGTCTACCAGTGGCGGTTGCGCATGGGCACCTCCTCGATATCGGGCGGATTCGGCCAATAACGATCAACACTCACCAATGACGGTTGCGCATGGCCGTCCCCTTTCTTTGCAAATGGCGGGCAATTTCTCGACAGGTCAGTTCCAATGCTTGTTCGACATGGCTATTACCTCCTCCGGTGTTTATCGGAATTACCCTGCTCAGGGCGCTCACCAGTGGCGATTACGCATCTCGGCACCCTCCTTTCTCGCGCGGTGGGGGCCACCGTCGACGGGTCAGTGCCAGTGCTTGTTCCGCATGCGATTCACCTCCCTTGTCCGGCGCACATGACGGCCGTGACAGCGACGCTCGAACGGGTTACTCTCACCTGAAGTGATCCTCGGGTCACCCTGAGTATGGGTCGAGACTGAGCTGGGAGAACACATGGAGGCAGGGTCGTCACCGGCTCGCCCGTGGCGGCTCACCCGTTGGGCGGTGTGGGCTCTCCCGGCTCGGGTCCTGACGTCCGTCCTTCTGGTGGAACTGACCGCGTTAGGGCTGTTCCTACTGGACGTATCGCGCGGCTCGTTCACCCAATCAGCCCTATTCGGCACCCTCATGCTGAGCGTGCTGGGTGTGCTGCACACCGAGATTGCCGTAGGCCTGGAACGGCTGCGCCGTCAGGTCGCGGACACGCCCCATGGCGACCTTAGCTCGGTGTGGACCTTCGCCGCCGCGGTCCTGCTTCCCCCCGCACTGGCCACCGTCGTGGTGTTGGTCATATTCACCCATCAATGGTTCCGGGTATGGCGGTCCATCCAAGTACCGGCCTACCGGCACACCTTCAGCACGGCGACCGTCGTGCTGGCCTGCCACGCGGCGGCGGCGGTACTGGGCTATGCCGGCGGTGTCTCCCCGATGCACCTGGAGGGGCCCAGGGAATTGCTCACCGTGGGCATGGCGATCCTCGCCTATGCAACGGTGAACACCGGGTTGGTGGCCGCCGCGATAGCGTTGAGCGCGCCGCTGCCCCGACCCAGTCCCGCGCAGCTCATCGGGCATTGGGACGACAATATGCTGGAGCTGGCCACGCTGTGCCTGGGTGGGCTGGCCGCATTCGCGCTCGCCTCCAATCCGTGGCTGGTTCCGCTGGTCATGGCTCCGCTGCTGGTGCTGCACCGCGCGGTGTTGGTCCGCCAGCTGGAAGAGGTGGCCAGTACGGACAGCAAGACCGGGCTGCTCAACGCGGCGGCCTGGCAGTCCCGGGCGTCCAAGGAGCTGCGCCGGGCGCAGCGCGGGCGGACCAATGCCGCCGTGCTGATCCTGGACCTGGACCACTTCAAGTCGGTCAACGACGACCACGGCCACCTGGCTGGGGACGAGGTGCTCAGCGCGGTTGCCTCGGCACTGCGCACCGAGGTCCGCGAGCACGACCTGGTGGGACGGTTCGGCGGTGAGGAGTTCGTCGTGCTGCTGCCCGAGCTCGGCCGCGAACCGGACGGCACCGCGGAGCTGCACGCGATTGCCGAGCGGATCCGGCACCGGATCAGCACCATGTCCGTCGTGGTGTCCACCCCGACCGGCTCGCTGACCATCGCCGGCCTGTCGGTATCGGTCGGCGGGGCCGCGTTCCCGGATCACGGCACCGGCCTGGACCACGTACTGGAGGCCGCCGACATGGCGCTCTACGCGGCCAAGCGGGATGGCCGCAACGCGGTGCGCATCGCCGCGGCCGCGATTCCTCGGCAACACGCGCCCGGTCGGCGCTGATCGCGGTCGGCGCCAATTCCGGCGACCCAGGGTGCGGGGAGCGCCGACCCAGGGTGCGGAGAGCGCCGACTCGCGGGTGGTGAACGGCCTGACTCGCGGTGGTGAACTCCCGGGGTCGCGGGGTGCTCCGTCCGGGGGTGGGGGTGGTCGACCGTTCGTCGTCCCGAGCGGGGCGTCCGGCGGTACTCGTGGGACTGGAGGGACAGTCGAAGCGGGGGCAGGCACGCTCAGCGCGCTGAGCGGCAGGGTGCGTGAGAGGGCAACCGACGGGGGGCCGTTCGTCGCGTAGCGGCGCGCGGCAGGCTAGCGACTGGCAACTTGAGGATTGACCGCGCTTTGCCGTCCGGTAACTTCGCTCACGGATTAATGACGGCGCGATAACGAACAGGATACGGACGCCCCCCCGACGTCCGCCGGACCCCCCGGCCGGAATCCATCGGGTCGTCAATCCACCAGGTTCGTGGCGCGGCGCTCCCCCTTTGCCCGCGGCGCGTACCGGTGCCCCCGCCGCCAGGAGAGATCCTGGCGGCGGGGGCCGGCGGTTTTCACCCTCCTCGCGGCCGGCCGGGCAGGCGTGCCAGGCCGTGGCGGCGATCATGTGTCAGAGTGTTCGGGACGGCGCCGTCGCGGCGGCCGGTGATAGCCGCCGACAGGGGAGGACCGGGTGGGGATCGATCCGAGCAGTGTGGGTGCGACGGCCGGGCCGCACGCCCGGAGTTGGGACGACCGGGACACGCTGCTCTACGCGATCGGCGTGGGCGCCGGGCTGGACGAGCTGCCGTTCACCACGGAGAACTCGCACGAAACCCCGCAGCGGGTGTTGCCCACCTACGGTGTGATCGCCTGCGGCCGGGTCGACGTGCTGGCCAAGGCCGGTGACATCAACTGGGGCAGGCTGGTGCACGGCTCGCAGAGCGTGCGGCTGCACACGCCGTTGCCCCCGGCCGGCGAGCTGGCGGTGACCAGCGAGATCGTGGACATCCAGGACAAGGGCGAGGGGAAGAACGCGATCATCACGGTGGCTACCCGGGGTGCCGACCCGGCCACCGGCGAGCTGGTCGCGGAGACGTCCTCCACCCTGGTGGTGCGCGGCGCGGGCGGATTCGGCGGGCAGCCCGGCCAGTCCCCGGCCAGGGTCGGGTACCCGGATCAACAGCCCGACGTGCGTACCGCCCAGGCCACCCGCGAGGATCAGGCGCTGACCTACCGGCTCTCCGGCGACCGCAACCCGCTGCACAGCGACCCGTGGTTCGCCACCGAGCTGGCCGGTTTCCCCCGGCCGATCCTGCACGGGCTGTGCACCTACGGCTTTGCCGGGCGGGCCCTGCTGCACGGGCTCTGCGGCGGCGACCCGGCCCGGTTCCGTGCCATGTCGGCGCGGTTCTCCGCCCCGGTGTTTCCCGGCGAGACACTGACCACCTCGGCCTGGCGCAAGGAGGACGGGCTGGCGGTGTTCCGCACCGAGGCGGCCGGGCCGGCCGGGGAGAACCAGCGCGTGGTGCTGGACGACGGCCTGCTCGAGTACACCGGCTGACCCGGCCTACGTGACCTACCAGATCACCAGCACCGCCAATCCCCGGATCAAGGGGTTGGCCCGACTGCGCCGCCGGCGGCACCGCGAGGAGCGGGGCGAGACGCTGGTGGAGGGCTTCGAGGAGCTCGCCCTGGCTCTTGGCGCCGGGGCTGTCCCGATCACCGTGTACCACTGCACCGACCTGAGCCGCCCGGGCGAGCTGGACGCGCTGCGCGCCCGGCCCGGCTTCGCCCGGGCGGAACTGATCGAGGTCAACCGCCCGGTGTTCGACAAGATCGCCTACCGGGAGTCGCCGGACGGCTGGCTGGCGGTGCTGCCTTCGGTGCACACCGAGCTGGCCGACCTACAGCCCGGGGCCCGGCCGCTGCTGCTGATCTGCGAGGGGGTGGAGAAGCCGGGCAACCTGGGCGCCATGCTGCGCACCGCGGACGCCGCCGGGGTCACCGCGGTGATCGCCACCGACCCGGGCACCGACTGGGGCAACCCCAACGTGGTGCGGGCCAGCAAGGGCGCGGTATACGCCCTGCCGGTGGTCTCCGCGGACACCGCCGAGGTGCTCGCCTGGCTGGCCGAGCGGGACATTCCGGTGCTGGCCGCCACCCCGGAGGGCGCCGCCGTCTACACCGAGCTGGACCTGAGTGGCCCGCTGGCCATCGCGGTGGGCGAGGAGAAGCACGGACTGTCCCAAGCCTGGCTGGACGCCGCCCGGTGGCGGGCGTTGATTCCGATGAGCGGCCTGGTGGACTCGCTGAACGTCTCCACCTCGGCCGCCATCCTGCTCTACGAGGCCGTCCGGCAGCGCACCCAACCGCTCCGCTGACCGCACCGAGACACTAGGGAGCCGCACCGGAGTCGGGGTCAGTGCTGGGAGACTGTCGGCGCTTCATCGACCGGACCGACGAGGCTGGCCAGCAGCGCCAGGGACTCGGCGCCGCGGCTGCCCGGGTCCGCGTGGAACACGACCATCATGAGGTTCTCCGAGCCGGAGATGGTGAGCTTCTCGCCGTGCAACTCGAGCGGCCCGACCTCGGGGTGCTTGAAACGGATGACTCCGCCGGCGCGCATCTTGACGTTCAGCCTGTCCTGCACGAAGGCATTCCGGCGGGTTCCACCGCCCCGGTTCGGCGGCGGTAAATAGTGGCGGGGTGCAGGTCAGCTCCGGCACCGCGCACGCCGACCCGGTGTTCTGGAACACGTGCGGGCAGAACATGCGGTGGCCCGGGAACGCCGGATACGTCGCCGCCGACCTGCAGCCGTCCAGGTTCGTGGTGTGGACCGTCCGCGACTACCTGGACGACTACGGGATCTGGGTCGCGGACGTGTTCGTCGGCAGGACGAGAGTCGATCACAAAGAGCAGACATACAACCCGCATGGCCGCGTGAACCCCGTGGATCTTAAGAGTGGGTACATTCTGCACTTCGTAATCCAGCACATCGACACCAAAGGGAACAAGTCATTCAGTGACCCCGCAGCCGGTTGTATCATCCCCTGATCTCGCCGCTGAGCTGGCGATACGCCTCAACGAGGTGGCCCCAGAGGGGTTCACCGTGATCGCCGAACACACCTACGTCGCGGTGCGTTACAACGGCGAGCTGATCGGGCGTTCCGGCGCGGCAGAGTTCCTGGAGTCGATCGAGGGCATCCAGAACCCGCCCGAGGCCATCAAGAGGGCAGTCCGAGTCATCCTCGACACCGTCCAGGACTACGTCGCCGACACTTCCACGGAGCCGTGGCCGGGCACCCGCGACCAGCCCAACCCGGGTATCCGGCTGAGCGGCAGCCATCTAGAGATGTGGTTCGGCGACCAGGACAACCCAGTGCTGAAGCTCCGCCCGCTGGACCTAGCGACCATCTGACCCCAGGAACCTGATCAGCCATCGACGCCGCGTTCGGCCGAAAGTCCGGCGAGGGCTCGTTCTTCCACGGCCACCGGGCGGCTACATCAGCAGGTCCGGCACCTCGAAGTCCTTGCCCAGGAGGTGGTGGTCCAGGAACGCGATCACCGTTTCGTACCAGAGCGCGGCGTGCTGAGGCTTCAGAATCCAGTGGTTCTCGTCCGGGAAGAAGAGGAACCGGTGCGGCTGGTTCTCCGGGTCGGCCTGCTCGGCGAGCAGCTCCCACCACAACCGCAGCCCCTCGCCGATGGGTACCCGGTAGTCCTTGTCCCCGTGGATCACCAACATCGGCGTGGTGATCTTGTCCACATGTGTGTGCGGCGAATTCCGGCTGGCGACCTGCTCGGTCATCTCCGTCGTCCAGTAGTAGGCGGCGTCCGTGGTGCGCACGAACTGGTCCATCGCCCACAGCGAGGCGTGCGTGACGATCGCGTCGAACCGGTCGGTGTGCCCGGCGATCCAGTTCGCCATGTACCCGCCGAAGGAGCCGCCCATCGCGGCGGTCCGGCTGGCATCGATGTCCGGCCGGGCCTCGGCGGCGTCGGCCAGCGCGAGCACATCGGTGTACGGCGCGTCGCCCCAGTGGGGCCAGCCCCGCTGTAGGAACGCCTGCCCGTAGCCGGTGGACAGCGCCGGGTCGGGCAGCAACACGGCGTAGCCTCGGGCCGCCAGCAGCCACGGGTTCCACCGCCAGTGCCAGGCATTCCAGCTGGTCATCGGGCCACCGTGCACCCACACCAGCAGCGGGGCGGGTTCCTCGGTGGCGCCGGGCGGCAGCACCAGCCAGGCGCGGAGCGCGGTGCCGTCCACGGCGGCGGTGTGCACCTCGGTCACCGAACCGGGCACGGTCGGCGCCTCGGTCGGCCCGAGCAGCGATACCGGCCGCTGGTCGGGGGCGTGCGCGTCCACGCGGACCGGCGCGGGCGGCGCGTCCACCGCGCCGCGCAGCGCGTAGACCGATTCGCCGTCCGGGGAGACCCTCGGGTCGCTGTACGCGCCGTCGTCCCCGGTCAGCCTGGTGACCGCGGCGTCCCGGGCGGACACCCGGAACAGCGGGGCACGCCCGTGCTCGTCCGCGACCACGATCAGCGCGGCGGAGTCCGGGGTCCAGCGCACCTCCAGCGGCCAGCGATCCCAGGCCGCGGTCAGCTCGCGCACCGGGCCGCCGGCCAGCGGAACCAGCACCAGGTCCACCTGGTTGGCGCGCTCCGGCGTGGATCGGCTCGTCCTGATCACCGCCACGGTCCGCCCATCCGGGCTGATCTGTCCGGCGTTGAACTCATAGGCCGGGTCGTCCAGCAGGGTGCGCCGGGCACCGCTGGCCAGGTTGCAGGCCACCAGCGTGCTTCTGCTCGCCGCGTGCGGCTCGGCGACCTGCCAGTCCGCCACCACGCTGGTGCCGTCCGGGCTGACGTCGGTGGTGGTGTCCCGCAGGGCGGCGCCCGGTGCCGGGGTCAGGTCACGCCACTCGAGCCGGCCCGCCGGGCCTCCGGGCGACGATAGGTCGCCGACCAGCAGGCGGGCCTGGTCCGGACCGAGGTCGTGGTCCCAGAGGCGCACCGGGTACCCGGTGTGCAGCATCGCGGTGATCTTCTTATCCCGGCGGGCGGTCCGCCGCCGCTCGTCATCGGCCCCGCTCACCGCCCCGGGCATGGTCATCGAGGTGACCACCACGACGCCGCCGGCGGTTACCGGGTCGGTGATCCCGCCGGGGCGCTCACCTACCAACCGGGCCTCGCCGCCGTCGCCAGGCAGTAGCCAGAGCGCGCCGGGCCGGTCCTCCTCGGGTTTGCCGTCTGGATCCGGGCGGGTGGAGACGAAGAGCAGCCCGCCGTCCGAGGTGAAGGCCGGGGACTTCTCGCCGGCCGCGCCCCGGGTCAGTCGACGGGCCGGCCGGTTCCCCTCCGGGTCGATCTCCCACAGCGCGCTGACAAAGGCGTTCCGCTCGGCGTTCAGCTGGGCCACGGTGGTGACCAGCCGTTTCCCGTCCGGCGACAGCGCGAGCCCGGCGAGCCGGGGAAGCGTGAGGAAGTCGGGCAGATCGTGAAACGGAGTGTGTTGAGACGTGGTCACCCATCCTTCATAGCCGAGGTAGACGCGGGGGTCTCCCCTCGCTGGGCGCAGTCACCCGGCCGTGCGCCCCGCTGCTCGTCCTGAGGTGCTATCGCGCAAATCAGCTGCTCGCCGAACCAAGCCAGGTCCGCGTCGAGCTGTGCCGCGGTCACGCTGAACCGGCCGCCGGACTCGGAGGCGGCAAACCCGATCAGGAAGGTGGACAACATCCGCTCGGCCCGGCGGACCTCGGGTTCGGTCAAGCCGGCGTCCCGCAGCGCCTGGTAGACGGCCTCGCGCACCCGCAATGCTCCCTCGGTGACCACCGGCCGGCGCAGCAGCAGCGGGAACACCGTGGGATGTCGGCGGGCGGTGGCGCGCAGCGCGGCGGCCATCCCGTCCAGGCGCTGGCGCCACGGCAGCGCCGGATCGGGCAGCGGCAGCTCGGCCAGCAGTTGTTCGACCAGCCCGTCGAGCAGCGCGCGCTTGTCGCCCACGTGGCGGTACAGCGCCATCGGGGTGACGCCGAGCCGCTCGGCCACCGCCCGCATGGACACCGCGTCCAGCCCACGCTCATCGGCCAGCCGGAGGGTCTCGGCCAGCACCATCGCGCGGTCCAGCAGCGCCGGTCGGGGCATTTGGGCACGCTAGCACCGAATAAGTATCTGCTGTATATATACGACGTATAGTTACTTGCCGGAGACCTGCTGGAGGACCGATGCGAGTTCTGCTGAGTGACGGCTCGGGACTGACCTCCCGCCAGTGCGCGGGACTGCTGGGGGCGGCGGGTCACCGGGTCGGCGTATTGGCGCCCGGCGCGGCGCCGCTCGCCAGGGCCACCCGGTACGTGCGTCAGGTGCACCGGGTGCCCAGGTACGGGGCGGACCCGCTGGCCTGGATGGATGCCGCCCTTGCGGTACTCGATCGGGGTGGCTACGACGTGCTGCTGCCGACGCATGAGCAGGTGGCGGTGCTCGCCCGGTACGCCGACGAGGTCGCGGCCCGAGGTGTCCGCACCGCAACGCCGTCGTTCCCCGCGCTCGCTCGGGCGTTGGACAAGCTCGCGGCCGACGATCTGCTCGCCGAGCTGGGCATCACCCGGCCGGAGGGCCACGTGGCGAGGACGCCGGACGAGCTGCGCGCCGCCCGCCCGCCGGTGTACGTCAAGGCCCCGGTGGGGACCGCTTCGGCCGGCGTGCACCTGGCCGTCGACCACGCCGAGCTGGCCCGGCTCGCCGACAGGTTCGCCGAGCTCGACCCGGCTGGGCTCGGTGGGGTGCTGGTGCAGCGCCCGGTGTCGGGGCGACTGCTCATGGTCCAGGCCGTGTTCGAGCGCGGTCGGTTGGTCGCCGCGCACGCCAACTCACGCGACCGAACTGGCGCGGGCAATGGCGCGACGCACAAGACCAGCCAGCCGCTCGGGCCGCTGCGGCCGCTGCTGGAGCGGCTCGGCGACGCGCTGCTCTGGCACGGCGGACTCTCGCTCGACGTCATCGAGGCCGCGACCGGCCCGGTGGTCATCGACGTCAACCCCCGGTTGGTCGAACCGGGCAATGCCGCGGCTGCCGGGGTCGACCTGGTCGGCGCCTTCCTGGCGGTCGCCGCTGGTGATGGCTCGCGTCCGGCGGTGTGTGCGGACGGTCAGGTTGGCGTACGCACCCACCAATACCTGCTCGCGTTGGCCTCGGTGTCTGGCCGGAGGGCGGTGCTGAGTGAGCTTGGCGCGGTGCTGGCCAGGCGAGGGGGATACCGAGGCAGCGTGGAGGAGCTGACGCCGGCGCGGCGGGATCCGGCTGCCGGCCTGTTGATGGCCGCGCTCACCTCGGCGCTGCTGGTGCGCCCCGGGCTTCGCGACCGGTTGGCCGCGGGCGCGGTGGACGGTTACGCGCTCGGCGCTGATGGCTGGCGGCGCCTGCTGGAGACGTCCACCTGAAGCGGTCGGCAAAAGCCCTGGTCAGACGGCGGTGCGGGGGAGGGCGAGCAGTGCGGCGGCGGCCAGCAGCAGCGAGGACCCGGCCACCGCGAAGGCCAGCGCTGGGTCTAGCTGGTAGAGGGGCAGCCAGGCGACCGGGGCCAGCGCGGAACCGCTGAACCGGAACGCCGACACCACCGACAGCGCGCCGCTCCGGTTGGCCGGGACCGCGCGCACGGTGAGGTTCTGCAGCGCCACGGTGAGCAGGGCGGACCCTGCCCCGGCCGCCGTCCAGGCCACGGTCAGCGCCGAGACCGAGCCGGTCAGCCCGACGGCCGCGACGAGCCCGCCGGTCACCAGGGCGGCGATCGCGCCACACCATCGGGCGCTGGCGCGCTCCAGCACACTGCCCCACACCGCGCCCAGCAGCATGCCGGCCAGCCCGAAGCCGAGCAATGCCAGCCCGGTCAGGTCCGGGCGCAGCCGCAGGTGGTCCTGTGCGTAGAGCGCGACCAGGAAGGGCAGCGAAGTGGCGGCCAGGTAAGACACCAGCGCGGCCACCGAGAGCAGCGCTATCTGACCGGTGAGCAGGGAGCGCCAACGGGGTGCGGTGGCGCCCGGGCGGCGCTGGCCAGGCGGCGGGGCGAGCGCGAGCGCCCCGGCCGCCACGGCCACCGCGAGGTAAGCCCAGCGCCATGAGGACACCGCCGCGATGCCACCGATCAGCGGGGCGAACGACATGCCGGCGGCCTGGCAGCTGGCGGAGATGCCCACCGACCGGCTGAGCTTGTCCCGAGGCACCATGTCGGCCAGCCCGGCGAGCAGCAACGGCGAGGTGAACGCGTTGGCGACGCCCTGCAGCCCTCGGGCGGCGAGGAACACCGTGATGTTCGGCGCCAGCCCGCAGAGCAGCGAGGCGACCAGGTAGACCAGATAGGCCACCCGCACGGTGTTGCGCCGACCCCACCGCTCGCCCAGCGTGCCGGACACCAGCTGCACGGCGGCGAACGGCACGAAGTACACGGTCAGGGAGAGCGCCACGGTGTGCGCCGAGACCCCAAGCGTTTGCCCGATCTGGTTCAGCATCGGCGCGACCACCCCGCCGCCGAGCGGGCCCAGCGCAGCCCCG
>Ga0137413_10000813_pt1 | contig 11285 bp, 9 predicted proteins | sample CZODoug2_1_16fun_FD_108280 | JGI IMG/M metagenome (GOLD analysis project Ga0137413, IMG submission 108280) | Vadose zone soil fungal communities from Angelo Coast Range Reserve, California, USA - CZODoug2_1_16fungal (Illumina Assembly) | ecosystem: Environmental > Terrestrial > Soil > Vadose... | reverse complement strand
TGGTGCACTCTTGATTCGTCCGGATGGATTCGTCGGTTTCCGCTCGGCCGGGAGAGTCGATGACGAATACTTGGAATTATTGACTGCACTCTCCGAAATTCTCGATCTGGAGGGGGCATGAAATAGTGCGTGAGGCTCGAATTTGTTCTGTTAATGAATGTCGAATAGTTCAGCGCCGCAGGCTCGGCCAACGCGAGGGGAGTCTCGAATGACACAGAACTCACCCGTTCCATCAGCGGAACCGCCGGTGGGCGCCGGGGGGCAGGCGTTACCGGTAGCGCCTGCTCTTTCCGTAGCCCCCAGCGACACCAGTACCAGCATCGTGATCGAACCCCCGACCGGGCCACAGATCGACATCGGAGCGCTCGGTGTCACCGCATACACCGATCTTGTCTATGCGATCCGCGAGGACGCCAACGGCGAGGACCGGCCCTTACGTCTCGACCTGCTGGTCGCGCAGACTCCTGGGGCCAAGCCCTTGGTGGTGTACGTGCCCGGTGGGGGCTTCCTCATCTCGCCGAAGGAGTCGGCACTCAACCGCAGGGCCTTCGTCGCGGACGCCGGCTACGCCGTGGCAAGCGTTGAGTACCGCACGGTGCCCGAAGGCGCGACGTACCGCGAGGTCGTCGCGGACGTAAAATCAGCCATACGGTTTCTGCGCGCGCACGGCGCTCAGTACAGTATCGACGCGTCGAACGTAGCGATCTGGGGCGAATCGGCTGGCGGATACCTGGCCGCCATGGTCGGCGCCACCAGCGCGGTCGCCGCCTTCGAGACATCAGACAACTCCGAGTTCAGCAGCGAGGTACAGGCCGTCGTCGACCATTTCGGTCCTGCCGACCTGCTCAATCTCGCCCTCGACTTCGACCTTGCCACACGGCAGGCTCACCTGCGCCCCGGAACCGACACGGCGGCGTTTGTCTTCGGCCCGGGCACCGACAAGTCCTTGGGGGATGCTCCTGGGGCTGTCGAGGCGGCCAACCCGGCACGTTACGTCACCGCCACGACGCCTCCGTTTCTGCTTTTTCATGGCGGCTCCGACAACATTATCTCCCCAAGCCAGACCCTGACGCTCCACAACACCCTGCTCGAGCACGGTGTGGAGAGCACCCGATACGTCCTGGCTGGGGCCGCGCACGGAGATCTCGCGGCCATGCTGGGAGACCCCGAGGGAGCGCTCCCGTGGTCCACACAGGAGTTGCTTGGTTATGTGACCGAGTTCCTCGAAAAGCACTTACGCTCCTGACTATCCCCTCGACGGTTTCGGCGCTTCACTTGGTCACCGCGATCATCGCCGGCGATACGGAGCGTGCGGCGGAGGCCGCCGCGGAGCACGTAAGAGAGGCCGCAATGACCTACGCGCACGAGAGCAGCGATCCGCGGCCCGACCGGCACATTCGGTAAATCGGCAAGTTGTCAACCCTCGGTCGTCAGTTCGGCCGGAGGATCCCTTTTCACATTAATTGCATACATTGCATATGGGCGCCGATCACTAACTACTAGGCGGCAAAGAAACCAGCTGCGAACGGCATGCGCCAGCCTGCGGCGTGGCTTGGTTCGGTTCGCGGCGCGTCGACCGTGACGTCGACATTTTCGACCGGCTCCCGTGCTCAGCGAGCCGACACGTGCGTCGTACGCACGATCTGGGAGGGAACCTCTGATGACCACGTCCGTAACCGACGTTCTGATTGTGGGTGCCGGCCCCACAGGACTCACCCTTGCCTGCGATCTGGTCCGGCGCGGTGTGGACTGTCGCCTAATTGAGCGAGGCGACGGCAGCTTTCCAGGATCCCGTGGCGCGGGCATCCAGCCGCGCACGCGGGAAATCTTCGATGACCTCGGCATCCTCGACGAGATCCACGACGCCGGCGGCCCCTTCCCGTTAATCATGCGCTGGGAGGGTGAGAGCCAGCTGGGCACGGCCGACGTCATTGAACGGAACGCCCCGACGCCCGACCGCCCGTACGGCGAAATCTGGATGCTCGCCCAGTGGCGCACGGTCGACATTCTGCGAACACGTTTCGAAGAGCTCGGTGGGCACGTCGAGGCTGGCAGCGAACTGACCGGCCTCACTCAGGACTCCGAGCAAGTCACCGCGACCGTACGACGCCCTGACGGCGCCAGCGAGTTCATCCGGGCCCGTTACCTCGTGGCCGCCGACGGGGGTCGCTCCTGTGTGCGAGATTCCCTGGGACTGGCCTTCGATCGCGTAGACCTTGAGGCTCCGCCCATGCTCATCGGCGACGCGGTCGTCGACAACCTTGACTCCGACTACTGGCATATCTGGCCGACAGCGCCTGGCGGCCTGGTGACTCTGAACCCGATCAAGGGGGGCGACACGTTCGCCTTCGTAGTGCAGTACACCCTTCCCGGAGCCGAGCCTGACGTGGACCGAGATGGCACCCCGGAGAAGCTCCGGCACCTGTTGCGTAGCCGCACGGGATGCGACTTCAAGATCGGCAAAATCCGATTCCTGTCTACCCTGCGCACCCGTACCGCAATGGCGGAGCGATTCCGAGTCGATCGCGTCTTCCTCGCCGGAGATGCCGCGCACGTCCACTCGCCGACGGGCGCACAGGGCCTGAACACCAGCGTCCAGGACGCCTACAATCTCGGTTGGAAACTCGGGGCAGTGCTGTGCCACGGCGCCCCCGAGATGCTGCTCGAGACCTACCACGCCGAACGCCACAGAGTTGCTGCCGAGCTCCTGCAGCGCTCCAGCGGCATCCTGGAGCGGGACCGCACCGACACCAAGGTCGGTTTCACCAAACGGGGGAGCGATACCCACCAGCTCGACCTGGCCTACCGCGACAGTCCCTTGACCGTGGAACACCGTTCCGCCCTGACCGGCGACGCACTCCGCGCGGGCGACCGAGCTCCCGACGCACCGTGCGCGGATGTCTCAGGCGCCCGCCTGCGCCTGTTCGACCTCTTCCGTGGTCCGCACTTCACTTTGCTCGCCTTCGGTGACACACGTGTGCCACGACTCCCTAATGATCTGGTCCGCACCTACCGGATCCGCGGCGTTCAACGCGCCGAGAGGTCCGCTGCCCTTATCGACACCGAGGGGCACGCGCGCAACGCCTATGCGCATGAAGGGCTCTTTCTGGTTCGACCTGACGGCTACTGCGCCGTAGCTACCCACAATCCGGACGACGTGAGCAGCTACTTCTCCTGGGGTCACCTCGGCGCTCTGCACTCGGCCAGCGACTGACCTCTCCGCGCCCTCAGGTTCCCGCGCGGCACCGATCGTCGCGGGGAACTTCGGTCGAGGCTGGCGTCGGTGTGGAGTGATCCATGATCGCGCAAAGCGCATCGGTCAAGTACGGCACAAGTTCGTCAGGTGGTAGGACGGCGACTGGGCCTTCGCCGATGACGTAGCGGCTGAACGTCACACCAGTGAGGAATGCGCCGATCAAGTCGACCTTTAGGGCGAGATCGGCCCCTTCGAGCACCGTCTCGTAAGCGCGTACGCTTTCGGTGCGCATTGCGACGAGCAGAGCTCTTGCCGCGCCGTCATCTGAAGCCGCGCTGCGGACGAGCGCGATGAAGGGGTCAGCGGAATCGGCTGATTCCATGCGTGTGACGAAAGCGGCCGCGACGCGTCCGGGCAGGCCGTCCCGGTCGCCCTGTACATGATCCTCCAGGTCGCGTGTGCCGGGCACAGCTTGAATGAACAACTGCTCCTTCGTCGAGAAGTGCAGGACGACGAGCCCGTGTGTCACCCCGGCGCGTCGCGCGATCTCGCGGATCGTGGCTCGCACGTAGCCGCGCTCGGCAAACACCGCTCGGGCGGCCGCGAGGATGGCGGCCCGCTTCATCTCCGGATTGCGGGTGCGCCGCGCCGGGCCTGCGCTCTGAGCTGGAGCCGGCGACTCGTTCGGAACCATCCTCCGACTGTACAACTGGACAGCTAGCCACCCCGGACCTAAGCTACTATCCACTTGGACAGTAAGCCATGGCGGCGCTCCAGATGACTTAGCTGAAAGAACGGATACCGGTATGAACCTCAAGTCGCTCAGCCCCGATGACACGACAGTTGTGCTCGTCGACTTTGCCGTCGGCTTCGCCAACATCATTCGCTCGCACGACCTGAGGGAACACATCACGAATATCACCGGCCTGGCGAAGACCGCGAAACTCTACGGAAGCGGGCTCGTCGTGACCAACGGTGAATCGTCGAGGCCGTCCGGTCCGTTGTACCCGGAGGTCATCGAGGTGGTGGGGGAGGATGCGACCGTTGTCCGTACGTCGACCTCCTCGTTCAACTCGTTCCTCGATCCTGCATTTGCCGAAGCCGTGCGGGCGCAGAACCGCAAGCGCCTGGTGATCGCGGGCATCGCGACTGACGGCTGCGTGTTGCAGACCGTCTTGGGCGCGCTGCGTGAGGGATACGAGGTCTACCTCGTCGTGGACGCGGTGGCCAGCCCGAGCAAGGAAGCGCACGACGTAGCGATTCAGCGGATGGTTATGTCGGGCGTCGTCCCGATCACGTGGTGGTCGCTCGCGGCCGAGTTCCAGCTCGACCCCAAGTTCGCTGACACCCCGTACCGCGGTGAACTGATGGCACAGTTCCAGCCAGCCATGATGATGGCGGGGCGGACCTTCTTCGCCGGGGCGAAGGAAGCTACGCGGCAACCCGCCAACGCCTGAGCCCGATGCCACGACCTGCCGCGGCCGACGATGACTGACATCGGCATTGCTTCGCTGACCGACTTCCAAGCCCAGACCGTCGACGGTAGTCATCGGACGGTCCCAGAACGGCTCGACCAGGTCATCGAGCTCGCGGAGCGGGCCGATCGACTGGGGCTGCACCACATCGGTATCGGTGAGCACCACAGCGCCGACTTCGTCGTGTCCTCGCCGGCGGTGGTGCTCGGGGCAATCGCGCGCCGGACCGAGCAGATCCGACTGACGAGTTCGGTGACGACCCTGACCGTGCACGACCCGGTGCGGATCTACCAGGACTTCGCCACCTTGGACCTGCTCAGCGGGGGGCGCGCGGAGATCACGGTCGGCCGGAGCGCTTTCGTCGAACCGTTCGCGCTTTTCGGTGTCGATCTCGCGAACTACGACGAGATGTTCCGGGAGAAGCTCGATCTTCTCTTGCGCATCAGGAACTCCGAACGAGTCACCTGGGCGGGTAGGTACCGCGACCGACTCGACGATGCGGCAGTCACACCGCGCGCCGTGCAGACGCGGTTGCCGGTATGGGTCGGCGTCGGAGGCTCGCCAGCAAGTGCTGTTCGGGCAGGTCAGTTGGGATTGCCCATGATCCTCGCATACATCGGCGGCCCGGTTGAGCGACTGATCGCGCTCGGGGATTTGTATCGTTCGGCCGGGCAAGACGCGGGACACGAGTCCTCCCTGCGTCTCGGAGTCGCGGTGCACTATTTCGGTGCGGACAGCGAAGCCGCAGCTGCCGGGACCTATCCGTACTACCGCGATTTCCTTCGCCCGAAACGGCCGAACGGAAGTGGATTCCTGGTCGACCGTGTCGCCTTCGACGCTGGTCTTGCCCCAGACGGACACCTCCTGGTCGGCACCAGCGAGTACGTCGTGGACAAGCTGGGCCGCCTCATCGAGAGGGTTCGACCAGATCGGGTCCAGGCCCTGGTCGATTGGGGAGGCCTGCCCGCCCCGGCCGTGGCCGACTCGGTCGAACGCCTCGCCACCGAGATTGTTCCCGAGCTCGCGCGGTCTCCCAAGACCGCCACCGGACCCAAGCCGGTCACCGCGCCCCGGTAGTTGTCGGCACGCGGCCATCAGCCGCTGTTGCCGGTTCCCAAGCTGAGAAGCCGGCCGCCTTGTCGAGCCCAAAGATGGGACTGGAATGTCGAAGAACGCCGATGAGCGAGTGGACACCTCAGGCGAGAGCGCGAGTAACGAGGCGGAAACGTCGAGGCCCGAACATCAGGCTCCGCTGAGTGTGATCATTGTGGGGGCCGGTTGTGGGGGCATCGCCGCCGCGGTCGAGCTGCACCGGCACGGTTTCGAGGACGTGACGCTGCTGGAGGCCGCGCCGCAGCTGGGTGGTACCTGGCAGTACAACACCTATCCGGGCGCGGCGTGTGACGTGCCGAGTCACTTCTACTCGTACTCCTACGCCCAGCGGCGGGACTGGTCTCGGCTGTGCTCCCCGCAGCCGGAGATCCTGGACTATCTGCGCGGCGTGGCGGCCGACTTCGACATCCCGCGGCGGATCGTGACTGGCGCGAAGGTCACCGCCTGCACCTGGGACGAGGGCAGCCGGCAGTGGCGGGTGCGCACCGAGGATGGCACCGAGCGCACCGCCTCAGCGGTGGTGCTGGCGACCGGGCAGCTGAACCAGCCGGTCGTGCCGGGTATCGAGGGGTTGGACGAGTTCGCCGGGCACAGCTTTCACTCCGCGCGCTGGGACCACGACTACGACCTGCGGGGCAAGCGGGTCGCGGTGGTCGGTACCGGGGCGAGCGCGGTGCAGTTCATCCCGGAGATTGCTGAGCAGGTGTCCCAGCTGACGGTGTTCCAGCGCACCGGCGCCTGGTTTCTACCGCGGCGCAATCGGGCCTACCCCGCGCTGCTCAAGGTGTTGTTCCGGCGGGTGCCCGGGATTCAGGAGGCGCGGCGGCGGTTCATGTTCCAGTACATGGAGTCGCTCACCGCGGCGATCCGGCATCCGAGCACGCTCGGCTGGCTGGGCCGGCTGCGCTCGGCGATGTTCATGCGCTGGCAGCTGCGGGATCGCGAGTTGCGGCGCAAGGTGTGGCCGAACTACACCTTCGGTTGTAAGCGGGTGCTGTTCAGCTCGGCGTACCTGCCCGCGCTGCGCCGGGAGAACGTTCGCCTGATCACCGAGCCTATCGCCCGCATGACCCCGGAGGGGCTCGAGACCGCCGATGGGCAGCGGCACGTGGTGGACTGCGTCATCTACGGCACCGGCTTCAAGGCCACCGACTTCATGTTCCCGATGGAGATCGCCGGCGCCGATGGGCGCTCGCTGCGCGAGGTGTGGGCCGGGGGAGCGCACGCTTACCTGGGCATCACGGTGCCGGAGTTCCCGTCCATGTTCATTCTGTACGGGCCGAACACGAACTCCTCGGGTGGCTCGATCATCTTCTACCTGGAGGCGCAAGCCGGCTACCTGCGCCAAGCCCTGCAAAGGGTGCGGGAAGCCGGCGCGTCCGCGATCGAGGTCCGTGCCGAGGTGGAGGAGGCCAGCGACCGGGAGGTGCAGTCCCGGTTCGCCGGCACGGCGTGGACCGGGTGCAACTCGTGGTACCAGGACGGGTCGGGCCGAATCGTGGCCAACTGGCCCGGATACATGGCCGAGTACGCCCGGCTGACCCGCACGCTGGACCCAGCGCAGTACCGACTCATCCCGCGGAGTCAATCCAAACCGGCGGGCAGCCCGCAACCGTCGGCGACCGCTGAGCCCGGCACCGTTCAATCAGCCTGACGGCGTGGGCTCGCAAGTCTTGACGCGGGGGCCTGGGCCAGTTGAGTCCACACTGGGCGACACACCGGACTGGCGACAATTGAGAAGGGTCTGATCCATTGTTCGAGCCGTTTCCAGGTAAGTACGTGTGGAACCTCTCGGTGGCAATCGCGCTGGCCTCGGGAGGTCTGATCGGGGAAGTCGACCGCGCGTGCCGCCCACTGTACGACCTGTCAACGGACAATGAAGACGAGGCGACGCAGGCGTTTTTCCGCTCGTGGTGTGCTCTGGCGGATGGTCTCGTCGAGCTTGCCGTCGAGGACCAGGAGCGCGGGCGCGGGCGGAGCGCGGGCGCCAAGTACGGACGCGCAGCGATATACTTGCAGACCGCGGAACGCCTGCAAGCCCCTTCTTACACCCCGCGGCGCGCTGCATATGCCAAATCTCTGAGCAGTTTTGATCGGTACCTGCAATTGACCGACCAACCAGCGGAGCGGGTCGAGATACCGTACGGAAACGTTAGCCTGCCGGCAATCCTCGTTTCCGCGGAGTCCGAAGGACCGGCGCCATGTGTCCTCTTCTTCAATGGTCTGGACAGCACGAAAGAACAAATCTACGCGAGCGGCACCGCCGATGAGCTGCGTCGCCGAGGCATCGCCACACTGATGGTCGACACCCCCGGTGCCGGCGAGGCGCTGAGACTGAGAGATCTGACCGCGGTTCCCGAGTCCGAGCATTGGGCAGCGGCCTGCATTGACTACCTAGAAGGACGGCCAGAGGTCGACTCGGAGATGGTCGGCATGCTCGCTTGGTCGCTGGGCGGATATTACGGTCCGCGCGCCACCGCCTTCGAGCAACGCCTGCGCTTCGGTGTCGCTTGGGGCGCTTGCTACGACTGGGGGCAGACCGTACTGCGACGACTGGCGAACCAGGGCAATCGTTCGGTGCCTCACTACTGGGAGCACGTCCGGTGGGTATGGGGTTGCCACGACATGGACGAATTTCTGGCCCTCGCCCCGCGCATCACATTGCGGGGGGTCGCAGATCGGATCAAGGTCCCCTTTCTCGTCGTCCACGCCGAGCACGACCGACAGATCACGCTCCAACAGGCCTACGATTTCTTCGGAGATCTGGTCAACAGCCCGAACCGAGAGCTCAAGATATTCACCGACCGAGAAGGCGGTGTGGAGCACTGCAGCGTCGACAACCAGCCGATAGCGCGCGACTACATCTGCGACTGGATCGGCGAGATTGTTGCTGGCCTCACGGCCGGTGGACGGGCGGCGGGCGCGACCGCGGTGGCAAGTTAGGCCGGTCGGCCGGCACCCGCGCGCAGGGCAGCCAACAGGTCGTCGCGCGACTCGGCGGTGCCAGACGAGACCTCGTGTGGTCGGACCTGGTGCTCACGGCCACGGGCCATCACAAAGGCCGGGGTGCGCAGCACCTCGATATCCACGGTCGGGTCGCCGGGCGCCGCGATCATGTCGGCGGCCAGCCCAGCCCGGAGTCGACCGGTGACCTCGGCCAGGCCGCACACGCGCGCTGCCTCGGTAGTCGCGGCAGCGATGACCTCACGCGGCGTCATCCCGATCTCGGCGAAGATGCTCAGACAGTCGGCGAAGCCCTCGAACGGCACGAGAGGAATCCCGGCGTCCGTGCCGGCGATCAGGGTGGCGCCGGCGGCGCGCAGCGCGCGCAGGTTCCCGATGACCTGGTCACGTTCGTCCCAGGGGCAGAAATAGGTCTCGGCGGTGCAGGCGACGTTCATGGTGGGGCAGACGGCGACCCCGTTGGACACGATCTGCTGGGCGATCGCGGCGTCGAAGCGGCTGCCGTTCTCGGTGACCCACCCGCAGTGCTCGATGCCGTCGACCCCGGCTCGCACGGCGCGCTCGATGCCCTCCACCCCCAGGGCGTGCGTTGTGACTGGAAGGCCGAGCCGGTGTGCCTCAGCAACCAGCGCGGTCAGTTCGGCAAGGGTGAATCGAGCGTGCACCGGCCCCGTGCCGGGGGTCATGAAACCGCCGGTCGTCATCACCTTGATGACGTCCACGCCCTGGGCCCCGTGCCGACGGACCTGGTCGATGACGCCCGCGACCCCCTCGGCCTCGCCGCCCATGGCCCAGGCGTGGCCACCGGGCACGGTGATCGGAGCGTTGGCCACCAGCAGCCGGGGCGTGGTCGAGGTCGAGGCCGCAAGAAGGCCGCGGACTTCGGTGCCGAGGGGGGCGGGCGAGCCCAGGTCGCGGGCTGTGGTGATGCCGGCGTCGAGCAGTCTGGTGGCGTTGGCGAGCATGAGGGACCGTGTAGGGGCCGGGTCGGTGGCTCGGACGGTGTTGGCCTCGGTCCGGTCGGCGGCCGGATCCATGCACAGATGCACATGGCAGTCGAACAGCCCCGGCAACAAGGTCACATCGCCCAGGTCATGGACGGGTCCGTCCGGCATCTCAGCCCGCGGCCCCGCATAGGTGATCACGCTGCTTTCGACGGCGACCGCACCGGCGTGGATGATCTCGGCTTGGCTGTCGGTGAGGAGGCGGTCAGCAGTCAGGATCATCGGTGCCTCTTCTCATCGCATGCCGCGCATTGACGGTGCCCGAATATTCAATCACACTGCGAATGTTCAATACCACTGATCAGAGACGGGTGGCGCGATGGACTCGACTCCACCCCGACGCCCGCCCCGCCGGCGTTGGCACTGGCTGCTACTGGTCGTGCCGTTCGTGTGGTGTATCGCCGCCACCCCGCTGGTGAACCGGGTCGGCCTCGTTTTCGGTGCCTGGCCATTTCTGCTGGTGTGGGCAACGGCGGGCGTAGTCGTCGGGACGGGCTGCCTGGCCGCCGTCTATCTCATTGACCACCGCAACGGCGATCTCGACCGGACCTGAAGGCAGGCCGCATGGCGCTCGCCATTGCATTGGTGATCACCCTGGGGGCGGCGCTCGGCGGCGGCCTCCTGGCCGCCCGCGGCGTGCGGATGAACGTCGCCGAGTGGTCGGTCGGCGGCCGTCGCTTCGGGACCGTGCTGTTCTGGTTCCTACTGGTTGGCGAGACCTTCACGACGTTTGCGCTACTCGGCGCCTCGCAGGGGGTGTTCAGCGCCGGCGCCCCCGGGTTCTACGTGCTCGGCACGGTCGTCTTGTTCGCCGCGGTCGGTTACTGGATCACGCCCCGGATCTGGGAGGCCGGCAAGCGGCACAACCTGCTCACCATGGGCGACTACTTCACCCTGCGGTTTGCCTCGCCGTGGCTCGGGCGGATCATGGCGCTGTTCGGCATCGTCGCGTTGCTGCTGTACACGCGAGTGCAACTGACCGGACTCGGGCTCATTCTCGGCAGCCTGTTCGGATTCGACGTCTCGCCGACGATTTACATGATCTCCGGCGCGGTGTTGGTCGCGGTGTTCGTGCTCGTCGGCGGAATTCGCAGTGCTGCGTTCGTGGCGGTCGTCAAAGACGTGTTGCTGGTGATCGCACTTCTGGTCGTCGCGCTCGGCGCGGCATGGGCCGCTGGGGTCGGCTCTGTCGTCGAGGTGTTCGCGGGCGTGGCCGCCAGGTATCCCGCCGCGGCAACTCTGCCCGGTATTGGTGGATCGACCAGCACGAACCTGTGGTGGTGGATGAGCTTCCTGGCGCTCACCCCGGCCACCTTCGCCATGCCCCACCAGTTCCAAGTGGCGTTCAGCGCCAAGGACGTGCCCACGATCCGCCGCAACCAGATCATCCAGCCGCTCTACTCCCTGTTCTACGTCGCCATCATCTACATCGCCTACGCGGCCATGCTCGTGCTGCCTCGACTATCCGATCAAGACGCGAACCAGTCGCTTCTGATCTTCGTGCATCAGCACTTTCCGCCGGCTGTGATCGGC